>Ga0210409_10008850_pt1 | contig 10220 bp, 9 predicted proteins | sample IncBWH17MmetaG_FD_161649 | JGI IMG/M metagenome (GOLD analysis project Ga0210409, IMG submission 161649) | Forest soil microbial communities from Barre Woods Harvard Forest LTER site, Petersham, Massachusetts, United States - Inc-BW-H-17-M | ecosystem: Environmental > Terrestrial > Soil >...
CCATCATGAACAGCAGGCCTCCCAATGGAATGGTGAATAGCAGCATCACTGGCCTGCTTATAACGTGAACCTTACATGGCCACAAGCATCAACTGAGGGACTTTTTCAACAGACACGCCTGATTTCGTCAGTTGACAATGCTTACTACGGGATGCCCGTTATCTGACAGAACTTGGTTGCCAGCACTAATCTCTGGTTGTCAGCAGTTAGAGATCGGAAGCGCGTTCACCGGTTACTTCACATGAAGGTTCTCGCCTACAAGTTTCAGCGCGACATTGATCGCATCCGGAGGGCTGGCTTCGACATCCGGTTCAACTCCCGTGTCGTTCCAATTGTGCTTGGAATATGGATTGATCGCCCGCACTTCAACCGTTGCAACATAGAAATTGTCTCCGATAGCGTGAAGATTCGCCGCGTGATTGGCTCCGGCAGTGGTTTCCCCGACTATGGTCGCGCGCTTGAGCATCTTCAAATCGTAAGTGAACTCCTCTGCGGCGGAAATCGTTCGATGAGACGTGAGGATATACACGGGCTTGTTGGCGAGCTTGTTGCCGGGAACCGGTGAATGCGTCCACGATTCTGCAGTTGTGTTCTCAAGTGGGCAATACATGTATTCAGGATGGTCGAAAAGGTAAGCCGCTATCAGGCTGACCATGCTCGGAAAACCGCCACGGTTGTCCCGCAGGTCAAAGATTAGAGCATCGGCATCATTTAACTTAGCCATGGCCGCCGTGGCAGCGGCCTGGCACACAGAGGTGTCCGGGAACGCATTGAGCTTAAGATAGCCGACGTTGTGGGGCAGCACCTCGACCCGTTCAAAGGCGCAGTTGACCCGCCGCATCTCGTCTCGATATGCAGTGGGAAGCGCCGGCAGCGGTCCGGACGGGCGCTCCGGTATAGCACGCTGGCTATAAAGCAGCTCCAATTGACGATCGCCCGTTGCTTCTCGCATCTGGTTTGTTGCGAGACGGGTAAACTCCTCGGTGCTCGTGGCTGAATCATCATCGCCTTGCCGCTCGTGAGCGAGAAGTGCGTCCGCGGCCCTCTCTGCTTCCAAGGGATCGATGTGGTGCTGCTTAATTGACGCAATGGCGCTGGCGATAATCCGGTGTCGCGACGTGGCATCCAAAGTAAGGTCGGCGCCTCGTGGGCTTTGGACACCCTGCTTGCTCCCCGATGCTGGCCGTTGTGGTTCCCCACTCTGCCTCTGATAAGTCCCTGGAGATGCAAAGCTCCAACCGCTGGGCGGCCGGAAATTGCCGAACTCGTTCATCAGCGTGGGAAAAGATACAAGCGTAATCAGCGACAACAGTCCGCCGAGTAGCAGCGGACGCCTTCCGGGAGATGCAGTATCGAACACAAAGAAGGTCGGCGTGCCGTCCAGACAGGCCTTGGCCGAAGCACCTGCCACGTCGAATCGCGTGTGCCCGTACTCGCGTGGAAGTGATATGACGAGATCGGTCAGCAAGTCGAACCACAGACGGACTGAAGGCCACACCCCAGTTTCGTCGCGCGCACGATCCCGAAACAGCTGCAGGGCTTCGTCCCCATACTCCTGTCGGAAACGCGAGGGATACAGGTGAAGAACTAGGCGAAAGATCTTCTCAGACATAATCCCCCCTCAATATGTTCTTCGCCCTTGCCACACGCAAGAGATCTGCCAGTCTCTCAGCCTCGGAACGAGCAAGCTTTCGGCCTGATGAGGTTAAATGGTAATAACGTCGCCGCTCATCCTTCACGCTCGGGGCACGCGGATGATCAACTTCTTCAATGAGTTCCTCTTCTAGCAGTGCCCGAATCGAACTGTAGAGGGTTCCGGGCCCCAATCGCATGCGGCCCTCGGTCTGTTGCGCGACATTGCGCATGATTCCATAGCCATGAAGGTCTTCACCGACCAGAGCGAGCAGGATCTGAAATGCGGCGGAGGGTAACGGGCTGAGCTTTTGTTTGGGCATGATGTGATCGATAATCGATATATCGACCATCGAGCATAGGGCAGGCAGGTTGTTTGAGTCAAGGACTCACAATGTGTCGCTAGGGAAGAGGACAAGTCCAGATCAGTTCGTCGTAGTTTTGCCCGGGCTTATCGAGATCGTAGCCGATCCAGTAGAGGGCCATTGAAGACCATCGCTTTCTCCCCCTCAATAGCCGTGGATTATATTCCTATTTCCACGGTCCCAACTCGGTCACGGAGAGCTTGTCTCGCTCGAACTTCAGATTGACCTTTTCGGGACTACAGCGTGGGCAAAGTCTCTTCGTGCCCATGAACACATCTTTCGCTGACTCTGCGTACTTGGCAACAATTTCCTCGCTGAACGACCCTGCTCCCCGATCGCGCCCGTGGGCTGGACAGTTGTAACACTGGGCCAAGCCGCTCACGTGGAATCGCACCTGTAGTGTCATGGCCTCGAATTAAATTTCTTGCGCGCGATGTCCTGGCGTGTCATCAGCTAGCGCGAGCGAGAACTAAGCTTTTCTCTTGATCTCGCACTCTCGCATCCAGGCGCACCTTCAGCTTTTCCAGCTTGCTAGCCTCTACCTTCGCTCAAGTTCTTTTGTGTGGATTTCAGTAGAATGTTGGGTGCGAACGGGCTGGTTTAAATGCATAGTGCGGCCAGTTTAGGACCCGCGCTTGACGGCAGTCAAGCGTAGCTACATTGGCTACATTAAAGAATTTCCGCAGCCCCGCGTCCTTTCTATAAAGATCCCAAGCAGCACAATCCGCGCTAGCGTTCTCCCGGGTCGCCCCTAGCAGCCCGTGGCAGATGTGGTTTCTGCTGCGAGCAGGATGAAGATGTCGGAACTCAGAACGAAGGCGTTGAGTCTCGGCATCGATGCACATTCCTGTTCTGTGCGGACCAGAAGCGCGATCCAGAGCTGCAAGAGAATCAGCAGGTCGTTCGCGGTGTGGCCCTGCCAGCTACGCGGTGTTCCTTTCCCGAGTAACTGCCGCATGACCAGCGACAGGTTGAGTGCGCCCACGTGAATCAGCACTCGCTTGAGAACATTTTTTCGCCCTCTCAAGAACACCCGCCGCATCCCTCCCGTTTCATAGGCATGCGCGAAGCTCCGTTCCAGCAATTCCCCACGCCGCCGCAACAACTCCTTGCCCCGCTTCCCGCAAATCCGCCGCCGGTTGGCATACACGACCTGCTGTGCTTCCAACTTGTCTCGCCAACGACGCCGTCCACGATCCGGTTCGGAGATATACGTTCGCACTTCCGCTTCCGCCAACATCTGAAGCGTGTCGTTGCTGTGATATCCCTTGTCGGTGACCGCTTCCCGCGGGCCTTCCGCCTGTACCCGTTCGCCCACCTCTTCGTTGTTGGTCGCACACGCAACCTCGGCGATCTGCTCGCCCGCCTGCGGCAAGGTCTCCAGAATCGTCTCCGGATCGGCCGCATCGCCGGCGGCCACCGTCACCGCCACCACCGCGCCTGTCTCCAGATCCACCGCGTGTTCCGCCTTGTAGGCCAGATGCGTGCGCCCATCCTTCATCTTCGTGATCCCTGGCTCTGGGTCGTGCGGATTCACCCAGTCTTCATTCGATCTCTTTTTGGCACGCTTGCGATCCAGCTTTGCCAACTGCTCCCGCGTGGGGGTGGCGATCCCCGATTCCTCGGCCAGTCGTCGCAGAAACTCCTCGTAGCCTTTCCCCGTTTCGCGCCGCACAATCGAACGCATGGCTGCGTTCGCCTCCAGAGTCGTGGCATCGATGCCGATCGTCTTACCCTTCAGCAGACCCTTTTCCGCCAACAACTCCAGCACCCAGCGGAACACCGCTTGATGCGTTTCCACATCGATCAGCCGCCGGGTGCGCGAAATGGTCGAGTGATCCGGCGGTTGCTCGGCCAGTCCCACCCCAAGAAAACTAAGCAGCGCCAGTGAATCCGCCGCCCGCCATGCGATCCCACGCTCGCCCTCAATCCCCTCGAAGTATCCGATCAGCAGCAAACGAAAATATCGTCCCGGCACCAAGGAGGGGTGCCCCATCCGCTCCGCATAGAAGCGCCCGCATTGCTGCTCCACAAACTCGTCAAACCCCCGCTCCTCCAGCAACCGGTTTAACTGCTCGTAGAACGGATGTGCTACGGTTTGTGGTAACTCCGTGTGTGCGATCCACAGGCGCTCTTGTCGTCGCTGCTTCGCTCTTCTCCCCATCGCCATTCGCGCAGTTTACGAACTATCGCTGTGGATCGTGTAACAAATTTTTCTTAGGAATTCAGACGTTCAGCACGGACTGCTAGATTAACGAAGGCAGTAGCAGAGTGTCAGGGATTACTCCTGCGCGCAAACCGCGCGGGCACAAGGCCAAAGCAATGATGCCTGGTACCGAAGAACGCGTCAGTCATGTTCACCATCGAGCAAATCAATGACCTCCACGCCCGGCTCGGTAGCGCGAGGACGCTCCCGGAGTATGTGCGAGCGCTTAAGGCGCTCGGCGTCGAACGGTACGATTCCTACCTGGCCGACGGGCATTCGGAATACTTCGGGCAGGGCGGCCACAGAGTCGTCTCACCACCAGTGCATGAGGTGCTTCCCGTCGCTGAAACCGGTCAACGCGAGACGTTCCTTCAGCACCTAGGCCGGCACGAGCGGCGCGAGACGACTTACTTAGAGATGTCCAGGGGCCTGGCGCAGAGCGGGATAGAGAAGTGGACTGTGGACACGGGTAGGATGACTATGACGTTCTACGATAAGGCCGGCAGAGAGATGCTGGTCGAGCAGATCAGCTAATTCAGAGTTTCACCACGGGCTGCTAGGCATCTCTCCCTCTGAATCGGCATCGTTCTCCAGAAACAACCTGCAATTGTTGCTTCAAGACCTCAAGCTTTTCGAGGTCCCTCTCCTCCGCCATCTTGCGGCAGAGCGTGGTGAAAGCTTCTTTTTAAGAGATAGCCAGAGGCTCGGGTGTACACTGCCGACTGTGTGGCCGGGCGCTAACCTTCCCCAAATACATGTCAGCTGTACCGGAGAGAGACAGTGTTGAACCACATTAAAAGTGTCCCCCTGAAACCACAATAGAAGTGTCCCCTTTTAGAGTTCCTTCGGCGAGGAGGAACGGCGATTGGGGAGAACGGGATTGAGCAAGAAAGAACTGAGCCGAGTGGAAGTGATGGGACGAGTAAAGGCGCGTAGCTTACGCTTGCGCGAGGCGGCGGAGTTGCTGGAACTGAGTTACCGGCAAGCCAAGCGGATCTGGGCGCGGTATCGGGCGGGAGGAGCGAAGGCACTAGCTTTCGCATCGCCGCTTCGACCTCGGCGTTTCTTGTTCCTGACTCAACCGCGCTGATCAGAGATGCCAAAGGGAAACAGTAGTGGATTAGTTTGATATTTTGGGCGTAAGAACAAACCATGTCGGCCAGGTCTTCGGGCTGAAACGGAAGTCTCCGGCGCAGAAGGCAGGAGACTACGCCTCCCAAAGTTCGGAATTCCAGCCAGTTGAAGCGCCGGTCTTTCAAACCGAGGAAGCTAGAAAGAGTCTTGCCTAGAACAGCTTCCGCAACTCCGGGATAGCTGGGAGCAAGCGCTCCTGTATCGGCAAGCACCGTCCTGAGGAAAGCAATCTGGACTTCGGTAGATTCTGCCTGAAGGTCGTTAACAATGGCGGGCTTTCGTGTCTCGAGGATCCGCCACTGTTTTTCCCGGCACTCCTGCTGGAGCTTATCCAGATACGTGGAGATTACCGCTTGAACCGGCGGCATCATTATCCACCAACGAGCGGGACGAGTTTCAGAAAATGAACTTCGCTGGTTTCTTGAAGAGGAATGACCTCATCCAATTCCTCGAGCTGTTGGCCGTTAATAATAACGAAGAAGCCGTTGTTCTTGAACGCCTCTAGAGCTTTTGTGTACTGGTGCTCCCAATTCAGTTGGCGCCGAGTCTTGAGACGATAACCGTTCAGGACCCGCTCAGTATCCGTCGGCTGGATGAGACCACAAAATACGTCGGATTGATTGCGATTGAATTCTTCGACTTCTTGACGGATGCGCTGTTGGATCAAGTCGCGCAGCGTAACTTTTTCAGTGGAGATCTGAAGCTTGTGCATCCCAAACCTCTCGCCCGACGCGGCTTCGTCCAGGATGGTGACAAATCCCATGAGGTACCTTCCCAAATGCAGATCATCATTCTATCTGTCATGAAATGCGCACTGGAAGTTACTTTTGTGTCTTTAGAATGATGACGACCGCCTAAGCCAGGCGGTGACGCAGCGCCGTAACTTGCCTCGGTCCGTGTTCTCGCTTCGGTGAAAAGCGTGCTATACTCAGCTTTGAAAATGACGATAAAGACCAAATCCATTATGAGACGGCGCGTCAATCGCGCTCGGCCCTCGGGATTGGTCTGACTAATGCGTTAATTTTCCAAGTTCAGATTCGATTTCCGAGGCTCCGACAAAAAGTCGGGGCCTTTCGCTTTTTACAGATGTTTTTGGCCGGTAGCCAAGCTGGAAAGGCACGTGACCGTTACTCACGCTATGCGCAGGTTCGAATCCTACCCGGCCAGCCAATTTTGAGGGAACACATGGCTCGCTAGTTCAGTAGGAAGAACGCGGCTCTCATAAAGCCGTCGCGGATGGTTCGAATCCATCGCGAGCCACCAGTGGAGGGGCCTCCGGCGAGGGGCAGTGCCTTATAAGCACTTCGGCGCCAGATTAGCGCGGCCAGGCAGGTTCGACCCCTGCACCCTCTACCAAGTTTGCGCCGGTAGTTCAACGGACCAGAATAGTTGGCCTACACCCAACAGATGCGGGTTCAACTCCCGAACGGCGCACCATGCAGGATTAGCTCGAAGGTCGAGCCCGCGGTCGATAACCGCGAGGTGTTGGTTCGATTCCAACATCCTGCACCATTTTGTTTGTTGTTAAACATGGGGTGACTGGCAGAGATGGCTGATGCACTCGCCTCTTAAGCGAGACCAGGCTGGTTCGATTCCAGCGTCACCCACCAGATCTTGCGGGATTGGCAGATATGGATATGCACTCGACTTTTAATCGAGACGAAGTGGGTTCGATTCCCACATCCCGCACCAAGAGCAACAACGAGGCGGCATAGCATAACGGATCAATGCTCCGAGCTTCTACCTCGGACGATGAGAGTTCAAATCTCTCTGCCGCCTCCAATGTGGGGATGTGGTCCAACGGATGAGGGCGCAAGGCTACGAACCTTGAGATCAGAGTTCAATTCTCTGCATCCCCTCCACATTTAGTAAGGCTCGCGTGGTCTAAGGCATGATGACGCTTCGGTCCTAACGAAGAGATCCGGGTTGGATTCCCGGCGCGAGTTCCAGATGGGTGGGTAGTGTAACCGAACAACACGGTAGCGTCCGAAGCTGCAAATCCGGGTTTGACTCCCGGCCCGCCCACCAGCTCCCCAAATGGATACAAGCTGAGCCGATTTGATTTCTGATTTCCGGGTCGCTCGTGTTCGGCCCGAACTTGTGCGGATTCCATCATGCGACTCAGTGGAGTGCTCGTCACCTCACGCAAGAAGCGCGCAGATTTCGAAGCATGATAGGATTGTGTTGCGTAGAGGACGCACCCGGTCCGCGGAAAGGGTAGAAGCCCACCTTTCAGATTTCAGTCTTTGCAACCTTCTTTCAGCCCGATGTGCGGACAACGGGCGCTCAATGAAAGGAGGTCGCTATGTCGACTGATCCGCAGCCGTCACCACGCCGTCTTCCCGACCAACCTAATCTCCGCCATCTGAAGGACCAGGCCAAAGACCTACTCAAGACTGGCGCGGCGACATCAGTCACCGATGCACAGTTCAAGATTGCGCGCCTCTACGGCTTTGCGAGCTGGCCAAAACTGAAGGCTCACGTCGAATCCTTCGAGGAGATCGGCCAGCTCAAGCAGGCTATCGACACCAACGACATCGTTCGTGTCCAGGCGATGATGACGCGCAACCCGGCGCTGCACACTGCTCCGCTGGGCTACGGAAAAGATGGGCCGCTCACGTGGGTTGCCGAATGCCGCGTTCCCTGGGAGCCGCCAAGTCCTGTGAGACTGGCGATGGCGGAATGGATGATCACTCACGGATCGGACGTGCACCAGGGAGGCGACGGACCGCTCATGCGGGCCGCGCTCAATGGATATCGCATTCCAATGATGGAGCTTCTCGTGTCCCGCGGCGCCGATGTGAACGCGTTGTGGCACGGACATTTTCCCATCGTCTTTGCCCCATGCGAGTCGATGGATCCTGCGGCTCTCAAATGGCTCCTCGATCACGGCGCGAATCCGAATTGTCGCGACCACCGATACGAAATAAGCGACCACCGATATCCGGGAACGGCTCTCGACTACCTGATTGCGTCCTACGCGCGTTCAGTGCAACGCCTCAGCGCCTGCATCGATATCCTTATCGACGCGGGTGGCGAAACCAAGTACGACGCGCCACCTGTGTTGGCACTGCTTCGTGGTCACCTGGAAAGTCTCGCTGAGCAGATTGACGCCGATCCCGCACTCGTGAAGAAATGTTTCTCTGAACTCGATTGCGGCCAAACCGGAGGACGTTCACTGATCCTTCAGGGAGGAACGCTTTTGCATGTGGCCGCGGAATACTGCAACCTTGGCGCAGCCGTTCTGCTCCTCGATCGTGGAGCTGACGTCAATGCCCGCGCAATAGTCGATGGTGCAGGCGTTGGCGGGCAAACGGCAATCTTCCATGCAGTGACGCAGTCCGATGATGGGGGCTTGCAAGTAACCCAGCTATTGGTTGATCGCGGTGCAGACCTCAGTATCCGAGCGAAGCTTCCCGGAGACTACGAACGACCGGGTGAGATCGTCGAATGCACCGCCTTGGGATACGTGCTGCTGTTTGGCGGTGACAGTCAGAGGAGAACGGTAGCTCTGCTGCGGGAGCGGGGCGCAACAGAGTAACATCACACAAAGATCGTTTGGCTTCTGGATCGGCCGACTGTAGTGTGCATTCGATCTCCGCATCGTCGGCACGCCGAAGACTAACCACCACTTTTGGGTATTGACGAATTTCAGGAATGATGTAACAGTCAAGATGAGATACAAGTAATGATGCGCAAACCCCATACCGATTGCTTCCCGACACCGGCCACGTTTACGTGGCAAGGAGCGGGGGAAGGTACGTTCATGTAACGGGGGCGATCCATAGCGCGTAGTTTTCTGAGCCTCCGATACAAATCGGGGGCTTTTGGTTTTTAGGGCGCATTTCACTGATGCGCAGATAGGAGGCGGCGTCGTCTAACGGCCAGGATGCGGCCCTTTCAAGGCTGGGATGGAGTTCGATTCTCCTCGCTGCTACCAAGTTATGAGTACACAAACGATTGACCTCGAAGGCTTTGAAATCGAACTCGCGTCAGCGCTCTATTGCGAGCGCGGGGGAGATCACCGCGACTTGGTAGATCGTGCGCGTGCTGATCGCGGGAGGCTTGGCCACAACGTCGATGAGTCAGCGGTCTTGTGTGTCCGGTGCATGAAAGCAATCGCGCTAAAGTGTGGTGCCGGGTCGTCTAGTGGCAGGACCCTGGACTTTGAATCCGGGTACGGGCGTTCGAATCGCTCCCCGGCAGCCAGTTTGAAAAGTCAGCAAAGGAGGAAGCTCATTGACGAGCAGCGGAGAGAAATTCGAGGAGTGGTGAAGGCTACGGTTACTTCTCTTGTTCAGAAACACACCGTATCCGCAGGTTCCCTCCTCAAAATTGCGAGGTCATCCAACTGGCCAGGATAACCGGCTCTGACCCGGTTCATGCACGTTCGAATCGTGCCCTCGCAGCCAAGTTTGAAAAGTGGTCGCAGAGTCTAGCGGCAGGATACCTGACTGTCTATCAGGAGGGACGGGTTCAACTCCCGTTGCGACCGCCACAGGGGTGATGACCCGATGGGAAGGGCGCTCGTCTCCAAAACGAGTTCAAGCAGGTTCGAATCCTGTCACCCCTGCCAGATGTGAAGAGCGAGCATGGTATAGCGGCTGGTGCCTCAGCCTTCCAAGCTGATGACGCGAGTTCAACTCTCGCTGCTCGCTCCAATGCGGAAGTCGTCTAGTGGCCAAGACAAGACGTTGCCAACGTCGAGAGCGCGGGTTCGAGTCCCGCCTTCCGCTCCAAGTGGGTAAGTATGTGTGAGGTGGCGTAGCCGAGACAGCAAGGCGTCTGCCTGCAAAGCAGATCATCGGGAGTGCAATTCTCCCCGCCACCTCCAAAGTTTTTGCTGGTGTAGCTCAGTAGGAAGAGCGCGGGCCTCGTAGTCC
>Ga0210409_10008851_pt1 | contig 10220 bp, 3 predicted proteins | sample IncBWH17MmetaG_FD_161649 | JGI IMG/M metagenome (GOLD analysis project Ga0210409, IMG submission 161649) | Forest soil microbial communities from Barre Woods Harvard Forest LTER site, Petersham, Massachusetts, United States - Inc-BW-H-17-M | ecosystem: Environmental > Terrestrial > Soil >...
AAAGGCTAAAGGCTGAAGGCTAAAGGCTGAAGTAGGAATCGCTCGTTTTGACTTTAGCCTTTAGCCTTCAGCCTTTAGCCTTGCTGTATCGATGCGCGTTCTGATCTGGCTTCTGTTAGTCGGCACTCTCGGAGTCCTGGTTTGGTGCCGGATCCCTCGCGCTCACTCCCCCTCCATTTCCCTCGCCAATGTTCCCTCCTCAAACCACCTTACATTCACCCAACTCCCACCCAACCCCTCAGCCCGCTTCCCCCTGCGCCTAACCAATACCACCAGGACACTTGCGGAACTCGTCCACGACCCCCGCGCGATTCTCCTGGAAAATGCTCTTCTCGATACCAGGCTTGCGCTCCATTTGTCTTTTCCCCCAGACCTTCAGTCTGACGACGATCCCGGCTGTTACATTGTCCAGGCCGGCGGCACCCTGAATGATTCCTTGCGCCAAACCCTCAGCGCCTACGGCGCCAGCCTCATTTCCTATATTCCGAACAATGCCTACCTGGTCCGTATCTCCGCCGGCTCCGCCAAAGAGCTCGCTCGCGATCCGCAGGTCGCCACCGTGCTCCCTTACGAACCGTATTACAAAATTAAATCCTCATTATTGGAACTGGCCTTATCTACTTCTCGGAAGGCCGAGTTCCACGAGGCCCCAATTTCTCTCCCGAGCCCGTCACTCTCTATCAACGCACTGCTGTTTGAAGACGGTCAAACCGAGACGCTCGCCCGGCTCAAGGAAGCAGGCATGGAGGTTTTGGCACAGCAAAGCTCGCCCTTTGGCCGCGTTGCCCAGATTCGATGCTCTCTGGCAGGAATCGCCTGGATCGCACGCCTGCCCGGGGTTCAGGAACTCGAACTGGCACACACTCGGGTTCCCGCCAATGACTTAAGCCGTGCGACCCTGGGCGTGGCTTCGGACTCCGTGACCCCGCTCAATTACCTCGGCCTCACCGGCTCCAATGTCCTTGTCAACGTGAACGACTCGGGCGTCGACACCAACCATCCGGACCTTGCCGGCCGTGTGTTTTGGGATGCCGCCGCCAGCGGTGTTGATACCAACGGTCACGGCACGCATGTTGCCGGGATCATCGCCGGGAATGGCAGTCGGTCTCTCACGGTCGCCAACGCGCCTGGGTCATCCATGCCGCCCGTTGCCTGGCAGTTCCGCGGCCTGGCCCCTGCCGCCAGGATCCTTTCTCTCTCCGCCAGCGCTCACTCCAGCCCTTCGGCGACGGATGCTTACCTGCAACGAGCCGCGGCCTCGAACGGCGCGTTTATCTCGAACAACAGTTGGCACTACGCCGGGGATACCGATTATGACCTGGGCGCCGCCAGCTATGATGCCGCCGTGCGCGATGCTCTGCCCGCCTTGCCCGGTGAGCAGCCGCTTCTGTTCGTTTTCGCCGCCGGCAACGCCGGCCACGCCTCCGACGACGGCACCGGTGGAGTCCCCGACAGCATTCAATCGCCTGGCACCGCGAAGAACGTGATCACGGTTGGGGCGCTCGAGCAGGCGCGCTTTATTACCAACCAAACCTGGAGCTGCTCTTCCAATGGCAACGGCGAAGTGTGCCTGACCAATACTCCCTGGTTGCCCTTGACCGACTCCTCGAACCAGGTCGCCAGTTATTCCAGCCGCGGCAACGTCGGCCTGGGTGTTGAAGGCTCTGCCGGGCGTTTCAAACCTGATGTCGTTGCCCCGGGGACCTTTGTGGTGTCAACTCGCTCCAGCGAGTGGGACCGGGCTGCCTACTACTCGCCTTCCAACAACTTCTTCAACTTGACACCCGATGCAAATTACGATCAGGTCCTAAGCAATCTCGATGATGGGTTGGGACCGTTTTATCGCTTTGAATCAGGCACCAGCCTCGGTGCCGCCGAGGTTTCCGGGACTCTAGCCCTCCTCCAGGAGTTCTTTCAACAGCGCCTAGGGCGAACCAACAGTCCCGCCCTCATGAAGGCGCTCCTAATCAATGGCGCTCGTCCTGTCAGCGGCGGATACGATCTGCACTCACCTGGCGCTACCAATGCCCAGGGCTGGGGTCTCATTCACCTGCCCAACAGCCTTCCCCCGGCTCTGACCAACCTCGCCGCTCCCAGCATTTCGATGTTGTTGTTCGATCAAAGCCCCATCGAAGCCCTCGCCACCGGCCAGCAGCGCACCCGCTTTGTTTCGGTCAATTCCGCGGCTCGGAATTTGCCTCTGCGTGTCACGCTCGCGTGGACTGACCCGCCGGGAAATCCCGTAGCCGGTTTAAAGCTGGTCAACGATCTCGATTTGATCGTCACCAACCTGCAAACGGGCCAGGTCTTTTGGGGTAACGACTTCCCGCGCGGCGCCGATTTCACGTCGCCTTGGCAGCCCGGCACTCCACCCAATCACGACCTCGCGAACAATGTTGAAAACGTTTATCTCTCCCCGGCGCTCGGGAGTAATTATTCGGTCACGGTCCTGGGACGTCGTATTGGAGTCAACGCCGTAACCGAGCACCCCACCGGCGTCGTTCAGGACTATGCGTTGGTCGTATCCAGTGATGACGGGCAGGTTGCCGACGCTTTGAGATCCACGGAGGCCCCCCTGGTTTTCAGTCCCCTATCGATCGTGTCGCCCCTGACCAATACGTTTCCAGCCGGTGGCCTGGATTTCGGGACTATTGTGCTGGAGCAGCGTGCGGGTGCCAATGCCATGCTGCTGGGCACCAATACCATTGGCTTGCCCGGTTCCACCAACGGGCTAATCACCCTGGGCACCTCCAGCCAATGGCATTTTTACATCTTTACCAACAGTACCTCTTTCACCAACGCCGCCTTCTTCACTTTCCTGCCCGAGTCCCTGGCTTCGGTTCAAGCCCTGGCTTCAACCGCTCCGGGGCAAGTCTGGGTCCCAAACGCAGATGTGGATCTTTACGTCTCTCGCGACCCTGGCTTGACCAACCTTGAACCGGCGGCCCTCGCTGCCGCCGATATGTCTCTGGGGCGTGGCGGCCAGGAAACGATCATTTACTCCAACGCGGCTCCCGGCCTCTACTATATTGGCGTCAAGTGCGAGTCCCTGGCCGGCTCCGAGTTTGGTTTGGTCGCCGATGTGAGTCAGCAGCCCTTTTCGTCGGACGATTCCCTGGGCAACGAAGTCCTGCGCGGCTTCCCGGAACCAGCAGTGGTTCCCAACGGGATGGCCTCCCAACCAGGCCAGGCTTATACGTTCTATCTCACGTCCGACTTTTTTCCAATTCGCCGCGTCATCGTGACCAATACAGTCGCCTCCCGGTCGCTGAGTGACCTCCAGGTAACCCTTACCCACGGCTCGACGGTCGTGGTGCTGGACAACCATTCCACCAATTCCTCCTTCTCTCCTTCGACCTATGTTTATGATGATAGTGAAGAAGGAGATCTTCCCGGAGCACTCCCCAGCGACGGCCCGGGAAGCTTGGCCTCGTTCTCCGGGCAGAATGCCTCCGGTCTATGGTTTTTGACGACCACCTCTACCAACCAATCCGCAACCAATCTCAGTTCATCCATTTTCGTCGAGCAACAGCAGGACCTCACCGGAGGGCTCTCGGTCACGGTTCTGCCCGGTGGTTGCCGCCGCGATTTCATCCCGGTTCCGTTGTCAGCGACCAATCTCACGGTCAGCTTCACCACGACGTCCGGTAACGGTCCGGTCTCGTTGGAGGTCTATCCGTCGGCCAGTTCCGAGAGCAACTGCGCCACTCTAGTGGTTAGTGGCACCGGCTCAACCGGTGTTTTCAGCGTCGATCAAACCAGCCATCCACCTTTGAACGAGGGGCTTTATATCGTGCGCACCTGCAATCTCGGCGCAACCCCGGTCGACCTCTCCTTCCAGGCCAACCTGGTCTTGTCGCCGGTTCTGCCCCAGCCGGTTGTTTACACAAAGGTCCAACCAACCGCCATCCCCGACAATGCCACTACTTCTTCGCTCTTGCTGGTGACCAATACCGCGCCGATTCTTTCAGCTCAGGTCGGAGTGCGCATCGATCATCCTCGCATTTCGGATCTCGTGCTGAGCCTGGTCAGCCCCGACGGCACCCGCGTTCTGTTGGACGCCGGGCGCGGCGGCGCTTCTACAGTCGGCCTGGGCGCCAATCTAATCATCACCAATTCAACGCCCGTTTCCTTTTCCGGCGGACCGGTAGCCGTGACCAACATCTTCGATACGGGCGAAACCGCCGGGACCATCCTTATCAATTACGACTTCTTTGCTCTGCCCGATGACATGACCGTGTACTATGAAACCAATCTCCTGTTCGACTCGGGCCTGGTGAGTTTCAGAGGCTCGACCAACCTGAATTATGGTCCCGGCGCTTCAACCTCGTTTACTATCGTCATGAACCAGAATGGCAACAGCGAATCCAACACCGCCTGGTTTTATTCGGTTACCTCGACTCATCATGACCCGCTCTACCTGACTTTTACAGAAAACACAAATCTTACAACTACTCCCATCAAGTTCGCCCCCGCCCCCTTCACCAATGTTACTGCCGATCCACTCAGCGGCTTGCCTCAATCGGGCATTTTTTATCTGCCGGAAGATTCCCTGGATAAACTCGTCGGCAAATCCGCGTACGGGCCGTGGACGCTGGAGATCCAGGACGATCGGGCCGGTGCCACCAATCCACCGCCCGCGCTCTTGAGTTGGCAACTCGCGCTCTGGCTGGCCAATTCTGTTCCCTCTCCCATTCCGTTGGTCCACTCGCAGCCCTTCACCAACCTCCTGGGCCCCGGGCAAATCCAAACTTACGAGGTCGACGTGCCCGATTGGGTCAGCTTTGCCACCAATCTGCTGCTGAGTGCCACTGCTCCCGTCAACCTGCTGTTCAATTCAAACACTCCGCCCACCGGAACCAATATCGCCGATCTATTCCTGGGCTTCCGTTCGACTTCCGGAGCCTGGACCTTGCGAACCAATTCGGTTCCGCGATTTGTTCCCGGCTCCCGATATTACCTCGGCATTCAAAACAGCAACTCCTCCACCGTGACGGTGAGTTTCATGGTGGACTTTGACGCCGACACCGTCACCACCCTGACTGCGGGCGTACCCTACGCAAATGCCAACCAGGGCCCGCTCAATAGTTCCGATTTCTACCGCTATGTCGTCAGTCTCGATGCCGTGCGGGTCCAGTTCGAAGTCAACGGCCCCAGCAGCGACGTGACCCTGGTCGCGCGCAAAGGCCCCCCTCTCCCCAATCTCTCCAGCTATGATTTTATCAGCGACAATCCTGGCACCAACGATGAGTTAATCGTCGTCAACAACTTCTCGCGCCCCGTTCCCCTGGACGGAGAATGGTTCCTTACGGTCGTGGACGTTACTGGCAGTCCGGCCACCTATTCCATTCTGGTCACTGAATTCCAGGATTACGGCACCAACATCGTGGTTTCCAACCCGACCGTTAGCAGCAACTCGCTGTGCCTTACGTGGAGTTCGTTGCCCGGCATCCACTATGTGCTCCAAGGCAAAGTCAACGTATCCGATCCCGCCTGGACCAACTTGTCCTCGACGCTGACCGCTTCGGATTACACCACCACCTTTTGTGTTCCCTTGCCCTCGCCTTTCGAGTACTTCCGCGTCACCGAGGGTCTCGCTCTTGTCCCCGTCGTGCCGATCATCTCCTCCCTTTCCTCTGCCAGCAACGGCACGCTCCTGCAGTGGTTCAGCACCACCAATTTGGCCTTCAATGTTCAGTGGACTCCTTCCCTCGCTCCCGCCACGTGGCGCGCCTTCCCGGGGCGCGTCACTTCCCCGACCGGAATTTTTTCTTTCTTCGACGATGGTTCACACACCGGCGGTCTCGACACCCAGCGTTTCTATCGCCTGCTGCAGCTGCCTTGAGGTTATCGCTGGATACTACCACGATCTGGGGGACGGCGCAGCGCACCGTCCCTAACTGTTTGCGGCCTATTCACAGCTAACTCACACCGCGTTGTGATTAACATTGCGTTGCTCTGTCACCAAATTCTGGTACTTACCTGCGCATGATTGACTCGATCCCCGACAGCCCCAATCCCGAGCCGGATTTGAAGCGCACTCCGCGTCAGAAAACGGTTGCCGTTGCCACCGTCGATCGCCTGCCGCCGCATGCTGCCGAAGCGGAGCAGGGAGTGCTTGGCTGCATCTTGCTATCGCCCAACGATTGCATGGGGGAATGCATCGAGAGACTCAAGGAGGGCGAGGAGGTCTTCTACGACCTGAGGCACCAAACCATTTTCAAGGCGCTGGCCGAAATGTACGATGCCCGCGAAGCAATCGATCTCATCACCCTGCAACAGCGCCTCAAAAATAGCCAGTTGCTTGAACAGGTCGGCGGCATTTCCTACTTGTCGGTTCTTCCCGATGCCGTTCCTTCGGCGGCCAACCTGAGTTACTACCTGGAGATTGTGCGCGAGAAATTTCTGCTTCGCAAAATGATCCACGTTTGCACCGACGTCGTCGGTCGTGTCTATGATTACGAAGGCGAGGTGGATGCCTTAATGGACGAAGTCGAACGCGATATTCTGCGGATCAGCGAGTCCCGCGTTCAGTCCCAAACCGCCACGATTAAGGACCTGGTCAAAAAAGCCATCAGCACCATCGAGGATTTCCACCAACGCCAGGGCATGCTGACGGGCATTCCCACCGGGTTCAACGATCTGGATAAAATGACCAGCGGCTTGCATGGGGGAGAAATGATTGTTATCGCGGCCCGGCCATCGATGGGCAAAACCAGCCTGGCCATGAACATCGCCGAGCACGTGGCCATTGAAGCCAAGTTGCCCGTCGGTGTCTTCAGCCTGGAAATGACCTCCGAATCGCTGGTCCTGCGCATGCTCTGTTCCCGCTCCCGCGTCAACTTGCGCAACGTCCGCGAAGGCTTCCTGGCCGAGCGCGATTTTCCCAAGTTGACCGGCGCCGCCGGTAAGCTGGCCGGCGCGCCCTTGTTTATCGACGATTCCTCGGGTTTGTCGATTTTGCAGCTCCGCGCCAAGGCCCGGCGGATGTACCAGCAGTACCACATCAAGCTTTTCGTGGTTGACTACCTACAACTGCTCCATTCTACTGCGCGGCGCGCGGAGAACCGGCAGCAGGAGATTGCCGATATCTCCAGCGGCATCAAGGCTTTGGCCAAGGAACTCAACGTTCCCATTATCGTCTTGAGCCAGCTAAACCGTGAATTGGAACGGGAAAAGAACCGGAAACCGCGCATGTCGGATTTGCGAGAGTCAGGCGCCATTGAACAGGATGCCGACCTGGTGGGTCTGTTATACAAGCCGAACGCCGACGAAGAGGAAAACGCCGCCGGCCCGGCGGCCGATGAAGCCGCGCCGGTCAACTTGCTGATTGCCAAGCAACGCAATGGCCCGACCGGCGATGTAAATCTGACGTTCCTGAAGTCCTATACGCGATTTGAAAGCGCTGCCAAAGTGAGCGACGAAGACGTGCCTAACTGACCGAGCAATGATGAAAGTATTGCTTCGCCTTTGCGGAGTTTTCCTGCTCTTGGCCTGCGCGCCTGGAGTGTGGGGTCAGCTGGGCGCTTCAAAAATTGCCAAAATCCAAATCCAGCACATCGGGCCCGTCTCGGTCAGCGACGAGTTAATTCGCGCCAACATCCGGGCCAAGCCGGGTGACACTTACCTGCCGGCGGCCATCGACGATGATATCCGAAACCTCTACGCCACCGGGTTGTTCTACAACGTCCGGGTCTCTTTCTCCAATTCCGCCGACGGCCTCGTCCTCACCTATATCGTCCAGGGCAACCCGCGCCTTACCGAAATCAAATTTCACGGCAACAAAAAATTCACCGACGCCAAGCTGCGCAAAACCCTGACGGCCAAAGTGGGTGAACCGTTCAACGAACGGAAGCTCTTCACCGATGCCCAGGAATTCCAGAAGCTCTATCAGAAAAAAGGCTATCCGCAAACCGAGGTGAAATACACCTATACCATCGACGAGAACGCCGGGCGCGCCTCGGCAACTTTCGAGATTAAGGAAAGCCCCAAGATTCGCATTGCCGACGTCGAGTTCGTCGGCGCGCAGGCCTTCGCGCAAAAGAGACTGAGGAAAGTCATCAAAACACGCCGCCATTGGATGTTTTCCTGGATCACCGGCAGCGGCGTCCTCAAGGATGAACAATTTCAGGAGGACAAAGAGAAACTGGCCGACTTCTACCGCAACGGAAGCGGCAAGACCGGCGAGGGCGGCTACCTGGATTTCGAGATCAAAAATATCGAGTTCCCGCATCCCACCCCGCGCACCATGGTCATCCGGTTCGTTATTTACGAAGGCACCCAGTACCACGTCGGCTCCGTTAAATTCACCGGCAACAAGATCTTCAGCATCGCCGATGTCACCAATGGTTTGCGGGTTGTGCACGGCTCCAAAGGTCTCAAAGGCAAAGTGGGTCCCAACGGTTTGTCGATGGACGTCGGCGACGTCTTCACGCCAAAGGGCCTCAAACAGGATACCGAGGATGTCGAGGATTTCTACGGGTCCAAGGGGTATATCGACGTGGCCGGGTCTACGAGAAATCTCAATGTCGTGCGTATTCCTAATACCGAAACCGGCACGATGGATCTCGATTTCCAACTCGATGAAGGCCAGAAATCCTTCATCGAGAAAATCGAGATCCGCGGCAACACCAAAACCAAAGACAAGGTCATTCGCCGCGAGTTGGCCGTTTCGCCGGGAGAAGTCTTCGACATGGTGCGGGTCAAGCGCAGCAAGCAGCGACTGGAGGGCTTGCAGTATTTCGAAAAGGTCGACACGCGCCCCGAGCCCACCGATGTGCTCAACCACAAAAACCTGGTGATCGGCGTGGATGAAAAGAACACCGGTAACCTGACCCTGGGCGCGGGCTTTAGCTCGGTCGATTCGTTGGTCGGTTTTGCGGAAATGACTCAGGGCAATTTTGACCTGTTTCACCCGCCGACCTTCACGGGCGGAGGCCAGCGTTTCCGGTTACGCCTGGCCCTGGGAACGCTGCAGCAGGATTATTTGGCCTCCTTCATCGAGCCGTGGTTCCTTGGACACAAGCTCGCCCTGGGGGTCGACCTGTACTATCGCGACCTGGCCTACTTCAGTCTTAACAATGAGTACGATATCGTCCGCGGCGGTGGCCGCGTCAGCCTGACTCGCACGCTCGGCAGCGATTTCCTGATCGGCAGCCTCAGCTATACGCTCGAAGATGTCGCCATCAACCTCAACCCCGGGTTCCACGGTCCGAGCCTTTCGACTTTGCCGGGCCAGGGGCCGCCCGGTTTTGGCACCCCTTCCGGACCGGTCGGCCCGGGCGGTGCCGCCGGACCGCCTTTCGTGATCCCGGCCAATGTGCCCGATGCCATCCTGGCGGAAACAGGATGGAACCTTTATTCGCGCCTGGGGGCCTCGCTCGCCTATGATACTCGCAATAGCGTCATGTTGCCCAACAAAGGCCAGCGCACTGAACTCGATGGCGAATATGTCGGAGGCCCGCTCGGAGGCGATCGCAATTTCGCCAAGCTCGAACTCAAAACAGGTTGGTACTTCAAAGGCTTCGCCAAAGGCCACGTCCTGGAATTGGTCGGCCGCAGCGGGGTTGCCAAGAATCTTCAATCCGGTGACGTGCCCTTTCAGGAACGCTATTATCTTGGAGGCCTCTACTCTTTGCGCGGATTCAAATTCTACAGTATCAGCCCGCGTCAGCCCGGCTTTAGCGAACCGATTGGTGGTGACACTTACTGGTTCGGCTCAGCCGAATACAGCATCCCGATCATCGAGCAGGAACGTGGTGTCGGCGTGCGCTTCGCGATTTTCTATGATATCGGCAACGTCGCCGCCAAGCCCTACACCTGGAACCTGGATAACTTCGACGACAACTGGGGCATCGGGTTGCGGCTCAATCTGCCCATTGGGCCCATCCGGCTTGACTACGGCATCCCCATCCACCATGACCAGTACAACGGCAGCAATGGTCAATTCCAGTTTGGCGTGGGATACACCCGCGGTTTTTAGTATGATCGGCGCCCTTCGACAATACCGCACAGCCAATGTGCTTTTGAGCCTGTTCCTCTTGGCTGCCTTCCCGGCCTTGGCCGTGCCCTCTAGCCCGGCGGTGTCCGCGGGCTTTGCTTCACGTGCCGGTTGGCCTTTGTTTTTCGAGCCGGGCCCATCCGGCCGTAACGCGCCGACGAACTTCCTGGCTCGTGGCCCCAATTTCCAGCTGGTCGTTGCGCCCGCCGAAGTGAATTTC
>Ga0210409_10008853_pt1 | contig 10219 bp, 7 predicted proteins | sample IncBWH17MmetaG_FD_161649 | JGI IMG/M metagenome (GOLD analysis project Ga0210409, IMG submission 161649) | Forest soil microbial communities from Barre Woods Harvard Forest LTER site, Petersham, Massachusetts, United States - Inc-BW-H-17-M | ecosystem: Environmental > Terrestrial > Soil >...
CAAGGCCCGAAGATACCGGCACGAAAAAGAAGAAGTAAGCGGCAGCAATTCGCTATCCCGTCGAACTGCGATACACATCCCTCAAAATAGGTTGCGGGGGCCTTCCAGGCGAGCAGTCTGTTTCATTTTGGCGTAAAATCCCTCCACCCGTTCCGTACCGCGGTGCATCTAAAATCTAACCATGGCCTGCGGGTGCCCTACTGCCCGCGACAGGAGTGAATGTGAGCCAGCCGAAAACACAACTGGACCTCGATCAACTGAGCATCAATACCATCCGGACTCTGGCCATCGACGCGGTCCAGCAGGCAAATTCAGGCCATCCCGGCGCTCCTATGGGTCTCGCGCCGGTGGTGTACGAGCTGTGGCAGAAATTCTTGCGCTACGATCCTGCGGACCCTACTTGGCCAAATCGCGACCGGTTCGTGCTGTCCGCCGGCCACGCTTCGATGCTGCTCTACGCCACGCTTCACCTCGCGGGAGTGCGAGCGGTTAATGCCAAAGGTGAAGTTTCGAGTGAGCTTGCTGTTCCCATGGAAGAGATCAAGCGCTTCCGGCAGATCGACAGCCGAACTCCCGGGCATCCCGAGTCGCACCTCACCACCGGGGTGGAAACCACGACCGGCCCCTTGGGACAAGGCGCGGGAAACAGCGTGGGGATGGCCATCGCCGGCAAATGGCTGGCGGAAAATTTCAACCAGCCCAATTTTGAAATTTTCAATTTCAACACCTACGCGATCTGCGGCGACGGCGACCTCATGGAAGGCGTGGCATCGGAAGCCGCTTCGCTCGCCGGTCACCTGAAGCTCTCCAATCTTTGCTGGATTTACGACAACAACCACGTGACGCTCGATGGGCCGGCTGAGTGGTCTTTCAGTGAAGACGTCATGACGCGCTTTGTGGCTTATGGCTGGAACGTGACGCGCGTCTCGGACGCCAATGATCTGGAGATGCTGGGTCGAGGCTACGACACGTTTCTGAAAACGAAGGACCGCCCGACTCTCCTGGTGGTGGATAGCCACATCGGTTATGGTTCGCCGAACAAGCAGGATACTTCCAACGCACATGGCGAACCGCTGGGCGAAGCGGAAGTCAAACTGGTGAAGAAAAACTACGGGTGGCCTGAAGATGCCAAATTTCTTGTCCCCGATGGCGTTTACGATCAGTTTAAGAATGGCGTGGGGAAACGTGGCGCGGAAGCGCGCGCGGCGTGGAAAACGAAATTCGAGGAGTACAAAAAGCAGTTTCCGCAGCTCGCCGATCAGCTCAACCGGATGCAGAGTGGGCAGCTACCCGACAGCTGGGACAAGGAGTTGCCGAGCTTCCCGGCCGACCCCAAAGGAATGGCGACGCGCGATTCTTCTGGAAAAGTCCTGAATGTGCTGGCGAAGAATATCCCCTGGCTCATCGGAGGCTCGGCGGATCTGGCCCACTCCAACAAGACCAATCTGACGTTTGATGGGGCGGGAGACTTCTATCCGGAACAGTATCGCGGCCGCAATCTGCATTTTGGCGTGCGCGAACATGCCATGGGAGCGATCGTAAATGGCATGACGCTTTCCAAGCTTCGGGCCTTCAGCGCCACATTTTTCAATTTCAGCGATTACATGCGGCCGAGCATGCGCCTTGGCGCGTTGATGGAAATCCCGGCGATTTACATCTTCACGCACGACTCCATCGGCGTTGGCGAGGACGGACCGACGCACCAACCCATCGAACAACTCGCGTCCTTGCGCGCCATGCCCAACATGTTGGTTCTGCGGCCCGGCGACGCCAACGAAGTGGTCGAAGCCTACAAGGTTATCCTGCAGCATAAGCACGGACCTTCTACGCTGGTGCTGACGCGCCAGGCTATGCCCACGTTCGATCGCACAAAATATGCGCCTGCGGCGGGTGTCACTAAAGGCGCTTACGTCCTGGCCGATGCGACTGGCGGAAAACCCGATGTGATTCTAATAGCCAGCGGAAGCGAAGTTTCGCTTTGCGTGGAAGCCGGCGAAAAATTGGGCGCGACGGGCATCAAGGCTAGAGTCGTCAGCATGCCATCCTGGGAACTCTTCGAGCAGCAAGACTCTGCCTACAAGGAAAGCGTTCTTCCGGCGAATGTGAGCGCGCGGGTTTCAGTCGAAATGGCTTCCGTCTTCGGGTGGGAGCGCTACGTGGGGACGAAGGGTAGAATGATTGGGATGCGCAGTTTTGGCGCATCCGCGCCGTTGAAAGACCTTTTGAAGAAGTTCGGCTTCGGCGTAGACAACGTTGTTGCGGCAGCGAAAGAAGTACTCGGAAAGTGAGCCGGCTATGAAGCTGGTGATTGGCTCGGACCACGCGGGATTTCAATTAAAGGTCGCCATTGGCGATCTCTTGCGGTCGCTGGGGCACGAGGTACTCGATGTCGGAGCCTTTAACGAAAATCCATCCGACTATCCCGATTTTGCCGAAGCGGTGGGCCGGGCGGTGCTGGACGGCAAGGCCGAACGCGGCGTGCTGATCTGCGGCAGCGGCGTAGGCGCGAGCGTGGCGGCCAATAAACTACCCGGGATTCGCGCCGGCATGTGCCACGACACCTACTCGGCGCACCAGGGCGTGGAACACGACGACATCAACGTGCTGGTGCTGGGTTCGCGCGTGATCGGCGTGAAGCTGGCCGAAGATTTGGTGAAGGCCTTTCTCGGCGCGAAGTTTACTAACGAGGAGCGGCACGTGCGGCGGCTTGCAAAAGTGAAAGCACTCGAAGCAAAGTTTGCAGCAGGATTAAAGCCGTAAGAAAAAAGATTGGTGCCCGAAGCGGGAAGCGCGCTCACCCCCCTGAGGCGTACAATAGAGTTTGGAGCTTTGTTTCGATCTGAAGGAGACCGAGTATGACTACTGCCACGACGATTCCAAGCGTAGGCGCCGGCCAGGGCGCTAACCCGCTGAAAGGGCTTTTGACCTACGGGCAGTCCCCGTGGATGGACTACATCCGGAGAGACCTGCTCACCAGCGGCCAACTGAAAAAATATATCGATAACGACGGCCTGCGCGGCATGACCTCCAATCCCGCCATCTTCGAGAAAGCCATCACTGGCAGCAACCTCTACGCGGACATCATGGCCTCGCCTGACGCGAAGAAACTCGACGCCAATGGTGTGTTCGAGAAAATTGCATTCCGCGACGTGCAGGATGCTTGCGACATTTTCAAACCGGTCTACACGGAGTCGAAGCGCCGCGACGGCTACGTCAGCCTGGAAGTCTCGCCATTTCTCGGTTTCGATACGCAAGCCTCGCTCGGGGAAGCGCGCCGGTTGTGGAAGGCCGTGGATCGCCCCAATGTCATGATCAAGATTCCCGGCACGCCCGAGGGCGTCCCTGCCATTCGGCAGGCGCTTGAAGACGGCATCAACATCAATATCACTCTCCTCTTCGCGCAGTCCGCTTATGAGAAAGTCGCGGAAGCATTTCTCTCCGCTCTTGAAGCACGCGCCGCCAAGGGCCAGGACATCAGCCACATCGCGAGCGTCGCCAGCTTTTTCGTCAGCCGCATCGATACGCTTGTTGACGGCACGATCGATGAAAAGCTCAAGTCTGCTACCGACCCCGGCCAGAAAGCTCTGTTCGAAAGCATCCGCGGCAAGGTGGCCATCGCCAACGCCCGGCTCACCTACAAAAAATATCAGGAACTTTTCAGTGGCCCGCGCTGGAATGCCCTGGCCGCCAAGGGCGCGCAGACCCAGCGTCTGCTGTGGGCCAGCACCAGCACCAAAAATCCAAAGTACCGCGACGTCGTCTACGTCGAGGAACTGATTGGCGCGGATACCGTGGATACCATTCCTCCGGCCACCTTTGATGCCTTCCGCGATCACGGCAAGCTTCGGCCCAGCCTTACGGAAAATGTCGATGCGGCTGCGAAGACTATGGCCGATCTCGCCAAAGCGGGAATTTCCATGAAAGAAGTGACCGACAAACTGATGATCGACGGCGTCAAGCTCTTCTCTGACGCCTTCAAGACCCTGCTGGATGCCGTGGGCAAAAACGCAGGGGTGCGTGCGTGAGCGTCAACAAACTAACCTACAAATTGCCGAATCAGCTCGCGAGCGCGGTTGCCGCTTCTCTCGATGATTGGAAGAAAAATAATAAAGTCGTGCGGCTATGGCAGAAGGATGCTTCTCTCTGGAGCAACACGGACGAAAACAATTGGCTCGGCTGGCTCACCATCACGGAAGAGCAGTACGCGCACATCGATGCGCTTCACCAGATAGCAGCGGACGTGAAAAAGGCGCGATTCAAGCACGCCCTCCTGTTAGGTATGGGTGGCTCCAGCCTCTGCCCCGAAGTTCTGCGCATGACGTTCGGCAAGATCAAGGGTTTTCCCGAGCTGCACGTGCTGGATTCCACCGATCCTGCGCAGATCAAAGCCATCGAAGCGAAGATAGACCTCAAAAGCACAATCTGCATTGTTTCTAGCAAATCCGGCAGCACGCTCGAGCCGAATATTTACAAGCAATACTTTTTTGACCGCGTAAAGGCCAAGGTGGGCGAAAAAGAAGTGGGCAACCGCTTCATCGCCATCACGGATCCGGGCTCCAAGATGCAGCAGGTAGCCGAAGCGGATAAGTTTCGCAAGATATTCTTTGGCATCCCCAGCATCGGCGGCCGCTATTCCGCGATTTCCAATTTCGGCATGGTTCCCGCGGCGGTCATGGGGCTTAACACCGCCAAATTCCTGAAAAGTACCGAAGAGATGGTCATCGCGTGCCGCCCATCTTCCGCCGCCGACGTGAATCCCGGTGTCATCCTCGGAACCATTCTCGGCGTAGCCGCGAACCACGGCCGCGACAAACTCACCATTGTCACTTCTCCGGGAATTTTCGATCTTGGCGCGTGGCTCGAACAATTGATCGCCGAATCGACTGGAAAAATCGGCAAAGGCATCATTCCCGTGGATCGCGAACGTCTTGCCAAGCCCGCGGTTTACGGCAACGATCGCGTCTTCGCTTACTTGCGCCTGGCATCGAAACCCAACAAAGCGCAAGACGTGGCTGTCGCGGCGCTCGAAAAGGCCGGCCACCCCGTCGTTCGCATCACGCTTCCGAACACGGGGACCCTCGGGCAGGAGTTCTTCCGCTGGGAAATCGCCACCGCCGTCGCCGGTTCCATCATCGGCATCAACGCTTTCAACCAGCCGGATGTTGAAGCCAGCAAGATTGAAACCAAAAAACTGACCAGCCAGTACGAAGCGACGGGAAGCCTTCCGCCAGAAGTGCCATTTTTCGAGGACAAGGGCATCAAACTTTTTGCCGACGAAAAAAATGTGGCTGCCGTGCATGGCCCGAAGCTGGCCGATGTTTTGAAGGCGCATCTTTTGCGGCTCGGCGCTGGCGATTATTTTGCTGTCCTCGGCTACATCACGATGAATGCCGCAAACGAGAAAGCCTTGCAAGACATCCGCCATGCGGTCCGCAATAAGAAAAAGGTGGCCACTGTTCTCGGTTTCGGTCCCCGCTTCCTGCACTCCACCGGGCAAGCCTACAAAGGCGGACCCAACAGCGGCGTTTTCCTGCAGATTACCTGCGATGACGCGAAGGACCTGCCCGTTCCGGGACAAAAATACACGTTCGGCATTGTAAAAGCCGCGCAGGCACGCGGAGACTTTGCGGTTCTTTCGGAACGTGGCCGCCGTGCCTTGCGGGTTCACCTCGGCAAGAATTTAAAATCAGGACTCGCGGCGCTTGCGAAAGCCGTGAAAAAAGCGATCGCCTAAGGCGCCAAGCAAACTTTCCATTACACCAGGCACTGAGGAGCGGACACGATGCAACTTGGGATGATCGGTTTGGGACGAATGGGCGCCAACATGGTTCGGCGCTTGCAAAAAAACGGTCACAAGTGCGTGGTGTACGACCGCAGCGCGGACTCCGTGAAGCAACTCGAAGGCGAAGGCTCGACGGGAGCCACTACGCTCGATGATTTCGTCGCCAAATTGCAGAAGCCTCGCGCCATCTGGCTTATGGTGCCTGCCGCCGTTGTCGATGCCACGCTGCACGATCTGGTCGGAAAACTCGAGAAGGACGACGTGGTCATCGACGGCGGAAACTCCTACTACATTGACGACATCCGCCGCGCCAAAGAACTCTCCGCCAAAGGAATCCATTATTGCGACGTTGGCACCAGCGGCGGCGTCTGGGGCCTCGAACGCGGCTACTGCCAGATGATTGGCGGCGAGCTCGCCGTCGTGAAGCGCCTCGACCCCATTTTCAAAACGCTCGCGCCCGGCCGCGGCAACGTGGATCGCACCCCCGGCCGCGAAAAAGTTGCTGGCACCGCGGAAGAAGGCTATCTCCACTGCGGCCCTTCCGGCGCCGGACATTTCGTCAAAATGGTGCACAACGGCATCGAGTACGGCTTGATGGCCGCCTACGCCGAAGGCTTGAACATTCTCAAGCACGCCAACGCGGGCAAATCCCACCGCGAGGCTGACGCGGAGACCACTCCACTCCGCAATCCCGAACACTATCAATACGATTTCAACCTTGCCGACATCACCGAGGTCTGGCGCCGTGGCAGCGTGGTCGCCTCCTGGCTGCTCGATCTCACCGCTATTTCCCTGCTCGATCAGCCCACGCTAGAGCGCTTCTCTGGCCGCGTGTCCGACTCCGGGGAAGGCCGTTGGACCATTCTCGCCGCCATCGAATCCACCGCGCCCGCGCCCGTTTTAACCGCCTCTCTCTTCCAGAGATTTACGTCGCGCGGCGAAGACGATTTCGCCGCCAAAGTCTTGTCCGCGATGCGCTTCCAATTCGGCGGCCACATCGAGAAAAAATCCGGCCACTGAAAGTTTCGTCGCGTCTTAGGAGAATGCGTGGAGCGAGAGATTCGAATCCTGGCCGACGGCGCTGCCATCGCGAAACGGGCCGCGCAGGAATTTGTTCAAGCCGCCGCAGCCGCGGTGCGCGACCACGGCGCGTTCAACGTTGCCCTCGCCGGAGGCTCCACACCCAAAGCGCTTTATACCTTGCTTGCCACCGATCCCTCCCTGCGTTCTCAAGTTCCCTGGGAAAAGCTGCATCTCTTCTTCGGCGACGAGCGGCACGTCGGCCCAGCCTACCTCGACAGCAATTTCCGCATGGCCACCGAAGCGATGATTTCCCGCTTGCCCCTGACCAAAGACCAGGTGGTCCGCATCAAGGGTGAATATCCGGATGCGGAGGAAGCTGCTCGCGAGTACGAGCAAGCGCTGCAATCGTATTTCAAGCTGAAACCAGGCGAGTACCCACGCTTCGATCTCTTGTTTGCCGGAATGGGCAACGAGGGGCACACGCTTTCGCTTTTCCCGGGAACGAAAGCGCTGCATGCCGATGGCCGCATCGTGGTGCGAAATTGGGTCGGCAAGCTTTACACCGAGCGCATTACGCTGACTGCACCGGCCGCCAGCAATGCCGCGCGAATCCTCTTCATGGTAACGGGCGCAGACAAGGCCTGCGCGCTCAAAGCCGTCTTGGAAGGTCCCTTCGAACCCGAGCAATTGCCCGCGCAACTTCTTCAGCCCAAAAACGGAAAGTTGCTTTGGCTGGTGGACGCCGCCGCCGGAAGCATGCTTACCTCGGGAACTCGAGATTAGCGGACGGCCTCTCAGTCGCTGTACAATGGGCTTCTAATCTTTCAGGAATAAAGTGAGGAGCTAGAAATGGCGACAACCTTGACCACAGGAAAAATCGAAACCTACCTCGGCGCGAAAGCCGAATCGCTGCTCGGATTTAAGTCTCCCAAAATCGCCAAAGAGCGCTTGCATCTTCCCGGCCCTGATTTTGTCGACCGCATTTACGCTTCGACGGACCGCAACGTCCGCGTGCTCACCAATCTCCAGCGCATGTTCAGCCACGGCCGGCTGAGCGGCACGGGCTATCTTTCGATTCTTCCCGTGGACCAGGGCATCGAGCACTCCGGCGGCGCCAGCTTCGCGAAAAATCCCGACTACTTTGACGGCGGCAACATCGTCAAGCTGGCCATCGAGGGCGGCTGCAACGCGGTGGCCTCCACCTTCGGCGTGCTCGGCTCTGTCGCCCGCAAATACGCTCACAAGATCCCCTTCATCGTAAAGCTGAATCACAATGAATTGCTCACCTACCCGAACCAGTTCAACCAGATTTTCTTCGGCACCGTGAAAGAAGCCTACGACATGGGCGCAGCCGCTGTCGGCGCCACGATTTATTTTGGGTCCGAGCAAAGCGATCGCCAAATCATCGAAGTCAGCCAGGCATTCGCCCTGGCCCACGAACTTGGCATGGCCACCGTCCTCTGGTGCTATCTCCGCAACAACGCCTTCAAAAAGGACAAGGACTACCACCTCTCATCCGATCTAACGGGTCAAGCCAATCATCTCGGCGTCACCATCCAGGCCGACATCATCAAGCAGAAACTCGCGGAAAACAACGGCGGCTACCAGGCCCTCAACATCGGCGATTCCAGCTACGGCAAATTCGACAAGCGCATCTACACCGATCTCAACAGCGATCATCCCATCGACCTTTGCCGCTATCAGGTCATTAACTGCTTCTGCGGCCGCTCGGGCCTCATCAACAGCGGCGGCGCTTCCGGCGCGAACGATTTCGAAGAAGCCGTAGCCACCGCCGTTATCAACAAACGCGCCGGCGGCACAGGCCTCATCTCCGGCCGCAAAGCATTCCAGCGCCCGATGAAAGAAGGCGTCCAGCTCCTCAACACCATCCAGGACGTTTACCTCAGTCCCGAAGTCACTGTCGCCTAGCACCGGCATTTCGTCTGTAGGGGCAAGTGTGCGGGTGTGTTGTGTACCTGCACTCTCGGAGAGTGTTATTCTTCCGCCCCAGGTCTTTGCCGCGGATGATTCCACATCATGACTAGAGCCTTCGCTGCTTTATTTGTCACATTCCTCATTCTCCCGGCCGGTCTCTCACCTCAACAATCGTTTCCTGTCGTTTCAACTGTCGACGAACCAACCATCGCGGGGCGCCCTGTTGCCCTCGACGCCCAGCGCAAGCTTCTCCCCTGGCCTATACCTGATGACACGGGCTACTCCTACTCTTCACATTTTCTTTCTCAGTGGACCATTATCTGGGATCAGTTCAATCGCCAGCGCCTTCCTTACTTCTACTGCTGCTTCGATTTTGACCGCACCACGTACGAACTTTCGCCCGATCCCAACTGGGTCAACTCCACCGGCTATTTGCGCGCCATGATGCAGGGCTTCGTCGAGCGCCTCTATCCCTACACGGGCGATGCTCGCACACTCGAATTCCTTCAGAATTTTGTGGACTACGAACTTGAAAATGGAACGACTCCGGAAAACTACGTATGGTCGCAGGTTCCTTACCCTTCCGCGAACGCCGGCGCGCGCAAATACACCGGCTGGAGCAACCACGGCGAAGATTTCGTCGAGCCGCACGTGGTCGGCGAAGATGGCTATGCTTACTTGCGACTCTACGAGATGACGGGCAATTCGAAATATTTGCGCGCCGCCATTCGCTGCGCCGCTGCGCTAGTGAAAAATTTCAAGCTTGGCGACGAGAAAAATTCCCCCTGGCCTTTCCGCTGCCTGGCCCGGAACGGGGCACTTTCCCCCGGCAAAGGCATGAGCCCGTATTCCGCTAATGTCGTCGAGCCCATCATGCTTTTCGATGAGCTCATCCGCATCGGCCAAGGAGACGTTGCCTCTTACAAATTGGTTCGTGAAGGCGCTTGGGCCTGGCTCATGAAATATCCTATGAACAACAACGTCTGGGTCGGCTATTTCGAGGACGTCGGCCCGAACATGGAGAATATGAATAACGTCATTCCGCTCGAATTCGCCCGCTACATTCTTCTCCACCCCGAAAAGGATCCTGATTGGCGCGAACACGCTCGCAAACTCATCGACTGGGTCAAAACCACGCCCCGCTGGCCAAAGTACATCGTCCACGGCGCAACTGTCACCACCGAACAAGGCAGCGGCAAGGAATTCTGCTGCAATCTTCCCAATCAATGTTGCGACAGCCACACGGCGCGTCTTGCCGCTGTCGAAGCCTTTTACTTTGCCAAAACGGGTGACCCTGCCTATAAGGAAGCGGCCTACCGCTCGTATAACTGGGTCACTTATTTTCAAGGATTACCTGGCGGCGCACACGCGCCCTTCACCGGCCAGTGGTGGTGGACCGATCAATTTGCCGATGGGCCGCGCCGCCTGATGGACGCTTTCTGGGCCGTGCCGGAATGGGCTCCATCCGAGGAATCTCAT
>Ga0210409_10008854_pt1 | contig 10219 bp, 7 predicted proteins | sample IncBWH17MmetaG_FD_161649 | JGI IMG/M metagenome (GOLD analysis project Ga0210409, IMG submission 161649) | Forest soil microbial communities from Barre Woods Harvard Forest LTER site, Petersham, Massachusetts, United States - Inc-BW-H-17-M | ecosystem: Environmental > Terrestrial > Soil >...
GGCGGCTTTAGTTGCTAGGCGGCTTTAGTTGCTAGGCGAGTCCTTAGTAGGTTACGCGGACTCGGTACTTGAGCACGGAGGTTCCGTTCTTGTCTACCGGGACCTGGAATTGGGCGGCGAACGCGGCGGTTTTGGTGAATTTGTAGGTGGAGGACAGCATTTCCCAGGAGCCGCCTATGGGTTCGTTCACCTGGACGGTGATGGGGGTGTCTTTGTGGTTGCGCAGGGTGACTTCGAATTCCATTTCGTAGACGTTGGGGGCGATTTTCTTGAAATCGGTTTGTTTGTGCTGGGCGATGATGTCGAAGGCGTTGCCGATGTGGACGGTGATGGTTTCGTCTTTGGGGGTGTGGTCGATGTGGTCTTCGCCGATAAAGAGGACGCCGCCCTTCGAATCTTTTTGGTAGACGCGGACGTTGCCGGCGGGGAGAGGCATGCCCAGGCCAGCTTTTTCTTCGTTCTTAAATTTGTAGAAGACCATAACCGGGTCTTTTAACGGAGAGCCGGGATTCTGATAGTTGTGATAGTAGAAGCTCTGGCCATTCACTACGAATAATTTCTCGACGGGCACGCCACTTCCCTGCAACAAGCTGATCTGCTTGGTTTCCTTGTCTTCCACCGACGTGCGCCTACCGAGGGTATAGAGGTGGTATTCGGAGAAATTTTCCTGCTGGAATTGCGGGGTGGCGGCGGGCATCGCTTTCGCCATGCCCATTTCGTCCATTACTCGCAGGCCGTTTTGCGGAAGGCGATTCAGGTCACCGGCGACGAGTTGGAGGCGCGCGTTGTGGAACGCGGTGCCGCTGTTGTTGGAGAGGGTGACCCAACCGTCGAGGTCGGCGGCTTTGTCTTCGCGGGCAACCGTGAGGACGTAATCGGCGTTCCAGGCGAGGTTGCTGGCGAGGTACGAGGCTTCGATCTGGTGTTTGCGGCCGCCGCTATTGTCGAGGGACATGAGCAGCGTGGGGCGGTCGAAGAGATTGGCGGGGACTTCGGGGAAGCGATAGCCCTCGGCGTAGATGCCAGTGACGATGTCGTTGCCGATTTTCCAGACGGGGCCGTTGTTGTCGGCGAGCAGCGTGGCTTTTACTTCTTCGTGTTTGGTGGTGCCGTTGTCCATGTAGGAGCGGACCAGGGTGACTTCCTTGCCGACATATTTGTGGAGGAGCTTTGCGGGCTCGAGGAGATCATATTCGTAGTTTTGCTCGATCACGTTGAGTTTTTCGGGATCGGTGAGAGAGCGGAAGTGGACGGTGGCGGGATTCACCGTGGCGGCGATGTCTTCGAATTTCAGGCGGAAGGTTCCGGTGGGGACAGTTAGTTGGCGGACGTCGCGGATCAGGGCGATGTTGGAATTGTAGACGGTTACGTTGAGGTCGGTTTGGTCGTTCAGCGTTGTGGCTTGGTCGGACGGCGTTGGGCGTGGGGATTCTTTTTCCTGGGGTTGGATACCGCGTTTACTTGTTGCGGAATACGCGGTTAGGGCGACGATGGATAGGGTTGCGAATGCGAATGCAAGACGGACTAAGCGGGAAGTGCGTTTGGGCTGGGGAATTTTCATGAGACTCCTCGTTTCGAGTTTCGCGTTCCTCTATAGAACGGGGCAGGACGGGTTTCTTGCAGGCGATCATCCCATTTTCTGATTGGAGGAAGCGCGAGAAGAGGAGAGGGTCCGCGGCGAGGCCGAGGATGTAAGGGGTGGCGTTGCTAAAAACACATGGCCAGACGCGACGGCTGGGCGAAGCCCTTCGAGGCTCAGGATAAACAAGCCCTGCCCCGTACAGGTGAGGCCCAGCCGCCGCGAGAAGGGTCAGCGCGCGCGGGTGAGGGATCAAGGATTTGGTTGCTGGGTCCAGGTGATGCCGGCGTTGGTGGTTTTGTAGGACTTGTTGGTGGCGGTGGTGATGGTGGCTTCCTGGGCGACTACGGCTGCGACTGCGGTGATGTCTTCGGTGGTGGGCGAGGGAACTTTCATCCAGCGGTTGCCGCTGTCGGTGGTGAGCAGGATGGTGCCGGCGCGGCCCACGACCCAACAGGTTTGGGCGGAGGGAGCGGAGCCGGCGAGCAGGTCGGCGACCACCCCCGTTTTCTGAAGGGTCCAGGTGGCTCCGGCATCGGCGGAGCGTTGGACGATTCCGGAAGGCAGGAGGCGCCACATTACTTCTCCCTCAGGAGAGGAAACAAGCTGGGGATTGCGAGGTGACGGTAAATCGGCGGCCTTGCTCAAAGGTTGCACGTTGCCACGGTTTGCCCGGGATTCATCGGCTGCGGGTCCGCCAGTTGGGGCACTGAGGGCTGACTCTTTCTTGTTTTCCTGTGGAATGGAACGGGTAGTAGTTTCCGCATTGACAATGGAGTTTGAGGGCTCCGGTGCGGCACCCGCGGGCGGCGGGGGCGCGACGCGCGATGGAGTCTGTGCCTGCTTTGGCCAGACTACGAATCCGCCGGGCTGGCCATCGGCGCGTGGCGTTTTGAGCTGACCGGAGGACGAAGGGGGCGGCGCCATTTGTTCACGCGCTCCCTTCTGATCAAGGGTGGTGGCGTTCGATTTTTTGAAGGCGTCGGTTTTTGCCGCGGACGGCGCCTGCAGATTAGCCGATTTGTCCTTTGCGAAATTCGCCTGGGGAGGAGCGGGTGCGTTTTGCGGCGCGGATTGCGGTTGTTCTTTGGCGAGTTGGAATTCTGTTTGCGGGGCGCTCTTGTTGATGGCGAACCAGATCAGCAGGCCTGCGGCGAGCGCGCCCGCAGGAACGAGCCAACGCGGGTTGACCAAGCGAAGAGGGTTTTCCACGGTAAACCTGGGTTGGGCGGCCGTTGCCTGGGCAACTGCGGCTTGGGCGGCCGGGCTGCCCGCGGCGTGGTCGAGTTGCAAGAGCGGCACGGCGACCGGGCGCGTAGGCGCGACTGCTCCGCGATCAAGCGCGAGCGGAATTTCGAACGGAGTGTCCTCGGTGGCTTCGAGATTTACGATGATTTCCTGGCAACGCGAGCAGGAGGCGATGTGCTGCTTTTGGAATGACATTTCTTCCTGGGTTAGTAAGCGCTCGTGATAGGCAGCGAGTATTTCGGCGTCCGGACAATCGTGCGGTGGCAGAGGCGCGGGCGAGAGAGGTGGCGCGGACCTGGCGCCGGAGGGCGCGGCGGACCGGTGGGCGCGGAGATTGCGCGAAAGAGCGTCTTCAAAGTTGCGTTCGCGGTCGTCACGCGGCATTGCGGGCCCCCGGATTAGAACGGAAATTCGGGTGATTCTTGCAGCGGAAACGGACGGACCTCAGTGTTTTTGCCTTTCGAGCGCAAAAGCGGACGGACAAGAGTGTCTGTGCCACTTTTCGGTTCATGGTTTGGGCCTTTCGGTGGTGGGACCGCGAGAGGAGAAGAGCGTATCGAGGTCGACGGGGGCGTCTTCGGAAGCGTATTGGAAGCACAGAGAAATTTGCTCTTCACTCAGACCGGGCTCGGCCTGGGAGCCATTCGTGGCGAGGCGGCCCGCGCGCAGCAGCCCTTCGACAGAGGAGCGCAGCGCGCGGCGGACGCGCTCCAGGTGGCGCGAGACGCTGGATTCGTGTTCGCCGAGCTGGCTGCCTATTTCCGCGAGGGTGAGCTGATCCGCGTAATAGAGTCGCAGGCGTTCGCTGTCGCGGGAATCGAGCACGTCGAGAGCGGCTTGCAGCGTACGTGCGAATAGCGCGACGTAACGCTGGCGGTGCGGGTCGGGCGGAGATTCGGGTGGTGCGGAATCGACGGGTCGGCGTGAAATTCTTGAATGGTCACGTTCCACTGTGTTTTCATCCAGCTCGGTGAAGCGACTTGCGGAACGTAGTGCGTCGATATGCCGCTGAACGAGAACGGCGCGAAGCCAGGTCTTGAGGGAGCTGCGGCCGTGGAAATAGCGAAACAGGGAGCGCTCACTTTGTTGGGTTTCGCTAAGTCCAAAGAGATCGGCAAACAGGGAATCGGCGAGATCGTGTGCGGCAGGTGAACCCGCGGCGCAATGCAAGATGGAGGCGGCCGCAGAGCGTAAGTAGGAGCGATAGGTGGCAACGAAGTAGTCCCAGGCGTCGGCGTGGCCGTCGGCGCAGGCGGCTGCCAGGCACAAGTCGCGGAGATGCAAGGCACCCCAATATTCCTCGAGTTTGTCGAGAGGGGGCGCATGGTGATTGAAACGTTTCGCGGCGCTGCGCTCAAGAGCGGTCTGGAAACGCGCGCGTGGCAAAGCCCAGGAGTATTCGATGGCTTGGGAGTACAGCCGGTCGATCAATTGCTGATGCTGGGGCTGAAGATAAGCGAGCGGACCGGGGAGCTCGCGAGGCGTGGCAGCCGTGCCGGGTGCGATGGCACCATTTTCTGGGTGAGTTTTTTCCGAATGCTCCAGGGCTGGATCTGGGGTTTGTTCTGGAATGGAATTTTGCTTTCCCGGATCTTGACTCATTGCCGCGGCACCCTAATTCGGCCCTCCTGCATCCTAAAACATACCCCGGACGGCGGGGGTGAGGAAAGAAATTCAGATTCGTTTGATGATGAGTTGGCGGTATCCTAAGATTGCTAGGAGTCCTCTCCCGGGTTTGCAGGCAGTTAGAAGAAGTTCTCTAGCGGCATTAGCGATTTCGCGACGCTAGTACCTAAGTCCTATTATGCACCCCCAGCCTCATCGGTACTCTGGCTTTGCACTAGCCGAAGCCCTGCCCAGCCCCGGCGAACCATTGAAGGGAATCCCTTAGGGGGAAAGACCGGCATGGAAAGTGCACGTGTTGAAAGAGCGTGAGGAGCTGGGGCCTCTTATCAGGGACGCGAAGGAATACCATGAGTGCAGAAAAACGGGCCAACCAAACATCCTTGGGCATCGGATTTGGAGCAAAACGGGGCCAAGCCCCGGATCGTGACGCCTGGAAGCGCTCGATTGGAACCAAGCAAGTGCCGGCGCGGCTGGCCATGCTGCCTGAAGGAGAATCGCGTTGGCAGCGGCTGGGTATCAGCGCAATCCTGCAAATCATCCTGCTGACCTTTTTTGTAGCGCTGCCCCTTTTCTTCCCGGAGAGGCTGAAAACGGCGTTGAATATGCAAGTTGTGCCCCTGGCGATGCCGGTTACGGACGTACCCGTGGCGCCACCACCCCCGCCGCCACCGAAACCGAAAGTTGCGCCGGCACCGAAACCTGTAGTCGTGGAAGAAGTTAAGCTCAACCCCAAGCAACCACACATTTTCATGCAGCAGAAGGCGCTCAAGCCGAAGATCGAACACGTGGACACAAAGGCGCCAGAACTGGCGCCACAGACGCCGGTGCTGGAAGCGAAATTCATCGACAACACCAATCAGCCTAAGCGGCCGCGCGAAGAAGTGAAAGTAAACAACATGGATAGTGGCAGTGCCGCGCAGCCCACGGTGAAATTGCCGGTGAATAAGGTGCAGACCGGCGGATTTGGCGATCCCAATGGATTGCCAGGTAAGGGCGATCCGAACAAAACGACGAACGTGAACCGGCTAGGATCTCCGGCACTTCCCGGGGGCCCCGGATATGGTAACGGCACGGGCGGCGACAAAGGCGTGCGAGGAGTGGTAGCGAGCACGGGATTCGGGAATGGCGTCGCCAATCCTCCGCAGGGGGGTGGCCGGCAGGGCGTGGTGCAATCGACGGGATTCGCCGATCAAACGGCGGTGAGCAATGCGCCGAGGAAGAAGGCTTCCACGGACTCGCCTACGTCGCCGGTAGACATCCTGTCGAAGCCGAAACCGCAATACACGGCGGAAGGACGGGCGCTGAAGTTAGAAGGCGACGTGGTGCTGGACCTGGTGTTTCTGGCGAACGGAACGGTGCAGGTGAGTCACGTCGTGAGCGGATTGGGTCACGGCCTGGACGAGGCCGCGGTGCAGGCGGCGCAGCAAATCAAATTTAAACCCGCGAAACGTGACGGAGAGGCAGTGGATTTTCCGGCCCGCGTGCGAATTGAATTCCAGCTGGCCTACTGAGGGGAGAGCAACAATGCGTAAGTATGTGGTGACAGGAGTCCTCGCGTTGCTGGCGAGCGGGATGGGGAACATGGCCGCCGCAGCGGTCCCTCAGCCTGTGGACCAGGCGCGGACCATGGAAGAAGTGGTCGATCGCGTAGTGGCCAGCGAGAACAAGCTCAACACTGATATTCGCAAATACTCGCCGCTGGTGGAGACCTACATTCAGAATCTGAAACCGGACAAGGAACTGGGTTTCGTGCCTGCCGGTGACAAATATTTTCTGGGCAAGGCGGATTTTGCCAAGGGCGTGAACCTGGCGTCTTTGTCGGACACCGACACCAAGGGCAAGAAGCTCGTCCTGGGAATCGGCAACTTCTTTTCGTTCGCGATGCAGTATCTGCCGGACGGGTTTTTGCAGATGATCTTCATCGACACGAACGGCTTCGACAAGCAGCACTACCGGTTCGACTACGTGAAGCGTGAGTTTCTGGGCGAAGTGCGCTGCCTGGTGTTTGACGTGACGCCGCTGCCGAAGTCGGGCAAGGGGCGATTTCTGGGCCGGATCTGGGTGGAAGATCAGGGCTACAACATCGTGCGGTTTAACGGTGGATACGGTGGTGGCGGGCACAACAGCTACTACTTCCACTTCGACAGCTGGCGCACCAACGTGCAGCCGGGAATGTGGATGCCCTCGTTCGTGTATAGCGAAGAAAAAGAGTTGCACTACGCGATGACCAAGAAGCTGGACTTCCGGGCGCAGACGCGCTTGTGGGGCTACCACATCGGTCACTCCGCGCAGGAGCAGGAACTGAGCAAGATCCTGGTGGAGACGCCGGTGCAGGATGACACCAAGACGGCCAACGATCTGACGCCGATCCAGGCGCAGCGTTCGTGGGACCGCGAGGCAGAAGACAACGTCAGCGACCGCTTACAACGGCTGGGCTTGATGTCGCCAAAGGGCGAGGTGGACAAGGTTCTGGAGACGGTGGTAAACAACCTGGAAGTGACCAACAATTTGGACATCGAGCCCGAAGTGCAGTGCCGGGTGATGATGACTACGACGCTGGAATCGTTCACGCTGGGTCACACGATTGTGCTGAGCCGCGGTCTGATCGACGTGCTGCCGGATGAGGCCAGCCTGGCGACGGTGATCGCGCATGAGATGGGTCACGTGGTGCTGGGACACCGCATGGATTCCAACTTTGCATTTTTCGATCAGCTGTTGATTGATGACAAGGATTCGTTCCGGCATTTCGGGTTTGCGCGCACGCCGGAAGAGGAGAAAGCGGCGAGCGACAAAGCCGCGCAATTACTGAACAATTCCCCGTACAAGAACCAGTTGGCCAATTCGGCGCTGTTTATGACGGCACTGGAATCGCGGCAGAAGGAGATTCCCAACTTGATCAGCCCGCACTTGGGGAATCGAGTTCCCGTGGTGGCCACCGTGAAGTCCGCGGCGCCTGCGGCGGCCGATGCCAAGCAGAACGCGCAACCGAGCGCGCAGCCCAATCCGCAAATAATCGCGGCGTTGCCTATCGGTGGCCGCGTGAAGCTTGATCCGTGGGTGGACCGCTTGGATCTGCTCAAGAGCAAGCCTGTGGGAGCGGTGGCGGAGCGGGAGAAGATGCCGTTTGAGGTGACGCCGTTTATGCCCTACCTGACGCGGTTCAACACCAACGAAAACGCAAAACCGACCAACGCGAACAGCTCAGAACAGAGGGCGCCGGAAGCGGCCAGCACTACTCTGAATGACGCTGCACCGAAACCCTGATAACAAGCGCCATCGAAATCTACTCTGCTATGGTCCCGGCGAACGGTGGAGTTCGCCGGGCTTTTTGCGTTTCGGCAGCTCAACGGAGTGTTGACAACTGTGGCCTTCTTAGTTGATCATTCAACTAACATGACCGCTACCCCGAAAGCAACCCGCGATCGGCTGGTCGAGGCCGGCCTCTATCTCTTCTGGCTACACGGGTATGCGGCGACTGGAATCGCCGAGATCTTATCCCGAGCCAAAGCCAACGCGGGCAGTTTTTACCACTTTTTCAAAACAAAGGAAGAGCTGCTGCTGGCGGTCCTAGAGCTATATGTCCAATCGCTGGAACCCGTGGTGGTGCAGCCGGTGCTGGGGCAGATCGCGGATCCCATCGAACGCGTGTTTGGGATTTTGGACTTTTACCGGCGGAACCTGCTGGCGACCGGCTGTACGTACGGATGTCCTATCGGGCGGCTGGCGCTGGAGATTCCCGAAGAACAATTTCGCGTTCACAAGCGGCTGGCCGACAACTTCGATGGCTGGACGGCGGCCGTAGAGAAGTGTTTGGCGGACGCGCGAGAGCGCTTTCCGGAAAGCACCAATCTGAAGACCCTTTCGAAATTTGTGCTGACGGTGATGGAAGGCGGGGTAATGCAGTCGCGGGCGCATCGCGACGTCGCGCCGTTTGACGCGTCGGTCGAACACTTGCGTGAGTACTTTCGGTTATTGCTGTCGCAACAGGAACAGAAGAGCGGTGGGGCCCGGGTCGTGGAACCGAAGTGATCGGACAACTCCGGAGGGAGACGAAAATGAGGCGAGTGTTGGCAGTCGCGGCACTGTTGGCGGTGTGCGTGGGGATGAGCCGGGCGCAGGTGCAGGTGGCAGCGAAAAGGACCGAGGCGGCGAAACCGATATCCGGGCTGGAATGGCTGGTGGGCGGTGTATGGACGGCCGACGCGACCAAGCTGGGGCCAGGAATGCTCCGCATCGAGACGCGGTATCAATGGTCGGACAACGATGCGTTCATTCGGTTCACGACGCATTTTGTGTCGGACAAAGGAACAGCAAAGAGGTATGACGGAAATTTTTTCTGGAATCCGGAGCAATCGAGTCTAGCGATGTGGTACATGGATCATGCGAACTCGATTACGCAAGGACCAGTGACAATTGAGAGCAACGGCGTGAAGATCGCTTTTCGGGCGCAGGATTTCGACGGGAAAATGGCGGACATGCAAGTGAATGTGATCCGGAAAGCGAACGACAAGTATCGGTGGGTCTTGGAGGAGAAGCAGGCGGAAGGTTGGAAGCAGCTGGCGGCGCTGGATTACTTGCGAGTGGCGGGATCTTGAGTGGAGTCAGTGATGCGTGGTGAAAGTGCGCGGTTGCGGGCCGCGGTAGGAGGAATTGAGCGGCGGTTGTCTCTTTATCAGCTAGTCCACGGCTAGGACGGTGCCAGGGTAGATCGAAGAGCCGGCAAGATGCCCTTCGAGGCTCAGGACAGGCTGGCGCTATCAAGTCATGCCTCGGCTAGAGGGGTGAGGCGATTGCCTTCATCAGCCTGTAGTTGAATTCGACCCCGTCGTAAAAATCTTGGATGCCGATGCGTTCGTCTTTACCGTGGGCGCGGTTGTCGTTGATCTCAAGAAACATGCAGGAGATGCCGTAGGTGGGAATGCCGGCGGTGCGGGTGATGCGGCCGTCGGTGGCGCCCGTGGACATGGACGGTATGACCGGCACCTGGCCCCACATCGCTTGGACGGTTTCGTCCATGGCGTGCGTGACTTCCGGGAGCAGCGGAGAGGGAGGCACGGTTACAAGTTGGACCAGAGAGCCGTCGGCTGCGCGCACTGGCACGGCGGTGAGCGCAACTTTCGAATCCGCTATGACGCGCTCGATGGTCTTGCGGATGTTTTCGGGGTCTTCGCCGGGAAAGATGCGGCAATTGACGTTGGCGCGAGCCGTCTGAGGGAGGGCGTTGGGCGCATGGCCGGCAGAGAGCATGGTGGCCACGCAGGTGGTACGGAGCAGGGCGTTGTAGTAGGGGATGGCGGAAAGATGCGTGACGGCGGAGGCCTTCGGGGGCTGCTTTGCCGCGCCACGCAGATCCCCTGAGATGGGGCCCTTGGCGAGCTCGGCGGTCTTCAGGAAATAGTTGCGCGTGATCTCGTTAATCTGCGTTGGGAACGAAAAACCCTGCAGGCGGGTCAGCGCGGCGGCGAGGTGGTAGATGGCATTGTCGCTGGAAGGGACCGAGCTGTGCCCACCGGCGTTCAGGGATTCCAGCTGGAAGTCAGCGTAAACTTTTTCGCTGGCTTGGATCGCGGCGAGCAGGCGGTGGTCGCCCTGCTTTTCGAATTCGCCACCGTCGAGGTTGATGCAGTACTCGGCGTCGATCCAGTCACGGTGCTCTTTGACAAGCCAATCGACGCCGTTGTAGGTGCCGCCTTCTTCGTCGGCGGTGAGGGCGAGAATCAGATCGCGGTCGGGGACGAAGCCTTCCTTTTTCAGGCGGATGAAATT
>Ga0210409_10008855_pt1 | contig 10216 bp, 10 predicted proteins | sample IncBWH17MmetaG_FD_161649 | JGI IMG/M metagenome (GOLD analysis project Ga0210409, IMG submission 161649) | Forest soil microbial communities from Barre Woods Harvard Forest LTER site, Petersham, Massachusetts, United States - Inc-BW-H-17-M | ecosystem: Environmental > Terrestrial > Soil >...
CTGCCCGTTGGGAGCAGATTGCGGTACGGTGCTCTCCGGGGTCGTCGGAATTTCATTGTCCTGTCGCAAGCGCGACTGGATTTCATAAACCACGCGGAGGTCGCTGATGAACTTGGTGCTCCGCGCATAGACGAGGTGCGCCTGACGATCGGCATTGCGATAGATCGTCGCAGGAGCAAAATCCGCTAGCTTCGGCTTGCGCGTGAAATAGCCGGAGGACGCGAGAATCACGGCGAAAGTTGCGGCCACGGAAACGGCGCTGTAGACAAAACGCGGCGAGGTGAGGCTCCGCAGCCAGCGTTTGGCATTGCGCCAGCTTTGCGTGCCGAGAGTAGCCGTCAGGATCGAGCCGACCAGCTGCGGAGAAGGCTCAACCTGCTCCATGCTGTGCAAACTGCCGAGCATATGCGAAACGCCCGCGACCAGCGGCGTGCAGCGCTCGCACCCATTCACGTGCAAGTCGAAAGCGGCTTGCTCGGCCGGCTGCAAGAATCCGTCGAGATAATCGCTCAGGCGCGCTTCGGTTTGTTCGCAAGTCCAATTCATGAAATGCTCCGCGCTCGCTTCGAATAACTAAATCCGCTCATGACGGGCGCACTCCCATCTGCTGCAGCACTCGCGCCAATTCGATGCGTCCGCGATTGATTCTCGATTTCACGGTTCCTTCTGGTACCGACAAAACTTGTTGAATCTCTCCGTACTCCAGTTGCTGCAGATCGCGCAGGATTACCGCTTCCCGCAATTCCGGCGAAAGCCTCCTGAGCGCCGACTGCACCTGGCCGCTCAGTTCGCCCAGCAGCGCCTGCTGGTCAGGACGGCGCCCGGCGGATTCCTTATTTTCGACAACCGGCATGGCGTCCTCGAGTGAATCCGTGATGCGGTCCCTCTTCGTTCTACGATAATGGTCAATCAACAGGTTGCGCGTCACGCTGGTCATCCACGTTGCGAAACCGCCATGGGCGGAACGATAGCTTCCCAATGTGCGGTATACCCGGAGGAATACATCCTGCGAGAGGTCCTCGGATTCCGTTCGGTTTCCGGTGAACCTGTAGCAAATGTTAAAGATGCGGCGCGTGTGGCGACGCACAAGTTCCTCCCAGGCCGACCCGTCGCCCTGGAGGCATTGCTGGACCAGTTGGGCATCCTGCTCCAACGTATCATCAGCCTCTAAACCTGCTACGGTGCAAGGCGTGTCTGCGAGCCGGCTCTCTCTCAAAAGCCGTCCGGCAGTCCATCTCGGCCTGCCAACTATGGAACGTAAATTGCCGTCAAAATGTTCCCTTTGGGACTAGGGCCTTACTTCCGACCGTACCGGTGCGCATCTTACTCACCCCTGCGCAAAGACACAAGCAGTTGAGTTTCATCTGCTTATATGGTCCGTTAGGAGCGCCAGAATCTCCTTTGGATCCGACTCTCAAAGCTATTCCTTCTTCACTCCCCAATCCGGCCCCAATGAAACTGTCTAGTGGAAGTGCGGAGAATCGAAGCCGCAGGTTTGGGGATTTTGCCGACTGCCTGTCCGTATAATGTTGATAACAAGCATCGTATTACAATATATGAACATGTTCAGAAAATGCTTGACAAATCAGACTGGCTGAGATAGTATTTGAACATGTTCAACAAAGCCACTGCCGACGTGAGCTCCACTAAACACTCCGTCGGCGAGAAAACCAGGGCCTTGATTCTGGAAAGCGCTCTCGAAATCTTCCGGGAACAGGGCTTTGAAGCAGCGACAATACGGGATATCGCGAAATCCGCGAAGGTGGCAACCGGAGCGGCTTATTACTATTTTCCGAGTAAGGAAGCCATCGTCGCGGCCTATTACGACCACGTGCAGGAAACGCACGAAGCGGCAGTGCGTGAATCGATTCTCAGCAGCATGGATCTTCGCGAACGGCTGGGGCTTGTGTTCCATTCGAAACTCGACATTTTGAAGAACGATCGCAAATTTCTTGGCGCGCTCTTCCGTTACGCCGGCGAGCCGGACCATCCGCTTTCCGTCTTCGGCAAGGGAACGGCGAGCCAGCGCGCCCATAGCGTCGGCATTTTTCGGGAAGCACTGGCAGGTGCTGAAATCTCAGGCGAACTACGCCAGCTTTTGCCGGCGGCTCTGTGGCTCCTGCATCTGGGGGCAATTCTATTTTTTATTTATGACCAATCCGCGGAGCAGCAGCGCACGCGGAAGCTTGTCAATGGAGTTCTCGATCTCGTCGCGCAATTGCTGAACTTGACGAGCGCGCCCTTGATTCGGACCTTTTTGCAGCCGTTTCAGGGAAAACTGCTGGGCATTCTGAAAGAAGCGGGCTGGCCGGTAGAAAGCTGACGGAAAGAAATTAGCAGACTCTTCAGGAGGAAACATGTCACACGCACACATAAACGCAAATGCAAGCGAAACACGGACGCACTGGTATCCGGGAACGGTTGCAGAGCAACGCCCGACCGCGTGGTGGTTCTGGGGACGCGCAGTGTACGTGAGCCGTCGCGACTACTGGCGAATCACCAAGTATTTTCTTGCTGTCGGTGTTCCGCTCGGCGCGATCGGCGTGCTTTTCCATGTGCCGATTGCCTTCAAGGCGGCCATGCTGCTGGCAGGTCTTGGTTTGGTGCTGCTGGCGTATTCGCTCTTCGGTCTGTATCGCATGTACGGCCACCCGGGCGTGCGCTACATCCGCCGGCTCGTGGAATTGGGCGAAGTGAAAGGGGCGGTGACCGTCGCGGATCTGAACATTGGCACCTATCGCCACGCGTTTCTCCTTTCCGACGTTTTGCCGGAGGCCAAGATTCAATCCGTGGATTGCTGGAACGTCGAAGGTGAATCGCCAGAAGAAGCCGTGCAGGATGTCCGCGACCTCGAAGCTCCTCCGAAGTCCATCCCGCGGATTACCGCGTCGAAGGCGGAGCATTTCACTATTCCTCTGGCGGATAGCTCCTGCGAAGCGGTTTGTTTTGGATTCGGCACGCACGAGATTCCCACCGGCGGTTCTCGCGAAAAGCTCTTTGGCGAAGCGATCCGCATCTTGAAGCCCGGAGGAAAAGTGCTCCTCTTCGAGCACGGCTGGGACGCCCACAACTATGTGATCTTTGGGCCCGTGATTCACCATGTCACCAAGCGCCAGGATTGGGACGCGTTCCTGCGCGAGCGCTTCAACGACGTGAAATATGCCCGTAGCAACCAGGCTGTCGATCTCTTCGCCGGGACAAAACGGTAGGGAGAATCTTGATGGGCGCGCAGACCAACGACGCGGACGTCATCGTAATCGGCGGAGGAATTGCCGGCCTGGCAGCGGCCCTACGCTTGAAGGATCGCGGTCTGGAGCCGCTGGTTCTCGAAGCCGAGCCGCGCGTTGGCGGCCGGATGACCACCGATCGAGTGAAGGGATTCGTAATCGATCGTGGCGTAACGCTTCTCGGCAGGGGATTCGTGCGCATGCGCGCCCTCGTCAAGCGCTTCGGTCTTTCCCCGCTCGTGCGCCCCGGCGATTTCAGCGTGGGAATTCAGGATTCCGCCGGCCTGCGCGGCTATCGCGGAGGCCGGTTCGAAGACATGCTCTTCGACCGCGGAATATCGCTGCGAGCGCGGATCGCCTGCCTGCGATTTGGCTATGATTTGCTTCGGAACCGCCGCGGGCTCGTACACGGACAGAGCGAGCTGAGCACCGCCATCGATAACGAAAATTGCCAGAAGTATTTTCAGCGTATCGGCGGGGAAGAATTGTTCAATCGTGTCTTCTGGCCGGGATTGAGCGGGCCGATGGGCGGACTGGTGGATGAATCTTCGCGCGTCATCCTGATGCAGATTGTCTGGAATTTGCTGGTGCGCGGAATCTGGAACTTGACCGACGGCGTCGATCGGATTCCAGAAACACTGGCGGCACAAGTGCGTGTGGAAACCGGCGCTCGCGTCTCGTTCGTCGAGCGGGGCGGGGCAGGTGTGCGCGTGGAAGCGGAGGTCCGAGGAAAACCGCAAACCTTTGCGGCCCGCGCCGCCATTCTTGCGCTCCCAGGACAGCTTGTGCCAGCGCTTTGCCCTGAACTTCCAGCCGAGATGCGCGAGTCGTTGTCGCGCACGCGCCACTCCAAGATTGCGAATGCAGCGGTGGCGCTGTCAAAGCCGCCGAACGTTCCCTACGCGGGCTATGCCTTCACGCCTGACGTTGTTCCAGGCGCAGAGATTGAGATGCAACATCTGCGCGCTCCCAACCGCTGCCCACAAGGGCACGGCATGGCCGGAGTATTTTTGTGGAACACGCCGCAGGCAACTCGCTTGGATGCCGACGACGATGCCGTCAAGCAACAAGCCGTCGAGATCGTCGAGCGCACCTTCCCCGAATGCCGCGGCAAGGTTCTTTTCGTTCACCTCGTCCGATGGAACATCGGCATCGCCCAATTTGAGCCGGGACGATTGCGCGAAATGACTGCGCTGCGGAAGAAACTCGCTGCTTGGGATTCTCCATTCGACCTTTGCGGCGACTATCTCGACGGAATTTCCAGTGAGGGCGCCCTTCGAACGGGTGAGCAGGCTGGGGATCGTGTAGCAGACAAATTGGCGGCAAGATGAGCGACCATGGCGGGAATCGCCCGGCAGATGCAGTGTCGCGGATCAAAGGCCATTGGCTGACAGGAAGCTTGTCCGCCTATCTGAACGACCCGCTGCACTTCTACAGCGAATGTTCAAAAAAGTATGGCTACATTGCCTTTGGCCGCTTCTTGCATTTTCCGGTTTGTGTTCTCAGCAATCCGCTCTACGTCGAAGAATTGTTCGTGCAGGGAGCACAAAACCTCGAACAGTCAAGATTCCTGCTCGTACCCCTGAAGCCACTCCTCGGTGAAGGGCTGTTGATTGCCGGGGCAGAATCTCATGCGCGGCAAAGGCGGTTCGTGGAGAAAGCCATTCGCGAAGGAATCGCCGCGGCATGGGCAGAAGAGGTAGTCAGCGCAGGCGAAAGGTTCGCGGCCTCGTGGATGAATGGTGAACCGCGCGATTTATACAAGGAAATGCTGCGCGTCATCTCCGAGGTACTGGTGGGAGCCGCGTTTGGCAAGGCACGCAACGCGTCCGAAACGAGCGCGCTGGTCAATCGGGCCGTGGACCTTGTCACGGATCGCATGCAACAATTCCCTCCGATTCCGGATTTTCTGCCCACGCGCGCAAATCTCCAAGTCCGCAACTCGCTCCGCGAGATGGACCGAGCGATTTCGACGGCGATTCGAGAATCGCGCGCGAGTTCGGGATCAAATCGTGGACTGCTTTCCGCTCTGGTTGCGGCGCGGGCCGAGGACGGCGCGCAATTGTCGGAGCGCGAGATTCGAGATCAAATCGTGATGATCCACGTGGCCGTTCGCCAGAATCTGGCAGCGGCGCTGACCTGGACATTCTTTTTGCTGAGCCAAAGCGAAGAGCGCTACTCCAAAGTTTCACGCGAAGTGGAATCGATAGTCGTAGCCGGGCGCCCAGGTTTGGCGGAAGCAGAACGGCTGGCTTATTGCGACCGCGTAGTGAAGGAGACCTTGCGGCTCTACCCATCCGTCTGGCAAGTGCTTCGCCACGTGGTTCGGGACACGCAAGTAGGCGGACATACAATTCCGGCGGGGACCCAGGTGCTGATGAGTCAGTGGGTGTTCCAGCGCGACGCACAGTTTTTCGATGATCCCGAAGAATTCATCCCCGAGCGGTGGGAACATCCCCGCCAAGACTGGAAGCTCGCCTATTTGCCATTCGGCATTGGTCCGCGTGGATGCTTCGGGGAACACTTGAGCTTTCTTACCGTCAAACTGATGCTGGCTGTTCTGACGAAAAAGTTCCGCCTGCATCTACAACCTGGCCAGGATGTAAAGCCTCTGCCTCTCTTCGCCCTGCGGCCGAGCGGGCCAGTCCTTATGCACCCGTAGGACTGGGGAACAATCCACGAATGACCATATTCTGTACAGCGGACCACTAGCCGCTAACCTAAAATGTGTATATACTATGTATATCCGAGGAAGCTCCATGAAGACCCAGATTGCCAAATGGGGAAACAGCATGGCCGTCCGGATCCCCAAAGCCGTGGCGCAAGCGGCCAAGCTCCGTCCCGGCGATCACCTGGAGCTGGCGGCGGAGGGCTCCGGAGTGGTGCGCATGCGCAAGCGGAAGGAAAAGCAAACTCTCCAGGATCTGGTTCGAGGCATCACCGCCGGCAATCTTCACAAGGAAACGGACTGGGGTAGGGCGGAAGGGAATGAGCTGTGGTAGCCCGTGCGTATGTCCCCGACGCGGGTGATTTAATCTGGCTCGACTTCACCCCGCAGGCGGGCAGGGAACAAGCCGGCAGAAGGCCCGCGGTGGTGCTCTCTCCCCGGACCTACAACGAAAAAACAAGCCTGGCCGTTGTTTGTCCCATAACCAGTCATGCCAAAGGCTACCCGTTCGAAGTTTCCGTTCCGGCCGGGCAGCGCATTGGCGGCGTGATCCTCTCCGACCATTTGAAAAACCTGGATTGGCGGCAACGCCAGGCGCAAAAGGCTGGTAGAATTCCGCATGCGGTTCTGGAGCAAGTGCGCGGTCGCATTGCGGTCCTGCTGGAGATTGCCTGATTATTTTCTGCGCGCGCCTTGACGGCGCGCGGCCGCTCCCGCTAGGCTGGCCAGCGCATGCAAACATCGTCGAGGAAGCTTCTTGTCGTCCTGATTGGGCTGCTGGTGCTGGGGTTTGTCGTCTACCGCTCGAGTGGGATGCTCCATCTTGGGGATTTCAGTGGCACCAAGCTGCTGCAGGCCGTTCGCAACGCGAATCCATTTCTCCTGATTCTTTCCGTCCTCGCGATTTACGCTTGCTATGCGCTGCGCTCTCTGCGATGGCAAGTATTCCAGAAAAATCTCGGCCCTTCGCGTTTTGCTCAAATCTACGCTATGACGCTTGCGGGTTTCTCCGCCGTGTTTCTGCTCGGGCGCGCAGGAGAGCCGGTCCGGCCGTTGCTGCTGGCCCGGAAAGAAAAGTTGCCGGTGTCCGGCATGTTTGGGGTTTACGTGCTGGAGAGACTCTTCGATACCGCCAGCGCCGCGGTGATTGCCGCCGTGGCCCTCCTGCTTTTCCAATCTCACTCGTTCGTCAGCGAGGGTTCCTCCAAGTTGCAGACCGCCGCACGGACTACCGGCTCTGTGCTCTTTGCCGGGGTGCTCGCCGCGGTCGCGTTCTTGCTATATCTTCGGCTGCACGGCACGTCGCTTCTGGAGCGCAAGCTGGAGCGGTGGCAGACGGCGCACGGATGGCGCAAGAGCGTCGCCGGCATTGTCCTCGGATTTGTACGAGGGATGCAGACGATTCGAAGCCTGGGAGACCTGTTCCTGGCGGTCGCATATTCCGTGGCGCATTGGTTCCTGGTGCTGTTGGTCTACCTCTGGGTGTCGCACAGTTTCGGCGGAGCGCTGGGCAACATCAGCTTGGGCGACGCCATGCTGGTGATGGCCTTCACCCTGGTTGGTTCGGCGGTCCAACTGCCGGGTGTGGGCGGCGGCTCCCAGGTGGCGTCGTTTCTTGCTTACACTGCTATCTTTGGAGTAGAAAAAGAGCCTGCGGCTGCTGCGTCTATTGTTTTGTGGCTGATTTCCTTCGCGGCGTGTAGTCTGGCGGGCGTCCCGCTGTTGATTCATGAAGGGTTTTCGCTGGGAAAATTGCGCGAGATGGCGGAGCACGAAAAAGAAGCCGCTGGCGCCGTAGTACCCCGGCAAGGAGAGTCAGCCCCGTGAAGTGTCCTTTTTGCGCGCATGTGGACGACAAGGTCATCGATTCGCGGGAAGGCCGCGGCGGCGACACCATTCGCCGCCGTCGCGAATGCCTCAAGTGTGGCCGCCGTTTCACCACCTACGAGCGCATCGACGAAATTCCCTACATGGTCATCAAGAAGGATGGCCGGCGCGAACGCTTCGAACGCCAGAAAATTCTGCAAGGACTGCTCAAAGCCTGCGAGAAGCGCCCCGTACCCACGCCCAAATTGGAAGGCATCGTCGAAGAAATTGAAGGTGTGGTCCATGAAGCCACCGAACGCGAACTGACCACCACGGAAATCGGCGAGATGATCATGCACCGCCTGAAAAAACTGGACAAAGTGGCCTATGTGCGCTTCGCTTCCGTGTATATGGACTTCAAGGATGTCCAAGAGTTCATGAGCGAGCTGAAGAATTTGCTTAAAGACCGGGCCAAAAAATAATTTCTTCCCCTTCTAGGAGAGGCAATGAAGAAATATGTCGTAACCGGCCTGTTCACCGTGCTGGCTTTCGTCTGCGCTGCCCGATTGACGACTCCCGCATCCCCGCAGGCGAAGAAACCTGCGGTGCAAGCCCCCGCTCCCGTAATCGACAAGGAGAAAATTCGAGAGCATGTGAAGTACCTTTCGAGCGACAAACTCGAAGGCCGCGGAACAGGCCAGCCGGGCGGCGACCTCGCCGCCGACTACCTCGCGAAACAATTTGCCAGCTACGGTTTGAAACCCGCCGGCGACGACGGCACGTATTTTCAAAATGTGCCGATGGTCGGTGTGAAGACGCTCTCGGACACCACTTTTACCTTTACCGCGGCAAACGGGAAATCCTTCGACGTGAAAAACCTAACGGACTTTGTCACCAACAATGAGAGCCAGACGGAGGCGGCGGACATCGACGCGCCGATCGTCTTTGTCGGCTACGGAATCAAGGCGCCGGAGTACGACTGGGACGACTACAAGAAAGTCGATCTCCACGGCAAAGTTGCTCTGCTGTTTGTGAACGAACCCAGCTCCGATGATCCCGATTTTTTCAAAGGCAAAGCGCTCACCTACTACGGCCGCTGGACTTACAAGTTTGAGGAAACCGCCCGCCGCGGAGCAATCGCGACACTGATTATTCATCGCACCGACCTCGCAAGCTACGGCTGGGAGGTAGTGCGTAATTCCTGGGGCACTGAACGCTCCTATCTGAAGCGCGATGACACCCCAAAGCTGCGGGCGGCCTCGTGGATTCAGCTGGCAGTGGCGCAACGGCTGGTGGGCCTCGTGGGGCTCGATATCGATAAAATGTTCCAGCGCGCGCAAATGAAAGACTTCAAGCCTTTGGAGCTGCCCATCCATCTGAAAGCCCACGTCTCAAGCAAGCTGACTTCCTTCGTCTCGAAAAACGTTCTGGCCATGCTTCCCGGCGCGAATCTCGAACTCGCCAAAGAGGCCGTGCTCTACACCGCGCACTACGATCATTTGGGTATAGATCCAAACTTGCCCGGCGATAAAATCTACAACGGCGCCGTCGACAACGCGACCGGCTGCGGCATCTTGCTCGAACTGGCCCGCATGTGGGCGGCGGTCCCCGTCGCGCCCCATCGCTCCATCCTCTTCGCCGCCGTCACCGCCGAGGAACAAGGCCTGCTCGGCTCCGAGTATCTCGGGAAACATTCGCCCATCCCGCCCGGAAAAATCTCCATCGATCTAAATTTCGACGCCGTGCCCCCGCTCGGCACACCCGAAGAAGTGGAAGTCAGCGGCGCCGAGCGCACGAACTTTTATTCCATTGTGAAAGCGACCGCCGAGGATTTTGGTCTTGCGATCCGACCCGATTCGCGCCCCGAGGCCGGCCATTTCTACCGCTCCGATCATTTCAGTTTGGCTCGCGTAGGCGTCCCGTCATTCTCTGTCAATGAAGGTATCAAGTACGCCGGCCACACCGCGGAATGGGGCCAAGAGCAGGCCCGCGATTACACGGAGCACCGTTATCATCAGCCAAGTGATGAGTACAAACCAGAAATGGATTTTACTGGCGATGCCCTGATCGCCCGATTTGGTTTCATGTTGGGCTTCAGCGCCGCCGCGTTGCCTGATCTGGTCGGCTGGGTCCCCGGCGACGAATTCGCGCCCGCTCGAAAGCAGAGTCAGTCCGCCGCGCAGTGACTTTCGAACTCCCGCGTTACCGCGGCCAAACGCCTGCCGTAAAAGACTTGATGGTGTGGAATCCAAGTTTCTCGTACAGCTGCACCGCCGTGTAGTTCTCCGAAGTCACCGTCAGCGTTAACTCCCGAAACTTCATCCCTTGCAGCGCCTCCGCCGAAGTTTGCATCAGCGTGCGTCCAAGTCCGTGTCCCTGATATCCCGGGAGCACGCAGATCTGCGTCGTGTGCCCCACGCCCGGCGAAACCTCGCTCGTCAACACTGCCGCCACAAGATCCTCGCTTCCCGGCTCATGCAACACAAACGATGCCCCCTGCACGCATTGCCCGCAC
>Ga0210409_10008856_pt1 | contig 10215 bp, 10 predicted proteins | sample IncBWH17MmetaG_FD_161649 | JGI IMG/M metagenome (GOLD analysis project Ga0210409, IMG submission 161649) | Forest soil microbial communities from Barre Woods Harvard Forest LTER site, Petersham, Massachusetts, United States - Inc-BW-H-17-M | ecosystem: Environmental > Terrestrial > Soil >...
TGCGGACGCAGAGCGGCTATCCTTCCGCTCCGATCGCAAAGAGGTCGACTGCAGACCGTAGCGCCCAGGGTCCATGGCTGACGAGCCCAAGGAACAGAAACCTTCTTCCGTCCCCGCGGGCGACAAGCCCGCAGGCAGCCCATCCCCCGCGTCAACTCCGGCTGCCAAACCTGCGGATTCTGCAGCGCCCGCAGCCCCTCCAAGAGCGGCCGCTCCACCCGCTCCAAAACCCCCGGTAGTGCTCCAGACCCCGCTGAACAATGAATTGGTCACCCGCCTCCGCGGCAAATTTGGCGCAGCCATTCTGGAAGCGATGGAGGACCGCAAGCAGGCCATTGTCACGGTGGAGTGCGCCCGCCTTGCCGAAATTGCCCTGCACTTACGCGACGAAGGAAAGTTCGACATGCTGTCCGACCTGACGGCCGTTGATTGGCCCAAGCGTGAAAAGCGCTTTGACATAATCCTGAATCTCTATTCGTTCGCGAAGAACGAACGGCTGCGGGTAAAAGCGCACGCTGCGGACGGAGAAAAAGTGCCGAGCGTGGTCGGCGTCTGGATCGCGGCGAACTGGCTGGAGCGCGAAGTGTTTGACATGTTCGGAATTGTTTTTTCTGGCCATCCGGACTTGAAGCGCATTCTTTTGCCCGACGAGTGGCAAGGCTATCCGCTGCGGAAGGACTACGACATTTTGCAGCAGGACACCGCGTGGGTGAAAGCAAACCTGGGAATCGAGAGCGGGCAGTAGGGTATTTTCGTTTCGAAGAGGAGACGGCGCTGAATATCGAAGCCACAAGCGAGCACACAATTCTGGGTGCGGATGAACTCATCATCAACATGGGTCCGCAGCACCCTTCGACGCACGGTGTGCTGCGCGTCAAGCTAAAGCTCGATGGCGAGCGGGTGATCGGCTCGGAGTGCATCATCGGGTATCTCCACCGCGGCGTTGAGAAAATCGCGGAGAGCCGCACGTATCAGCAGTTTGCGCCGTACGTGGACCGGATGGATTATGTTGCCGCGGTCAGCAACGGCCTGGGATATTGCGAAGCCATCGAGAAGCTGCTGGTTGTGGAAGCGCCGCCGCGCGCGCGCGTGATTCGAACGATCCTGACGGAGCTGCAAAGAATTGCCAGCCATCTGCTGTGGCTGGGGACGCATGCGCTGGACATTGGCGCTCTGACACCGCTCTTTTACTGCATGCGGGAGCGGGAAGAAATTCTGAAAATTTTTGAGAAGTATTGTGGCGCGCGGCTGACAACGCATGCGTTTCGCATCGGCGGGCTGCAATACGAGGCGTACGACACGCTCGAAAAAGATACGGAGCGGTTCTGCAAGGATTTCGAAGCGCGCATCGCCGAATACGAAGAATTACTGACGCAAAACCGCATCTGGGTCGGCCGCACCAGGGGCATAGGCATTCTAACGGCGGAAGATGCGATTGCGTTTGGCGTGACAGGGCCGGTGCTGCGCGCCAGCGGCGTGAAATGGGACATTCGCAAGGCCGCTCCTTATGCAGCCTACGATCAATATAAATTTGAAATTCCCGTTGGCACGACGGGAGACACGTACGACCGCTACATAGTCCGCATGGAAGAGATGCGGCAATCGCGGCTGATCTGTTTGCAAGCTATCGAAAACATTCCTGCCGGGCCGATTCTCGCGAAAGTGGGGAAAGTGCTCAAGCCGCCGCCGGGCGAGGTCTATCACGCCATTGAAGCGCCGAAGGGCGAACTGGGCTATTACGTGGTGAGCGATGGAACGGTGCAGCCGTACCGCGTGCGCATCCGGCCGCCGTCGTTCATCAATTTGCAGGCGTTTGACCGAATGGTACGCGGGCATCTGGTGGCGGATGTGGTGGCGATTATCGGAACAATTGACATCGTGTTGGGAGAAGTCGACCGGTAAGGTCGTAGGAGACGAAGTTCGCTAATGAATGCCGTTTTGCAGGCCACGATTGAATTTCTGAAGCTGTACTGGGCGCCGCTGTTTTGCGGCGTGGTGATCGTCGCCGTGCTGCCGATCATCGTCGGCTACATTGTGCTGGTGGAACGCAAAGTCATGGCGGACATGCAAGCGCGGCTCGGGCCGATGCGTGTAGGGCCGCACGGCTTGCTGCAGCCCATCGCGGACGCCGTGAAGCTGCTGATCAAGGAAGACATCATTCCCGACAACGCGGACAAACTGGTCTTCTGGCTCGCACCGGTGCTATCGGTAGGAGCGGGACTGCTCGCGATTGCCGGGTTGGCGATCGGGCCGGCTTTTCAAATCGCGCCGAACATCAACATCGGCATCCTGTTTGTTGTCGGGATCAGCGCGATGGGGATTTTTGGCATTGTGCTGGGAGGCTGGGCTTCAAACAGCCACTACTCGCTCATGGGAGCGCTGCGAAGCTCGGCGCAGCTGGTGAGTTACGAGACGGCCGCGGGTATGGCGCTGGTCAGCGGGCTATTGTTTGCAGGCTCGCTCAACATCACAGCAATCGTGGAGGCTCAGCGAACGCAGGGCATCTGGTTTGGGATGCTGGCGCCAGTGGCGCTGTTTATTTATGGCGTGGCCTCCATTGCGGAAACCAACCGCGCGCCGTTCGATTTGCCGGAAGCCGAGTCCGAACTCGTAGCCGGATACATGACGGAGTTCAGCGGATTCCGCTGGTCACTTTATTTCCTGGCGGAATACGCAAATATGATCGTTGTGGCCAGCGTGGCCACCACTTTGTTTCTGGGTGGCTGGCTGCGGCCTTTCAGTGAAGTCCATTGGCTGAATTTTCTGGATTTTGCCCCGGCGCTATTGACGATCGCCATCGCCGTTTATTGCGTGATGCGTGCGCCAAAGCAGCCAGTGCGCGTGCAGCAATTGTTCATGCTGGCCGTGGCGGGATTTTGTTTTGTGGTGGCGTTGGTTCTGGCGGCGCCAGTCCTGCTGCCATTTCTGAAACCATCGCTTGCCGCGGCAGTGCAGCCTTACTATGCCGGAATTCACGGCGGGTTCTGGTTTCTTTTCAAGGTGAGCGTTTACGTCTATTGCTTCATGTGGCTGCGCTTCACGGTGCCGCGATACCGGTTTGACCAACTGATGCGCCTGGGATGGCATTTTTTGATCCCCTTATCCATCATCAACATTTTGGTGGTGGGCGTGGCGATGATTGCGGGGGAGTATTTCCACTTGCACGGCTGGGCGATGCTGCTGGTCACCACGCCGGCGGCGATTATCGCGCTGGTGGCGGCGCTGGCCATTTTGGCGGCCGATAGCGGCAGGAAGGAACGGGATCGCGCCGCGGCGGCTCCGGAATTCTATGCTCGATAATGTCTTATTTTATTTTTTTGCGGGACTCGCGGTAGCGAGCGCGGTGCTCACCGTGACCCGGCGCAACGCCGTGCATAGCGCCATTTTCCTGATTACTACGCTGCTCGCCACAGCCGGAATTTTCCTGCAGCTGCGCGCCGAATTTTTGTTCATCGTGCAGATCATTCTCTACGTCGGCGGGATCATGGTGCTTTTCGTTTTCGTGATCATGCTGGTGAATCTCGACGTGGCAGTGCGGCAGATCCAGTTCGCGAGGCAGAAGTGGGTGGCGCTGGTCGTCGCGCTGGCGCTGGCGGCGCAGGTCGGGCTGATGTTCTGGTCTTCCGGGAAGATGCCCGGGCAAGGCTTGCCGGTGCAAACGGCGGTGGCGGCGGACAAGTTGCTGCCTAACTCCGAAGAGTTGGCAGCAAGTTTGTTCAAGTCCTATTTGTTGCCGTTTGAGATTGCTTCCGTTTTGCTGCTGGTGGCCATGATTGGGGCGGTAGTCATGGCCAAGAAGAGGACGTAACTGGGCGATGCTTTCGATTGACCACTATCTGTTCCTGGGGCTGGCGCTCTTCATCATCGGAGTGATCGGCGTGATCACGCGGCGCAACGTGATTGTGGTGCTCATGTCCATCGAACTGATCCTGAACGCCGTGAATATCAATCTCGTCGCGTTTTCCCGGTTGTATGGCGATGTGGCGGGGCAGGTTTTTGCGCTGTTCATTATCGCGGACGCGGCGGCGGAGGCCGCGGTGGGATTGGGGATTATCATCGCGTTTTTCCGGAACCGCGAGACGGTGCTGGAAGACGAAATGGATTTGCTGAAGTGGTAGCTTTGCGTACGACATAGGAGAAGAAGCGAAACTCGCATGACGCCGACGGGCTATTTTCTTGAGCATCTCTGGCTGATTCCGTTGTTTCCGCTGGTGACAGCGGCGCTGATGCTTTTTGTGGGCCGGCGGATTCCGAAGGTCGGCGTTAGCGCGCTTTGCGTTGGCAGTGTAGGACTGTCTTTCTTCTATGCGCTCGGTGCCGTGTTTCAGTTAATCGCTGCGGAACCGGACAAGCGCGTGGCGCAGCAGGTTCTGTTCGAATGGCTGACGCCAGGCCTTATGCACATGACCAGTGGCCCCCCTGTGCAATTTGTGGCCGACTGGGGATACCTGCTGGACCCGCTTTCCTGCGTAATGGTGCTGGTGGTCACTGGCGTCGGCTTCCTGATTCACGTCTACTCCGTCGGATACATGGCTCACGAAGGCGGCTATTACCGCTTTTTTGGTTACATGAATCTTTTCATGTTCGCCATGTTGACCCTGGTGCTGGCGAACAATCTGCTGCTGATGTTTGTGGGCTGGGAAGGCGTAGGGTTGTGCAGCTATCTGCTGATCGGGTTTTATTTCCTGAAGAAATCGGCTTCTGACGCGGGCAAAAAAGCTTTCATCGTGAATCGCATCGGTGATGCAGGTTTTATTCTGGGCATTCTGCTCATCGCCGTCACTCTGGGCACGGTCCGGTTTACATCGCAGGGTTTGCCGGATGCGGCAGGGACTTCAGGAATTCTGCAGGGGCTCGAGCAGTTCAAAGACCTGGCGTCTCCGCCTGCGGTAATGACGGCAATCGGGCTTCTACTGTTCATTGGTGCGATGGGAAAATCGGCACAGATTCCGTTGTACGTTTGGCTGCCGGACGCGATGGAAGGCCCCACGCCGGTAAGCGCGCTGATTCATGCGGCCACGATGGTGACCGCCGGTGTTTATATGGTCGCGCGTATGAATAAGCTCTACCAGCTTGCGCCAACGGCTTTGGATGTAATTGCGGTGGTGGGCGTGGTGACGGCGATTTTTGCGGCTTCCATGGCGCTGGTGCAGAACGACATCAAGAAAGTGCTTGCGTATTCCACGATCAGCCAGCTTGGTTACATGTTTCTGGCGCTGGGCGTGGGCGCATTTTCGGCGGGAGTCTTTCATTTAATGACCCACGCTTTCTTCAAAGCCCTGTTGTTCCTCGGCGCCGGAAGCGTGATTCACGCGATGTCCGGTGAACAGGATTTGCAGAAAATGGGTGGCTTGTGGAACAGGATTCCGACCACCGCCAGAACATTCGGGATTGCAACACTGGCAATTGCGGGCATTCCCCCGCTTGCCGGATTCTTCAGCAAAGATGAGATTTTGGGGCAGGCATTCGAAAAGCATCCGTTGTTGTGGCTGGTTGGCTTCGTCACCGCTGGAATGACCGCGTTCTACATGTTCCGGCTGCTTTTCCTGGCGTTCTTCGGCTATTCGCGCGCGGACGCGCATGTTGAAGAACACATTCACGAATCGCCGCCGACGATGACCGTGCCGCTCATGATTCTGGCCGTGCTTTCCTTCATTGGAGGCTGGATTGGCTGGCCAGAGGCCTTGGGCGGCAGCAACCACTTTGAGAAATTCCTGGAGCCCGTGCTTGCTGTACGCGCTCCCGTTGTCCAAGAGGATTTCGTTTTACAGCATTCGAACTTCGGCGAATACGTCTTAATGCTGGCGTCCATCGCAATCGCGCTTGCTGGCATCTGGCTCGCGTACCAATTCTACCGGACAAAAAGAATCGCGCCGGAATTGGTGGTGTCAAAGTGGCCCTTCGTCTACAACTTGCTCTTCCACAAATACTATGTAGATGAAATTTACGATGCGTTGTTCGTGAATCGCACGAAAGACCTGAGTACCGCGCTCGGCGTCTTCGATGCCAAAGTGATTGATGGCATTGGTGTGAACGGTACGGGCTGGCTGGCACGCTTCGGCTCCACACTTTCCATGTGGTGGGACAAGTGGATTATCGACGGGCTGCTGAATCTCGGTGCCAAGTTCACGCAGCTTTTGAGTTATCCGGTTCGCCTGCTGCAAACCGGGATGTTTTCCAGTTACGCCATGCTGATTCTGGTCGGGCTGGCGATACTTCTTGCTTATTACGGGCACCACATGCAGGTTTTGCTGCGCGGCGCGCGCTGAGAGGCGATGAGAATGGACTTCTTTGCAAATCACATCCTGAGCGTGGTGCTGTTCACGCCGCTGGTGGGCGCGTTGCTGCTCTTGTTGATTCCTCGCGAAAATGAACTGGCGCACAAGATCGCAGGAAACGTGTTTGGCGCGCTTGGCTTTCTGGTTTCACTTCCGCTCGTCCTCTGGTGGAAAGCGGGGGCGGAAGGATTTTCGTTCGAAGAAACAGCGCAATGGATCCCCTCGATCGGGGCGAAATATCATTTGGGCATTGACGGCATCAGCCTGCTGCTCGTCATGCTCACCACGTTTCTTGGGATGATCGCCATCCTTTCTTCCTGGAGCGCCATTCATCTGCGCACCAAGGAATACTACATCCTGCTTCTCCTGCTGCAGACGGGGATGATCGGCGTTTTCGTTTCCCTGGATTTCTTTCTCTTTTATGTTTTCTGGGAAGTGATGCTCGTGCCGATGTACTTCCTGATCGGCGTTTGGGGAAGCGACCGGCGGCTGTACGCGGCCATCAAGTTTTTCCTGTACACGCTGGCCGGTTCGGTGGTCATGCTTCTGGCGATTCTGGCGCTCTACTTTTATGCGCCGCTCGGGGCGGACGGAACGCGTACGTTTGATGTTCCTACGCTCCTTGCTGCCGCGCAGCACTTCACCGATCCGCTAAAGGCGTGGCTCTTCTGGGGTTTTTTCTTCGCCTTTGCGATCAAGGTTCCGATGTTTCCGTTCCACACCTGGCTTCCCGACGCGCACACCGAAGCGCCCACAGCGGGTTCCGTCATTCTTGCCGGCGTCCTGCTGAAAATGGGCACGTACGGCTTCATCCGGTTTTCACTGCCGCTGCTGCCCGGGGATGGCCCGCTGCGCTCCAAGATTATTCACATCGTGATCGTGCTTTCACTGATCGGCATCGTCTACGGCGCAATCGTTTGCCTGATGCAGAAAGACATGAAACGACTGATTGCTTACAGTTCGGTCAGCCATCTGGGTTTTTGCACGCTGGGAATTTTTGCGCTCACGCCCAACGGCCTGGCGGGCAGCGTGCTCCAGCAGATCAATCACGGAATCTCGACTGGCGCGCTCTTCTTGATCGTGGGCGTTCTCTATGAAAGACGGCACACGCGTTTGATTTCCGACTTCGGCGGCTTGGCTACGCCGATGCCGAATTTCGCCGCGATCTATCTGATCATCAGCTTAAGTTCGCTGGGCATGCCGCTGCTCAACGGCTTCATCGGAGAATTCACGATTCTCCAGGGGGCGTTTCAAGTGAGCAAGGCTTGGGCTGCCTGGGGCTCGCTGGGAGTTGTGCTAGGCGCAGCCTACTTGTTGTGGCTTTATCAGCGCGTGATGTTCGGTCCGGTCACTCAATTTGCCAATGAAAGTTTGCCGGATTTGAATCTTCGCGAGTACGCGACGCTCGTGCCGCTCGTGGTTTTGGCGTTCTGGATCGGCATCTACCCGAAGCCGTTCTTCGCTCTGATCGAAAAGCCCGTGCAGAAGATTGTCCAGCAGGTGAATCCCGGGTTTTACTCGGCGCAACAGGCCAAACTGCCTCCGGCGGAAATTCACGCCGCCGTGGCGGAAGCGAAATAGCCGGCCCAAATGAACATTCCCATTCTCAATTCGATCATGAGTTATCTCCAGGGCGATGGCTCCGTCATCCTTCCCGAGATTGAGTTGACCCTTTTTGGTTTGGGGATTCTCCTGATCGGGTTTTCTCTCGATGAGGCTTCGGAAGAGCACTGGTTCTGGAAGCTTATCTTCAAGGACTTTTACGCGAAGGCCGCGTTTGCAGGCACATTATTCAGCGCCTTTACGTTGTGGAAGCTGCGTGGTCCGGTGGCCGTCCGAGGCGAACTCCTCGGATTTCATGATTCCGTAATCGTGGATTCTTTTTTTCTTTTTTTCGCTACGCTCTTTTTGGCCGCGACTGCGCTGGTCATTTTGCTCTCGGTGAAGTACCTCGAAATCGAAGACGAGCAAGAGGGCGAATACTACGCGTTGCTGCTTTTTGCCTGCGTCGGAATGATGCTGATGGCTTCGGGCATCGATCTCATCGTGATGTTCCTCGGCCTTGAGACGATGGCGCTGAGCTTTTATGTGCTGACCGGATTCTTGCGCCGCGAGAAGCGTTCGAATGAAGCAGCCTTAAAATACGTCCTGCTGGGCGCCTTCAGCTCCGGGATTCTCGCGTATGGCTTTTCGCTCTTATATGGCATCAGCGCTTTCACCGGAAGCGGGATGCGTCCTTCCACCAACATCGGGCAGATCGGCGCGGCCTTGAACTCGCGTTTCCAAGCTTCCATCGGCGGGGGAATTGCGGACTGGCTGGCCATCCTCGCATTCGTCACGATCATGGCGGGTCTCTTCTTCAAGGTGGGCGCGGTTCCATTCCACCAATGGGCGCCGGATGTTTACGAAGGCGCGCCTACGCCGATCTCCGCGTATGTGAGCGTCGCGTCAAAGACTGCGAGCTTCGCCCTGCTCCTCAGGCTGATGCTCGTCGTATTTGCTCCAACGCATGTGGTATGGCTCTATCTTGTTTCTGGCATTGCCGTAGCTTCGCTGACGTGGGGTAATCTGGCGGCGCTGACTCAGACCAATATAAAGCGGCTGCTGGCTTACTCTTCGATCTCACACGTGGGATACATCCTACTTGGGCTCGTTGCCGGGAACGAAACCGCCTTCACGGGAATCGCATACTACTTGCTCGCCTATGTGTTCATGACTGCGGGCGCTTTCGCGGTGATCATCGTGCTGCGCCAGAAGAGGCTGATCGGCGAAGAACTTGAGGACTTGAATGGCTTGTACCAGCGGAGCCCTGCCGCAGCGCTTTTGTTATTGATCTTCATGCTCTCGCTAGCGGGCATCCCGCCGACCGCCGGTTTCATGGGCAAGTATTTTATTTTTCTTTCGCTGATTGAAACGCGCCATCCGCTGCTCGCCGTTTTTGCCGTTCTGTATATCGTGCCCGCGCTCTACTACTACTTCCGCATCGTGGTGCATGCCTGGCTGAAGCAGCCGGGCGAAGCGCCGCGTCCTATCATGACCAACGCGCAGGCCCTGGCTCTCACCGTCACCGCGTTTGTCACCCTCGCCGCGGGGTTGTATCCTGAGCCGTTCACGCGGCTCGCGCACTATGCCTTCGGACAATAAGCAGGACGAAAGCCATTCGGAGTCACCTGCCTCTAAGAAGTCGCGGGATTTCGCATCACAGCCCGCACTTGCATTGGAGTTGCCTTTCACCTTCGTCGGCGCAATTGTTGCCGGTGGCCTGCTCGGCTATTTTCTCGACCGCTGGCTACACACACGTCCGTGGCTCATGCTGGTCTTTGGCGGACTTGGCTTTTACGCTGGCATTCGCGAGGTTTTGCGCCGACTACCAGGCAGTAGCAATGGAAGCCAAGGTGGCTGAAGTCGTTGCCAGCGCGACGACCGAGCGGCGAATCGCTTGGCTGACACTGTTGTTTGGGTTCACGGCGGCCGCGGTTCTGGCGCTCGTAAAGCAACGGCCTTGGGCTGCCGGTCTCGCGATCGGCACGGTTCTGGCCTGGCTCAATTTCCGTTGGCTTAAACGCGGACTCGACGCCTTGGTGCTGGCCTCCAAGGCACAGGAAGGCCGCGAAAAGCCGCAAGTTCCTCTCGCAACGTACTTCACAGCTATTTTTCGCTACGGGTTGCTCGCCCTCGCGGTCTATGTTATTTTCAATTATCTGCACGTTCCTGTTAGCAGCATGGTTGTGGGTTTGTGCGCATTAGCAGCCGCGACTCTTGCGGCCAGTGTGTGGGAAATCCTGCGTCCCGTGGACTAGAGAATGGAAGAACACGTACTCGGCATAACGAAGCTGGTCAATCATCTTCTGCGTCCGCTGGCCCTTTGGCTGTTTCACATATTGCACATTACGCCAGAAAGCCAAGAGTTACCCATTCTGCAGCACGTAGTAATGGG
>Ga0210409_10008859_pt1 | contig 10212 bp, 7 predicted proteins | sample IncBWH17MmetaG_FD_161649 | JGI IMG/M metagenome (GOLD analysis project Ga0210409, IMG submission 161649) | Forest soil microbial communities from Barre Woods Harvard Forest LTER site, Petersham, Massachusetts, United States - Inc-BW-H-17-M | ecosystem: Environmental > Terrestrial > Soil >...
TGATGGCGGTGTCGCCAAGGGAGGCCCCGGCCCCCGCCGCGTCCGGCCTGGAAGGGCTTCTGCGGGAGTCGATGGACGCGGCCCGGGCCATCCTGGGGGCCCGGGGCGTCACCGTGGACCTGCGCGTCGCCCCCGGCACCGCGCTGCCCCGCTGCCCGCCGCCCAGCCTGCGCCGGATGGCCACCTCGCTCCTCCACGGGATCGCCGCCGTCTCCCCGCCGGGGGCGTCGATCCACGTGCGCAGCGAGCGGAAACCTGTTCTCCTGCGCAGCAAGGACGGGGAGGTCAAGCGGGATTTCCTCATGGTCGCCCTCGGCCACGGGGGGATCCTGTCCCCCGAGGCCCAGCAGCGGCTGCTGCAAGGGACGGACCCCGGTCCCCTGGGTGAGGCCTACCGCCTGGTGCGGGAGCTGGGGGGCTTCCTCCGCTTCGCGCCCCTGCCCGGGGGATCTCTCGAGACCCGCGTGTTCCTGCCCGCGGCATGACCCCCCTTGTCCGCTCCCGCCGTTCCTCGGAGCCCTTGACCGAACGCGACCCCCGGCCGCCGGTTGCCAACCGAGCCGAGGCCGCCCCAGGCTGTTGGACCTGACTCGGCGTCGGCTCGTGGTAGCGTGGCATCCTGACTCGCCCCCATGACGGGCGCTACGGCCAGGAGGGCCGGAAGTAAAGCACGTGGAGCGTCGAGACGCCCGCCGACGTTTGGCGGACGCCGCGAGAAGCGTGAACGGTATTTCGAGGACGCCGACTCCGATGTCGCCCCTAGCCGGACACCACGAAGCGGTGAGAGGGAGGCTCGCTTACGCCCTCTCCTCCCCCGCCGACCAGGAGGTTCCATGCGCTTGATCCGCTTGCTTCCCCGCGGCGCCGTCCTCGCGACCGCGGCCTTAAGCCTCGTTCCCGCGTCCGCCTCCGCCGCCGGGTTTGGCATCTTCGAAGAGGGGGCCCGGGGGATGGGCTTCGCGGGGGCCTATACCGCCCAGACCCAGGACGGGTCCGCCATCTTCAATAACGCGGCCGGCATCGCCTTTCTCAAGGGGACCCAGATCTACATCGGGGGAACCCTGATCCATCCCAGCTCCGACTTCACGGGCGACGCCCCCTTCCCGGGGCCGGGGGTGACCGAGCAGGGGGACGTGGGGCTGATCCCCGTGCCCGCCGTCTATTACACCCAGCACCTCTCGCCGGGCCTGGTCCTGGGGGTCGGGATAGACTCGCCGTTCGGGCTCCGGACCCAGTGGGCCAACCCCGACACCTACAGCGGGCGCTTCATCTCCCTCGAAGCGGAGCTGAAGTCGATCTCCGTGAACCCGACCCTGGCCTATAAGCTGGCGGACCGCCTCTCCATCGGGGTCGGCCTGGACGTGCGTTTCTCGAGCGTGAGCCTGAGACGCCGGGTCCCCGCCGTGAACCCCTTCACCCAAAAGGTGGTGGACATCGCGGAGGTCGCGCTGCAGAGCAACACCAACACCGGGTTCGGCTTCAACGTGGGCCTGCTCGCCAAGCCCACCGAGAACCTCGCCTTCGGCGTGGGCTACCGCCACCGGGTCAAGATCGACTACGACGGCACCGCCACCTTCAAGCAGATCCCCACCGGCAACACCCAGTTCGACACCCTGGTCACGCCCAGCCTTCCCGCGGGAACCCCCGCCCTCAAGTCCTCCATCGAGTTTCCGTCCATCGTCACCACCGGCGTGGCCTATACCTGGAAGGAGTGGACCGTCGCCGCGGACGCGGACTGGTACCAGTGGTCCACCTTCAACAGCCTCACCTTCGTCTTCCCCGACCAGCCCAGCCTCAGCCAATCCCTCCCCGAGAACTACGCGGACTCCTGGCAGTTCCGCTTCGGGCTGGAGCGCCGGTTGAACGACACCTGGGCCGTGCGCGGGGGCTATGCCCGCGACAACACCCCCGTGCCCACGAGCTCCGTCACCCCTCTCCTCCCCGATTCCACCCGCAACATCTTCGCGCTCGGCGTTTCCTGGACGTCGGGCCGGCTCCGGCTCGACGCCGGGGGCTGGTACGTTCGCTTCCAGGACCGGTCGACGCAGGGGCTCGACCGGGACGGCTACAACGGGACCTACCACAGCTCGGCCATCAACGGCGGCCTGTCGCTGGGCTATCGCTTCTAGCAGGGGTAATCACGATGAAGAACCACCGCCGCCTCGTCCTCGCCGCCCTCGCTGGACTCGCCCTCGTCGCCGTCTTTAGCCACGCCCAGACGGGAAGCGTGGCCACCCCGCCGAGCTTCCTTACCTACGTGGCCCTGGGCGACAGCCTCACCGCGGGGGTGGTCTCCGCCAGCCTCGTCAAGACCCACCAGCTGAAGTCCGTGCCCGCCCTCATCGCGGGCCAGGCGGGCGTCTCGGACTTCCAGGAGCCCCTCGTTACCGAGCCCGGCCTGCCCCCGGAGCTCACCCTCATCAGCCTCCTCCCCGCGACTCTGATCGGCCCCAAGGCCTCCACCCCCGGCACGCCCGCGAACCTGACCCTGCCCCGCCCCTACAACAACCTGGGCGTGCCCGGGGCCACCTCCATCGACTGCCTCACCACTACGAGCGGAGGCGCCCACGACCTCGTGCTGCGGGGCTTGGGCACCGCCGTCCAGCAGGCGGTGGCCTTGAAGCCCACCTTCATCACCCTCTGGATCGGGAACAACGACGTGCTGGGGGCGGCCATCAGCGGGGAGGCCGTCGATGGCGTGACCTTGACCCCCACCGCTACCTTCCGGGCCGTCTACGGCCAGATCGTGACCGCCCTCAAGGCCACGGGCGCTCCCATCGTGGCCGCCAACCTGCCCGACGTGACCACGATACCCTTCGTCACCACCGTTCCCCCCGTGGTCGTGAACCCGACCACCCGCCAGCCCGTGCTCATCAACGGCCAGCCGGTGCCCCTCATCGGACCCAACGGGCCGCTCAGCAGCGGCTCCTTCGTGACGTTGAACGCCACCCAGTATCTGGCCCAAGGGATCGGGATACCCACCGGCCTGGGCGGGACCGGCGCCCCCCTCCCCGACGAGGTGATCCTCGATCCCAACAAGCTGGCCGTGATCCGCGACCACGTGACCGCGGACAACCAGGCCATCGCCGACATCTGCCGCTTGGCCAACATCCCCGTCCTGGACGTGAACAGCCTGCTCCGGGAGTTCGCGACCACGGGCCGGGACGTGGCCGGCATCACCTACACCAGCGCCTTCCTGACGGGCGGGATCTTCAGCTACGACGGGGTCCATCCCACCGAGATGGGCTACGCCCTCGTGACCAACGAGTGGATCAACGTCATCAACGCCAACGGGGGGAGCCTGCCCCCCCTCGACCTCGGCCAATTCGCCTTCCGTTCGGGGCGGCGCCTGGCCGCGTCCAGCCTGGGGGGAGGCGCCCCCGCGGCGCCCTTCGAGTTCAGCCGGGAGGCCTACGAGCAGCTCCGCGCGCTCTTCCCGAGGGTGGACGGGCGGTAGGCTTGGGGGCCGGCCCCCCCGTTCGGCCGCGCCTCGCCCGGGACTCTAGGTCCCCTGGCTCTCCAGGAGGGCGGTGAGGGCGAAGGCGTCGGGCACGATGTGGTCCGGGCGGTAGGCGTAGCGGGTCAGGTCTTCCCTTCGCGAGACCCCGGAGAGCACGAGCACCGTCACCAGCCCGGTCTGGAGGCCGGCGATGATGTCGGTCTCCATGTTGTCGCCCACGATCCAGGCTTCCTCGGAGTGGGCCTGCAGGTGGCGCAGGGCGGCCCGCATCATGAAGGCGCTGGGCTTGCCCACGTAGAAGGGGCGCTTGCCCGTGATGCGCTCGATGGGGGCCGCGAAGGCCCCGCAGCTGGGCCGGCCTCGGGGCCCCGCCACGTCGGGGTTGGTGGCGACGAAGCGGGCGCCCTGGAGCACGAGCTGGGCCGCCCGCTGGATCATGTCGAAGTTGTAGGCCCGGGTCTCGCCCAGAACCACGAAGTCGGCGTCGGTCTCGGTGAGGGTGAAGCCGGCCTGGTAGAGGGCGTGGACGAGGGCGCCCTCTCCCACCACGTAAGCCCGGCGCCGGTCCCCCGCCTGGTGGTCGAGGAACTCCGCGGTGGCCATGGCCGAGGTGTAGAAGTGCTCGAGGGGGATCTTGAGGCCGGCGGCCTGCATCCGGTTGGAGAGGTCGGCCGGGGTCTGGGAGGAGTAGTTGGTCAGGAACAGGAAGGGGTGGGAGGAGCGGAGAAGCCAGTCCACGAGCTCGGGGGCCCCCGGCAGCGCCCGGTCGTCCTGCAGCATGACCCCGTCGATGTCGAGGATGAGCGCCTTCAAGCCCCGCTCCCCCCTCCGGGAGCGAGGTCGACGGTCTCTTTCAGGTTGGGCACGTGGGCGGGGAAACCGCGCTCCTTGACGATCTTGGCGGCCAGGGCCTCCGCCGCGTCCGTCTCCCCGTGGGTCACGTAGACCGCCTTGGGCGGGCGAGAGACCGAGGACAGCCAGCGCAGGAGCTCAGGGGCGTCGGCGTGGCCGGACATCCCCTTCAGGCTCGTCACCTCCGCCAGCACCCGCACCTCGTCCTTGTGGATGTGCACGACCCGCGCGCCGTCCAGGAGGGCGCGCCCCAGGGTGCCCTCGGCCTGGTAGCCGGTGATGAGAAGCGTGTTCTCGGCCCGGGGCAGGCGCACCCGGCAGTGGTGCAGGATGCGGCCCCCGGAGAGCATCCCGCTCGAGGAGATGATCACCGCCGGCCCCCGGAGGGCGTTCAGGGCCTCCGACTCCGCCTGCGTCCGGTGCAGGTGCACCCACTTCCCGTAGAGCAGGCTCCGGCCCCCGATGTCGTTCAGGCTCACGCGCTGGGCGTCGGGAAACTGGCTGTAGATCCGGGTCGCGTCCACCGCCATGGGGCTGTCGAGGTGGATGGGGAAGGGCCGCAGCCGTCCCGAGCTCACCAGCTCGTCCATGAGGAAGATCATCTGCTGGGCCCGCCCCACCGCGAAGGCGGGGACGAGCAGCACCCCCCCGCGCGCGAACGTCCGCTGCAGCACCCCCTCCAGCTGGTCCAGGATGGGCACCGCGGCGTGGGTCCGGTTCCCGTAGGTGCTCTCCACCACGATGTAGTCGGCCTCCGGGCAGGGCGCGGGGTCCTTGGTCATCACGGCGTCGAAGCGGCCCACGTCCCCGCTGAACAGGACCCGGGTCTCCCCCCCCTCGCCCCTGACGACGAGCTCCACGGAGGCCGCGCCCAGGAGGTGGCCGGCCTCGCGGTAGGAGAATACGAAGGCGGGGGCGAGCTCGCGCCGCTCTCCCAGGGGGAGGGTGCGGAAGAGCTTCAAGCACTCCGAGACGTCGGCCTCCGTGAAGAGGGGCAGGGCGGGCTGGTGCTTGGTCAGGCCCTTGCGATTGAGATAGTCCGCGTCCTCCTGCTGCAGGCGGGCCGCGTCCAGGAGCAGGATCTCCGCGAGCTCCCGGGTGGGGGGCGTGCAGTGGATGGTCCCCCGGAAGCCCTGCTTCACCAGGCGGGGGACGCGGCCGATGTGGTCCATGTGGGTGTGGGTGAGGACGAGATGGGGCACGGAGCCGGGGGCGTAGGAGGGCTCGGCCCAGTTGAGCTGGCGCAGGGGCTTGTCGCCCTGGAACATCCCGCAGTCGATCATGAGGCGGGCCGTCCCCGTCTCCACCAGATACTGCGATCCGGTGACGGTCTTGGCCGCGCCGAGGAAGGTGAGCCGTGGCATGGATCAGGAGCGGGGGGGCATGGGGGCGGGGCTCCCTAGCGGAGCATCTTTCGCAGGACGGTCTGGAGGATCCCGCCGTTGCGGAAGTAGTTGATCTCGACGGGGGTGTCCAAGCGGGCCGTGACCGGGAAGGAGCCCCGGGTGCCGTCCGCCCGCTCCACGTCGACCCGCATCTCCTGCCGCGGCTTCAGGCCCCCGGCGATGCCGGCGATGGTGAGCACCTCCCGGCCGGTGAGGCCCACCGCCTCCGCGCTCTGGCCGGCCGGGAACTGGAGGGGCAGCACCCCCATCCCCACCAGGTTGCTGCGATGGATGCGCTCGTAGCTCTCCGCGATCACGGCCCGCACCCCCAGGAGGAGCGTGCCCTTGGCCGCCCAGTCCCGCGAAGAGCCGCTGCCGTACTCCTTGCCCGCCACCACCACGAGCGGCGTGCCCTCCCTCCGGTAGCGCTCCGCGGCATCGTAGATGTCCATGCGCTCCCCGCTCGGGACATGGATGGTCACCCCCCCCTCCACCCCCGGGACCATCAGGTTCTTGAGGCGGATGTTGGCGAAGGTGCCCCGCACCATGACCCGGTCGTTGCCCCGTCGCGAGCCGTAGGAGTTGAAGTCCTTCTTCTCGACTCCTTTGGACTTCAAGTACCGCCCGGCCGGGCTCGCTTCCGCGATGTCCCCCGCGGGGGAGATGTGGTCGGTGGTGACGGAGTCGCCCAGGAGCGCGAGCACCCGGGCGGCGCGGATGTCGGTCGTGGGCGCCGGCTCCCGGCTGAGGCCCGAGAAGAAGGGGGGGTCCTGGATGTAGGTGGAGTCCTCCTTGAAAGCGAAGAGGTCGCCCCCTGCCACGGGTATGGCGTTCCAGGTGGGATTCCCGTCGAAGACGTTGCCGTAGGTGGACCGGAACATGTCGCCGCTGATCGAGGCCATGAGCTCCGCCACCTCGGCCTGGGCGGGCCAGATGTCGGACAGCATGACCGGCCGCCCGCTCCCGTCCTTCCCGATCGGCTCCCGGGTGAGGTCGAGGTCGGTGGTGCCGGCGAGGGCGTAGGCCACGACCAGGGGGGGCGAGGCCAGGTAATTGGCCTTCACGTCGGGGTTGATCCGCCCCTCGAAGTTGCGGTTGCCGGAAAGCACGGCCGCTGCCACCAGCTTGCCCTCGTTCACGGCCCGGGAGACAGGAGGGGGCAAGGGGCCGCTGTTCCCGATGCACGTGGTGCAGCCATAGCCCACGAGGTGGAAGCCCAGGGCCTCCAGGTCCTTCATGAGCCCGGCCTTCCGAAGGTATTCGGTCACGACCTTGGAGCCGGGAGCCAGGCTGGTCTTGACGTAGGACGGGACCTTGAGCCCCCGCGCCGCCGCCTTGCGGGCCAGGAGCCCCGCCCCCAGCATCACCGAGGGGTTGGAGGTGTTGGTGCAGCTGGTGATGGCGGCGATGACAACGGCCCCGTGCTTCAGCTCCGCCCTCTTTCCCCCGAACTCCAGGGGCGCGCTGCGCGAGAGGTCCTCCGCCCCCATCCCGAAGCCGCGCTCCTTCACGGGGGCGGTGAGGGCCTTGCGGAAGGCCTCCTTCATCTGGTGGAGGGCGACGCGGTCCTGGGGGCGCTTGGGCCCGGCCAGGCTGGCCTCCACCTTCCCGAGGTCGAGCTCCAGGGTCTCCGTGAAGACGGGGTCGGGCGTCTCCCGGGTGCGGAACAGGCCCTGCTCCTTGCAATAGCGCTCCACCAGCTCCACCTCCGCGGGGGAGCGGCCCGTGCGCCGCAGGTATTCCAGGGTCTCCTGGTCCACGGGGAAGAAGCCGCAGGTGGCTCCGTACTCGGGGGCCATGTTGGCGATCGTGGCCCGGTCCGCCAGCGTCATCTGGCCCAGGCCGGGCCCGTAGAACTCCACGAACTTCTCGACCACGCCCTTCTTGCGCAGGATCTGGGTCACGGTGAGGACGAGGTCGGTGGCGGTGACGCCCTCCTTGAGCTCGCCCAAGAGCTTGAAGCCCACCACCTGGGGGGTGACCATGTAGAGGGGCTGGCCCAGCATCACCGCCTCCGCTTCGATCCCCCCCACGCCCCAGCCCAGCACCCCCAGACCGTTGATCATGGTGGTATGGGAGTCCGTGCCCACCAGGGTGTCGGGGAAGGCCACCGTGCCCCCCTCCTCCTTCTTCATGAGCACGACCTTGGCCAGGTACTCCAGGTTCACCTGGTGGACGATCCCGGTGGCGGGGGGCACAACCCGGAAACTGGCGAAGGCCATCTGGCCCCAGCGCAGGAACTCGTAACGCTCGCGGTTGCGCGCGAACTCGATCTCGGCGTTCTTGGCCAAGGCCTCGGGGGAGCCGAACACGTCGACCTGCACGGAGTGGTCCACCACCAGGTCCACGGGGACGAGGGGATTGATCTTCTTGGGGTCGCCCCCCAGCCGCTTCATCGCCCCCCGCATGGAGGCGAGGTCCACCACCGCGGGTACCCCGGTGAAGTCCTGCAGGATCACGCGGGCGGGCATGTAGGGCAGCTCCACGTCCCTCGGGGCGGCCGCGTTCCAGCGGGCCAGGTTGCGCACGTCCTCCGCCGTCACCAGCTCAGAGTCCACGTTCCGGAGCACCGCCTCCAGGAGCACCCGGATCGAGAAGGGCAGCCGGGGAAGCCCGGGGGCCAGGCCCGCCTTCTCCAGGGCGCCCAGCCGATAGAGGGTGGCCGGCCCCTGTCCGGTCTCGAAGACCGCGCGCGCGCCGAAAACGTCCGTCTTCATGGGTCTCCTTCTCCCGGCCCTTCCGCCCTCCGGGCCGTCTGGTGCAGGGACAGGACCTGGATGAGAACCCGCATCTCCCAGACGTACTCCGGCGAGCCCGGACTGAGTTCTCGCCAATACGCGGGGGCGCTGTCGGTCGCCCCCACCCTCTCCCAGCACAGGAGGGGGACCCGCTCGCCGGGATGCTGGTTCCAGACGAGCTTCTCCGTGGACCGATTCTGCTTCTCTTCCTCGGTGACGGGGGCCCGGAAGGTCACGCGGTAGCGCATGAGCTGGTAGAGCGCCTGGCGCGCGGGGCTCACGTAGAAGCGATAGGCGCCGGCCGCGTGCGCGTTCTCGAACCTTCCCTCCACCACCTCCCACGCGGAGACGTTGTCGACACCCTCGGGAGCGGGAGAGGTGAACTCGGCCCGCGGGTTTCCCCGCGTGGCGGGCTCTTGCGAGCCCGCGCCCGCCAGGAGGGACAGCACGAAGAGGGCTCCGCGCATGGAGCTTCCAGCTTACACCAGGGGCGCGATCGGCGGCGCGTCGGGCGACGAGGCAGGGTTAGATGGGTCCCTTCCTCAGGATCCGTCCCGCGGGGTCCGGCGCCGGGGGGCGGGCGCCGCCCGCCTCCCCCTCGCGAGCGAGAACCGTGGCGACGAGACCGCGGGGCTTTCGGGATCGAAGAAACGCAGAGGCTCCTCGGCGGCGAGGCGGATGCCCACGCGTGGAGAGACCCCAACCTCCATCGGGGCCGGTCCCGCCCGCAGGGTGAGGGACGCGTCGGATGCGAAGAGGTTGGAGCCGGAGAGACGGGTGTCGATTCCCAGCGTCCGGCAGAGCCGCCCCGGTCCGCGGCAGGAGAGGCGGGGCAGGGGGGTCTGGGGGAGGGGCTCCGCGGCCCGGATCAGCACGCAGCCGGGCACGCCTGGCCGGTCCGCGGTGAGGTTGAGGCAATAGTGCATGCCGTAGACGAAATAGACGTAGATGGTCCCGGGCGGGCCCCAGAGCGGATCCGTGCGCGGGGTACGGCCGTGGAAGACGTGGGCGGCGGGATCGGACTGTCCGAGGTAGGCTTCGGTCTCCACGATCCGCACCGCGAGCGCCTGCCGTCCGCGCCCCGCCACGAGGATCTGTCCCAGAAGGCCGCGGGCCGCCTCCGTGGGAGGCTTCGTGAGCAATGCCCGCAGGCGCTGCTGCTCGCGGCCGCGCGGAGGCTCCAGGAGCATGGCCCGAAGTATAGGGTTCCCCGCGGGTGGCGGTAGCATAGGGCATGATCAACTCCGTCCGCTCCGGAGGGAGCGCTCCCCTGGGCACGGTCCCCGAGCGGCTGGTCCTCCTGGTTGAGGACGAGCCCCAGATGCGCCGCTTCCTGCGCGCCGCCCTCGTGGGCCACGGCTACCGCCTCGCGGAAGCGGAGACCGGAAGCGCCGCCCTCACGGAAGCCGCCACCCGGAACCCGGAGGTGGTCCTCCTGGACTTGGGGCTGCCCGACATGGACGGAATCGAGGTCACGCGACGGCTGCGCGAGTGGTCGCAGATACCCATCATCGTGATCTCGGCCCGAGGCCAGGAAAAGGACAAGGTGACCGCGCTCGATGCGGGAGCGGATGACTATCTGACCAAGCCCTTCGGGGTGGACGAGCTCCTGGCCCGCATGCGCGTGGCCCGGCGGCACCACGAGGCCCTCGCGGGCGGAGACGAGGAGGCGGTCTTCACGCGCGGCGAGATCCGGGTGGACCTCGCCCGCCGACAGGTCTTCGTGGGCGGCGAGGAGAAGCACCTCACGCCCACGGAGTACCGGCTCCTGGCCGCT
>Ga0210409_10008861_pt1 | contig 10211 bp, 5 predicted proteins | sample IncBWH17MmetaG_FD_161649 | JGI IMG/M metagenome (GOLD analysis project Ga0210409, IMG submission 161649) | Forest soil microbial communities from Barre Woods Harvard Forest LTER site, Petersham, Massachusetts, United States - Inc-BW-H-17-M | ecosystem: Environmental > Terrestrial > Soil >...
TCACCGTCGGGTACAGCTACATGCTCAAGCTTTCGCATCTCGTCGACGACAAGATTCATGCTCGCTCCATCGGGCCGTACTCGCTCATTACGCAGCAGCCGCTCGGCGGCAAGGCGCAGTTCGGCGGCCAGCGCTTCGGCGAAATGGAAGTCTGGGCGCTGGAAGCGTACGGCGCAGCGCACATCCTGCAAGAGCTGCTCACGGCGAAGTCGGACGACGTCTATGGCCGCGCGAAGATTTACGAGGCCATCGTCAAGGGCGAACCGGGGATCGAGCCCGGCGTGCCCGAATCGTTCAACGTGCTCGTCCGCGAGTTGCAGTCACTTTGCCTGGACGTCGAGTTGATGAAGCGGCAAAAGCCTGCAGGCGACAAGGCCGCGGATTAGTCACAAGTCTTGCCTGTAGGGGCGCAGCATGCTGCGCCCCTACTTGGCAAACAAGTTTGGTTTAGCAGTATTCGGTAGTTGGGTTCTCAGCCGTCCCGGTCAGCATCTTCACAGATTCTGACCGAGGACGCGGCCCCGGCGAAAGCTGGGGAGGGAGGAAACAACCTTGTATCGCAGCAGCCCTTACGATCGCGCCAGTTTGATCGCCGATTTCGATTCCATTCGCATCAGCCTGGCGAGTCCGGAAAAAATTCGTTCGTGGTCGCACGGCGAAGTGACCAAGCCGGAGACTATCAATTACCGCACGTTCAAACCAGAGCGCGACGGCCTGTTTTGCGCCAAGATTTTTGGCCCCGTCACCGACTGGGAATGCTTGTGCGGCAAGTACAAGCGCATGAAGCACCGCGGCGTTATCTGCGATAAGTGCGGCGTCGAAGTCACTCTCAGCAAAGTCCGCCGCGAGCGCCTCGGCCACATCGAGCTGGCTTCGCCCTGTTCGCACGTGTGGTTCTTCAAGGGTTTGCCCAGCCGCATCGGCTACTTGCTGGACATCTCCATGCGCGATCTCGAGCGCATTCTTTATTTTGAGGCTTTCGTCGTCGTGGATGCCGGCGAAGTCGCCGTTCTCCGCGAGCGCGAAGTCCTGCTCGAAGACAAATATCGCGAGTTGCAGAAGGAATATCCCGGCCAGTTCACCGCCAAAATGGGCGCGGAAGCCATCAAGGAATTGCTCCGCCGCGTCGAAGTGGACAAACTGTCCGAAGAACTACGCGAAAAGATGAAGATGGATCCGTCGCTGCAGAAGCGGATCAAGTTCGCCAAGCGCCTCAAGGTGCTCGAAGCCTTCCGCAAGAGCGGCAACAAGCCGGAGTGGATGATTCTCGACGTGATTCCGGTTCTTCCACCGGAGTTGCGCCCGCTGGTTCCTCTGGACGGCGGCCGCTTCGCCACTTCCGATTTGAACGACCTCTATCGCCGCGTCATCAACCGCAACAACCGGTTGAAGAAGCTCATGGAGCTGCGCGCGCCGGACGTCATCGTGCGCAACGAAAAGCGCATGCTTCAGGAAGCGGTTGACGCCCTGTTTGACAATGGGCGCCGCGGCCGCGTTTTGCGCGGCACCAACAACCGCCCGCTCAAGTCCCTCAGCGACACTTTGAAGGGCAAGCAGGGCCGTTTCCGCCAGAACTTGCTCGGCAAGCGCGTGGACTATTCCGGCCGTTCCGTCATCGTTGTGGGCCCGGAGCTGAAGCTCCATCAGTGCGGTTTGCCCAAGAAGATGGCGCTCGAGCTGTTCAAGCCGTTCATCTATCACAAGCTCGAAGCCCAGGGTCACTGCACCACCATCAAGCAAGCCAAGGAAATGGTCGAGCAGCAGGAAGCCGTGGTTTGGGACATCCTGGAAGACGTCATTCGCGAACATCCGGTAATGCTCAACCGCGCGCCGACGCTGCACCGCCTCGGCATTCAGGCGTTCGAGCCGGTTCTCGTGGAAGGCAAAGCAATCCGCATCCACCCGCTCGTCTGCACCGCGTTTAATGCGGACTTTGACGGCGACCAGATGGCCGTGCACATTCCGCTTTCGCCGGAATCGCAGGTCGAAGCGTCCGTGCTCATGCTCAGCTCGCGCAACATTCTGTCGCCGGCGCATGGCTTGCCTCTCGCCGTGCCATCGCAGGACATGGTCCTCGGCATCTACTATCTGACCAAGAACAAGCCCGGAGCCAAGGGCGAAGGCCGCGTGTTCGGCGCTACCGATGAAGTTGTTCTCGCGCTGGAAGCCGGTGAAGTGGAGCTGCTCACGCCCATTCGTCTGCGCTACACCGGTGAAGTCATCGACCTTACCACCGCGTACGACAACCAGGACGTGCCGCACACCGTTCCGGTGAAAATGGAGCGCCAATTCATTCAGACGACTGTCGGGCGCGTCATTTTCAATTCGCACTTGCCGGAGAAGTTTCCCTTTGTGAACGGACTTCTCAAGAAGAAGGGCGTTCAGCAACTCGTCTATTACGCTTACTTGCGCTTCGGCCTGGAAGATACCGTCGTGCTGCTCGATCACTTGAAGGAGTTGGGCTTCACCTACGCCACCAAGTCCGGCATTTCGATCGGCATCGACGACATGCTCATTCCGAGCGACAAGTACAAGCTCGTGGAAAACGCCGAAAAAGAAGTTGTCAAGGTGCAGCAGCAATACCTCGACGGCGCCATCACCAACGGCGAGCGCTACAACAAGGTCATCGCCATCTGGGGCGACGTCACCGAAAAAGTGGCCGACGAAATGTTCAAAGCCCTCGAAAATCAGGACAAAGAGGGCAACATCAACCCCGTCTACGTTATGGCGGACTCCGGAGCCCGAGGTTCGAAACAGCAGATCCGCCAGCTTTCCGGCATGCGCGGTTTGATGGCCAAGCCCAGCGGCGAGGTCATCGAAACGCCCATCACTTCCAACTTCCGCGAAGGCCTTACTGTGCTGCAGTACTTCATCTCGACGCACGGCGCGCGCAAGGGCTTGGCCGATACGGCGCTCAAGACCGCCGATTCCGGCTACCTGACGCGTCGCCTCGTCGATGTCGCGCAGGACGTGATCATCAACGAGCGCGATTGCGGCACGACCGACGGCATCTTCGTGGAACCCATCGTTGAAGCCGGCGTCGAAGTCGAGCCGTTGCGCGACCGCATCGTGGGCCGCGTCTCGCTCGATAAGATCAAGGACTTCGAAGGCACCATCATCGTCGACGTGAACCAGGAGATCACCGAGGAGCTTGCCAACCAGGTGCAGGGCGCGGGTATCGAGCGCGTGCGCATTCGTTCCGTGCTCACTTGCGAATCCCGACGCGGCGTTTGCGCGCTGTGCTACGGGCGCAACCTTGCCACGGGCCGCATGGTGGAACTGGGCGAAGCTGTCGGCGTCATTGCCGCGCAGTCCATCGGCGAACCCGGCACGCAGCTGACCATGCGTACCTTCCACATCGGCGGAACCGCTACCCGCGTTTCCGAGCGCTCCACACTCGAAGCCCGCAACAACGGCGTCGTCAAGTTCGTGGACCTCAAGCATGTCCAGGGTCGCGGCGGCACCGCCATCGCCATGAACCGCGCGGGCCTCATTGCCATCGTCGACGAAAAGAACCGCGAGAAGGAGCGCTACCATGTCGTTTACGGCGCGCGCCTCCGCTGCCAGGACGGCGAACATGTCACCCACGGCCAGATCCTCGCCGAATGGGATCCGTTCACCTTCTCGATCCTCACCGAAACTGCCGGCTCCGTGAAGTTCGACGACCTGCGGCCCGGCTTGACGATTGAAGAGCAGGTGGACGAAGTGACCGGCCTCTCGCAGGACGTAGTCACTCTGCCCCCGGGTGATGAAAAGCATCAGCCCGCCATCCTGGTCCGCGATTCTTCGGGCAAGGTCCGCAAGAAGTATCTCATGCCTTCCCGCGCTCACTTGATGGTCAAGGATGGCGACGAGGTGCAGGCCGGTGACGTGCTCGCGAAGATCCCGCGCGAAACGACCAAGACCAAGGACATCACCGGCGGTCTGCCGCGCGTTGTTGAACTCTTCGAGACCCGCAAGCCCAAGGATCCTGCCGTCATCAGCGAAATCGACGGCGCGGTCAAGTACGGCGACATCGCCAAGGGCATGCGCAAGGTTTACGTCGAAAGCCATGATGGCAAGACCACCAAGGAATATTCCATTCCTCGCGGCGTGCACATCAACGTTCAGGAAGGCGACCATGTGAAGGCCGGCGAGGCCCTCATTGACGGCCCGCTCAACCTGCACGACTTGCTCGCCGTACTTGGCGAAAAGTTCACGCAATCGTACCTGGTCAACGCCATTCAGGAGGTTTACCGCCTCCAGGGCGTCAACATCAACGACAAGCACATCGAGACCATCTCGCGCCAGATGATGCGTTGGGTCAAGGTCGAGGACGTGGGTGATACGACGTTCCTCCTCGAGGAGCAGGTGGACAAGTTCCGCTTCCGCGAAGAAAATGACCGCGTCATCGCCGATGGTGGCCGCCCCGCGACGGGCCGTCCGCTCTTGCTCGGAATCACCAAGGCGTCGCTCTCGACAGATTCGTTCATCTCGGCCGCGAGCTTCCAAGAGACGACCCGCGTCCTCACGGAAGCGGCGGTCGCCGGCAAGGTGGACTATCTCCGCGGCCTCAAGGAAAACGTCATCATGGGCCGGCTCATCCCCGCCGGAACGGGCCTCGAGCACTATCGCAGCATTCAGTTGCTGACGGAAATGCCCGCGCCTGCTCCCATCGAGGAGATTCCGGATGCCGCCGAGCTTACCCCTGAAGAAGCGGCCGCTTTGGACTTCCTCAACAACCCCGCGAAGGAAGACGAGGACGGAGAGACCGGCGTAGCCGTCTAGGGCCCATTTCGCAGTTTTTCCAGTCTTTCCCAGGACGGCGCCCCATTTCACGGGGCGCCGTTTTCTTTTGGACCGTCGGTACAGTTGTTCTTCAGGAACTCTGCGTTACGGCTGTGATTGCTGAAATCCGCTCGGAATTCTTACAATAAGGAGTACCTCTCTAATCGGCGAATGACTCCTAATGTAAAGGTGTCCCGCCCACCTTATGCTTGACGAAAACCAAGGCGCTCGCCGTCCGACCGGGAAACCTTCACCGGGCGCGAGCTCACGTTCGGTCATCTCCGAGCAGTTCGACAAGTTCGAGAAGCGGCAGAGCGAACTCTGGCGGATGGCCATCCTTGTGATTTTTCTGCTGGGACTGGCGTATGCCTGGACAACCTGGGATTCCGTCCGCTCTCTTGCTCATCGCTTTGAGGCATTGCCGATCGGTCTCGTCGTGCTCATTCTTTTATTCGCTGCCTACGTTTGGAAGAAGACGCAGGAGCTCTCTGAAATGCGCGGCTTGATGCGCGGTATGGAGCACCACGACGAGGCCCCTCCCAACGAGAAACAGCTCGATCAGCTGTTCGCCATGATCTCCCGGTCGCAGCAGGGCTTTCGCGACTTGATCGACTCTTTCGACGATGTTTTGCTCGCCCTTTCTCTTGATGGCCAGATTCGCGCGGTTAACCGCAGTTTTTCCGATCTCGTTGGCGCGCCCTTCCAGCAAATCATCGGCAAGCCCATCGCTGATTTCGTGGAGGAGGGCGGTGGCGAGGGTTCCGAGTTAATTCGTCGCGCGATGCCGCGGTTCATGGAACGCCGCCAATGGACCGGAGTCATTCAAGTGAGAGTGAAGGGGCACGGGACGCTCTTATTCTTCGATTGCGTGGCGCACGCCATGTTGCGCGACGGCGAAATCCACGGCATCACCGTTCTTGGCCGCGACGTCTCCGCGCTTCGCAAGAATGAAGCTCGTTTCACGGAGCTCTTCGAATCGCTCCAGGAAGGCATCTACATCACCACGCCGGAAGGCGCCATTCTGGATGTGAATCCTGCCCTGGTGCGCATGTTGGGCTACGAATCCAAGGAAGAAGTCCTGAAAAGGAAGGTTCCGGAGATCTTCGTCGACCGGGCCGAGCGAAAGAGCATCAAGGATCAAGTCGAGCGTCAGCCGATGATCCAGGGCCAGGAAATCACCCTGATTCGCAAGGACGGCACTTCCATCGTTTGCCTGAATACGGCCGCCGCCGTTCGCGACAATAGCGGCCGCGTGGTGCGCTATCAGGGCGCGCTCATGGACATCACCGAACGCCGCGAGATGGAGCGCCGCCTCCACCAGCAGCAGGAGTTTGCCCGCCGCCTGGTCGACAGCTTTCCCGACCTGATTCTGGTGCTCGATACGGCTGGGCACTACACCTTCGTCAGTCCACGGTGCAAAGACGTTCTCGGGTACGACGTGGAAGACGCCCAGCAAATGGAATTTGGCGACCGCACCCATCCCGAGGATTTACCCCTCGTGCTTTCGCTCTACAAAGACATGCTTGGCGGAAAGCAGGCCTTTGGTTCTGTGGAGATTCGCGTGCGCCACAAACTTGGAGATTGGCGCCGGATTCGTTTCAACTTCAGTCCTCTTTCCGATGAAAAGGGGAATATTGAGGGGGTGGTTCTCTCCGGCAGTGATGTTACCGATCTCAAGCGCCTGGAGGAACAGCTCATTCAGGCTGAGAAACTTGCCGCCATGGGACAGATGCTCGCCGGCGTTGCTCACGAGCTAAACAATCCTTTGACGGCTATTCTCGGCGTTACCGAACTTCTTCGAGAGCGGTCGGGAACGGACGATTCCACCAGGCGGCAACTGGAACTCACCCATCGCCAGGCCCGCCGCGCCGCGCGGATTGTCCAGAATCTTCTCGAATTCTCGCGCCCCGCTTCCCCGCAGAAAAAGCCCGTCGACCTCAATAACCTTCTCGAGCGCACCCTTCAGTTGCACGAACATTCGTTGCGCCGCAATAACGTCGAGGTGGATTTCCATCTTCCCGCTGATCTGCCTGGCGTCGTGGGCGATCCCAACCAGCTGATCCAGGTCTTTTTGAATCTGATCACCAATGCCGAACAGGCCATCCGGGAGGTGCGCGACTCAGGCCGCATCCAGATTCGCGCTGGGCGCAACGGGAACCAGGTAACCATCACCGTTCAGGATGACGGGGTCGGCATCCGCCCGGAAGCGCTTCCGAGAATCTTTGATCCTTTTTACACCACCAAGCGTCCCGGCGGAGGCACTGGCCTGGGCCTCAGTATCTGCATGTCCATTATTCGCGAACATGGTGGAACCATCGAAGCCGAAACACTGCCTGGCGGCGGATCGGCTTTCACAATTTACCTGCCGGCTTCGTCCTCAGAGCCTGCCGAGCCACTTTCCACTCCTTCGGATAGTGGTGTTTTTTCACTGGAAACAGTTCGAGCAGCGGTTGACCTTCTGAGGGGCCGCGCGGTGCTCGTTCTCGACGACGAAGAGAGTATCCGGATGCTTCTTCATGAAGGCCTCTCCGCCCAGGGCTTACACGTGGATTGCACTGCGACCGCCGAGGAAGCTATCGAGCAGGTGGGGCGCTCCCGTTTTGATGTGTTGCTCTGCGACCTTCATCTCTCCGCCGGCGGTTACTCCGTGGATGGCCGCGAGGCCGCTAGCCGCATCCTCCAAGCTGCAGGAAAGCAGAAACCGGTGTTGATTTACATGACCGGCGATTTGATCGAGAGTGCTCCCGAAGCTGCGGGCCAGAGCGAGCCGGTTTGTCTCCAAAAACCCTTCCGCATCTCGGACGTGCTGGCTTTATTGAGGGAAGTCCTGTCTAGCGCCCCGGCGGAAGCGCGCTTCAACCGTTGATTCTATTCGGTTTTATTCTGAACTGAGAGCAAGTCGCGACGAACGGATCGTTGCACGGCGAGTAGGGGCGCCCGCCGCGGTGAGGGCCCCTACTCGCCAAGATTGCGCCAACAGGACGGTCTCTGCCGAGATCTCGGCCGGGATCCCCAATTTTCGCGGGAAAAGCCGGCTAGTTTTTCGTTTTAAGTGGAGTGCTCGGTTTCGCGTCCCTCGGAGGATCCACACCAAAATCCCAGACGTACATGTTCATTCCATCCGGCAGAATCTCCGCTAGCGCATATTCGCCGGGCGGCAGGGGCTCGCTCAGGGTGAAGCGATAGACGGTGGGCGCAACCTCCCAGCGTTGGAGCGAAATCGTAGCGCGTTTCTGCTCCAGCTCTTGGCCAAAAAGACTGCTGATCGATACCAATTGCCGGGAGTTGCCCTTGACGATTGCGCGCACCAGCTCGACTTCCGGCCCGGATTCGCCTGGCCGGCTGCTTTTCAGGATGGGCGTCGTACGCTCTGGGTCGGGCGGTGCTTCGCGCAAATAAAACTCCACTTGCGCATTGCTCATCCGGATCGTGGCGTGGCTCCCCGGAATTAGAACGTTCCGCTTGGTGGAAACGATGGGAATAGGTGAAAGCACTTGTTTCAGAAACTGCTTTTTGTCCGTCTTGATCTGCGAGCCGACCTGCTCCAGGTGCATTACGTACTTTCCGTCGATGAGGAACATGCCTTCTCCGGGCGGCAGGAAGACGCCCGGCGCCACTTGGAGGCTGGCGTCCAAATCCATAACCGTCTCAACCTTTTGGGCTTGCTCCTGGGCGTGAATCTTCTTGGCCAAGGCATCCGCTTCGCTCTTCTCTGCGGCCGCGGATTTGGCCGTCGCCTCCCAATCCACCATCGAGGCGGGAAGCTCTTCCCACTCGCCGCGCTCCGCGCTCAGGTAACGCACTCGTTCACCGATCCGCTGATAGTCCCGGACCAATTGAAAGCTCCCGTCGGTCAAGACGAGCTTTTTCCCTCGTGGCAATGCAGGCAGTACCGGTGGGGCGTCCTTACTTGTGGCTTGTTTCCCGGTCGGAGGTGGTTCTTGTCGGGAGTAACCCGTGGTGGCCACGCAAGCGATCAGGAGAGCGCAATACACCGGCAATAGCATCCTTGGTTTTCCCATCGGGCTGTTCTGTAATGTGCGATGCATACGAGCTAGCTGGGTTTGCCTGTGCCGCGAGCATACCCCCGCATCTTCCGCTCCTGCAACCTGCCGTTTGGACGCCTCCGAAACAAAAATGGCTCCCCGGCTAAGCCAGGGAGCCATGCAGGGGCCAATTGAATTCTAATCTCTTAGTGCGTGCACTTTGGAAACAGCGTCACCAGAACCATCAGATCCGACAACGTGAACAACCATTGATCGGCGCTCAGGCCGGCTGCTTCCGCAGCCCGTGCGATAAACCCCAAGTGGCGGCTCTTTGCAAAATTGTGCACGTGCTCGACGCAAATCCCCGTCAAGCTGGCGACTTCCGAATCGGTGAAAATCTTCTGGCTCGACTTTACGGTAACCATGGCCCGGCTCCTTGCACTACCCCAAACTGCACCCTCTAAATCGTTTGATGCTGAGATCATCGTATTCGCTGCATGTATTCCTGAGCAATAGTCGTTCCGTTCTGCCAGGCAAAAACTATCCGTCTAGTACTTTCGCTCGAAAACCTTATAAATTGCGGCTTTTTGCACATTTCTTGGCAATTCGAGGGTTGGTACGAAGGGAAAGCAAAAGCCAGGGCGGTGGTAAAAATTTTCTACTTTTGCAAACTTGTTACGGTTTTCGGTAGGGACCCGGCAATTTTTCTCATCTGCTTCGTGTGCCGGATCTCATGCGAGGCGATAAATTGCAGCCAATCATACGCGTTCAAGTTCCCCAGAAACGGGTGCGGCATGTTGTAGCTGCTTAGGTTACGGCCGCGTGTCTTTTCGATGAACGCCAGAGTTCGCTCTCGCACGCCCCGCAGTTCTGCCAGCATTTCTTCCTTGTCGCCCACCACTTGGGGTTCGAGAGCCTCCGGTGCCTTGCGCCGGATTGCGCGTGATTCGACAATCATCATGGGAACATGAAACCGCTTATAAAATGGCACTGGTTTTGGTGGTTTTTGCAGGAGCTTGTCGGCGCGGCCCAGAATGGCCTTCTCGATCGCGCTCAAATGGCAGATTAATTCACCGGCCGACCATCGTCCGTCGGCAGGTCTCGTCTTCCACTGGTCGGCGGGTACGGCGTCGGCAGCGTGCAAGAGTTCACTCTGCGCGCGAGCCAAATTCTGGAGGATGATTTCAAGGGATCGCACGTTTTATCCTTACGTGGTGAAAAGGATCAGACACTGGCTCCGCCGGCTTGCTCAAAGCCGTGGGCCAATTGCAACACACGCGCCTCCCCAAAAGCGGGGCCGAAAATTTGCAGACCGACCGGCAGCTTTCCGTCAATCTTGCCGCAGGGCACTGAGATCCCCGGAACTCCCGCCAGAGAGCCAGTAACTGTATATATATCAGCAAGATACATCTGGAGGGGGTCGTCGGTACGCTCCCCTAATTTGAACGGCGGGACTGG
>Ga0210409_10008863_pt1 | contig 10211 bp, 10 predicted proteins | sample IncBWH17MmetaG_FD_161649 | JGI IMG/M metagenome (GOLD analysis project Ga0210409, IMG submission 161649) | Forest soil microbial communities from Barre Woods Harvard Forest LTER site, Petersham, Massachusetts, United States - Inc-BW-H-17-M | ecosystem: Environmental > Terrestrial > Soil >...
CAGGGCAAAGAGCAGGTGACCTATCCCCATCCATCGCTTGTGCCGGTACTCGAGCGGACGCTCGGCGTCCCGCTGTTTCAAGAACAACTGCTGCGAATGGCCATGATCTGCGGCAACTTCACGGGAGGGGAAGGAGAGGAACTCAGGCGCGCACTGAGCCATAAACGTTCGCAACAACGAATGCTAGAGATTGAGGCCAAATTGCGCGCGGGCATGAGGCAAAACGAAATCCCGCAGGAGGCGCAGGATGCGATCGTCAAGTTCGTATCGTCGTTCGCTCTCTACGGGTTTCCGGAATCGCACTCCGCGAGTTTTGCCCTGCTCGCTTATGCTAGCGCGTTCCTAAAGGTCCGTTACCTGGCGGCCTTTACGTGTGCTTTGCTGAATTGCCAGCCCATGGGCTTCTATAGTCCCGCGACGCTGGTCAAGGATGCGCAGAGGCATGGGCTGAAAGTTCGGCCGGTCGATATCACGCGCTCGCATTGGAATTGCACGCTTGAGCATCAAGCTGGAGAAATTGTTCTGCGCCTGGGTTTGCGTTACGTGCGCGGCCTGCGGCAAAGCGTGGCGGAATCGGTAGTCGCCAGCCGCAAGGCTCGATCTTTTGTTTCCATTGATGATCTGACGGTGCGAGTGCCGCAACTGGCCAAGCCTGATCTGCGCGTGTTGGCTGCTGTCGGAGCACTGAACTCGATTGCTACTGACAGCGGAACCCGGTCTCATCGCCGGGATGCGTTATGGCAGGTCGAGAAATACGGCTCTCGCGTGCCGCGCCTGCTAGAAGGACTGTTCGAGCAGGATAAGACCTTGCCGCTGAAGCCCATGGATGTCGAGGAACGGTTGGTGGCGGATTACCACGGCACCGGAATGACGATTGGTCCGCATCCCATGGCCTACCGGCGTGAACAACTGCGGCGAATGGGCATCGTGTCCGCAAGCGAACTCAGGACGCTTCCACATAACAGGACCGCCGTGGCGGGCGGTTGCGTGATCACCCGTCAACGACCCGGAACGGCCAAGGGGCTCATCTTTCTTACGTTGGAAGATGAGACCGGCCATGCCAACGTGATTGTGATGCCAGACGTTTACAGCCTCGACCCGATGGTCGTGCTGCATGAACGTTTTGTGCAAGTGAAAGGACGAGTCCAGAATCAGGATGGTGTCGTTCACCTCCGAGCGGAACGCATCTCGCCGCTCTCAGTCAGTGCGGCCGTTACTCAGTCCCATGATTTTCACTGATATTGATATGCCAAATTTCGCCATGTCCAATCGGCCCCGATACGCCTCGATGCTGCGCCGCGAGTTATGTGCTCGGAACGTTTCTTACGCAGCGCTTGAGCAAGTACCGCATGTGACCAGCTACGGAGAAGTACCCGTAGTGGTCTACCAGGCGTCTCCATGCGGCAAGAAGCATGGCAACTTCATTTCCGCGAGCTATAGGGCAGTTCTGAAACGATCAGAGTGGGGGAAAAGGCTCGCTAAAGTTCACAGCAGCGCGGACCGCGCACTGCCGAAAAGCGACTGCGTCTGGAAGGAACTCGATTCCTCGATGAGTTCCGACGCCCTGCTGATGAACATCTTCTGCTATCCCGGAATAACGAAAAGAAAGGAGCTCAGTTCGATCTTGGGAACGGGGGTTGGCGATCTGCCGGAGTTCGGATTCAAGCCACGCGTTCCTGTGACCAGCGGCTTTGTCGAGAGAACCGAAATCGACATGAAACTCGGCTCCGTCTTGTTTGAAGCGAAACTCACCGAGGCGGACTTTCAAAGTCAGAATACGGCGATCGTAGAAGGATATCGGGATCTGGAAACCGTGTTTGAGATCCGTGATCTGCCACGCCGTGGGCAGAAATACCGCTCTTATCAGCTCTTGAGGAACGTGCTGGCGGCACACGCGCTAGACCTCTCTTTTTGCATCCTTCTTGATGCGCGGCGCCCGGACCTGATTGAGGACTGGTATGAGATTCTGCGATGCATAAGAACATCTGAGCTCAGAAGCAGGTGCAGGGTTTTGACCTGGCAGGGACTCGCACAATTCCTGCCACTTCGCTTGCGGACGTTTCTCGATCTGAAGTACGGCGTCGTGGCTGCCAGAGCGGGAATTTAGCGCGAAGAGCGGGACCAAGCAGGTCGCGACCGGGGCGATCAATATCTCGTTGGCCAGCGATTGTCGGGGGCATGATAATCAGATTCTATGGCGGACCTGGAATTGTTTCAGTCGTACCTGGACGAAAGCGAAAATGCGACCGGCGCGGTCTACGCAGTCGGTGGCTTCGTCGGCAAAGCAGTTGTTTGGGACAAGTTGAAACCCGAATGGTTGAAGTGTATTCCTCCCCAGGTGACGGCCTTTCATACGACAGACTGCTTTACGGGCAACAATGAGTTTGAGGGCATAGACATTCCCGACCGCATCGCGATCCTTGACAAACTCACGGACGTGATTGCGGCCAATGAGGTACAACTTGTGGGCTACGGCATCGACGCGAAGACCTACGTCAGCCTGGCGCCGAACAAAAAGCAGAATGAATTCCTCGCTAACAAGTACGCCGCTCCGTTCGGCGGAGCAGTTGAACTGGCGTGCAAGGCGATGGGCAATGTGCCCGGACCGGATGAGGTATGGAAGGTACAGGAAGAGGGCGAAACTTGGGGACGATGCGACTTCCTCATTGAGAGCAACGAGTACCGTCCAAGCGCGGAGCGAACGATCGCAAGCATGCGAAACGCCAAGGACCTCTGGTTCCGGAGCAGAATCGGCAAAGATTTGTATGGCGAGAAGACTGGCCCCAAGGGCGTTCCGCTTTTACAAGTCGCAGATCTGGGAGCGTTCTTAACTACGAAGTACATCGGCAAAGCCCCTGAGGGCAAGATTTCGTGGAAGGTCTACTACGAGAAACTGCGTTCTGTAAAACGCGTGTATGCCATGGTCGTGGCGGACGAATACAGCTTGAAACGGCTCCATGAAATGTTTAGGGAGATTCAGAAAGAAGCGGCTGAAGGTCGAGACCTCTGGGAAGCCATCTGACGCCACCGCAAACCGGGTTCCGCTAGGTCTGTATTGCGCGGCATTTGACTTTCCAGAACAGCGTCGCAACACCATTTGATTGTGCGAAAGATCATCCATGTCGACATGGACGCGTTCTACGCTTCGGTCGAGCAGCGCGATGATGCGCAATTGCGAGGCAAGCCCGTCGTCGTCGCTTGGAAAGGCAACCGATCTGTCGTTTGCGCCGCTTCGTACGAGGCGAGGGCTTTCGGAGTGCGATCGGCTATGCCCGCTATCATCGCGGAACGCTTGTGTCCCGCTGCGATCTTCGTCGCTCCGGATTTTGTTCGCTATCGTGCCGTCTCCAAGAGCGTGCGAGAAATCTTCCAACGCCATACCGACCTGATCGAGCCGTTGTCGCTCGACGAGGCCTATCTTGACGTCACCCAGAACAAGACGGGCGTGCCAACCGCAACTCTTGTGGCGCGCACGATCCGGGAGCAGATCCGCCAGGAGCTGAATCTGACTGCCTCGGCTGGAGTCGCACCCAACAAGTTCCTCGCGAAGCTAGCCTCGGACTGGCGCAAACCGGATGGGCTTTTTGTCATCCAGCCCGAGGAGATCGATGCGTTTCTCGTGCCGTTGCCCGTGGGACGGCTGCTGGGCGTGGGGAAAGTTACAGGGGAGAAGCTGGCGAAACTGGGAATACAGACTGTCGGGGATTTGCGAAGACTGGATCGATCCGCACTCGAAGGCACCTTCGGGCGCTATGGCCTGCGCCTGCATGAACTGGCGCGGGGCATCGACGAAAACGAAGTCGTGCCGGACCGCCCCACGCAATCGATCTCTGTCGAGGATACTTTTGAACGCGATGTACTCCTGACGGAGACTGAGCCCATGATCCGACGCCTGGCAGAAAAGCTTTGGCTGGCTTCTCGCCAAGAATCGCGGGTAGCCCGCACGATTGTGCTGAAGCTGAAGACAAGCGAGTTCAAAATTCTTACCCGCAGCCATACGCCAAATTCCTTTCCTGCTTCATGCGCGGAATTGACGGATATTGTCCTGAAGCTGCGAGAGCGGGTGGACTTGCATCGAGAACAACGCTATCGGCTAGTCGGTGCGGGCTTGAGCAACTTCCGGGATCCTCAAACGGCCGCTGCGCAACCGGATCTTTTTGCGCAATGACTCAGAACAACGTCGGCATGGCACTTACGCTTGGAACCTCGAGCGCACATTCGGCGTCGTCGTTGTCGGCGCGATTGACCCGCGTACTGACTGGGTATTTTTTCATCGATCTCGGATCGAACGGTTTGAGGCAATCAGCAATGGCAGCCACGTCTGCAAAGTCCGGATCCAGCCAGAGTTCGTAATCATCGGGCTTCAAGATCACGGGCATACGATCATGCACATCTGAAACCAGTGAGTTCGGTTTCGTGGTAAGGATGGTGCACGTTTCGACAAATTCTCCGGAGGGATTGCGCCAGCGCTCCCAGAGGCCGGCGAAGGCAAACGTAGAGTTGTCAATCATGGCAAAGCAGTAGGGCTGCTTTTCTTTCGTCCCCACTTTTTTCCACTCGTAAAACCCATCCGCTGCAACCAGGCAACGACGGTGTCGCATGGCATCACGGAAAGTGGGCTTGTCCGAGGCGGTTTCCGACATTGCGTTAATGGCCTTTAAGCCAGTCTTTTCGTCTTTCGCCCAACTCGGAATCAGCCCCCAGCGAACAAGCCCAAAACTGCGCTTCGGTTCTTTCCTGTCCTGGCGGATGATCGGAACCTTCTGGGTAGGCGCGATGTTCCAGCGCGGCTCCCATGACACATCTCCTTCGAGCCCGAAATGATCGCGTAGGTAGCGCTCTTTGGCGGTAAGACGATAGCGTCCGCACATGGAAACAAGTCTACCAAGAGGCCAACAGTTCCCTGGCCGGTTATTCGTCGTCTGGGATCGGCCACACTGGTGCGATACCTAGAATGTCAGCAATACTAGTCCCGGCTCTCCGATCGATTCGACCATTGACCGGAGCGACACTAACTTGAGTAAGAGCTAATGCCTCGGCTGGCAGAGGATGCGCAGCCCAAGGGTTATGAACGAATTGCGCCGTGCGAGTTCGAAGGTTAGAGGGGGAAAGCTGGTGAGTAACGACAACTGCACTCACTAGCGTATTTCGTGGGCCGTTGCGGCCACGCCATGCTCCGTTCGGAACCCGCGGGCCCCACTCGTCCCTCCATTGCCCATCTGGCTGACGGATGGCAAGAAGCTGTTCTTCGCCAAAGAGGGCGTTCCAGACATCTAGGTCGTCGCAGAAGTCGTCCATCACGTTTACGGCGACAACGAGCGGAAGTTCGAGGGCGCCATATTTCGTAGCCTTTCCTTCGATAGCTGTGCGGATGTCATCATGCGTGCGAAGGAGGCGCATTTCCATCGGCGCCACCGCTCCAACGGGCCGGGCTCCGGGTTGTCCACGGAATCGAGGTCCCTTCGGGATGGGTTCAAACGTCAGAGTCACGCCCTGTTCAGACCAACTGTAGGTAGGGATCGCTCCTTCAACCTGGTTCTCTCGTAAGCGAGAAATCTCCTCGAAATCGAGCTGCTGCAACCAGCGCTCCAGCCGTTCCCGCAACGCACGGCCCCGAATGTTGCCCTCTGGACTTCCCCGGTATTCAAAGTGGAGGAAGTAGTCAGGGGAATTCATGCGATCCAATGTGTCATGTAGTTCTGCCAATCTGCGGTCTGCGGCGGGATCCCCGGGAGACATTGCAAGCGTTGCCTCCAGATAGAACTGGGAGACTCCGTTTCGTTTGGCCAAGAAATCTGGATTTGTCGTCACATCGGCGAGCAGAGGATGGATTTCCACGTCGTACCCGGAACAACGCAAGAGTTCGTGCCAGAACAGTTCGAACCATGCGCTTTGTTGCTGCGCATCGTCTCGTGAGCGGAACCTGGCTCTGACGTCAGCTTTCGCGTCGTTCTGCAAATGCTCGAACCATTGTTCCAAGAGGTTCCGAATACCGCAAATACCGGGGCGTGAAGAACTGTTCATGTACTCGAATGCGCCCTCGTTCTGACGCCTCGGGCGCTTCTCGATGCGAACGACCTCATCAAATAGAGGCATCGCGAGCAATTGTAATTCGAGTAACGTTTCATCGCGCTAGGCATTGATTCTTACCCTGCAGTTATGTCCTTCCGCAAGGCTGGTCCCGTCTGAATCGACCAAGTTTCCAAGTCCCGCGACCTGATTAGCGCAGATTGGCCCTGGAGCTGTCCATGAAACTCCGTCCAAACGAATACTGTCCCATCCACAAATCTGTCCGCTGCTGCGGGCGAGAACGAACGCATCGTGTGCGAATGCTTCAGCCGGGAATTCGACGCATTGAAGATCCTCATCATCCGAGGGGATATCGGGAACTCCGATCCCCGGGCGAAATGCGGAAATTGCTGAAGCGAAAGGTCGCCGAGCAGAAGGGAATATGCGCAATCTGCCACGAAGAGTTCACCGACTACAACGACATCGTTCCAGACCACAGAGATCCCAAAGGAATGGGAGGAGCGTGGAGAGACGACCATCCGGACAATATCCAGGCGACACATTGGTGGTGTAACGGAGAAAAGGGATCAACCAGAATGACTGACTGAGATGGAAGCTCTTCACATCGCCTGATCCCTAAAGCATTAAAATAAATGAACAGGCATTGGGCCCCGTTTTCCGGCGCCGATGACTGCTGGAACCCCTACTTTGAGGTGCGAACAATTGGATGGCTGCGTGGGACGATGTGATCGATTTCGACGACGTTGGCAACTGGCCGATGGAACTGAACACTTGGCTGAAGCTGCTCAACCCACCGCCCGCGGATCCGGAACAGCGGGGAAGAATCGAACAAATTGTGGGTACGCATTTGGGGCAGTCAAGGGTAAGAACGTATCACTGTACTCGCCTGCTGCCGAGCGAGGTCGAAGCAATAAAGCGCGACGGGTTGTGGCCAGCGTCGTCCGAGCTTGCCCGGGATAAGCGGGAGGCAGCGAGCGCTGCTGGCCGGCCATTGCCTGTCTGGGCTCAAGATGATCCTTCCGGCAAAATTTGGTTTTATCACCGGAGAGAGGATCTCGATGCGGCGATTGCCGGCGCGCTGCTAAGGTCGTGGGGTGGAAAGGAGTTGTTGGCTTCGTCCCGGGGTGTTGTGGATACTGTGGCCAGGCCGTACATCATCGCTTTCGACTATCCGATCAGGTGCCTGAAGTACGTTTTTGGGAACTCCTGGTGTGGACTGGAGTCGAAGATCATCAATCAATACTGCAGCCAATCCACTTCCGTTGCGCCAGAAGATACGGCGTTCGAAAGCTGCACCGACAAACTGGTGCGGATAGAAGCAGCAGAGATCATCCCCGCTCGTGATGTACGTTTCACTGCCCTCACCAACTACAGCGACGAATTACACTTTCATGCCGCCTAGGCGAACTTGCGAGACCCAAATCTCCTGCGAGAGCTTGGTGCGCAACTCAGACAGCTGCCGGTCGAATCAGGTCGCTACTTTGTCTACGATTGAAGTGGTCGGATGAACAGTTCCCAGAAGAGTTCGGCCGCACCCTGAAAGGTCAGTCGTTCCTTGCTGGTTCCAGACGATTGCATGCCTAGAGCTTCGAAATAGATCATCTCGTCATCGCTCTAACCATCACTGCCTCGTTCATGCCACCATGGCGGGCCTCATCGGTCATCGAATGCTCGATGCTCTCGCTGCTCATCGTACTTCCGCCCAGCGAGGCTGATCCGCGGCAAATCTTCTCCCCGTTGCGGTAGGCTGCGGCCGTAAACCGGTTCGCATCTATCCTGCGGAACGTCTGCTGCAGATCGGGATTTCGACGAACCAGTTCCTGGAGGGAATTCTCGAAGAAATTCGCGATGTATACGAAGCCCTCATGACGGAATCTGTCCTTCTCCAGGTCCGTGAATTGCTTCTTGATACGCAAGTTGCTGGTTCGTGGCGGCAGCGTTGATGTCGCTTTCCTAGGATCCGTGACTCTTGCGGTCGATGGCTTCGGGTTTCGGCCTAGATGTTTCAGGGCTCCTTTGATCGCGGTGACCACGTCCTGGAATGCCTCATCGCTGTTCGGCCACTTCGTTATCGGGCGTCCATCCCTGGGCGTCGCCAGGAGCTTTCCGAACGGCAAATCGTGCCAGTCGCACGGCCGCAAGATTACCGGGATTACCCTTGCGTCGCCTCGCTCGTGTTTTTCGAGAACCCGGTTCATCTCGCGTTCGTAGCAGTAATCAGACGCTATGAAATCCGGGCTCACAAGCAAGAGGATGACATCCGCTGTATCGATGTGGTTGTCGATTGCGTCTCCGAAATTCTCGCCAGCCACGATACGGCGGTCATTCCATGACGAGATCAAACCTTGCCGCTGCAGACCGGCAAGATGGATTTCGAGCTGATCGCGAAGATTCTCGTCCACGTGGGAATACGAGAAAAAGAGAGTTGCCACCCTGCCTCCTTCGAATCCAAATCCGGCCGTCGGTTGATTTTCGACGATCACTCGTGATGTCCACAGCGCCAGCGCAGGCTCTTGTCTGCGTTGATCCAAAACGCGCGATTGCGCCTAGGTCATTTGCACATTGGCACACGTGCCCGTACCCAACTTTTGAGGAAAATCGGCACCGAGGAAGCCCCCTCGGACGTGGATCCTGGCGAATCCACTCTTCCTCTTGCCGAAAGCGCATTCGAGGTATGTCCGAACTTTTCGAATGTCAAGGACGCCAGAGAGATGGTGAGCTATGTCCAAGGACCGTACAAAGCGTTGCCCCACATGCGGAGACATTGCGGCAGTGAGGACAGAGAATATTGGCAAGTGCCCCGATCCGATTCACTCCGACGGGATTATGCATGCGAAGGTGAGCTGTGCAGAAATGCCAGCCACAACTCATTTTTCAGGCAAAAGTTATAGCGTCAAATTTGAGTGCCCATCTTGCCACAGAACAGGGCGTTTCAATCTTAGCTATCTCGGCCTGAGAAGGGTGATCTGTGACGGGATAAAATTTACTAAAGTGGCCCGAAATGATTGGGATTCGGGCGTCAAGCGTCAGTGACAGACGTAGCCAACTCGAAAGGGGTGGCGATCACGCAACCTCGAACTCACCCGCCTCCGCGCCGTCTACGTCTTCGACATTAGCCAGACCGAAGACAAGGAATTAACCACGCTAACCGAAGTGCAGGGCGACGTGAGCGGCAATTTGTCGCGAACAGGGCGAGTCACTCGTTGACTGACGCAGTCCATCGACTACAACGAGATCGTTCCAATCCGTAGAGATCCTAAAGGGATGGGAGGAGCCTGGTGAGACGATCATCCGGCAATATCCAGGCAACACATTGGTGGTGTGATGGGGGAAAGGATTAACCCAGAATGAATGGCTGACGGCCGATCGGTCAGGAGATTCGGTGGGCTGTCAAGACTGTTGCGGCGAGGGATGCTAGGACGTCAGCTTTGTGAGGCAATCTATCGAGTCAAGTCTATATTTTGCAACTACTTACGAAAGACTTGATAGCGTCAGCAGAGGTGCCGAGACTCACTCCGCATGGCTTGCCGAATACACTGAGGCTGCTTCGCCGGGGAGAACTGGATGCAAAAGACGAAAAAACTGTGGTTGAGGTGAGAATCTGCTTGACAGCCGGGTACGCAGATGCAACATTACTTAAGTAAGGTCGATGTTGGTCGGTGTTACTCGAAAGTGTACCGAGATGTACCGAACGGCGGGTGGCCTAAAAGTTTGGGGCTGATCTGGCGGAACCAGATCAGCCCCTTGATGAAACCTTAACCGGCCTTTTCAGGCCAGAAAGCGAGTTTAGTATACCATGGCTACCCAAGTGGAAACAATGAATCCGAAATTCAATGGAGGCGTGCCTCCGATGCTGTTGAAGGCTGAGGGAATTACCCTGAAGCACAAGCGTATCGAGCGGGAGATCATCCCGCTCGGTCACACCCAAATCGAGGTCGAGATGGCCGAGGTCCCGCTCGAAGAACTTCGCCTCGATCCCACCAATCCACGCCTCGCGTTTAAGATTCACGCCCGCGAGTTGACGGATCCCACACAGAAAGACTTGCAAGACTTGCTGTGGGAAGATCCCGATGTGACAGCCTTGCGGCGATCCATCGCCGCCACGGGCGGTCTGATCGAAGCCATCATCGTGCAAGATGATGGCACCGTGCTGGAGGGCAACTGCCGCTTGACCTGCGTGC
>Ga0210409_10008865_pt1 | contig 10210 bp, 6 predicted proteins | sample IncBWH17MmetaG_FD_161649 | JGI IMG/M metagenome (GOLD analysis project Ga0210409, IMG submission 161649) | Forest soil microbial communities from Barre Woods Harvard Forest LTER site, Petersham, Massachusetts, United States - Inc-BW-H-17-M | ecosystem: Environmental > Terrestrial > Soil >...
GCCCCGTGGCACGCTCGCTCGATACCATTGGCGAATGGTGGTCTCTGCTCATCGTTCGTGACGCCCTCACTGGCATACGACGCTTCTCCGATTTTCAAAAGAGCTTGGGATTGGCAAAGAACGTCTTGAGCACACGCCTTAAGAAGTTGGTCGCATGCGGAATCATGGAGCGGGTGCCGGCTTCCGACGGCAGTGCCTACCAGGAATATGCCCTAACCCAAAAAGGTCGCGAGTTGTTCCCGGTAATCGTCGCTTTGCGCCAGTGGGGAGAGAGCCATCTCTTCTCCCGCGGCGAGAAACGTCTTCAGGTTCTGGACAAGCGCACCGGAAAACCCTTTCGAGTACAAGTACACAACGCGAAAGGGAAAATCCTTACGGCGAACGATCTGGAACTGGTAATTGTTACGAATTGAATGGACGTTTACGGCGTCCAACGGGCTGAGCTGAGCAGTTTTTGCAATTGCGCTGGCTGGCTAATTGCGCGGAGGAGTCGCCACGTTCGAATCGCTTTTATGGTAGTTCGGGTAAGGCGGCTTTTTGTGGGTGGGGACGGGATTCTTCGCGAGTTCGGAGAGTAGGAGCTCGACGGTTTTTTCGAGCTGGGGATCGTGGCCCTCGCGAACGGCTTTCGGATCGAGTTCCACTTCGACGTCGGGCGCGATGCCGCGGTTTTCGACCTCCCAATCGTTATTCGGCGTCCAGAAACCGCGGCTGGGCGCGGTTACAACTCCGCCGTCCATCAGCGATTCGCCGGGACCGAAGAATCCTACCAAGCCGCCCCAGGTGCGCTTTCCAACAAGAGTACCGACTTTCGCCTGGCGGAAATGCCAGGGCATGGCGTCGCCGCCGGAACCGGCATATTCATTGATGATCATGGCTTTGGGGCCTTGGATGAGGCTGACCGGAGTGGTCATGTCTTCGCCGTCGCGCGTGGTGCGGTAGTTCATCAGCGTGCGGCGCAGGTAATCGAGGATGTAGTCGGTGTTGGTGCCGCCGCCGTTGAAGCGCTCATCGACGACCGCGCCTTGCTTGCCTGCTTGCGAAAAGAAATAGCGGTTGAAATAGGTGTAGCCTTCGCTGGCGGTGTCCGGCAAATAGATGTAAGCAAGCTTGCCTTTACTGAGTTCGTCCACTTTGCGGCGGTTGCCTTCGATCCATGCGAGGTTGCGCAGCGCCATTTCGCTTTCGATGGGAACAACGGTCACTTCGCGAGCGCCCGCGCCTTTTGGATCGGGGCCGACGCGGAGAAGCACGGATTTGTTTGCGGTCTCCTCGAAGAAGCTGTAGACGTTGTCGGTGCCGCGCACTTCATGGCCGTTTACGGCCAGTAGATATTCGCCTTCAGCAACGTTCACGCCGGGCTGCGTCAGCGGGGCGTGCAATTGCGGATTCCAATTCTCGCCGTCGTAAATGCGCGAAAAGCGGTAGCGGCCATTTTCGATTTTGTAATCGGCCCCCAAGAGTCCGACGGGGATGCGCTTGACTTCGGGGCCGTCACCGCCGCGGACGAAAAGGTGTCCGACGGTGAGTTCACCCATGGCTTCTTCGAAAATGTAGTTCAGGTCGGCGCGGGAGGCTACTCCCGGAAGGTACGCTGCGTATTTTTTCTCGGCGGCGCCCAGATCCAGACCGTGGAAGCCAGGATCGTAGAAGAAATCGCGTTCGAGACGGAATGCCTCGTGGTACATCTCCTTCCATTCGGCTGCGGGTTCGACGCGCACTTCCATCGAGGAGAGATTAAGAGTTTTCGCGCCCGCGATCTGAGCCGCAGCCCCCACGGAAGACGCTCCGGGAGTAGGCGGAGGCGGGACTGGTGCAATGATCCAAATCTGGGGAGGCGGCGTGTTTCCCGCGGGCTGGGATCCTCCGGCTTGCCGGTAGAGGAACTTCTCGCCATTCGCGGAGACGTGGAACTCGAGAATGTTTTCCAGCAACCGGTCGGTCTTTCGCGTTTTCCATTCGAAGCGATGCGCGGTCAACGTGCTCGGGCCATTTAGCGGCTCGACCAGCGGACCTTCCACGAGAAGAAGGACGGCTTCCTTGCCGGGGATCAGGTCGGAGTAGTTCCTTGGAGGAATAGGCATAGAGAGAATGCGCTGACTGATCTTTTCGAAGTCGACTTTTACGGGGGAGGACGGCTTCTCTTTTTGTTTTTCTTTTTCGTTTTCCTGACCTTCGGGCTTCATCGCGTCGGTCTTCGGAGCTTCGGATTTGGCTTCCCCTTCTTCATCGCTCTCGGGTACCAATGGAGAAGGAAGATCCTTGCGAAGGACGACGACGTACACGCTGCTGGTCACAGGCCGGGCGTAACTCAGCATGGAAGTGTCCAGCGTCGGGCCGGCGTCGGTGCTGGCGAGAAGATAGAGATATTTGCCATTTTTGTCGAAGACAGGCGAAAAAGAATCACTCATGCCATCGGTAACGCGATGACTCTCGCCGGTTTCGAGCGAATAGAGAAAGACCGACCGCATGTGGCTGACTTCCTGCTGCGTGTAGGCCAGCCATTTGCTGTCGGGCGACCAGGCGGCTTGAAAAATCTGCTGCGGGCCAGTGAACCGGTCGTGGAAGACTTTTACGGGTGATTTCTTTTCGAAATCGACATACCAGAGATTCAGGCGTTTGTCAGTGTAGGCGATTTTCTTGCTGTCGGGGGACCAGGTGGGAAAAAAGAAATACGATCCCGGAGTGCCGAGATCGATTTTTTTCGCGTCGGCTCTCCCATTCTGATTCTTGATGAACAGGGCGACTTCGCCGGATTCGTCGGAGAAGTAGGCGATGCGGGTTCCGTCGGGCGACCAGGCGGGGTAGCGCTCGTCCGCGCCAGGAGTGTTAGTGAGGTTGTGAATGTCGCCCTTCTCGGCGGGCACGGTGAGGATTTCTCCACGGGCTTCGAAGGCGGCTCGCAAACCTGTGGGGGAGATGGCGGCGCCGCGGATTCGGCTGGCGACATTTACATAGCGCGGACGCAATTGCGGAAGGTCGCCGGCGATGCGGATATCCACTTTATGAGCGGCGCCGGACTTGAGGTCGTAAAGCCAGATGGCGCCAAACTGCTCGATGACAATGGCATCAGGGCCGGCGCTGGCATATTTGAAATCCAGGGAATCGCTCTTGAACGCCTGCGTGATGGCTTTCGTGCGGGTGTCGTAGGTGAACAAAGACATTGGGCCATTACGATCGGAGAGGAAAAAAACGCGATGGTCGATCCACATGGGATTGAAGTCATTCGAATTGTCCCGCGGAAGCGGTGTAACGCTGGAATCGGCCAGGCGTGCGATCCACACGGGAGACGTGCGGCCGCCGCGATAGCGTTTCCAAATCTCGAAGGCGTGGTCCAGCGGGACGTAGGCGAGCTCTTGGCCGTCGGGAGAATAGGAGCCTTCGGCCGCAATGGGCAGAGGGAGCTCGGCAGGAAAGCCGCCTTCGCGCGAGATGGTGAAGAGGCGGGTGAAACGGGAGTTGCTCGCGCGGTTCGAAGCGAAGAGCACGTGCTTGCCGTCGCGCGTCCAGCCGACCACGGCATCTGCCGCGGGGTGATAGGTGAGCCGCCGCGGTTCGCCGCCATTCGCGGGAATTACGTAGACGTCGACATTGCCGTCGTAGTCGCCGGTGAAGGCGATCTCTGTGCCGTCGGGGGAAAAGACCGGCCGCGATGCGGTTCCGTTACCGGCAGTAAGCCGCTTGGCGTCGCCACCCTCGCGGGGGACGCTCCACAAATCTCCTGCGTAGACGAATACGATTTGCGTGGAACTGAGCGTAGGATGATGCAGGAGCAGGGGAGGATGGTTATCGGCGAAGCAAACACCCGCAGCCACGAGAGCAAACAGAACGATTGCAACACGATACATTTTTGGGGCCCCTCTTTCTGGTCGGTACGATGAGTTCTCCACCTTGAATCGCACATCTTACTGCAAGTCAGACGGTCCACGCATGGAAGGGGTAGATTCGGGCGGCTGCGCTCGTGGCCAAGAAATGAGCCGCAAGGGATTTCGAGACCCGAGAGCGTAATCCTTCGTTTGCGTTATGGGAACGGTTCTCCGGGGTTAGAATAGCTCCGGAGAGCTGGTATTCTTGCAGCAGGGGCACCCACCTCTCGTTCCGCCCAGACGTGTTCGAGAAGTAATGAGAAGGTCGGAAATGCTGACTTTTTTTACGACAGCGAAGCCGTTCTGTGTCCTTGGGATTACGCGGCGAGCTTTGGGCCTGCGCGCCGGGACGCTGCCCGGCCCGCGCGAGAAGGTTTAGCGGCGCGTGGGAATGCTCGAATGAAAGCCCCCTTTTTCACCGTTTTGATCGATACCTATAATTACGGCCAATATATTGAGGAAGCTGTCGCCAGTGCGCTGGCGCAGGATTTTCCCGCGGAAGAGCGTGAAATTCTGGTCGTGGACGATGGGTCGACGGACGACACGCAGGAGCGTGTACGGAAATTCGGGGAAGCCGTTCGGTATTTGCGCAAGGCGAATGGAGGGCAAGCATCGGCTTTTAATTTCGGTTTCGAACACGCGCGCGGAGAGGTCATCACGTTGCTGGATGCGGACGACCTCTGGCTGCGGGAGAAACTGGAGCGAGTCTATGAGGCGTTCGAACGGCATCCCGAGGCTGGGATGGTGTATCACCGGACGTATCTGTGGAAGGGAGGGGAAGAAACTTCGGAAGATACGTATTTCATCCCGGTTACCGGGAATGTTCCGGAGAGCCGGCGCGCGCTGCTGCAATATCCGATGGTGGGCACGTCGTGCCTGGCCTTCCGGCGAAATGCGCTAAAGGAGTTACTGCCGATTCCGGAGACGTTGCGATCGCAGGCGGATGCGTATCTGACGGCGTTGATCATCTTTGTCGCGCCGGTCGCTGCATTGCCGGAATTCCTGGGAAAGTACCGGCTGCACGGCGCGAATCTGTTTCAGATGGACAAGGGGCGTGTTTCCCGCAGTCAGTTGGAACACCGGATGGCCATGCGCGGGGCACTCCTCTCGAGTATTCAGGATTGGCTCGCGAGACACGGACAGGAGACGGGCTCGCCTGGGATCCGCGCTTACTTGAAACAATGGACCAAGGCGCAGGAACGGGATGGGTTTGCGTTGAACGTGCCAAGCCGTTGGAAATACTTCAAGCACTTGGTTGAATTTCCACAAATCTATGGAGAAATCATGACGGGGCGGCATCGCGCGAACAGTTACCTGCGCGCGTTAGCAGCGCTCTTCCTGGGCTATCATCATCTGCATCTTCTTGATAGCGTTCGAATGAAGACTAAGCGGCCGGAGAATTCATCTGCGGTGAAGAGCAGGGCGGGAGAAAAAGAAAAAGTATTGACGGCGAAGGGCTGAGCAAAACGATGGCTTCCCAAAGCGCGATGAGTCCGGGGGCGGCTCCGGCAACGGAGAGCGGACGCGTGTCCGAAACTGCGCCTGCTCCTCTCTGCCCCGCGTGCAAGGAAATATCGCGAGAGGTTGCCATCGAAAGGTACGGGAAATACGAGCGGTTCGCGTGCGGCGCGTGCGGATTGGAGTATTGGGAACCGCGGGAGATGCCGGACGCGCGCTGGTACGAGCAGATGTACGGCGGACGAGATGAAAACCTGCTTCCGCTCGAGCCGGGGCATAGGTATTTTCTTGCGGATCGGCTGGCTCCCCGTGGCGGTGAACTTCTGGACATTGGCTGCGGCACGGGGAATTTCCTGGCTGCGGCGCGCCACGCCGGCTATGGAGTGACGGGGATCGAGCTGGATCGCAATGCCGCGCGGTTCGCGAAGGAACGGCTTGGCTTGCAGAGAGTTCTCCCGGTGACAATTTCAGAATTTGCGGCGCAACATCCGGAAGAACGGTTTGATGTGGTGACATTTTTCGAAGTACTGGAGCATCAGGCCGCGCCGGTGGAATTCTTGCAGAATGTAAGAGGGCGCGTGCGGACGGGCGGGCTGATTGCGCTGAGCGTACCGAATCGCGAGCGATGGCTGACGGGACCCGATGTATTGGACTATCCGCCGAACCACTTCCTGCGATGGAATTCGGCCGCGCTCAAGAAGTTTCTGGGTGCGCAGGGATTCGAGGCGTTGTCCCTTCGCGAGCAGCCTGCAGGCGTCACACACACCGCGCAGATGATTCACATGGCATTGCGCACGGGGATGTCGCAACCGGAGAAGGGAAAAACGCCGGCGAGTTTTCGAGACGTGATGCAAATGACGCCCGAGCAGGCGGAGTTGGTTTTACGAGCAAAACCAACTCCGCGTCAACGCGTCATGCAAATACTGGCGCGGATTAAATATGGGGCATGTTTCCCGCTGGCAGTGGTTGCATTCCCGTACGTTCGAATGCGCGGCTACAAAGGAACGTACCTGTATTGCCTGGCGCGGAAGCAGGACTAGTCGAATCCATGGAGTCTCAATTTGTCAAAACGTTTTGCCAGCGTACTGATTGACACGTACAACCACGAGCGCTTCATCGAGCAGGCGATCGTGAGCGTGCTGGAGCAGGATTTTTCTCCGACCGACCGGGAGATTATTGTTGTGGATGATGGCTCCACGGATCGCACGCCGGAGATCGTAAAACGGTTTGAACCGCGTGTGCGATTGGTGCGCAAGGAAAACGGCGGCCAAGCTTCAGCGTTTAATACTGGCATTCCGGAATGCAAGGGAGAAATTGTAGCGTTTCTGGACGGCGACGACTGGTGGGCGCCAGGAAAGCTGCAAGCGGTTGCCGCCGCGTTGGCGGATGATGCGGCGGTGGGTCTGGTGGGCCACGGAATTACCGAAGTGTTTTCAGATGGGCGGCAACACGCGGAGCTCCTGCGCGAGGTTCCCCGGTTCCGAATTGATTCCGAAGCGGGCGGGCGGACGTTTCGACTGAGAAAAAGCTTTTTGGGCACGAGCCGCATGACTTTCCGAGTCGATGTGCTACGGCAAATAGGGAGGGTTCCGGAGACCCTGCGATTTGAAGCGGATGAATATCTCTTCACGCTGGCCGGATTTTTTGCGGATGTACTGATATTGCGCGATTCGTTTACGTTTTACCGCCTGCATGATTCGAACGCGTTTCAAATTGCGGATGGAAACAAAGAAGCGATTCGGCGGAAACAGCGAGTACTCGAAGCGCTTGTGGATTCGTTGCGCGTCAAACTTAGAGAGCGTCAGACACCGGACAAGCTCACACAAATCGTCGTGGAGTGGATTGAAACAGAAGCGGAATCTCTTCGACTATCGCTGGATCCAGGGTTTCCTTGGGAAACGCTGAGGGTTGAATTGAAGAATTATTCAGTCATGTTTGAGAATGCTTCGGCACCCCATTGGCTCTTCAAATGCGCCACGCTGCTGCCGGCGTGCTTTATGAGTTCGCGAAGCTACTATTCGTTGCGTCAACGTTTTGCCCAAAACGGTGCGTACCAAAAGGCACGGGCAAAGTGGCTGCCGTTCCTGCAACCGGCGCACGTGGACCGTTACCGGACGACGAGGCCCTGAAGAATGGAGCCTACAGCCTCGCTGCAACAACCGTTAAACATTTTGATGGGCTCGGGGGTGACCAAGCGGCGCGAAGGCGGCGTGGCGGGCGTGATTTACAACTTAGGGCGCGAGCTCGAGCTGCTGGGACATCACGTCACATACATTTTCCAGGAGGACTTAATTGAGCCCGGAAGCGTGCCGCAGCGGTTCAACGAACTTGTTTTTTCATTGCGGCTCGGGCGGTATATCGCAGAAAGCCAGAAAAAGTTTTCCATCGTTAACCTGCACGCGCCGACGGGGTTTCCTTACGGTTTGCGGCGACGATGGCAGCGCGCGGCCGGCTATCCGCCCTACGTGATGACGCTTCATGGACTCGAAGAACGACGCGTGCACGCAATGAGCCGTGAAGCAAAGAAGGGACGAGCGTGGAATTTTTCGCTGAAGAACCGCCTTTGGCACCACTATTTTCACATGCCGCGATTTCGATGGTCGATTCGAACGGCGGGCGGCGCGCACACTTGCGCGCGCGAGGTGTGGTCAACGCTGCAGGTAAAATACAATCTGGACGCGGATCGGGTGGCGTACATCCCTCACGGCGTTGAACCACGGTTTTTTGTTGCGCGTGAGTATCCCTCCAGCGAAAAGTTGCGGCTACTCTACGCGGGCACGTGGCTGGATCAGCGGGGAGTATTTTATATTCGTGATGCGCTGCGAAAACTGGCGCCGAAACTCCCCGGATTGACCATGACGTTTGCAGGGTGCGGCGTTGCGTCCGAGGAGATTCAGCAATTTTTTGGAGGGGAGCTGGCCGGCCGGATCATCGTTCGTCCAATTGTCCCCGTGGAGCAAATGCCGGAGTTGTACGCCGCGCATGACGTTTTTCTCTTTCCTTCCCTTGTGGAGGGTTTGCCGTTGGTGCTGCTCGAAGCGATGGCCACGGGGATGCCCGTGATTACCACGAACACGTGCGGCATGGCCGATGTTGTGGAGGATGAATTCAACGGATTGTTGATCCCGCCTGCCGATGCGCAGGCGATGGAAGAGGCCATCCTGCGGCTAGCGCGGTCGATGGAAATGCGCAAGAACCTGGGAGAAGCTGCACGCGAAACCATGAAGCGATATACGTGGGAACGGGCAGCGCGGCAGCTGGAGGCTCTCTACCAGCATGTTCTCGCTCTGGATGGCCGGTCCTCCGTCTAAGGCACTTGGCGCGCGTAGAAGCCGGTCTTTGCCAGGGGAATCCAGCCTTCACTTACTGCAATAAGCGGCGGGTCCTTCGTAACGACAACTTTTGCTCCCGTCGCCGCAAACAACTGAAACACTCTGCGTTTCGTCTCCGCATCGGCCGTCCAGAAAATGTTGCCGTCGCCGAGGGGAATTTCGGAAACAATTCTAACTCCAGCAAGGCGAGCCCAATGGACTTCGGCGTTGAGGGCGAGGCAGGCGATTGCGTCGCGTGGATGTAGCCCGACGACGTGCAATCCCTCGGCGACCTGCCAGTTTAGGTTTTCCGGTTTGGCTAGAAGGGCAGCTAGATCCGAGCTCATGGACTTTACGACGCGCAATCCCGTCGCCGCCAGCACAGCGAAAATCAGAGCGAGCGCGACATGACGCGGGACTTCCAATCCGGCACTCAACAGACAGGAGAATGCTGCGATCCATAAAACCGGGACAAACGGCCCGACGAGTCTAAACTCTACATGCACGATGGCGTAGGCCGCGCAACCGACAAGCGGTGGAAGCCAAAGATAGGATTGCTTGAGAAGCAAGAGTTTCCATCCGGGCTTGCGCCAGGCAAGAATAAGAAAGAACAGCAGGGCGACTCCATATTCGATCTGCGTCATCCAGATTTGGAAAAATGTCCCGGCAGATTGCCGTAGCACTCGAAGCAGACCCCGCAAGCTAAAATGCGGCCGCACACCCTCCATCCAATAAGAGGTGTCATATGCGGGTGGGTAAGTTCCACCGACCGGCGCACCGAACTCGAAAAGCCGTGGCTTGCTCAGGAGCTGCCGTACGGGGTGCTTCGGAGTACCAGTGGCATCTTCACCCTGCCAGAAGAAGGGCTGAGGAATCTGATCCAGCATCATGGCAAAATTTAGTTTGCCAACATCTCCGAAAGTGACGCGGTGCTTAGCGCGAGACAGTGTCGCGATCCAGGGTCCCGCAATGAGAGCAAAAACAACGAAGCCCAGGGCGGCTTGCTTGAGTGTCTTTCGGGAATTCCCGGTGGCCAGCCAGGCGGTGGGCAGAAAAATGAAGGTCATTGGAAAGTAGAAAGTTTTAGTGAGGTAGGCGCACCCGAGGGCCAAACCCAACGCGGCGAACAAGCCCCACCCGCCGGCTTGCGTCCAAATCCGCAGGACGAGGCCGGCTATAAGGCAGGTGAGCGCCAATACCCAGATGTCAGGCGTCGTAGACGTTACGGTCAGCACAAAAAGAGACGTGGAAAGAAAGAGTCCGTAACCAAGGGTCCACCACTCGAAATCAGAGAGTTTTTCTTCCGCGCCATCGGCCTGGGCGAATTGTTTCTGCATTCGAAGGAAGCCATGGAAGAGAAATTCGAAGGAACGTAGCGCGACGAGCAAGCCCGCTAGATTAAGCAAGTGAAGAAGCGTGGACTCCCAGTATGGGCTCGGCCGGAAAATCCAGAGGCAGAACGCGAGGAGCCAGGAAAAGAGCGGGCTCCAGTAGGCATTGACGGCATGGCTCCAATCCCTGCGAAGGTAGGCGCTGGCAACGTCCAAATAATTGTTTCCGTCAGGACTGATCCAA
>Ga0210409_10008866_pt1 | contig 10209 bp, 7 predicted proteins | sample IncBWH17MmetaG_FD_161649 | JGI IMG/M metagenome (GOLD analysis project Ga0210409, IMG submission 161649) | Forest soil microbial communities from Barre Woods Harvard Forest LTER site, Petersham, Massachusetts, United States - Inc-BW-H-17-M | ecosystem: Environmental > Terrestrial > Soil >...
GGCAACCGCCGCTCCGCCCCCTGCGGCGCACAACAAAAATGCGAGGCTCCGCCACGGAAGCAGTTTGGCCGTGCTGATCTGCAGCAGCGTTTTCATCCGAGCCAGTGCCACCGCCTTTGAGATTACAGTCGCCAGCACGATTACAAGAACCGGGCCGACGAGATGGAACTCCGAGAGGGACCACTTGATCAAACCTGCAATGATTGCCAGGCGCATTACGTTGAGCGCCAGTAGAAACCAGGTCTGCGCGAAAACACGCATGACTCCGTCAACCTGAAAGGTGGTGAGCAGAATCACCGTGGACCATGCCATGAAAATAGGGACGCTCGCGCCGTACTTGGCTGTAAACAGGAAGACGATGATCTCTCGAGCGGCCACTACGCAGAACGCGAACAACGGAAAGAACAACAACGCCAGTTTCCACGTCGTGTCATGCCAGATTGTCAGCACCGCCAGCTTTCGCCCTTCTGCGAGCCTCTCCTGCATCTTGACCATCATTACGTCGCTCGTCGGCGAGGCCGCAAAATCGACCAATGGGATCTGAAGGCAACCTACCGCGAATATGGCAAATGTGGCCGGATCGAACAGGTAGGATACGGCGTACTGAGGAAGGCTCCCTTGCAGTATCTCGATGAGAACAGCCGCTGCGAATGGCAGAGCATACGCTAATTGACTCTTCAGTAACACCCTGTCTGGAGTGAACGTGCTGCGGAACTCTCTGCGGAAGTAGAAAAGCGTAACGACCACCCGGACAAAGGCCACTGCGCAGGCGCCCCAGAGGAGCCACCTCAGTTGCCGAAACAGCAGAACAGGCAAGATAAAGGCGGCTGCCCGTGCCACATCTGAGATGGCATAGGATGCGGAGGCCCAAAAGTACCGGCCGCGCGAGATCAGAACAATTTCCAGCGCCGTGGAGAGCATCATGAGGAAGAGATACAGGCCAATCCATGGCAGGTATGCGGTGAGTGCCGAGTTGCTCATCCACTGCGCAATCTTCGGCGAGGCCACTGCGACCAGCCCAAAGGCGGCGAGGCCTGCCAGTCCCAGGAACCACATTGAGTTCGCGACATAACGGCCAGCTTCGCGCGGGGCACGAGGAAGGAAATAGTACAAGCTGGAAGCCATCCCAAGTTGGACGATGTAGTAGATGGTCGAATGAACCAGGAAAAGCTGTTTATATGTGCCGAATTCGGCCGGATTGAAGATCCGGGCCAGAACGACCGGAATAAAAAAGGTGGCGGCGAAGGCCAGCGTCCGTCCAGACATCAACAGCAAGGCCGGTTTGAAAACCGACTCGCTTTCCGGGTTCGGGACCATCACAGCGGTGCCCATCAGCAGGTCCTCCCGATCCGCCTGGCCGACGACACCAGCCCAACCAGAATGTACGGGAACCAACTCATTGCGTAAGGGCCGGATAGCCCACAGACCACAAAACCCCAGAGCGAGATTTCCAGCCCCGCTCCCAGATTGGGCAAGCCATTGACTGAAGATCCCAGCGCTAGTTTGTGCGCGTGATAAAGACCGAAACCAATGAACAAAATGAAGGGGAGGAAGCCTGCTAATCCGGTCTCAGCCAAGGGCTGTATAAAGGTGTTGTGCGTTACCAGCGCTGTCCTCGTATACAGGTCTTCGGGAGCATAGAGCGGCCAGGCAATCACGGAGCACCCCAGGCCCACGCCAAGCAGCGGGTGATCGGCGAACATGGCTAACCCTGCGCGCGAGGTTGCCAGCCGCTGCTGAAAACTGACATCTCCGTTCAGGTGCGAAAAATCCTCGCTCCGCGTCCAGAACCGGCCGGCAAGGAAAAGCCCCGCCACTACAAGAAGCACCAGCAACCCCTGGAGCACCACACTTTTTTTCCGCCAGGCGCAAAGTCCGATCACTGCCACCAGCGCGATCGCTCCGCCTCGCGAGAAAGTCACAAAGATCGCCGAAACGTAGACGATCGAAATGCCTAGCAGCGCCAGACGCGGCAGCCGGCGGAGACCCGTCGCCAAAAATGCGGCTAAAGGCAAAAGAACTACCAGGCTGTAGGCAAGGTCGTTAGGATTGGCGAAAATCCCAATCCACGCGGCCCTCCCCTCGATCAGATTTCCGTAGAAGTAGTTTCTCAACGCGCCAGCCGCCGGGAACAGCCCGCCGATAACCATGGTCCACATCACGCCGCGAAGGCGACGCTCGGTATTCGCGCAATTCACAATGACAAAATAGACCAGCGCTATCTTAATCAAATCGGAGACGGACTCGACCGCCTGACGGACCCACAGCGCCGTCAGAGAAGAGAGCGCCGCGCTGCCCAGAAAGCCGAGTAGCAAGAATCCTTCGGGCCAGGCAAATTCAAAACTCTTCCTCGCGAATACCGTCTCGATCAACAGCATCACCAGTGCAGCTCCGGCTACCAGTTTTGCCGGGCGTATGGTTTCGAGCGCTGGTATGAGTAACGGCAGATTCGAATAAAGGAGGGTCAGAAACAGCAGCAGCAGCCAGTAGGCGATCGAGATACTGGTGGCGCGATGCTCGGTGAAACTGATCTCCGAGACGCCGAACAAGCGATGCTGCGTAAACGGACGCGATTCGCTAGTTTCGACCATTCGCGCCTTGCAGACTGGTTGTGTGGGATTGCCGGCATCCGCTGACCAGATCGAAAGCGCGATGCATCTGACAGTTCAAAACGGGCCCCGAGAACAGGCCCCGGGAATCCAGGCATGAGTTTTCCCACAGAACCGTGCGCGGTACCGTCAACATTGGATGTTTAGGATCCCGGTGCATGCAGCTTGTATAGCCAAACCGATACCCCGCGGCCGCGACGGCATTCACCGAAGACGCATTGAATGCTCCGTCGGGATAGACAAAGTGTTGAACGCCCGTCCCAAGTCTCTTCTCCAGTTCTTCACGCGAACCTACCACTTCGTCCATCACCTTCTGTCTGCTCTCATTGGTCATTAGGACATGCGTCCTGGTATGGGAACCTACTGTTATGCCAACTCGGCGAATCTCCGCGAGCATTTCCCAGGTGAGCGAGTAAAAAGGTTTGAATGTGTCTTGTGAAATCGAAACCTCCAATTCCAGTGCGGAAAGGACTCTTTGCATGTCGGCCTGGGACAGCGCCTCGAGCAGCAGGCGAGTGGCTAGAAACGGCGTGGTCGCGGTGGCCGCAACGGTACCGTTCGGCAGCGAGATCCCAAGCCTGTGAAGCAATTCGGCCATGTCATTTGGCCTCATTTCCCGATCGCCGAACCGTCGCATCAACAAGAGATAAAGTTTGTCGTGACTTTGTACGTTGGTTGTGCCCACCAAATCGGTCACCACGAAAACCGCTGCAGGAACCCCCTTTTTCTTGAGGAGCGGGAGGGCGTGAGAATAAAAATCGCGGTAGCCGTCATCAAAGGTGATCGCGGCAATGGGCGTCTCCAAACCGTCGCCCGAGTCTAACCGCGCGCCCAATTCGTCCAGAGAAACGAACTGAAATCGGTGACCAATCCAATCCAAATGCCGTTCTAGCATTCGCAAGCTCACGAGCATGGAAGGAATGGACATTTCAGCACTGGAGGCGAAATCTTCGACCACTCTGTGGTAGCCGATTACCATGGGCACGTTCCTATAGCCTGACAGCGCACCGACAACCTTGTCCATGCCTGTCTGGCTCATGACGCGTGCGGCGCCCGTTTTGATCCAGCCGCGGATCATAAGCCTTCTGGCCTTGCGTTCAACCTCGTTCTTATTCCATCGAACATACTTCTCGGCAGCACGCGCCGTGCGATTCTGCGTGATGCGCGCTCCACTTCTATTGACGATCGACAGAGCCAACCGAAGATGCCCGGCGGGTACAATTCCAACCTGCCCAACTCCCGGTTGCCGCTACTCCAATGCGACTTGTAAGCTTCGGCTCCGTGCAACAGGTCGAATTCTTCCGCACCCTCTTCGATAGAGCGCTTGATGGCTAGACCCATGATCACGAGGCCGACACTATATTTGTCGAAGGCAGGATCGAACCCGGATTGATAGAAATAGAAGGTCCGGCGATACAGAAACCCATACAAGCCCGCGGCCGGTTTCCCGTTCAGCCGTAGAACATACAGCCGCAACCAGCCGCGCTCCAGCGCGATTTGACTGAGTTCCTGATGAAATCCGACCAGACCGGGAGTATGGAAAGCATCCGACCCACCGCGGCCGCGCCAACGCAGGTTGTGCAGCGCAATGACCAGATTGATCGACTCGCGGCATTGGTGTTCCGTGCGCACCTGCTCAAACTGCACCGCGTACTCCCGGTTGAGGCGCTTCCACTTGCGGTTAAAGTTGTAGCGGTGCTCCGCCCCCAGGGTACCGAGGTAAGACTCCCAGGACTTCCCAGCCAGAAGAATAAAAGGGCATGTGTTCGTTCTCGCCTCTGAGACTTTCCAGCCGTTTTCGTCGAGGATTGAGGCAACCCCCGTAGCACCACAGCCGCCTCGCCGTAGTTGTGTCCAATCCAACATGAGCCGTTCCCCAGCCAAATACGAAGCAAACGCTTCTCGCGCATACGGCTCACAACCCCTCCGGACGATGAAATCCAGATAATCCGAACCAGCGTTCCCACTTCCCAAAAACTCTTGAACCGGAAATAAACGCCCGCGTGACAGGCCGGGAGGGCGCACGGCTAACGGCACGAGAGCGGCCAGTTCACTCCCGCAACGGACGGCCAGGATGGAGAGTTGCCGGTCCGCGGCCAGATGTTTCCACCAAGTATGGAGCCACTCCCAAGTCAGGAACAGACACGGGGCGTCGCTTGATTCGAGCAGATCGCTCCACTCTTGTTTCAGCTGTGCGAACCTAAGAGCATCGTGAATTTTCTCCACCGTGAAGGTCGAGCGATCAGCCAGCGTTTTTGCAGAGGCGGCCATTATTGTAAGAGCGGTAGTGCCGGCGTCAATTCCGGTAAGCATCTACGTTCACTGGTTCCTCTGAATCTTCGCGTCAACCGCGACCGGCAGATGGGAAGTCATTTGCAAAGTAAGGCTACGCAAGCGAAGAAAGCCCAACCGTTTAAGAAATGAAACGAATCGGAACTTGATCAGATGTAAAAGGCGTCCTTTAAAGGTGCTGGAAAACACGAAGAGCCACATCCGAATTGGCGTCAACATCAACGGAGCGATTGCTATCAGCTGATCGTCTGCCTTCACGACAAGAATATGAAGAGCGCTCTCGGCGCCGAAGCACTCCCACCAGCTGCGTATCCAGGCATGCTCCGGAAAAGGATGGTCGAGTCCGGCCGCTTCAGCCACGTCGTTGCAGACGGTCTCCAGGCCCAGAAATTCCTGATAGCCGGAAATGGTTTCGACGCGGATCTTCGCGTTAAGGCTCGGGGCCTCTCCCAGATTCTCTTCTGTTGCTAAGCACGTCACCTTACATGCGCCTCGGCCCCGGGGGCGTTCCAAAAGTCTCGGTGTCCCCGCGTGAAGTAATAGAAACCGGCAATCACCGCCCAATTCATCAACGTAAATGTGTAAGGAACAAGTAAGACCTTTCTAAATGTAGTCATATCTCCTTCTCACCCTGGTCGAACCGCTGGAACTGACGGACGGAGCTCTCACCGCGTCTGGCCGAAAGCAGACGGCCGGCGACAGCCAGGCCGTACCAAAGGACCTGACAAATAAGAACTACCAGGTAAAAACCGCGAAGCAAAAACAGATTTGCGATAAATAGTGTCACTAAACAATGAGGGACGAGCAGCCGGCCTAGCTTATGCGACACCATCTGCACGAAGATCGGGTTACACCACGGGACCAATAGCGCGGGCATTTGGGCGAACAGTTGGTAGTTACCCGCCAACGTGCGTGTCTTTCGTTCGTATTCTAACTCTGGGTTTTGACTCGCAACATCGTAAGCGCGGGCCGCCGGATCAAAAATCGCGCGCTTCCCTCGGAGCACAATTTTCATCGGAATGACTACATCATCCAGAATCGTTTCCGGGCGCAATGGTACAAAAAGCTCGCGGCGGATGGCGTAAATCGCCCCGCTCGCCCCTGGGACGGAATGTATGTCGCTCTCCATCGCGCGCAATCCCTTTTCGTAACGCCAATACGCGCCCACCGCATCACTTGCTTCCTTGGTTTGCTCGTCCAAAAGGAACAGCTCGCCAGAAACGCATCCAACAGATTCGTCCGCGAAATTGGCTACCAACTCACGCACGGCGCTCTTGTCGAACTGTTGCCTAGCATCCGCAAATAACAGGACTTCACCCGTCGCCACCGCCACACCGCTGTTCAAGGCTGCGGCTTTACCTGTGCGCACAGAGGAGTAAACGACATCGACCCCACGGATAGCGGCGTAATCGCGGACCAGAGCTTCAGTGCCGTCGGTCGGAGCGTCGAGCGACACAATCACCTGGAGCTTGTTTGCCGGGTAATCCAGTTCGAAGCAATTCTCCATCTTGGCGCGCGCGTTCTTTCTCTCGTTGTGCATAGCCACGATCAGGCTGACGCTTGGCTCTTGATACCGCTTGTGAACAGGCCGCCGGCAGAACCTTCGCCAGACCATTAACAGAAGCGGATAGCCAGCGTACACGTACGTAATACACAAAAAACTGGTCCAGAAAATTGCTTCTACCATCTCTTGATTCCAGCGCCGCTCGATCCGCCCTTACCGGCAACGCAAGCAAAAGTAGATACTTCAGGCGCCTCGATTTGCATCATCGTCCTCGACCCAGCAAGACAATCTTCAATGTCTTCAACACTATCCCAGTGTCACAGCCGAGAGACTTGTGTTTGGCGTAATAGAGGTCGTACTGCAATTTCTCGTAAGCGGCCTCGATAGAATCTCCGTACGGATGCATGACCTGCGCCCACCCTGTAATGCCTGGTTTCACGTAATGACGAAGATTGTAGAAGGGAATCTCTTGCTCCAACAGATCCACGAAGTAAGGTCTTTCGGGGCGGGGTCCCACCAGGCTCATCTCCCCGCGTAACACATTGAACGCCTGCAAAATTTCATCGAGCCGAAACTTGCGCAGCAATCGGCCGACTGTTGTCACTCTCTCGTCCCGCTCTCTCGTCCACACTGGCCCGGTCTCCCGCTCGGCGTCCTGGCGCATCGAACGGAATTTGTATATCACGAAGGTCTTCCCATGCAATCCCACACGCACCTGCCGGAAAAGTATGTGCCCTGCGGAATCGATCTTGATGGCAACGGCGATCGCTGCAAGCAGCGGGGCTGTCAAAAGAATCAGAAGGAGAGCGAAAATCACATCGAAGGAGCGCTTTAAGTACGTGCTGGTATTAGACTGCTTGAAACCATCTGTAAAAACAAACCATTGGGTACTTAAGCCTTCAACCCAGATCTTGCCGCTAAACTTTTCATAGAAATCAACAGCATCGCTGATCTGTAAACCGCGAAGCCGGCAGTCCAGCAGGGCGCCGGCCAGCTTCTCCCTGCTTTGCGCATCCTGCTCGGCCACGACGACTCGCGAGATCCGATCTCGCATTACAATATCGTTGAGCTGTGCGAAATCGACCGTCGGTCCCAAGCCGGTAAGACTATCGGGAAACTCGAGCAGTTCAGCGGCTCGGCGTTCGTCTTCTTTCCAATGGTTTCTGCCATCGGCCAAAGCTCGATATAGCTTCCCAGCCAACTCTCCTGTGCCAACAATCAGTATTCCCTCCGCGAACTTCTTCTGAGTGACCAGATATCGCAGAAGTGGCCGCAGTGTCACCGGCACGAGAACAACAAGCAACACGCCCGCAAGGGCAGGTGCGGTACTGGTAGCCAGGGCTGGAAAAATGTAGAACAGCAACGCGGATGTCATGCACCCTAATGACACGGATTCTAGGACGCTGATCGAAAAGTGAAGTAACTTTGCGGTGACGATGAATCGATCGAGATTGTTGATATGAAAGAGGAGTGCGCAGGACACTATCAGGATGGGGACCCCAAGACTATTTCCGCCACGCGCCGCGTAGAGCACGGCGGCGGCCAGCACCATCAATTCCGCAGCGAGAAAGACTCCCCGGGTCCGCGGCAGGCAGCACAGCCGTGCCTTCAGCTGGCGGCTTTCCAGCTGTGCGCTAACTCCGGCCCACACTGTGTCGCTGATAGTACTCATAGGCATAACCGTAGCGAGTATCACCGTATTCAACATCGTTCAGCACAACGCCCAGCACGTTGGAAGAGCCGAGACTCTCTATAGCGCGCCGAAACAACTCGCGCGGAGTGCTCCGGGCCCGTACGACAATCACAACCCCGTCAGCCAGGCCAGCTAGGATATGGCTGTCGGCAATCGGTACGATCGGAGGACTGTCCAGCACGATAAACTGGAATTCCTTTCGAAGGTGCGCGAAAATCTCGGCGGCCCTCCGCGAGGCTAAGAGCCCGACCGGGTTCACCGGTTCAGGGCCGCCCCCAATCACATACAGGTTCTGGAACTTCGTAGTATAGGAATTGACATCACCGTCGGGCCGGAGCAATAAGTCGCTGAAACCTTTCGCCGGGCTCAGTCCCAGATGGTTGTGAACCTCCGGACGCCGGAGATCGCCGTCCACCAACAGAACGCGGCCCTCCGTCGACGAAGAGAGCGCGAGGCTAAGATTTACGGCCGTTACTGATTTTCCTTCTCCTCCCGCCGCGCTGGTCACCAGCAGCACCCGGCCACCACTTTGGTTCATCCATTGCTGGATTTTTAAGCTCAAAATGGCGTATTGTTCCGAAGGCGAGGATTGAGGATCGCCTATCACCGCGAGACGGCGCTTTTGAAAACCTTGCCTCTGTTCTGGAGTGAAGCCTTGGCTCTCCAGTTCCGGGGCCGTCCATGGACTTAAAGCACCGTTGCCCTTGTTGACCGGGCGTATGTCGGGTGCTCCAGGTATGGTCGGGACGACCGACAGAACGGGCAGAGTGGTGAACTTCTGGAACTCTTCGATGGTGTCAAACGACGTATCCATCTGTTCTACGGAAAGAACCGCGATCAGGCCAAGCCCCAAGCTCGCAAGGAAACCCATGAGAAGAATCCGGCGCCGGTGCGGGCTGTAAGGAGCTGAAGGCAGTTGGGCCTCCTCGATGATCCTGAACGCTACGGCCTTGTTACTCTGCTTCGCCCGCTGGTCCAATTTCGCCTCTTGCTGTTTCGCGAATAGCGCTTCGTAGCGCGTGCGGGTAAAGGCTGCATCTCTCATGCGTTGGGCCAGTACCGTCTCGAAGCCAGGCGAAGAGTTGATCCTCCGCTCATAATTCTTCATCTCAGATGCCAGGGTGTTTCGTTCTTGCTGGTTGCTCTTCAGAAGTATATCGATCGATTTGAGCTCGGCCTGTAGAGCGAAATATCGCATCTGGACCGCCGACGGATCGCCGCGGACGTGTCCGGCCCGGGTTCCGATCGCCTCTAAGTCCCGGACTTCTCTTTCGGTTTGCTCTACCTCCGGATACTTTGCCGTGTACTGGGCCTTCAGCTCTCTTAACTTGAAGCGAAGGTCCTCGAGAGTGGTGGATCTCCCGCTCGACGGCTCCGGGCTGTCGAGCGCCCCTTGTTTTTCTAGCGCCTGGATCTCTTCTACCGCGGCGGAGCGTCGCGCCTGGCCTTCCGTGATCTGGTCAGTCTTGCCTTGGACCTGCTGGTGCAAGTTTTCGAACAGCTTGAAGTTGGTTGCCAGGCGCTCGGGGAGCACCTCGGCCGTGCCCTCTTTGTACGTTTTCAGGCTCTCTTCCTGGCCATTGAGCTGCTTTCGCAGGCGTTCTACCTCTGCGTCCATGAACCCAGTCACCTGCGCGTCCCGTTGGCTGCCAAGGTCTGCCGTGCGCTCGATGAATAGCTCGGCCAGGCGGTTCGCCACCTGCGTCACCTGCTGCCTATTTTCGCCTTCGAAGCCGACAGAAAACGTGTCCGGCCCTTCAACCTGCACAGAGATTCTTGACTTCATCTCCTCCGACGCTCGCCCGGGCCCGCGCTTCCGCGTGAGATCGTACAGCTTGAATTCGCGGGTAACCGTCTCGAGCACCGGAGGGCTGAATAGCGTCTCTCGGATGGAGCGCAGCTGCTCCTGGACGTTGGCGGTCGCGGCGCCGTCGATCCTGTCCGTTAAGTAATGTTCAGATATCACGGGCTCCGCTGCGATGAGCGCTCGCGTGCGATAGGTGTCGGGCAGCCGCAGCGCATAAAAGCCGGTGCCAGCCGTCAGCAGTAATACGGGCGTCAAAAGGTACAGTTTGCGGCGTTTGATAGCCTTCAACACTGTAAACACAGAA
>Ga0210409_10008869_pt1 | contig 10208 bp, 8 predicted proteins | sample IncBWH17MmetaG_FD_161649 | JGI IMG/M metagenome (GOLD analysis project Ga0210409, IMG submission 161649) | Forest soil microbial communities from Barre Woods Harvard Forest LTER site, Petersham, Massachusetts, United States - Inc-BW-H-17-M | ecosystem: Environmental > Terrestrial > Soil >...
CGCCGCTTGCCGATGACCGGACGCTGGTGGTCGCAAAAGTCCGATGAGCCATTCGAACGATTCGCCTGCCCGCAAACTAAAATATGTGGATCCGGCTCTTTTCACGCCACATTTCGCGTGGGAGAAGAACAGGACCTGGAGTGCAAGCAGAGAAAGCGTGGTGTCCGAAAAGGTGCCGCTCGAATCAGTAGCGCAGAAGTTTGGCACGCCAACCTACGTATACAGCCGCGCTGCAATAGATACCGCCTATCAGGAACTTCACAAGGGATTAGGCACGTTGCCGCATACATTGTGTTTTGCAGTTAAGTCCAACGGCAATCTCTCTATTCTGAAGCATCTTGCCAAACTGGGAAGCGGATTTGACATCGTGTCCGGCGGAGAGCTGCACCACCTGGGGCGCATCGGCGTGCGCGGCGATCGCATCGTGTTTTCCGGCGTCGGCAAGGACCGGCATGAAATTCGCGAAGCGCTGAACTATCGGGGGGGTGGACGAAGCGCGCGGACAGGGATACTGCTTTTCAACGTTGAGTCCGAAGCGGAACTCGATATTCTGGTGGAAGAGGCGGCGCGGCTGGTTGCCAGGAGGGGCAAGCCACCGGCGGTGGCGATTCGTGTGATTCCCGACGTGCAAGCAGGGGGACATCCACACATCGCAACCGGGCGACACGAACACAAATTTGGATTGGAATGGACTGAGGCGAAACGGCTTTACCTTGGGCATCGCGATTCGAAATGGATCCGGTGGCAGGGAATCAGCGCGCATATTGGTTCACAGATTACGACGCTGGTTCCGTTTCGGCAGGCGTTGGAGCGGCTGGGTGGATTTGTGGGAGAGCTACGGCGCGCAGGAATCGAACTGCGCTACCTGGATGTTGGTGGCGGGCTCGGAGTGCGCTATTCGGACCAGAAGCCGCCGACGCGGACGGAGTATGCGCAGCTGGTCTCGCGGAAGGTGCGCAAACTTGGAGTGCATCTTCTGCTTGAGCCGGGGCGTTCGATCATTGCTCCCACTGGGGTGCTACTCACGCGCGTGGTCTATACAAAAGCGAATCGAGGCAAGACGTTTGTGGTCGTGGACTCGGCGATGAACGATTTGATGCGTCCGGCGCTGTATGGGGCGATTCATCCGATTACGAAAGTTGTCCGGCAGAAGAAAGAGAATGACGCCCGGCGCGCTCGAGTTGATATTGTCGGGCCGGTCTGCGAGACGGGCGATTGCTTTTTGCGGGATTGGCCACTCGGGGAAGTGAAGGCGGGTGACCTGCTGGCGATTTGGGTTGCCGGCGCTTATGGAATGTCGCAAGCGTCGAACTACAATGCGCGATGCCGTCCAGCGGAAGTCTTGATTGAAGGCCGGCTCGCGCGGCTGATTCGGCGGCGCGAAACACAGAACGATTTGTTGCGCACGGATGTTCTCGGCTAGTTTTGTCCTGCTTCGTAAACGATTTTTCCACCAACGATGGTCCAGCGCACGGCGGCGTCCTTGATTTTTTCAGGCGCAATTGAAAACAAATCCGTGTCCAAAATCGCCACGTCAGCCAGTTTGCCTGGGGCGAGGGAGCCCTTTTCCTTTTCACGGAATTCCGCGTAGGCAGAACCCATGGTGTAGGCCTCGATGGCTTCTTTCAGGGTTAATTTTTGTTCGGGGAACCAGCCGTTGGGATTTTTGCCGTCAAGCGTGGCGCGCGTCACTGCGGCGTAAAGGCCAAGCATGGGGTTCAGCGGCGCCACGGTCCAATCGCTTCCAAAGGCCAGATGTACGCCGTGATCGAGAAGCGTTCGAAAAGCGTAAGTCGTTTTGCAGCGTTCGCGGCCGATGCGTTTCTCGGCCCAGCGGCCGTCGTCAATCGCATGATAGGGCTGCACGGAAGCGATAACGCCGACCGAGGCAAAACGCGCGAAGTCTCCGGAGCGAAGATGTTGCGCGTGCTCGATTCGCCATCGGCGGTCGTCGCGCGGGCCATTTTGCTTGGCTACTTCAGTATAGACATCCAGCATGATGCGGTTGGCTTTGTCGCCGATGGCGTGGACGGCGAGCTGCAGTCCGGCCTTGTCTGCGCCGAGCGCCATTTTCAGCATGTGGCCTTCCGGGAGCATCATTTCGTTGGGCAAGCCGGACGTATCGGGGGCGTCACTGTAGGGTTGCTCGAACAGCGCGGTCGTGGAACCTAATGAGCCGTCGGCGAACCCCTTGAGGGCGCCGAGATGAATCCAGTCGTTCCCGAACCCGGCGTGGAGGCCGGCTGTGGCTGGGGCTTGCCACTGAGGGAGCGGCGTGATGCAGTAGATGCGCAGGGTTAATTCGCCGCGGGCGGCAAGCATTTGATAGGCCCGGACATCTTCTGTGCTGCTAATGTCGTGGACGCTGGTGACTCCGAAGCGCCGCGCTTCATTCATGCCGGCGCGGATCATACTAAGGAGGCGTTCTTCGGAGGGCGGGGGCATCACGGAAAAAACGAGATCCATGGCGGCGTCTTTCAAGAGGCCAGTAGGATTTCCATCCTTGTCACGAACGATCGCGCCTCCGGGTGGATCTTTTGTTTCTCTGGTGATTCCTGCGAGGCGCAAGACCAAGCCATTGGCCAGCGCCATGTGACCGTCGTAGCGCGTCACGAAAACGGGAGTTTCCGGCGTTGCGGGATCAATCCAATCGTGAGAAGGCAGAGGCGTGCCGGCCCAGAGTTCGTGATCCCACGTTCCGCCTAGCATCCATTCACCTTTCGGAAGTTTTTTGGCGTGCTCGCCGATGCGGCGGGAGAATTCCTGAGGCGTGGCAGCGTCGCGCAATTGAACGCTGCTGATCTCTCCGCCGCCGCTGCTGAAATGGACGTGGGCATCAATAAAACCAGGGAGAACGCTTTTACCCTTCGCATCGATCTTTTTGGTCCGCGGGCCCACCCACTTCGTAATTTCTGCATCGGCGCCTACGGCGACGATGTGGTTTCCCTGGATTGCTACTGCTTCGGCTTGCGGATGGACTGGATCAACGGTCCACACGCGGCCATGGAGGATGACTAGGTCGGCTGTGACGCCTTGCTGTGCTCTTGCGCTGGCCGTCGCGAAAAATAAAAGACTGAATGATAAAAGGACACGTTTCATCGAGTTCTCCGCATCGAGAATAAAGAGCAAACCAAAATTAACAGGGAGTGGTCGCCGATGGAAAAGCGGGAGCCCTTCGCTTGCGCTCAGGACAAGCTAGCTCCCGCACTCCAAAGCGCTAGGCTTCGCCCCATTTCAGCTTGTTCCGCAAAATTTCGTAATACGATTTCTTGGGCGGCTGGATCAGCTTGAGCAATTCTTTCGCCCGGGAGGAGCGGACCAGATCGGCTGGCTGCAATGGTATTCCGCGTTGCCCGTCAAGGGTCAGGAAAACGGACTCGGTGTTTCCGGAGAGTTTCATCTCGATGGAAGAGGAGTCGCGAATTACCAGGGGCCGGTCACTCAGCATGTGCGGACAAATGGGAGTGATCACGAAAGATTCCACGGTGGGATGCACGATGGGCCCGCCAGCGGAGAGAGAATAGGCAGTAGAGCCGGTCGGGGTAGCCACAATCAGGCCATCGGCACGGTAGCGGCAAACAAAATCGCCGTCAATGCCAAGCTCAAGCTCGATCATGCGTGCGAGCGCGCCTTTATTGATCACCACTTCGTTGAGAACCCGTTGACTATCGATCACTTTGCCCGCGCGGACGAGGTCCACACTGATCAGCACGCGTTCGCTCAGTGAGAATCGGCCTTCCAGAGTGTCATCGAGGGCGGGATGGAGCTCTTGCAGAGTGAAATTCGTGAGGAAGCCCAAGCTGCCCATGTTGATGGGCAGGACCGGAATCCCGCGCGGGGCAGCGAGACGCGCCGCGGCGAGCAAAGTGCCATCGCCGCCAAGCACGAGCAAGAGTTGAGATGCGTCCGCAACCTGCTGGCGAGTGTGACCTTTCGAACCGTCCGGCAGGCAGTTTGCCGTCTCTTCGTCGATAAAAGTTTGTATTCCTCGCGCTTCGAGCCATTTCAGCAATGGGGGAACAACGACGGCGAGATCCGAGCGGCGGGGGCGGGAAATGATGCCTATGGATTGAAAGGATTGTCCGGGGTGCATGTGCGTCTGCGATTCTACCCCATGGTCTTTTTGCGTGCGTGGAGAAAATACTCTTGATTGCCTTCGGCCCCCAGGAGGCGGCTCGGGTGGACTCCGAGGTAATCCAACCCCATGGATTCGACACATTCGCGAATGGATTCAATTGCTCGATCGTGGAGGGCTTGGTCTTTCACGATTCCGCCGGGACCGATGTCCTCGCGGCGCAATTCGAATTGTGGCTTGATGAGGATGAGAAAGATGGCACCGGGCTTTGCCATAGCAAATGCGGGAGCGATTACTTTCCGGACTGAGATGAAGGAAACATCAATCACCACGAAGCCGACCTTTTCGGGAAGGTCTTCCACTCGGAGTTCGCGCGCGTTGCGCTTGATGGGAATAACGCGAGCTTCCTTTGCGAGCTTCCAGTCGAGCTGTTCGACGTTAACGTCCAAGGCATAGACCCGCGCTGCGCCGTGCTGGAGCAGACAGTCCGTGAAGCCGCCGTTCGAGGCGCCAATATCCAGGCAAACGGCGCCCGTTGGATCAACCGCAAAGTCTTCTAGAGCGCCTTCAAGTTTTGTTCCACCCCTGCTCGAGAACTTCTGGAGCCTGCTGCTGATTTCGATGCGTGCGTCTGCCGCGACGGGCATGCCGGCCTTTTCCGCACGTTGGCCGTTCACCTGAACTTCACCGGCGAGAATCATGGCACTGGCTTTCTGCGAAGAATCGGCGAAGCCTCGCTCAACGAGAAGAAGATCGAGCCGTTTGCGGCTTACCTTTGGTTTCATGAGTCGTTCGGGCGATCAAGCGCGGCGCAGCACGAGGAATTCCGCGATTTCGCGGAGGCGCGCGGCACGATCGGCATAGGGAGCAAGCTCAGCGATGGCTTTGCTCGCCAGATCGTTGGCAATCTGGTGGGAGCGCTCGAGACCGTAAACGGCGGGGTAGGTTGCTTTTTGTTGCGCCATGTCTTTTCCAGCCGTCTTGCCCAGCGCGGCGGAGGATTCCTCAACGTCAAGAATGTCGTCGGTGACTTGAAAGGCCCAGCCGATAGTGTCGCCGAATTGGCGAAGGCGGGCGACGTCTTCGGGGCTGGCTCCGGCGCACAGAGCACCTGCTGTGATAGAGGCACGGATCAACGCAGCGGTTTTCGAGCGGTGAATGTACTCGAGCATTTGGGGATCAACGGCCTTGCCTTCGGCTTCGATGTCGGCGACCTGACCACCGACCATTCCGTTGATAGTGCCGGCGGCGGAGGCAACTTCTGTGAGGATGGCGGCGCGGCGATCTGAGGGGGCGGGTGTCGCGCCGATAGTTTCGAAGGCCAGCGTCAGAAGGGCATCACCCGCGAGGATGGCGATGGCTTCTCCGAATTTCTTATGACAAGTGGGTTTGCCGCGGCGGAGGTCATCGTTGTCCAGCGCAGGAAGATCGTCGTGGATCAGAGAGTAGGTGTGGATGAATTCCATGGCGCAAGCGGGATGAAAAGTGGGTGTGACATCGGCGGCAAAGATGCGCGCGGTCTCGATGCAAAGGATGGGACGAATGCGCTTTCCCCCCGCAAAAACGCTGTAACGCATTGCCGTATGAATGGAAGCAGGCTGCGCGGTTCCGGACGGTAACAGCCGCTCGAGAGCGGCGTCAACGGCCAGGCGATCTTCTTCGAAGAAGGGAGGGAGTTTCATCGCAGCAGGGAATTGGCACGAAACAAGTTGAAGGAAGCCGTCACGATTCGGGCTCCCGCTCGGGATCGAACGGCTCGGCAGCCAGCTTGCCATCGGCCTTTTTCAGGAGAATTTCCACGCGTCCCTCGGCCTCTTCCAGTTGCTTCTGGCACTCCCGCGAAAGTGCGACGCCCTCTTCGAAGAGTTTCATAGCGTCGTCCAGAGAGAGTTGCGGGCTTTCCAGGCGGCGGACGACTTCTTCGAGACGGGCGAGCGAGCGCTCAAAATCGGGCTTCTTGGGCGGTTCTGGTTTCTTGGCAGCAGGTGAATTCACGAGGTCGGCCTATGTCCTTTAGTGACGCTTAGCTCTGGCAGCGCCCGCAGCAGTAAGTAGATCGGCCGCCCTGGGCGATGCGCTGAATCGACTCTCCACAGCGGCGGCAGGGTTTTCCCTCGCGGCCGTAAGCGCGAAGAATTTTCTCCAACCCTTGGAACCACCACTCCGGATCGGGAAAGTCGGGCGCTGGATGCAGACAGCATTCTAAGGCACGCGAGAGAACAGACACAATTGCTTTATGGAGACGGCGCGCTTCCTGCGGTTTCAAGGTGTTGGCGCGGCGGCGAGGATCCAAACAAGCGTGCCAGAGTGACTCACAGGAGTAGATGTTGCCGATTCCTGCTATGCGTGACTGCTCCAGCAGGAAGTCTTTGAGTGGACGCCTGGAAGCGGCAAGCAATTGAGTCAAGCGCGCGGACGTGAAATCGCGCGAGAGGGCGTCTGCGCCGAGGACCTTGAGTCCGGGACATTCTTCAACGGACGCCCATGCATGAACGCGGCCGAAATGGCGGCGATCGGCGAAGCCGAGGACACCTTTATCAAGTTCGAGGGCGACATCAACGTGGACGCCGTTTTCTCTCTGGTTGGCACGCCGCAGAAGCTCCCTGGCATTCCCAAACCACAGGAGTTGTCCATCGAGCTTGAAATGCAAGGTCAGCAGGCCACGGTCCAGAACAAGCAGCACATATTTGCCTTTGCGGTCCACGGTGCGAATGCGACGGCCCTGCGCTGAGCGGGCGACATCCGGGGCGGCTTGAGGCTTAGTGGCGATGGGATGAAAGACATGAACACAGCGAATCCGCCGGCCTTGGACGAGAGGACAGAGCGTGCGAACCACAGCTTCCAATTCCGGCAGTTCAGGCATGAGCGTCGGACGGGATTAAGAACCAGGCTTCAGCGTGAGAGTGTGCTTCCGCGTCTTTTCCTCGGCGGCATCGCTGAAAGGCGCGAAAATAGGTTTGCCTTCGTACCAGTAAGAAAACTGGTCGGAATAGTGGCTGCTGCCGGGCTGACCGGATTCTCCCGCGGTGATGAGCAGAATAGATTCGTCCCAATTTCCCGGATTCCCGACGAAACGCATAGCCGGACCGTGAGTCTTGGTGGCCGCACGCACACTATACTGCGTTCCCGATTGAGGTTTGTCCGTGATGCTCAGAAATCGCTTCAACAGGCCTTCGTGCCCGATAGGATGGAACATGTCCAGGGAGTTAAAGCGCTTCCAAGCCCAGTCTTCGACGCGCGTGCTGCCACTCTGTTCGGCCAACTTGGTCACAGCCGCGTCGGCGGCCGCGGCTAGCAGTTCGTCATAGTTCTTGTACGCCGCGGGCAGCCACTTGGCGGGCCGGTCGGTAAGTAATTTTTGCAGAAAGGTGGTGCTGCGCCACTGATAGAGATTGGTCTCTTTCCCGAGGAACGGCTGCAGGAGGATGTCTAGTGCGGCGCGGCGTGTCGCATGGACGAAAGAAACCTCCGGAGAATCGGCATCGGCGATTCCGTTCCAATCCTTCAGGGCATCGATCAGCTTTTGAGCACGGGCGTCTTTGGGTTTCGCTATTTTCGCGGCCGCCGATATTTGATCGGCAAGGAAGGCGTGGGGATAGCTGAACGTGTCCGTCTGAACCTTCAGCATGTCCTCGGGTCGCAAGTCGTGACGGTCATGCAAGAGGTCGGAGATGCGCGCAGTTCGGTACGGCTCCTCCCAGCGGTCGGTGAGATATGGTTTATAGAGTGGACCGACCACGCGGGCGTTGGCGGTTACGATCAATCCACTCTCAGGGTTGAGCGCCTGAGGCAGGTGCTCGAAGGGAATGTAGCCGGTCCATTCATAGTCGTCGGTGTCGCCGGGAACGGGAACTTCGCCGCGCCCTTTCTTTCGAATGGGCACTCGCGCGGCCATCACGTACCCGATATTTCCTTCGACATCCGCATAGACAGCATTTTGTCCTGGCCCCCAGACGCGCTTCATCGTCTCGCGGAACTCTTTCCAGTTGCGCGCCTTCCCGAGCCAGTTGTAGCTATTGGCGAGCCCACCCGGTTCGGTGGCAGTCCAGCGCAGCGCATAAGCTTTGTCGCCCTCGCGATGAACAACCGGGCCGTGGCGCGTCACGGTGACCTTGAAGCGTTCATCAGCCTGTCTCTTGACGTGAATGGTCTCGTCGATAATCTCAGCCTTTGTCCAAGCGCCCTTCACGCGATACACATCGGGCATGGCCGGATTGAATGTCTCTATGTAAAGATCCTGAACATCGGCGCCATTATTAGTGAAGCCCCAGGCAATGCGGTCGTTGTGGCCGATGATGACCATCGGTGCGCCGGGCAATGTGAAGCCTTTCACATTCCAGCCGGGCGCGGTCAGATGGATCTCATACCAGATTGACGGAATCGAGAGCTCGAGATGAGTATCATTGGCCAGCAGAGGCTTGCCAGTGGCGGTGTGCGCGCCGCTTACGACCCAGTTGTTGCTGCCGAGGCTCTGGCGAATCTCGTTTTTTGACTCTTGGAGGAATGCCTGAACGGAGTCCGCGAGGGCGCTGGTCAAGTCGGCGTCGCTCTCCGCTGTCAGGACGCCGCCGGATCCGCGACTGCGGGCTTTCAGAACGGTGTCCGGTTCCATGTCGTCGTCATCGTCTTCATCGTCGCTCTGTGCGGCGGAACGTTGTGAGCCATCATCGATGACCTTTGGGTCGCCGACGACGAAATGATCCATCGCGGCTTCTTCAGAAAAAAGATCCTTGGCGCGGTCCGCGCCAGCCCCTTCTGTAACTGTGGCGCGATTTAATTCTCGTTCCCAGGTGTCCGTCAGCGTTCGATACATGTAGGCGGAAATGGCCAAGGTATCGGACGGCTGCCACGGCGCAGGTTCGTAGCGGAGCAGCGAAAATTCCAGCGGGAGATTTTTTTTGTGCTGCTCGATGAACTGGTTTACGCCACGGGAATACGCTTCCATCACCTTGCGAGATTCGGGATCGAGGAGCGCGGCGTCGCGTTCCGCAGCGCGAGCGAAGCCGTAGGTACGAAAGCTCTCATCAATCTTGAGTGTCCGGACTCCCAGAATCTCCGAAAGTTGGCCGCGGGCAGCGCGCCGGAGCAGATCCATCTGCCAGAGGCGATCCTGTGCCATAACGTAGCCCTGCGCTTCCGCAAGGTCCTCCACTGTTGCGGCGCGGATGTGCGGCACGCCCCAGGTATCCCGCTCCACGCTGACTTCCTGGCGAAGACCGGGCAGGGAAACGCTCCCATCGATCTGCGGCAACGGGCGGTAGATGAACCACCAGGCTACGGAGGCGGCAACAATCACGAGAATGGCGAAAACCCAGCAGAAGATCCGAAGAATCGTTCGCAAGTTCACTCCCACCCGATTTAGGCAAAACTTGAGTGTAGAGGAGGTGTTGCGTGCGTGCAACCGAGCCGCGCGGCGGCGTGAACTAGAATCGCGGCATTAGGGAATTTCCCCGGAGCGAAGAAAAACTGGAGGAATCGAGTGCGGAACTATTTTTTGGCAGGCGGGGGCGCTGGCTTTAAGTCAGCGGCTGATTTTTGTAAATCGGTGACGGCCGACGCTTCCAGCTCATAAAGAGCCGGTTCATTCTCCCTCTTGGCCAGATACTTATCGCCATTCTTAGAAAGCATCACTTTTTCCACGCGCTTGCCGCCGTCAGAAGTCACGGTCAGGTCCAAGACCGAAGTCGTAAATCCCGTCTCGGGGAATTTGCTTGCCGAAAGGTCACGGATCTTGTCGACAAACGCCGACGCCGTCGAAGGGTCCATCTTCGTGCCATTCGATGACCAATCGCTGCCATTGTGCGTCAGGGAATAGCTCTTGGCCCCATCATTAAGCTCGATTTTGTCAGGCTCAGCAAAGCCGAAATCGAAGAGCTTCTTGTTGCGGAAATCGTCCAGGCCCTTGTCCATGCCGGTCGCGCTCGAAATCTTATAAACGCCCGGCAACGCACTGGACTTTGCGTAGTAATCATCTTTGTTCTTCCGAACTTGCAATTCCTGCGCGCCGGACACGTCCGTCACTTTCGCCGACGCGAAAGGAGTTCCCGAGTTGAACGCCGCGGACATCTTCTTGTCATCTTCGTTCGCGCTTGAATCCATTTTTGCATCCCGCAAATTGCGCAGCAGCTCTTCC
>Ga0210409_10008870_pt1 | contig 10207 bp, 11 predicted proteins | sample IncBWH17MmetaG_FD_161649 | JGI IMG/M metagenome (GOLD analysis project Ga0210409, IMG submission 161649) | Forest soil microbial communities from Barre Woods Harvard Forest LTER site, Petersham, Massachusetts, United States - Inc-BW-H-17-M | ecosystem: Environmental > Terrestrial > Soil >...
AGTAGAACAGAAAGCCCAGGAAGAATTAGCCAACCAACAGGCTGCCGCTGGCGCTCAACAAGACCCTAACGCTGCTCCCACTGTTTAAACGCACATGATAATCGGACAACCCCCCGCTTGGACTAAAGACGCCGCTGAGATTGTGCAGAGTTTTCTGCGCTCTCCAGTCGGAACCGCTGCGCTCGCGCACATCGCCGCCCGGCGACCGAAACTCACTGTTGGGACGGACGTAAACGCTGCCGCCCTGGCTGGCTCGGCCGCTGCAGGCTACGAACGGTGCATCGACAATTTTTTATCGCTGGCTGACATCCCGGCCGCCGAAGGCGATGCGAAGCCCGCTGACGACAATTACCCGGACATTGACGACAACTCGAAATGGCCGGAAGACAAAAAACCGCAACCTCAGAAGAAGTAACCTATGGCTACCACCCCTCCGACCGAACTTGCGACCGACCGCGCTTTTGCACAGCCGGACGACAAGATGGAATTCAGCGCTCAAGACAGCGCTGATGCGATTAACTCACTTGACGCACTCATGGCTGAAGTGACCGGCACGACTCCGGCTGCTGCGCCGGACGCTGCCGCCGAAGCCGCGAAAGCCGCTGAAGCTGCAGAGGCGGCGAAAGCTGCTGAAGCCGCGAAAGCTGCCGAGGCTGCTGCAGCTGGCGAGCCCGAGGTCAAGCCGAAGGCGGATGCTACCCCGGCCGCTGACCCTGCAGCCGAGGCTGCGAAGGCTGCTGAGGAAGCCAAAGCCGCAGAGGCAGCGAAAACTGCGGAAGCTGCAAAGGCCTCAGAAGCCAAGAAGGACGATTTTGATGGCGTTCAACTCCCGCCGCACACAAGCGACCGGGCGAAGGACAGCTTCAACCTCATCAAGAAGATGGCCCGTGAGCAGGCCACCAAGCTGACCACCCAGGTGACTGAGCTATCCACTCGCGCTGAAAAGGCCGAGCAGGAACTCAATCAACTGCGCAGCAAGAGCACTGCGGTGCCGGAGGAAGTCACGAAGGAACTCGAAGACTTGCGCAGATTCAAGCTCGCGCACGACGTTGAGAGTGACCCGACGTTCCGGCAGTTCGACACTCAAATCAAGGACAACGTCGACGGGATTTTTAAGAAGCTCCTGGTCGCGGGACTGAGCCAAAAGACCGTGGACGAAATCAAAGCCATCGGCGTTGAAGCCGTCGAGTGGGAACCTATTTTCAAGGCGCTCCCGTTTCCCATCCGCACCTATATTGAAGCCAAGCTGGTGGAGAACGTGAACCTCGTGGATAAGAAGGACGCTGCCCTGGTGTCTGCGCGAGAGAATGCTTCTGCGTTCATGACCGAGCGCGCCAGCCGCGAGACGAACGAAGTCGTCGAAGCTGTGAACGGTTTCACCAAGCAGCTGCCCTGGACTGCTGAAAAGCAAATCCCGGCGAATGCGACTCCCGAGCAGAGAGCCGAGCTCGAAGCGCAGAACAAGAGCACCCGCGATTCGATGGCGATGCTGCAGGAGTTCTTGAAGAACCGCTCTCCGGCCCGGTTTGCGGAGATGGCGCTCGGCACTGTCATCGCCTACCGCAACAAGGCTGCTCTCGAAGCGACCAGTGCGCAGCTCGACTCCGTGACAAAAGCGAAGGACGCGGAGATTGCGAAAATTACCAAGGAGCGTGACACGCTCAAGACCCAGCTCAGTGCTCTGAAGACCGCCGAGGTTCCTCGGTCGTTGCCGGGCACTACCCCTGGGAGCTTCAAGCCCGTCACTGCCGCGCCGAAGCCCGGCGAAGTCGACACTCGCTCTGGCGAAGACGCTTTCGAGCAATATGAGAAGGAGATGAAGGCTAGCGCCTGAGAACCCTTCTCCCCTGGAAAAATACTGCCCCGGTTAGAGAAATCTGGCCGGGGCAGTTCTCATTAGGGGGTCGAAGTCCTCATATTAAGTTATAGAGCTTAACTTTTTCTTACAGTCGCTCGCTGTGAGACGGGCCTTATAGGTCTCTTCTGTGGCCGGGAAGGGTTGAAGACAGTTGCTGTGCGGCACGGTGCCGCAAAGCGAGTAGTAGTTAACCATTCCGGCTCTTGCCGGTAGTTCACAAGGAGTTAGAAGAATATGTCCGCACCTGGACCCACGATTGACACCACAGCGATTAGCAACATCGCAGTGCGTGATACCAACCGCTTGGTTGGCTCGGTTGCAAAAGCTTTAGCCGCGAACTCGCCCTGGATTAACGTCCTGCGAGGCGGAATTTTCAAGTCCGGCACGGGCGATACCGTCCTGGGCTCGGTCGAAATGCAGGCTGCTCCTGGCGATTCTCTCGCCCAGCCCGGCTTCACCGCGAACACCCTGATTGCTGGCACGACCGGCACCAGTGAGTCCACTGGCAAGGTGACCATGGATTACGTGCTTGAGTCGAAGCGCGGCCTGGGTCCCAAAGTCAACGTCAAACAGGGATACGGTGCCTTCAAAAGCTCCTACCTGTCGGCTGAGGATGCGCTGCGGAAGCTCATCACCCAGTATATGAACGCCGACATCCAGTATAATCTGGTGTATCAGGCGGGTTCCAAATTCAGCTGCAAAGCGGGCCAGACCCTCCAGCAGAACTTCGGTGGCGGCACGGAAGCCAACCGGAAACTGCCCTGGAACTGGACCGGTTGGGCTCTGCCCGACGCTCCGCTGACCTTTAAGGCGCTGCATGCGATTGCTCGCTACCTGAAGGAAGCCCTTTTTGCCGAAATGTTCCCGGCCGGAGACAAAGGCCAAGCGCATTTCCGCTTCATCGGCTCCAGCGACATCGTCGAAGCGTTCCGTAACGAGACCGGCGTGAATGCCAGTTTGGTTGCGTTGACGACCGGCGGTTACAAGCTCGGCGAGCAAGGCATCAGTGGTTACAGCTTCGAGACCAGCCCGGCCTACCGTGGTTTGGCCTTCGGCGTGACTCATCGTCCGTTGCGGTTCACTGCAATGGGCACTGGCGCGGCTCCTGACAATGTAGCCACCAGCCAGCCTCAGTTCATCAACCCGGTTAAAGTCATCGCCGCTGGCGATGGCACCAATCAGGCCTACGCGGTTGCAGAGCCTAACTGGCTCGGTTCGACCTACGAAGTGGGCGTGCTCATTGCCGAAGGAAGTTTTGAAAGGCAAGTGCCTGAAGAGTATGTCGGCGAAGGCAGCTTCAAGTTCGCGCCTCAGCTTCACATGGGTGAGCTGGAATGGCATTACCTGAAGGACAACGACACCAACATGTATGGTGATTTCGGGTGGCACAAATACCAAATCAGCCGGGCTTACCGCCCGCTGCGGCCTCAGTTCGTCGTGCCTATCATGTATAAGCGCGCTGTGACTGACCTCGGCCTGACAGCCATCTAAGCGATTTGACGGGGGCGACCCGTCAAAGTGGGGGTAGCGCCGGGGCCGGTCGATAAAAAGACCGGCCCCGTTTTCACTAAGGAAACAAATGGACCTCTCAAACTACTCAAACAATGACCTCTGGCGTAAGTTCGCAGGCTTCTCCGCTAAGCCAGGGGACACCGACCACGACTTGGTGGCGCGCATCGTAGGGAGCACCGGCAGCTTCACCGACCTGCTCAAAAAGTGGGTCGGCCCTTCAGCCAAGTCCACGGACTCTGACTGGGACCTCGTCCGGCGAAAGACCGGTTCACTTTTTCTCCCCGGCGACACAATCAACGATATGCTGAAGAAGGTGGTCGTTTGGTGGGATGGCTACTCTTGGCCGCTAGGGTCCTACTCCAGTTTCTCGGTAGCCTCGGCTGCAAGCGAAGTCTCCTCTGGTTTTAGCGGCCTCTGGGACGTGTTATTCGGCTCACTCGCAGGCGCTCTTTCTCGGACAAACGGGAACAGTGACACTAACGCTCCATACTTTGAGATTATGCTACAGGCAGGCGAGGTTTCTTATGTCAGTTCTCTTGGTGACGGGGGTCCTCGCATCACTGGGTCACATTATGCAAGCGTCAATGCCGCTGTTGCAGCTGCCCAGGCCGCTGGCGCTTGGGGGCCATGGTCGGTAGGACAAACTCTCGCCGGGTGACATTAGCTCTTAAAATTCACACCTCTAATTGTATGGAAACTCGTTCACATGGGCTGTTTGCCATGGTGGCCTGGATAGCGGGGCTGCTCCAGTTCTTAGCAGCCCACTACAATATGGTCCTGAGCGTCGCCTGCGGGTTGGGCGCGCTCGTGGCGTCAATCGTCTCTATCTACGTCGGCCTTCTCAAGGCCAAAAAGCTCAGGTTCGAGATTTCCCAGGAAAACAAATCATGAAGAAGTCCCTATCCCTACTCACGACCGCAGCGCTTGCGGTCTCACTTTCAACCGGCTGCGCCGTTATGAGCCATGTTCCGGGGCTGAACCTCATTTACTCCGGCCCGACCACGAAGAACACGAAGGTGGTCGACAAGGCGCAGGCGAAGACCGACCAGAAGCAGGCGCAACTGGAAGCCTATCAAAAAGAGCTGTCCACCCGCGTCTCTTCGCTTGAGTCGAACAAAGTTTTGCAGGGCTCAGCGTTTGTCTACGGCACCGGCAAAGCGCTGGACCGTGTTTCGTCTAAGGAACCGGCGGTCTCTCTTGCTAAGGACCTTAATGACGTAGCTGCCCAGGCGCTCCCAAAGCCTACCACGGCTGACACACAGAAGCTCGACAGGGTTGTTGATGACAGCCTGAGCACCAACAAGGTCACTCAGGCCACCGGAGGTAAGGAGCTGGATGCGCTTCGGGACCGGCTGTCCGGGACGGAGCAGGCGTTGACGAAACTCAACGCACAGTTCGAGGCCAGGATTGCTAAGACGGAGAAGGAACGAGATGCCGCCCTGGATAAGGAGAGGGCGCGCTCCGATGCCGCTGCAGTAAAGGCCAACCAGTTTGACGAAGCGAACAGTCTAGTAGGCAGCGCTAAGCTTTTTGTTCGCAACGCCTGGAAGCTGCTCGTTCTTGTAGGTGTCCTGTCGTTAATCGGGCTTGGAATTTGGAAGGGCGGAAAGCTGGCCGCTGCAGTCTACTGCCCGCCGGTCGCCCTTGGTATGAACGTCGTCGGAGGGCTCGCGACTAAGGAAGTGACTAAGGGGTTTGCTCAGCTGGTTAAGGGTGGCGAGGTCTTCAAGGACTTGCTGTCAAAGAGCCAGCTCACCACTGAGGTGAAGACTGCTGTGGAGCACCTATTCGCGCAGGCGCACACCTCCTCACAGGACGATAACATCCAGACTGCAGTGAAGACACTCACTGCCATCAAGTAAATTTATGGGAGCAGGAGTAGGATACATTCTAGGCAACAACAATCCGGTGAGTCCGTGCACTCAGTGCACGCCTAACACGCCGGACTCCGAGTCACTCGCGAGCGCTGTTGGAAACTTCATCTATCATTTTTTCGGCAGCCTAACAAAGACCGTCGACTCGACCGGCAACATTATCTGGGCTCTCCCCTGCGACCTTACGACCGGCATCGCGGGCAACCCGCGCATCACTGGCGAGGGTCTAGCATGCTACTTCAAGCGACTACTCGAAGAGGGAGTCGTTGGTAAAAACGGCCAGAACGCTTTCGCGAGCACTCTGTTCGGCGTTACGCAGCCTGCGGTCGGTGCCACGGTAGACGTGCTTGTCTCCGATGTAGCCCCCTTTGCAGTCAACCAGTATGTCTGGCTCGAAGTCGGAGGTTTCTACACGGTCCAGTCTATCACTGGAAATACAGCGACCCTGCTCAACTTGATTGGTCCCCCGGCTAACCTCGGCGCAGGCGGCTCCATACCAGGAAACGTCAGGATTTTTCCGTCTGGCCCCGCTGCAGTTCCTGGCCCGAAAGGCGACAAGGGTGATGCTGGCACACCTGCAGTAAATGCGTTTGCTTACATCGCCTATGCAGATGACAACGCGGGCACGAATTTCCATCTGAATTCGCCTGTGTCGACCAGCAAGTATTTCGCGCTCAAGCTGACGACTGTAGCCATTTCGAGTCCGGCCTCTACAGACTTCACAGGTTTGTGGACTCGATACCAGGGTGCTGACGGAGCAACAGGCCCGGCCGGAGCAGCGATTCCTCAGACCTGGGAATTTTTGAAGCCCGGCACTCATAAGTGGGTATGCCCTACCGGAGTCACTCAACTGCGCACCAGAGTCTATGGAGCGGGTGGCGGTGGAGGTGGTGGTGCCTCGACAGCGCACGGAAGCGGCAACGGGTATGGCGGTGGTGGTGGAGAATATTCTCAAGGTGTTGTTCCCGTCTCAGCGGGCACTACCTACAGCATCTTAGTCGGCGCGGGTGGCGCTGGCGGCACTGGTGGCGACTCAACCGCGAATGGAGGAGACGGCGCGGATTCCAAGATTTATAGCAGCGTCACGACATTTCTCATCGCGAGGGGCGGCAAGGGAGGAACTGCAGCTGTTGCTTCGAGCCCTGCCGTTGGAGTTGGAGGCACAGGTGGCAGCGGTTCAGTGGTTCCCGAGGTTCCGAACCAGCCCGGCACTTCCGGTGGCTGCGGAACCTCTGATGTCACGCTGGGCGGCCATAGCGGTCGCATGGGGGCTGGCGGCCTTGGGGGCGCAGGGGGAGAGAGCCCTGGCGGTGGCGGTGGTGCTGGTCTGGGAGACGCTGGCGGCCCCGGAGCTGCAGGTGGCGTTGGCGCGGATGGTGCAATTCAGATTGAAGTCATCGCGTGAGTGACACCCCCCTATCACAGGGAGACAGCGGAAGCACAGAGAATGGTCTCTGGTGCGGCCCTCCCGATTTAGGTCCCATTGTCAAAGTCCCTCAGCCGACTTTTTCAACGACCAGTTCCACACCCTCTGAGTCGGGTGTTGCTGGTGTCGTGCTGACTGGAGTGTTTGACCGTGGCTCGGCACCCGGACCCGACTGGTCACATACCGCTAGGAGTTTTTATCAGCCTGTGATTTTGCATGACTTGGGGGCGTTGCTTCCGGGTCACAGCGTCACCGATGCAGGAGGATTTATCGGTAGTGATGGTGTAAACTTCGACCTGACGGCAGGCATAATAGCGGCTAACTCTTGGGAGTTCACATGCAACATAGGTGGCGACGTGCGGTTTCTTTACACTGGCCCGGCCGTTAACTGCAGGCTCACCTTGACGGTCTATGTGACAGGGACATCCGTTACTGACCCATCACAGGGGAATGGGGTTTATAACGAAGTAGCTCTAAACCAGGATGGAGTTGCGAAGGTGCAGGTAGGAGGTGCAGCCCTTGACCACATCACTCCAGGCACCACCGTTTATAACTTTAGTCTGGCCGCAGGGGTGAACTCAGTGATTCAAGTTGTTTTGCAGAACGCTGCCAGTGGTCCTGTCGGAAGCATTCGCATGGTAGGGACGTTCGACAATGTCTGGTAAAGCTTATGACCCACATTAGTGCAAAAGGTTTGGTCGAAGCCACGGTGTTTGGGAGGGATGGCAGCGTTCGAGTCCAATCAAGAACCCAGAAGAACTTGATTCTGGCACAGGGTCTTGTCGGCATCGGAATTCGCAGCTGGGCGAAATCGTTTGAACATTGCGCCATTGGAAGCTCGAACTCTTCGAGCACTATTTCACAAGTGATGCTCGGGGCAGAGTTTGACAGAACCTCGGCCTATGTGACTTCAACGGGTGCCTGCGGTTCCTCCACCTCCAGCAATCAGGTGACTATGTGGAGAACCTTTCTGTTCTCAACTCACACGGGCGCACCGGTCACACTGGGCGAAGTGGGGCTCTCGTGGAGCTCGCAGCCGAATGCAGCAAACCTGTTTAGCCGACTTTCTACCACAGAGCTTTTTGACGGGGCCACGGTCCAAATTTCTGAGGGTGAGCGGGTCCAGATTAAATACACCCTTGTGCTTACTCTCTCGCCAGCGGGGGCGAGTGGTTCTTCCACGACACTGGGCATTACTAACCTTTCGCCCAACACCGCAACCCACAACTGGCAGTCAGCTTGCCTGGATGGAGTCAGCGGCACGGGCGGCACGGCTCCTAACTTGGCCCTCGGGGGCGTAGACTCCTGCATGGAGCCCTCCGTGGCCTCGAAGGCCTTCCTCTCTTCATCTACTGCATTAGCCGCCTTCGCCTCCGATGTCGACCGCAGAACCACCAGCTATTTTAAGCCAGTCACCTCGGGGTTGGCTACGCTGCAGGAGGATGGCTCAGTAAAACTGGAAAAGACGGTCGTTATCGGGTCAGGCGAGTGCACCGGGCAGGTGGTCGCAGCTATCGGGCTGACTTCACCCAACTTCCCCGGACTTTTCAGCGGCTATGTGGCTGTTTTGGACTCCTCTGTGACCATGACTAGCAGCAACAGCCTCATTTTGACCTTTGCCCAGTCCTGGGGCCGGGCGTGAGGTGACATCAGGCCTCCGGCCGAATCATCTTAGGGGAGGAGAAATTACTATTTATGGAAGCCATCGACCTCGGAATTAAGTCACCTTCGCCGGAAGTTGCCAGCCCTGCTGGGAAGCCGGAGGACTCTGTTCATTATCCCTCGCTGTATATCGACAGCGACTCACCGCTGCCGCAGCTCCCGGAGACGGGCACCATGACCATAGCGTTTAAACGTGGTAGCCGGAGCATGAATGAGAGCGCTGAGGGCGAGCAGCGCCACTCCGTGGTGATTGAAGTCACTCAGATTCTGGACGTCGAGGGCGGCGAGGCGGAAGAGGGCGACCAGGAAGCCAATGATGAAGACCGTGATGCCCAGCTCGACAAGTATGCCGCCGACGAAGTGAAGGGCAAAGCGGCCGGTGCCGGTTCGAGCAACGACAACGTGAACGACTAATGGTCCCCGTTACGGAAATTTGGGAGGAGGTTCAGCAAATCACCGGCAACAGCCGGGACGATTTCAACTACCGTCGTCTGACCGACTCGGTGGAGCTGCTGGCGAACAAAGGCGATTTCGACCCGCTCGACGGATACCTGGACATCTGCGTCCAGGACATGATTGTCACGCTCCCTCCCGAGGTTGAAACCATCCGCGCCTTGAACATGGCGGGCAATCCTGCAGTCGCTCGCGATGGGCTTTTTAAGTTCCACCTTAACGGCCCAGGCCAGTTCGGCCCGACGCTCGAATGGGAGTGGGTCGACCTGGGCGTCTACCCGACCTATTGGGACATCCAGGTGCCGAAGCAACTCATCGCCACCTGCCAGGACTCTCGGGACACCAACTGCGATTTTTGGGTCTACGGTTTTGATGATAAACGGAATGTCATCCGCACCGAAACGACTCCTGGGAACTGGGTCGACGGTTACAAGATTCCTGTGTTCACCACCCAGCAAGCTTTGCCCCCGAACGCTCCGACCTTTGGTCGAATTACTCGCGTGCGCAAGGCTAAGACCAACGGGCCGGTCGAGCTGCAAACCCTGGACGGGGTGAAGCTCGGCGTCTATCAGCCGAACGAGACTGAGCCACGGCTGCGGAGAATCCGGTTGTCCCAAAAAGTCGACTGGGTGCGAATCTCTTTTCGTCGCAAGGTTTTTAAGGTGCAGTCGCAGTATGACCTCCTGCCGGTGAACAACTCGCAGGCGGTGCTCATGATGCTGCGGGCGATTCAGCTTTACCCGAAGGACCCCGGCACTGCCGAAGCTCTCGAAGCCACTGCGGTTCGCTGGGCCACTGAAGAGCAACGCACCAGCAACGCACCAGTCGCTCAGCCGTTCGAGGTTCAAGGCATCAACGGTTTGGTTGACCAGGACGACTACGTTGACTAAATGGACGTTCCTCCCCTCATCGACGGAGACCTCAGGTTCTCGCAAGGTGGGAATTCCTACACGGACCCCATCGCACTTGCGCCGGAGTCTTTCGTCTTCGGTTTGAATGCCCTTGCCCGTGGTGGCGTCTTCCAGGCGCGCCCTGGGTTTGACTGCGAAGCGAAACTGCCGGACGGAAAGCTGCAGGGGCTAACGACTTTTTACCCCCAGAGCGGGCTGCCTCAAACGGTCGCTGCGGTCGACGGTCAGATTTATGTTTCTGATTACCCCTATAAGGAATACGTGGCGGTCCCTGGAGTAAAGATGTCCGCGAATGCGGAACAGGTCTTCATGGAGCAGGCTACAAAGACCGTGCAGCGCAACGCGGACAGCTCTCTCAGCTTCATCGACCCGATTTCTTTGCTGATGCTGCAGGATGGGTTGAGCCCTTGCTCATACTACGATGGGCATCAGGTGCAGATTGTCACTGGCCCATGGGGGACTCCGATGGGGACTCACATGAAGTGGGCAGGCGGTCGTCTCTGGGTGGCTC
>Ga0210409_10008873_pt1 | contig 10204 bp, 9 predicted proteins | sample IncBWH17MmetaG_FD_161649 | JGI IMG/M metagenome (GOLD analysis project Ga0210409, IMG submission 161649) | Forest soil microbial communities from Barre Woods Harvard Forest LTER site, Petersham, Massachusetts, United States - Inc-BW-H-17-M | ecosystem: Environmental > Terrestrial > Soil >...
CCTGGCTTGGGAAGCGGCTGGTAGAAATGCTGACCCAAGTATTCGGAAAGCCGCCAGTCACTTTTGTGGCAGGCTCGAGTTATACGGCAGGCGCTACGTGCTTCGCTATTTCCACGTCGGGACAAGTGGAGCATCAGCTGGTTGCTGATTCCGCGTTAAGTAAATTCGTCTCGGAGAATCGTCCCGATTTTCTCGACTCTCCTGCTGTGCCTGTCACTACCGACGACTGGCCCTATCTTTATCAGCAAGGCCGCTGGCTACCGGGCATTTTCGTTTCAATCGAACTTCTTGTGCTCCTGTTGGGAACTGGCCTCTATCTTCAGATTCCGGAAGCGCGCCAGCGCGTTCCGTCGCTCTTCTTCTTCAGCATGGGAGCGGGTTTCTTATTGCTGGAGACGCAGATCGTCAGCCGGCTGGCCTTGTATTTCGGAACGACCTGGCAAGTGAACGGTATTGTCATCGGAGCCATTCTCGTAGCGTTGCTGGTCGCCAATACTGTCGTCGAACGCCAAACCAAACCGTGGCCCAGGCACTGGTACCTGGCCGGGCTGCTGGCCGGACTTCTGGTCACCTATATCCTTCCTTTCCATCGACTACCGGGCAGCCCAACCTTCGTGGGCTGGGTGGCAGCGGGCGTTTTCTCGGTTCCTGTTTTCTTCGCGGGGCTTTTGTTTGCGAGTGAATTTCGCGTAACCGATTCCCCGAGCGCAGCTTTGGGAACCAACATGCTCGGTGCCGTCGTCGGTGGTTTGCTGGAGAATCTGTCGTTGGTGATCGGCTTGAAGGCACTCCTACTGGCGGCTATGGCGCTCTATGTTCTCGCTGGAGTGGGCTTGATTACCGACAGAAAGTATGCGCAGCGGCGCGAGGAGTCGGTGTGCGTGCCGGTTGCAGGTCGCTAGAGAGCCGGTTGCTGTTGCGTCATGCAATGCATTGCGCCAAAGCCCCAGATCAGATCTCCTGAGTAGATGCCGACGACCTCGCGGTCAGGAAAGACGTCGGCCAGAATATCCAGAGCAAAGCGGTCATTAGGATCGTTGAAGACTGGCACGAGTACTACGCCGTTGGCGATATAGAAGTTGGCGTAGCTGGCGGGCAGGCGGCGTCCTTCGAAGATCACGGGTGCGGGCATAGGGAGTTCGATAATGGCGAGAGGCTTTCCGTCCTGATCCGTGGCCGCGCGGAGGCGGCGGATGTTCTCCCGTAGCGATTCGTAATTGGGATCATCTGGATTCGTCTCGACTGCGGTTACGACTGTGTCTGGGGCAACGAAGCGTGTGATGTCGTCGACGTGGCCGTGAGTGTCGTCGCCAGCGATTCCTGAGCCCAGCCAAATCACGTTCTTGATTCCAAGATAGTCAGCGAAGACTTTCTCGTAGTCTTTGCGTTTCATCGCTGGATTGCGTTGTTGGACCTTGCTTAGCAGGCATTCTTCCGTGGTTAGCAAAGTGCCTTGACCGTTGACGTCGATGGAGCCGCCTTCGAGCACAACCCGCTGCTTACCAAACACAGCCCGCAGCTCGCGGGCATCAGCGGCCTGCGCCATCAAGCTCCCGATTTTTTCGTCGCGTTGATAGTTCGAGTATTTGGCCCACGCGTTGAAACGCCACTTAACCGCAGCAAGGTGCTCTTCCGACTTCGAAACACGTGGGGACAGCCGCCCGCGGCTGTCCAATCGAGCGAAGCTCGACCCCGTGACGAACGTGCAGCCGGAGTCGCGCGTCCAGATACGGTTCGTAGGCCAACGGTGAAAGCGAATATTCTCACTGAGTGCGTTCGCGCGTTCGAGGATTTTGCGGGCACGCTTCTCCGAAGCGGCATCGTTGACGATCAGTTCGACCCGTTCGCGGCGGGCCAGGTGGCGGATGATTTCCCCATAGACCCATGGGATCGGCTCAAACTTTCCAGGCCAATCATCGCGATGGTGGGGCCAAGCCAGCCAAGTGGCGTCATGCGGTTCCCATTCGGCGGGCATGCGGAGGCCCTGGGCTGCTCGCTCGTCACCTGACATCGAAACCTTAACTGGCATGTTTTTCAGCAGATCTAGGCGGATATAGAAGTCATCTGGCAAATCTGTATGTCATTCCGAGCAAAGCGAGGAATCCCTACTTGCACCCGAATCTTTCGGATAGCGACGCTACGCTCAGCGTGACACTCAATTTCCGAGATCTCCGATTACTTGAAAACTGCCGCTCAATCGATCAACCGACTCGTGATCGGGGCGTAAGCGTCGATTCTTCGATCGCGGAGGAACGGCCAATTGCGGCGGACATCTTCCAGCGCCTTCAGATCGATTTCGCCCACGAGAATCTCTTCTTTGTCGTGCGAGCCTTCGGCGATCACTCTGCCGAAGGGATCACATAAGAATGACCCACCCCAGAATTCCAACCCGGCTCCGGCAGCGGACTTGCCCCGAACGTCTCCGGTTTCAAAGCCAACACGGTTGACCACGGCCACGTACACACCATTGGCGATCGCATGAGCTCGCTGAATAGTACGCCACGCATCGTGTTGAGCCACTCCAAACTCGGCCTTCTCGGCGGGATGCCATCCAATCGCCGTGGGATAGAAAAGCACATGCGCTCCCTGCAACGCGGTAAGCCGCGCCCCTTCCGGATACCACTGATCCCAGCAGACCAGCGTGCCCACGCGGCCCACATTGGTGTCGAAAGCCCGAAAACCAAGATCGCCCGGCGTGAAATAATATTTTTCGTAATAGAGAGGGTCATCGGGGATGTGCATCTTGCGATAGAGACCGCGCAGAGTTCCGTCCGCGTCAAACATGGCGGCAGTGTTGTGGTAGACGCCGGCAGCGCGCTTCTCGAATAGCGAGGCGATGAGGACGATCCCAAGTTGCCTGGCTACGCCTGCCAGTTTTTCCGAGGTGGGACCGGGGATTGGTTCGGCGAGATCGAACAGCGATGCATCCTCACGCTGACAGAAATACTGCGTCTGGAAAAGTTCCGGCAAACAGACGATCTGCGCACCCCGGCCTGCCGCTTCGTGTACGCGGTCGATGGCGTGCTGCAGATTCTTGTCAGGGTCGGACGTCATCGACATTTGAACCAATCCGACGCGGAATTTCTCAGGCGGCAAAGCGATACTCCTTCCGGGACAAAATAGAATATCAGTTCCCAATTCTCAGTTGTCCACAACTGTGGTGGTAGCAAGAGCTCGCAAGATTCTAGTAGAGTAGTGCTTCGACAAGAACCGATTTGGGGGTGCGACCTTGAAAAATGGCAATCACGACGGCGCGGGAATCGATCGCAAGCTGCACAACCCGATCGAAGATCGATTAATCCCACTGGAATCGCTCGACCTCAGCTCTGTGCGGTCGGTTGACGATCTGGTGCGCGCCATGGGCAAGACTGCCTTCACCGGCCGGCAGGTGGGCGAGGCAGCCGACGTTCTCGAAGCCATGGCTCGGGACGAGGAATGCTTCGTGGTGATGACTCTCGCCGGCGCCATGACCGTGGCTAAGCAGAGCCTGATCATCGCGGATCTGATCGACCGGGGGATCGTGAATGCGATTGTTTCCACTGGAGCGCTGATGGCGCACGGACTGGTCGAGGCTACTGGGCGAGCCCACTTCCGCTACAACCCCGACGTTTCCGATACCGAACTCTATGAACAGGGCTACAACCGGGTTTACGACACGCTTGAGCCCGAACAGAATCTGGATGATGTCGAAGAAGTGATGTCGCAAATACTGGAAGGCTGGGATCACAGCGAGGTGCTGTGCTCTTACAAACTGAATCATGCGATCGGCGCGCACTTGGCCAAGCATGCCAAGGGGCAACGAGGCATTCTGAAGTCGGCTTACGAAAAGGGCGTGCCCGTGTTTGTGCCGGCATTTACAGATTCAGAGCTGGGCCTCGACGTAGCGCTGAATAACCGGCTGCGCGAGTCGACCGGCAGGCACAAGCTGCGATTCGATCCCTTTGAAGACCTGGAGCATTTCGCGGCGACGCTGTTGCGGCAAACCCGGCTTGGGATTTTTACAATTGGCGGAGGTGTGCCCCGCAACTGGGCGCAACAGTTTGGGCCTTTCTGTGAACTGCGGCATCGGCGGCTGGGAGAAAACGTTCCGCTGAAGCGCTACCACTATGGGGTGCGAATCTGCCCCGAGCCGGTCTACTGGGGCGGACTCTCAGGGAGTCCGTATAGCGAGGCTATTTCCTGGGGCAAGTTTGTGCCTCCAGCAGAAGGCGGGAGGTTTGGCGAGTTGTTCTTAGACGCCACAGTCGGATTGCCGCTGGTGGTAGCGGCGGTGCTGGAGCGCTTGAGTAAAGGAAAATCGGCAGGGAAGAAGAAGGTGGGAGCGAAAAAGTAGAGAGCTGGGCCGGGTCGAAACCCGGCCTCACCTCAATCGAAAATCAACACAGCCGAAGCAATCACCGTACTCCACAGCCCGCGCTTGTCCCCAACTGCCGACTGAGTAATGTTCGCAGTCCGCACGATCTTATTCGAAATCCGGTAAATCTCTTTCTTCTCGTCCCATGAGCGGTCAGGATCGAACTCAACGTTGAGCGTCGTCGCCAGCATTTCCGCCGCGAGCTCCTCGGCGTACTCGCCCGCCGAGTCGTCGGTCTCGCCAAAGGAATGATGCTCGCTGAGGTAACCGTAAGTGTTGCGGTCAGCCGGAATGGCAACGCCAATACTGGCCGCAAGCAACCGATGGGGCTCGCGAGTAGAGTTCTCGGCCACGACCGCGAAGACCACTTCGCCCGGACTCAGATACTTCAGCCCCTGGGAGCGCGGCACCAGCTTGCATTGCGGCGGGAAAATTGATGAAACGCGAACCAGGTTCTGTGCGGCGATGCCGGCGTCCCGCAGCGCCAGCTCAAACGAAGTAAGGCGCTCGCGATGCTTGCCGACCCCCTTGGTGAAGAAGATCTTCTTTGGCACCATGTCTCTGGCCAATTCGTTGTTCCTCCGAGTGTTAGATGAGGGTCAAATCTAACATAGCGAATTGTAAAGGGAATATGAAAATTGGTTCGCGGGACAAAAAAGTTTGGCGGAAACCCGGACTTGGATTTCCGCCTGCTTTCATCCAGAAAGCCGACTCTACTTGGCAGCCGCGACTGAACTGACTTCTATAGTGTCGCCATCGACTTCGCCCTTTACCGTGGCCTTCCCCGCCGCCAGCTTGTCGAGCTTATCCAGCGTAGCTTTGTCCTTGGTATCGAGGGTGTAAACTTTTCCGCCCACGACCAGCGCGTATTTCGAGCCCTTTTGTCCGCAGGCGCGGAGGCAGGCAGCATGGTCGCCCTCCATCATGTGTTTGGCCCCGCACATGGCATCGCTCACTGTTCCCGTGAAGGTCTCGACTTTGGCCGCGAATGAGGCTGGAATGAGAGCTGCTCCCAACAGAACGCCGGTCAGAGAAACTGCGAACTTCCGCGTAAATCGCATCAAACCTTCTCTCCTTTGAATAAGTATGCCGCTGCTCGTTAGATCTATCCATTTGAAAGGCGATAGCAGTGCGCGTCAAGGATTTTCGCGAGGTTATCGCGGTTTTTGATTGAAGCGCAAGGTCACATCTACGGTGTGCTCTTTCTGATTGAGCGATTCGCGCACGCTGGCATCCCAGTCGGACATGATCGAGATCTCCTTGTCCTCCCGGTCCAGAAATTGTTTGGGATAGCTGGAGTCATAGGGATCGCCGCCGCGCAATCTCCAATCGTCCTCCAGGCGCGCAGCTGTACGCGAGTCGAGGCCGCGGATATCCAGGTCTCCCATAGAGTAAACTTCGCCCTCCTGAATGTGGAGCACATATCTCACAGTGGAATTCGTGTCGTCTCGTTCCGGATCTGGTTGGATGCTGGCTGCCATATATCCACGCGTGCCGTAAAGCTTCTTCATGGCTTCGATATCGATATCGAGTTGAACCCTATTGGCTGGCTGATTCATTTCAGCGTGCATCAGCTGCCGCAGCGTCTCCGCGGAAAACGACCTATATCCCCCTATCTCAATTGCAGTCAGTTTGTATTGGCGTCCGGGGTCGACGGGGAAAGTCACGTCCACGGCAGTTTCTTGCGGACTGCCTTGAACCACCTTGGCCTGAGCATCGCTAAACGTCGCTTTTAGATATCCGCGCTGCAGATAGATTGGGAGGAAATTCTTGTCCTCCTGCTTGCGAAGGATCGAGCGCGAGAAATCAGCACCGAGCAGCTTTGTGGCCGCGGATTCCAGCAGAGGCAATTCAGCCTCACCGGCTCCGGAGAATGCGACGTTGCGAATGTGAATCTGAGGACCCACGACCGTGAAAACGAACGCTTCGACCGGACCATCTTCCGGTCCGGCGCGAAGATAGTTGGCCTCTCCTTGCACGTTGTGAGCGATCAGCAAGCCTTGCAGAGCATTCGAAACCTGATCGGCCAAATCGCCAGCCACGGGTAGCTGTCCTTGAAATAACGGAACTGCGGCATGGAGCTGGTCAAGCAGTTCCTGATCCGAGAACCAGACCAGATTGTCGAAGCGAACTGGAACGAACGGCTCGGCATCGTGGATCTGCAACTCAAGCTTCGTGCCATCGGCGGAGTACTGAAAGCTGTAAAGGACGTCGCTAAACGCCCCGGTGTCGTTAAGCAGCCGGGCAGCCTTCTTGAAGTCGTCTTCGCTCACGGTTTGTCCAATCTGCAGAGCGCTCGCAGCGACAATCTCTTCTGATTTGTAACGCCGGGTACCCGTGGTCTTGACGGAAATAAGTTTGAACGCCGAGGGCGGGAGTTCTTTGGGCTTGACCTTGCGCGGAGTCTGAGCGAGCGCCGAGGATAAACAGAGACCCGCGATCACTAACCACTGAAATCCTGAGATTCGCACGCGAAAAGATTCTAACCCAAACCATTGGCGCACGCCTGGACCCAGCCGTCTATTTCACGAAATGCTTGCCGTGGAGGCTTGTGCGGACCTGTCGCGGTGTCCGAGGTTGGGGCAAGTCGGCTCCCGGCGCCATCAGATGCCAGGCTTCACGAAACACTTCCAGGCGGCCACTGCCCCGTTCGCGTCCAGAGGGATAGAAAGACAGAACGGCTGAGGCTGGTAAACAATCGACCGGAATCACGTACCAAATCTTCTCCGAAGCGATATAGGTGACCAGAAAATCAATTTCTTCCGCAGTGTACGGTATCTTATCGCCGTGCGTGCATCGCGCCCGATAGATCCCTTCGACCAAGCCGAAAATGGATTTCACCTGCACCCGCCAGAATCGCTCGCCGGAGTCGAGGATGAAGTCGTAGCGTTCGCTGTCTCCGTGAGGCCGGGCCACACCAAAACCCAGGCTCGCTGCTTTATGCAGAAACGCAAGTTCAGCCAACTCGCCTTTCTCTTTGGTCTTGAGCGGTCCGCGGACCAGGGGCGCGATCTGCCGTGTCCGCTGGCGTGAATTGCCTGATTTCTTTCTCATTAGGACTCCAATAAAAAAGGCGCGAGCCGGATTTCCGGTCGCGCCTATTGAATTTGCTTCTACTTCCAGACTAGCAAATTGGGGGGGTAAACCCGCCAAATTTCGAGATTTATATTTCCATCTGAATCAGCGGCTTGGAAGAAAATTGGCGGTTTAGGGGGCTTGACAACTTTTCGGCAGACAAGCAGTTTTTGGGGTTTTGAGCGGTCAGCCCCCTGCCCGAGCTCTGTTATCGTCCCTTCCTTGGACCTGTCATCCCGCGCGGATGGACTCCATGAACTGACTCCGGGAACTAGTCCTCCTCCACGTGGTTCTGATCCGGCTTTTGCTGCTCAGTCCTCTCCCGAATTTGCTCAACCGAGTCAGTCCACCGGGATTCGTGTTTCGGGCATGTTGCCTTCAAGTCCGATTCCATTGCGCGTTGCCGGTCCTCCGCAGCGTCGAAGTTCTCCAGGTTTTCGGTAATCATGGAACCACCAAGTTGCTCGCATTTTGGGCACTTCACGAACCAACTGCCATCGATACCACGCCGAATCTTGAGCACCGTCGAGTTCGTCCCAACTATTAGGGTAAAGGCCCGCGCGGGGCTAATTCCTGACTCATGTTGAGACTCATAGCGAAGCTGGACATCGAATGTTGAAAGGAGCGAGATACCGAGCCACAAATTTTCCGGTAGCGCCAAGCTCTGCCTCGATCCCGACCTGACTATGCGCCTTTCGTTTTTGATTATGCTGCGGCCGTGTTTCATCCGGACTAGCAGTTCGGAAATCAGGAAGTCCGTCTTTCCGATATTGGCGACCCAAAGCTGAGCCTTGCCCTGATAGCGCTTGATTCCAAACCGGAGCACCACACGATTTTGCTGTTCCCATTGTGCCTGCTGCAAAGACAAGCTTTTTTGGTTGATCCGGACGTACTCCCAAGTCACGCCAACGAGTATCGCGGCAGCAAAGAAGCCAAAGAGAGCACCAACCGTTTGTGCTCTCGCTGGATCGCGCCAGTAGTGCCGGAAGAAAACAAGCGCACAAGCCACCAACGCCAGCACGATGATTGTTGGTGCGTGTTTCCTTAAGAATGCGCGTGTACTCCGTATGTCAACTCTGGCTTTGCGCGATTGTTCTGAAGGGGGCAGACTCGTTCGTGACCACACCCCCGCAATTGCTGAGGGAAGTTGAAAGACGAAACCAAGGATGATGAGAGCCAGCCCCCAATGGGCACGAGCGGGACTGCTTGCTTTGACTTCTACCGTGGGGCCGGTGTGTTCCCACTCGGGGCAGGGATCGCTGGTCACCGCAAGTGGCCCCCCAAAACCAGTTGCTACACGCTTGTCATTACGACAGAGAGCCATGCCACCGTTGCTAGTTGCTACAAGCCGGAATTCGGAAGGCTCCAGAGTCAAAGAGAAGAGCAGCAGAACGCCGCCAACAAAACCGCAGAACAATCCCACCAAGTTGGCGAGTGCCCACACACGGTTGGTCATGTTTCTAAATTTTAGCAGTTACCTCAGTCAAACGGTTGTGAGCAGACTCGTGTGCAATAAACCCGACAGCGCCACTTTACACCCCATACGACCCGCTCTAACTGCTTGATTTTGCGTTGACCAAAGGATTGACTGGAGGTTCCTAAGGTGGATGTCGCCGCGGGCGGCCCGGCCTTTCGCCGGGTACCCCCGACGGACGATTCGCTCATAACCGCTTTTACTCGGCCCCCGAGTCCATTTTCGGATCGTAGTTGACCGTAGACTGAAAGTGGATGAAGTTGTGGCTACTAAGGTCCAATATCCCGGGGGCAGCTGAGGCCTCGGAAAGCACGGCTGGCGCCCAGTCGAGTTCGTTGGACGCGAACAACCAACGATGGGAGTGCCGGGCATGCGCGCGATTCAATGCAGCCACCTGAGAATCGACCGTGGGCTTTATGCGAATTTCTGGGAGAGCCTTCAGAAGCCGAGATCGCTTGGAATCGCTTGCACGCTCTAGCAGTTCCACTAACTTCAAATCGTGCGTCAGGGTGAGAAGTGCCTTGCGAGACAGCGGGAACCTAACTTCAACATCTGTCCTATTGATTCCTGTTCCAAGCGGCGCTGGCTTTCGAAATACACGAATAACGGGAGTGTCAGTAGTGACGAACTCCTCGTTGCCAGTCGGGTAATAAACCGTAAACTTCATGTATCTGAGGAGATCAGATAGCTTCAGCGCCGTCCCCACGAGCGGGCGGTGTATTTCCGTGGAATGATCATCACAAATCTCATCGTGGGCTTTGGTCATCTCATCGAGAGTAACCGTGCTGGTTTTTCCAGACTCGCCCATAATCTGAACCGAGTTCTGGTGGGGATCGACGGTCTTGATATCATGGGTTACCCGTTCATTCAAGGCCCTTGAAAATGCTCTTGTGCGCTCTCGTGCAGATGGTGTCCGCATCTCCTGAAATGCAATCAGCAATGAAATACGATTCCGGTCTTGCCAGCTGAGTTTGGTGTTTCCCGATGCAAGCTTTTGGATGACGGGCAGTCCAGGGCCCTCCACCGTCTGCCCGATTAGCGTTTCGATGGAATCGTCCCAGGTTCCATCCTCCTTCTTCAGCGCGTAGTAATTACGCTGACACGCCAAGTCTTCCGGCGACCTTCTGAACGGGCCTCTACCTCTGCCGTAGCACACAAGATGTCGTTGCGAGGGCCCGAGAAAGCCTTCAAGATATGCTTTCGTTACATAGTGATGGTGCTTTGGTCTTGCCACGTCGCTCCTCTGGTCATTTTATCAAGAGTTGTCCAGACGATGCGGGTGCGAAAGGTGGTTGCAGGGG
>Ga0210409_10008874_pt1 | contig 10204 bp, 8 predicted proteins | sample IncBWH17MmetaG_FD_161649 | JGI IMG/M metagenome (GOLD analysis project Ga0210409, IMG submission 161649) | Forest soil microbial communities from Barre Woods Harvard Forest LTER site, Petersham, Massachusetts, United States - Inc-BW-H-17-M | ecosystem: Environmental > Terrestrial > Soil >...
GCCTTTGGTTTGCTTGAACTTCGCCTGGGCGGAGACGAATCCGCCGACCCGAGGCCTTAACTAGGAGTCGATGCCGCAGCCGCCCACAGCCAACATCCCGCCCCAGAACATCGAGGCGGAGGAGTCGGTGCTGGGGGCGATGCTGGTTGCCGAGCCGGCGCTGACCCGGGTGATCGACGAGGTGAAGCTGAACGCCGCCGACTTCTACCTGGAGAAGCACGCGGCGATCTTCACCTGCGCCCACGACCTCTACGCCGAGTCCAAGCCGGTCGACGAGCTGACCGTGACCGAGGCGCTGACCCAGCGCAACCAGATCGAGGCGGCGGGCGGCAAGCACTACGTCTCCGAGCTGGCGGCGAAGGTGCCGGCGGCCGGCAACGCCAAGCACTACGCGGAGATCGTTCAGCAGAACTCGCTGCTGCGGCGGCTGCTCGGCGCCGGCCAGGAGATCCAGGGGTGGGTCCACGAGCGCGACGGCGAGCCGCGCGAGCTATCGGAGCGGGCCGAGAAGCTGCTCTTCGACGTCGCCCACAAAGAGCAGGCGAGCGACTTCCGCCTGCTCTCGGAGATCCTCCACGACGAGGTCGACCGGCTGGAGAAGCTCTCGACCGGCGAGACGGAGCTGACCGGTACCCCCTCCGGCTTCAAGGACGTCGACGCGATCACCGGCGGCTTCCAGCCCGGCAACCTGATCATCGTCGCGGCAAGACCCGCCATGGGAAAGTGCCTCGGGGGCTCAAGCTTGGTCTACGACCCCCGCACCGGCGTCCGCCGCCGGATTGATGAGCTGCACAGGGCTTACAAGCGCGGCGAGGAGGTCTGGGTTTCCTCACTTGACTCAGACCTACGGATGAAGCCGGCGAAGGCGGCGGCGGTTGAGTCTAACGGGCGTAGACGGATCTACCGTCTCGAGACGCGACTTGGCCGCCAGGTTGAGGCGACATCGAACCATCCAGTTCTGACCAGCTCTGGATGGGAAGAGCTGGGGAAGGTCGCACCGGGGGCGCGGATCGCGGTTCCGCGACAGCTGCCGAGGCCAATCGGCCCCGCCGAACTGCCCGACCAAGAGGTTGTGCTGCTCGGCGCTCTGATTGCGGACGGAGCGCTTACCGAGCGCACGCCGCGATTCTGCTTCGGCAGCGGCTCCCGAATCCTGCCTGTTGTGGAGGGCGCAATCCGCTCCTATGGCCTTCGGATGCACGTCAGTGGATATGGCAACGGCTTGATCAGTGGCGGGCGGGGCTCCGGCCCCAATCCGGTCACCGCGATGCTTCGCCGCCACGGGCTGATGGGGCTACGTTCAGCTGAGAAGTTCGTCCCCGAAGCGATCTTCGGGCTAGGCGACGAGCAGGTCGCTCGCTTCCTTGGAGTGATGTACGCGTGCGACGGGCATGTCTACTGCAGCGACCGGCTCGCCCAGATTGGCTATACGACGATAAGTGAGCGGCTAGCTCACGATGTCCAGCACCTGCTGCTGCGTTTGGGCATCGTGGCGACGATCCGGACCTTGAAGCGCCCCGTCTACGAGGGCACCGGAAAGGTTGCGCGGGAGGTTCGGATCACTTCGCAGGACGGCCTGCGGAAGTTCTGCGAAGTGATCTCGGTCCCCGGCAAGGAGGAAGCCCAGGGCCGAGTGCTGGACCGCCTCGCCGCCTCGCCGCGCTCCACGAACACGGACACGCTCCCGCTGGAGGTTTGGGATGATGTTCTGCTCGCGAAGGGGGCGCAGTCGTGGGCCGATATCAGCTCCCAAGCGGGACGTCCCCGCAACCACAACTGGCACGTCCGAGCGCGAACGCTGTCCCGGGGCCTTACCGCAGAACTGGCGACCGCGGTCGCATCGCCGGCGCTAGAGGAGCTGGCCGACTCCGACATCTGGTGGGACGAAGTCAGCTCAGTCGAGTACATCGGGATGGACGAGACCTACGACCTCGATGTCCCCGGTCTTAGGAACTTCGTAGCCGACGATGTGATCGTCCATAACAGCGCGCTGGTCGCCAACATTGCCGAGAACGTCGCCGTGAAGCGAAACCTGCCGGTCGCCTTCTTCTCGCTGGAGATGTCGGAGGTGGAGCTGGCGCAGCGCTTCATCGCCTGCCGGGCGCGGATCTCCGGCGACAAGCTGCGCAAGGGGCAGGTGGCGCAGAAGGACTGGCCGAAGGTGGTGCGCGCCTGCAACGAGCTGGAGGAGGCGCCGCTGTGGTTCGACGACTCCTCCGACCTCGGCATCCTCGACCTGCGGGCGAAGGCGCGGCGCCTGCACGCGCAGGAGCAGGACCGCGGCGGGCTGGGGCTGGTGATCGTCGACTACCTACAGTTGATGCGCTCCGACGACCCGCGCGCCAACCGGGTCGAGCAGGTCGGTCAGATGAGCCGCGGGCTGAAGATCCTTGCCCGCGAGCTGGAGGTGCCGGTGCTGGCGATCTCCCAGCTCTCCCGCGCCCCCGAGCAGCGCACGCCGCCGAAGCCGCAGCTCTCCGACCTGCGCGAGTCGGGCCAGCTCGAGCAGGACGCCGACTTGGTCGCCTTCCTCTTCCGCGAGGACTACTACCGCGACCCCGAGGACGAGCCCGACGGCCTCGCCGACCTGATCGTGGCCAAGCACAGGAACGGCCCTATCGGGACCCGCAAGCTCGTCTTCCTCGACCGCTTCCCCAAGTTCGCCGACTTCGCCGGCCAGGACCGCCCGGTCGAGCAGCCGGCGGGCGAGGGGCCGCCGATCGAGGACATGGCGGCCGCGGGGCCTGAGTTCTAGTGGCGGCGATCGCCCGCAGCGAGCCGTTCCGCGCTCAGGTCTGCCCGCTTGGCGTCTGCGACGGCTCCGGCTGGATCCTCGGGCCCGAGGACGTGGCGCGGGCGTGCGAGTGTCGCGAGAAGCGCCTGCGGCGCGGGCGCGGGCGCGGCGTCGCCTCGGTGATCCCGCCCCGCTACCGCGGCGTCTCCTTCGATCGCCCGCCGGTGACGGAGATCGAGCCGATGGTGGTGCGCGTGGTACGGAGCTGGGTCGAGGACCTGGAGGCCAACCTCGACGCCGGCCGCGGCCTTTGGCTGATGGGCGACACCGGCACCGGCAAGACGACGCTGGCGATGCTCGTCTCCAAGGCGGCGCTGCAGGATAGCCGCTCGGTCGCGATCTACTCGTTGCCGAAGCTCCTTGCCCGGATCCGCCGCACCTACGACTCCGAGCCCGGTGGCGACTCCTACCTCTCCTTCTTCGAGCGCCTCACCTCGGTCGACCTGCTCCACATCGACGACCTCGGCGCTGAGAAGCGCTCGGACTGGGTCCTGGAGCAGCTCTACGCGCTGGTCAACGAGCGCTACGAGTCCCAGCGCTCGATGCTCGTCACCACCAACCTCGACCAGCAGCAGCTCGAGGAGCAGATCGGCCCGCGCACGGTGTCGCGCCTGGTCGAGATCTGCGGCGACCCCCTCCCGCTCTTCGGACCGGACCAGCGCGTCCAGGCACGCGCGGTCGGCGAGTAAACAAGGCACAATCCCTCGGTCATGCCTGGCGTGGTGATAGTGGGCGCTCAGTGGGGCGACGAGGGTAAGGGCAAGGTCACCGACCTGCTCGCCGAGCGCGCCGAGGTGATCGTGCGCTTCCAGGGCGGCAACAACGCCGGCCACACGATCGTCCGCGACGGGGAGGAGTTCAAGTTCCACCTGATCCCCTCCGGCATCCTGCATTCCGACAAGACCTGCGTGATCGGCAACGGCGTGGTGCTGGACCCGCGCATCCTGCTGGAGGAGATCGACGGGCTGCGCCGCCGCGGGGTCGACGTCGGCAACCTGCGGATCTCCGCCAACGCCCACCTGATCATGCCCTACCACGTGCTGCTCGACACGGCGGGGGAGACGAAACTCGGCAAGCTCTCGATCGGCACCACGCGGCGGGGGATCGGGCCCTGCTACGCCGACAAGGCGCTGCGGCTGGGCATCCGCGTCCAGGACCTGCTCGACGAGAAGATCCTGCGAACCAAGATCCGGGCGGCGCTGGAGCCCAAGCAGCAGGCTCTGCGCGAGCTCTCGGTGCAACGGCGCAAACTGCGCAAGGAGGCCGGTGAGGAGCCCGCCAAGGGGGCTGCCGAGCAGGCCATCGACGAAGTCCCGGACCCCCGCCTCGACCTGCACACGATGACCGAGGAACACGTCAGCTACGGCCACCGGCTCGAGCCCCACATCGCCGACACCGCCCGGCTCTGCTGGGACGCGCTGGACGCCGACCGCACGGTGATCTTCGAGGGCGCCCAGGCAACCCTGCTCGACCTCGACCACGGCACCTATCCCTTCGTCACCTCCTCGAACCCGATCGCCGGCGCGGCCTGCGTCGGCGCCGGGGTCGGCCCCACCGACATCGACGAGGTCTGGGGCATCGCCAAGGCCTACGCGACCCGGGTCGGCGCCGGCCCGTTCCCGACCGAGCTGCACGACGAGGTCGGCGAGCGGATGCTGGAGCGCGGCCACGAGTTCGGCACGACGACCGGGCGGCGACGGCGCTGCGGCTGGATGGACCTGGTCGCGCTGCGCTACGCGGTCCGCCTCAACCGGATGAGCGCGCTGACGATCACCAAGCTCGACGTGCTGAGCGGGATCGACCCGCTGCGGGTGGCGGTGCGCTACCGCTCCAAGGAGGGCGCGGTGCTCGACAGCTTTCCCTACCACCAGTCGATCCTCCACTCGGCCGAGCCCGAGTACGAGAGCCTGCCCGGCTTCGACGCCGACATCACCGGCTGCCGCAGCGAGGCGGACCTTCCGCGCGAGGCGCGCGACTACCTCCGCTTCATCGCCGACTCGGCCGGCGTCCCGATCCGCCTGGTCGGCGTCGGGCCAGACCGCGAGCAAGTTGTCTGGATGACCGGCTGAAGCCAGGGACGGCGAGGTACAGAGGTCGCGGTTTTTGGCTCTCTGCTCTACAGTTTTGGGGTGGCCTCCGGTAGACGCGCAGCCAAGGTGAATGAGCGGCTGCCGCGAGGGAGACACGGCTTGCCGCGGGAGGCGGTGACCGAGTCCCAGCGCAACCGCATCCACCAGGCGATGATCGAAGTCGTCTCCGAGCGGGGCTACCCCGATACGCGCGTGGTCGACGTGATCGGCGTCGCGGGAGTGTCGAGAAAGACGTTTTACGAGCTGTTCGACAGCAAGGAAGACTGCTTCCTGGCCGCCTACGACGTGCTGCTGGGGAATCTGCTGAGCGACACGGCCGGGGGCTTCGAGTCGAAGCCCGGGGCGCCCTGGGCGGAGCGCGTGGCGGCGGGCCTGGGGGCGCTTCTCGATCACCTGGCCGAGCACCCCGACGAGGGGCGGTTCGCGATCGTCGAGGTGCTGGCGGCGGGGCCGAAGGCGCTGGCGCGCCGGGACGCGGCGCTGCGGCAGTTCACCGGGTTCCTCGATGCCGGGCGCGCGGAGACCTCGGTGGAGCTGCCCGGGATCACCTCGCTGTCGCTGGCCGGCGGGATCAACGAGCTGCTCTACAGCGAGATCCTGCACGGGGCTGCGGCGCGGCTGCCGAGCCGGCTGCCGGACCTGATGTTCTGGGTGACGCTGCCGTTCCTGGGGGCCGAGGGAGCCGCCGCGGAGCGCGAGCGGACCCGGCTTTCGATGCTGGAGCGCTAGCTCGGAACTTGTTAAGGCGCTCTTTTCTGTGAATGGCTGGGTTTATTTATTAGCCGATGCTGGTACTTTGGCCCCTGGAGGGATAAGCCAAAGCTTTCAATGGCCGGGGCTCGGGACGGGCAGGCCAAAAAGGAGAGATATAAGGACATGCGCAAGCATTTGACGTTGATATTCGCTCTGGGGGCCGTGATCGCGGTCACCGTGGCCGGAGTGGCGCTCGCCGCCGGCGAAAAGCCGGAAGTCATCCGGTTCGGGAACCTGGTCTTTACGATCAACGGCGGGGTCACGCCGAAGGCGCTGCCGAAGAACAAATTTGCGCCGATCAAGCTGAACGTGAGCGGCGGGATCGCCACCGTCGACGGCTCCCAGCCGCCGGCCCTGAAGGAAGTCATCGTCGACACCGACAAGAACGGCATGATCGAACCCAAGGGCGTGCCGACCTGCACATCCGGCAAGCTCCAGGCGCAGGACACCAAGCACGCCGAAGCTGCCTGCAGGAGCGCCATCGTCGGCAAGGGCAAAACCACGGTGCGCGTCGCGTTCCCCGAATCGACGCCGTTCAACGCCACCGGACCGCTGGTCGTCTTCAACGGCGGCCTCAAGGGCGGCGTGACGACGCTGTTCATCCATGCCTACGTGGCCGTGCCGACCCCGACCGCGATCGTCACCACGGTCAAGATCACGAAGGAGCACAAGGGTCGCTTCGGCACGCACTCGGTCGCTTCGGTTCCGGTGATCGCCGGCGGCAGCGGTTCGCCGACCAGCTTCAGCCTCGCCATCAACAGGCCGGGCTACCTGCTGGCCAAATGCCCCACCGGTAACTTCGTCGCCCAGGCTGAAGCCATTTTCCGCGACGGGACCAAGGTCAAGGGCGGCATCGTCCGCAAGTGCACGCCGAAGGGCTGAGGGGGGAGCCTCGCCGTTCGACGCACGGGAGGCGCGGCGGAAAGTCGCGCCTCCCAAGTCTTTCCTCAGGACAGGCAAGGGACAAGAAGGGCGGCCAAACGGGCCGCCCTTCTTCATGCCCGGAAACCGGGCGTTCGGCTTCCGCGATCATCCTGACCGAGCGTGACGACGAGCGCTGATGCTCTACCTCGACGCGAGCGCGCTCGTCAAGCGCTACGTCGAGGAGGAGGGAAGCGAGGTCGTGCTGGAGGCGATGGATACTTACTGCGAACGCTTGGTCGATGTGCCGAATCGGCTATGCGGAGACAGTCCGCGCCGTCGCCCTGGCGGGAGGCCGAAGCGCCGTCAAGAGGGTCGAGCGAGACTGGCTCGCCTTCGACGTGATCGAGGTCGACCGCGCCGTCGCCGAGCACGCGGCGGAGCTGGCCCCTCTGCATGCGCGAGTTTGGCTCTTCTGGATGCCGCCATGGTCAACGTGATGACCCAATGCAGCCCTGTTACCGCAGCGTCAGTGTGTCTGGCGGTTCAGTACCCGCGTCCCGAATTGTAAAGACGTTATTGGCGACCCGCGCTGTCGCCACGGCTCCGTGGGTGTGCACCAGCGCCTTGTGGACTCGATCAGGAACCACTCCGACAATGAGTCGGGTGCCACGCATGCCTTGCGGACCTACTTCAGGAAGTGAGGTTACGGCGACTCCGCTTGCGAGGGCCTGCCTTGTAGTTGCACACGTTGCGCTTGCAATACGAAGGCTTATTTGCTCCACAATGCAAAGATGTCCGTTCCCGGGAACGGCCCAAAAGTCACGGTGTGCGGCTACAGGCAGTCGATGAGCGAGCGACCAGTTCATGCCCTGAACGGGTCTTCGCAAGAGCCTTGTTACCTTAACAGGGAGATCCTCGGGAGGTGTGCGAAGTAATGCAAAATTCGCAACTTGCTGCGGTTCTACGTATTGGACCACGGCGACTGAGATGGGACTCCCCTTTGTGGAGTTGCTAGGTCGCAGATAGGTCGCATGGTTTAGCGCTGTCGTTGGCGGCTGGCTGTCCCACAGGATCCACCAGAGACCGAAAGTGCCGATGAGAACCGACGCAAGCAGGCCGGCACCGAGGCGCCGGCCTGCTTGCGAGTAAACCTTATCCATAGCGCAGCATCAACCTTGCGTGATTGATTTAGCTGAGCGGCTGCTACCAGATTTCCTTGCCGCTGATGTGGGCACTGGCGCCGGTGGTGTTGTTTCGAACGATCCCCTTCAAATTTCGTTCGTAACCGAGGTAGAGAAATTGTTCGCCTTCGGGGCCGAAGGTACAATGCCAAGAGGTGACAAGTCCTTCCGATGTGTTGAGTGCGTCTACACAAGCGCTGTGCTCATGGGAATATACCCACACACCGCCAAGGAATGCCCGCACCGTCGACTTGCATCGGTCTCCAGCCTGCCCGTACGGCGCAGCCCAGTAGTTGGTGCAGAAGTTTTGTTCGATAGCACTGGCTTTCGAAATAGGTCCGGCCGAGAGCCAGATGGATGTGAGCAGAGCGAACATGCAGGTAGTAAGCAACAGTACTCGAGTTGTACCCTTTCCACCAGCGAACGCTCCGTATGTCTGCGTTCTACTCATTTCGTTCTCCTAGTGATAGATGGTTAACACGTCGATCAGGTTGTGGGAGAACTCTAAAATGTTCTAAAGAACTTTTGCAAGTCGAGTGGACGGATGGTTGATGTCACCCGAAAGGAAGTTTGATGCTGGTCAACGTCAACCTTCCTCGCCGCACTGGCCGCATCTATGAGACCTTTATGACCACGGACTTCTGATCAGGCCAATGGAGAGACGGAGGCAGGGTAGTCGCTCGCAGACGTATGCTTGTACGAACAATCCCGGGGCGAGGAGGCTACGAAGTACTGGATTTATGCCGGCCACCGCCGGCCCTACCCCGCCCCCACGACAGACGCTGATTCCTACTTGCCCTGCTGTTCGAAGGCGTGCTGGTAGGTGGTGGGGGAGCCGGGTTTGCCGATCGGGTTGAAGGGGGCCTGCTGGGTGCAGCCCGGAGCTGGGAGCGTAGCGGTGTTGGTCTGTTCGGCGAAGGCGTATTTCTTGAGGCGGTTAAAGAAGTCGGTAGCTTTTTTGACATCGCCTTCGGTGCGTTCGTTGAAGGCGGGTTCGTTGGGGGTGTTGGGGTTGAGCGAGGCGGTGACCCCGGAGCTGCACTGGCGGGTCTCGAAGCTGGGCAGCCCGCTGGCGACGTTGTTTGCAAAGAGCGGCTGGCTGTAGGCGCTGGCCCGGTTGGTGGTGAGGCGGCGCTTGAAGGTGGAAAGCGCTTCCGGGTTGAGCGGCCCCATCGCACGCAAGTAGTGGATCTTTTCGCCTTTTTCGTTTTCGATCGGCAGGACCGCGTGGCTCGCCGCGGCCAAATTGGCCATCACCCCGGTGATCTCGTGCTTGTAGAGACCGAGGCCGGCGAGGATCGGGTTGAGGTTGCGCAGGAAGGGGTCGAGTGCGCGCAGGAACGGCGGGAACTGGTCGCGGAAGAGCTTGCGCAGGGCCGGGAAGGCGGTCGGGGCGCGGGCGATCACCGGGGCGAGGCCTTCGAAGAAGCCCTTCGCCTGCGGGGCCAGGTTGGAGAAGGCGATCAGGGTCGGGGAAAGCTGTTCGGCGGCGGGGACGAGCTGGCGCATCAGCGGGTCGGCGTCGAGCGCGAAGGTTTTGAGGCGGGCCAGGGTCGCCTTCGACTCGTCGAGGAAGGTCGGGAAGGCGCGGAAGAGAGCTTCGATGTCGCGGTCGCGCCGGGCGGTGGTCTGGAAGACCGTGTTGGAGTTGCGGATCAGGCTGGCCAGCTCTCCCTGGCGGCCGCGCAGCGCCTCCAGGGCGACGGCGCCGTTGCTGAACAGCTGGCGGACCGCGAGGCGCTGGGTGTCGAGGACGCGGAAGAGCCGGTCGAATTCGGTGAAGGTCGGGTTGAGCTCGCCCAGCGCGGTGGAAAACGCTTCGCCCTGGCCGCCGATCGCGACGGCGGCTTCCTGCTGCCAGGACTGGAAGGCGGCGCGCGTCTTGGCGTTGAAGGTGCGGAAGATCTCGTCGAGCTGGACCGACTGGGCGACGTGCGCGGTGGGCAGGGTGGCTCCGTCGGCGAGCTTCGGGCCGTTGCGGTCGCCGGGAGTGAGTTCGACGTAGGTCTCGCCGAGCAGGGTCTTGGTGCGGAGGATCGCCCGCGTCGACTCCGGCAGCGGCGCGTACTTGTCGTCGATTTCGAGCGTCGCCAGCGCCTGCTTGCGGTTCGGCGCCAGAGCGATGTCGTGGACTTTGCCGATGTTGACGCCGGAGACCCGCACGTCGGACTGTTCGGCGAGCTGGGTCGCCTCGTCGAAGGGGACCTTGACCTCGTAGGATTTCGCCTTGAACGGGGTCGGCCCGCCGAAGGTGACCCAAAGGAAGAGCAGGATGCCGAAGCAGGACAGCGCGAAGCCGGCGATGACGAGGAGCTGGGTTGTGCTGGGCGCGCGCTTGCTCATAGGTGAGAGTGGGGCCCGCAGCCGGAGCCCGGTATTTCGGGATCTGCAGGGATTTCGGGTAGGTCTTTGGGGCGCGGAACGCGGGCGGCTTGGAGGAGCGTCTTGAGGAACGGCCTGACTTCGGCGAATCCGTAGGCGAGATTGGAGGCGTTGCAGGAAATCATGACGAGGCCCGCTGT
>Ga0210409_10008878_pt1 | contig 10198 bp, 5 predicted proteins | sample IncBWH17MmetaG_FD_161649 | JGI IMG/M metagenome (GOLD analysis project Ga0210409, IMG submission 161649) | Forest soil microbial communities from Barre Woods Harvard Forest LTER site, Petersham, Massachusetts, United States - Inc-BW-H-17-M | ecosystem: Environmental > Terrestrial > Soil >...
GGGGAGTGCTAGCCAACGTGTTGCCTTCCTTTGTGGAAAAGGAAACAACGGTGGCGATGGACTCGCCGCCGCGCGTCACGTAAAAGAAGATAATTTAGGCATTAATTTCAAGTCGATCTTCCTGTTTGGATCACCGGACGAATTGCACGGCGACGCCGCTGAGAATCTATCTCGCTGGCTGAAATGTTCGGGAGAAGTCATCGAAGTCAAAGACAGCGCAGCTTTGGAGGCCGCCTGGCCCAAGATCTCGTCTGCTTATGCCATTGTCGACGCTTTGCTCGGGACAGGGCTTCGCGGTCCCGCAACCGGGATGATCGCCGAGGCCATTGCTCGACTCAACAAATTATCAAGAAACGCGACGCTCGCGCGCCCCGCTTTTATTCTTGCCGTTGATATTCCTTCCGGCTTGCCATCTGACGGCCAGTCCGCGGAAGGGCCTGTTTTGTTCGCACACCAAACTGTCACGTTCACTGCGCCGAAGATAGGCCAACTTCTTTCTAATCAAGCTGGCTGCTGCGGGCAACTCGAAGTTCGTCAGATCGGTTCACCCGCTACACTGGTGGAGGAAATCGGCCACGGCTCCGCTCGTTGGGCCGAGCCGGACGAATTCGCAGCGCTCCCGCTGGTCCGCGCAGCCGATTCTCATAAAGGAACGTACGGCCACGTGTTACTTCTCGCCGGTTCGGTGGGAAAAAGTGGCGCTGCCATTCTCGCGGGACGCGCGGCATTGCGCTCCGGCGCAGGACTGGCCACGATTGCTACGCCAGAGCCAGTGCTGCCCATCGTCGCTGCGGGCCAACCCGAGTACATGACCGAGCCGCTCAAGGCCACGAAATCCGGCGCGCTCTCTTTGCGAAGCCTTGTGGATGGCACGTTTGGCGAATTGGAAGAAGGGAAGAGCGTGCTTGCCATCGGCCCCGGTCTTGGCACCCATCGCCAGACCCAGGAATTCATTCGCACGATCGTCACCCAAACCGAACTGCCGGTCGTGCTCGACGCCGACGGATTAAACGCATTTGCTGGCCAGGCCGACAGGCTCCGCAAACGAAAAACAAAATTTCTTGCTATCACTCCGCATCCCGGCGAAATGGCGCGCCTCCTCCGAGTTTCCACAAAGGATGTGCAGGCCGACCGTCTGAAAGTTGCTCGTGAATCCGCCCTCAAATGGAACGCACACGTCATCCTAAAGGGCTTTCACACCATTATCGCCTCGCCCTCCGGCGATCTCTTCATCAACACGAGCGGCAACGCGAGCTTGGCCAAAGGTGGCTCGGGTGATGTGCTCACAGGCCTGCTTGCCGCGCTCACAGCTCAGTTTGGCACTCAGGACTGGCATCGTGTCCTGACGCTTGGCGTCTACCTGCATGGGATCGCGGCCGAGAACTCCGCCCAAACTCCCGAGCTTTCCGGTGTGCTCTCCCAAGAAGTCGTGCAGGGCATCCCATCCGCCCGCGGTAAGCTCATTCGGGAGCTTCAGCGTGGCTGAAGAGTTCATCACTCATTCCGCCGAAGAAACCACAAGCTGGGGCAGAGAATTCTCCAAACGCCTCCAACCCCCTGTACTGGTCCTCCTCACCGGCGACCTGGGCACCGGAAAGACCACGCTAACCAAAGGCTTAGTCTCCGGCCTCGGCGCTGCCAACGAAGACGACGTCACCAGCCCCACGTTCACGTTGGTCCACGTCTACGGCAAGCCCGCCAAGGTCTACCACGCCGATTTATACCGCATCGAGAGCTTCCACGATTTTGAGACTCTCGGCATGGAGGATATGTTCGCAACTCCTTCCGTAGCCATTCTTGAGTGGTCCGAGCGATTCCCCTTGCAGTCTCCCTGGCCACAGGTCCGTATTCGTTTGGAGCATCTCGGAGGCGACGCCCGCCGGATCACTGTCCTCTAGGCTGTCGGCAATCGGCGCCCGGGGTCCTGTCCTTACTCTCTGGGTACGGAGGGCGTCCGGAGCTATTGCTCCTCTACCCTGCGGCTGCTAACGTAAAAATAGCCATTTCTGGCTATGTAGATGCCCAACGAACTTCTAATACCCAGCGCCGCCGAAGAGGCCCGGACCGAACTCAAGAGCTACAACGTCACCCTTCCGATGGGGTCGCTGGCGATTGGGGTGGATAACATCCACCACGACGTTTTTTTAAGCCCCAAGTTCGTACAATCCGCCCGAGAATATCTCTTCGACGTCATTCGCCAGTACACCAGCAGCACCTATTTACCAGGGATCGAACTGCGCCCTACACGAGGACCGGATAGCGCTGCCTTTCGCAAATTGCTCTCCGAGATCCTACAAAGTGCTCTGACCCAGGCCAAGTATCACAAAAACATAGAGATCGATGTGCTTTTCCGGCTGGGTTTGCTGAAATTCCTCACCTTCGAAATCGGCAATCAATTTGCCAACCTGATTCTCGAAGGCAAGGAATGGATTCGCAAGCGCGGCGAACACTTCGAGCGCAGCCAGCAAGCGCACGTCATCAAGGCGCGCTTATCCGAGCTGCAGTCCGCCCGGCGCGGAGTCATCCGCAAGGTGGGGCAGCAGGTCGCACAGATTGTCGCCGATGTGGAAGACGTGGTCATCGCCAAAGCCCGTCGCGCCCTGTTTGGCGATGATTTCGTTTCCTACTACGAGCTCTGCAAGAACCGCTTGATTTTCCTCGACGGCGGCAAGGACGACGTTTTCTTTCTCGAGCACTACGTCCTCCTGGGCAACTATGCTCGCGACCCTGACCGCTTTGAGGCCATGGACACTCTCTTCCAGGAATTCATTCGCGAAGCCGGCGTTACGCTCGGCCATGACCCCGCGCACACGGAAGCCATCCAGTCGCATACTGGGCTCTTGGAAGCCGCGCAGACGATTCGCGCGGATATCGCCGCTCTCGAGGAGCAGCGTGAAGCCACACGCAAGCGTCTCGACCGCGGCGATAGTTTCCTCACGAAATTTCTAAGTTCAGGCGACCCCGCCGACCTGAAGGCCTCCCTGAATGACATCGAGCAACGGCTCAAGCACCAGGAATGCAAGCTGGAGGAAATGGGGCCGCAGATTGACGCGGCGCGGCAGAAACTCGATTTCTTTGTAAAAGACCACGCAGGGAAGCTCGGCGAATACCTAAACGAGCCGGAAAACGCCAAGCGGCTCTTCGATGCCAGTTCCGCCAGCGAGGCTGAAGCGCCTACGCGTGCGCGCTTGCTCGCGCAGCTCGTTGACCGTCTCGAACATCACGAAATTCTGTATCACGTTCTGGCCAGCTATGAAATACGGCCCATTGCTTCCGATTACTGCCCGCCGGTGCACTTGCAGCAGCTCCGCAAAGCGCTCGTTTCCAAAGAGGAGCTGAAGCAAGTCGAGCAGGTCATCAAGCAGGTTCCCGCGAAGAAATTGTCCCTAAAGGTCATCGAGGAACTCTCGAAAAAAATTCACCGCTATTCCCGTGAAGAAATGCAGGCCCTGATACTGAAGTTTGCCGGTGACTTCCTTCGTTTGCGAAGGGATCTGCATGACTCCGACCATTTGACCACCTGCATGGAGCGCGTCAATCTGGTCACCACCGAAAAAGCGCGCGAACTCTCCCGCTTGAACAATCGCCTGTACGAATGCGTTCTTCCCGAGGAAGCCCGCCCGGAGCAGGACAACGTCATCTCCCACGTGATCATCAAGTCCGACGTGCGTGGTTCTACGCGCATGACCCAGGATTTGCTTTCACGCGGCCTTAGCCCCGCTTCGCACTTCAGCTTGAATTTGCACGAGCCCGTCAAAAAGCTACTGGACCGCTATTCCGCAAAAAAAGTCTTTATCGAAGGCGACGCCATCATTCTGGCCATTTTCGAGACGGAATCCACCGTGGCCTATGCCCGGCCGGTGGCGAAAGCATGCATCCTCTCGCGCCAGATTCTTGCCGTCTGCAACTCTTATAATGAGCGCGCATCCTCCAGCGATCTGCCGGCTCTCGAACTTGGCCTCGGCGTTGCTTTTCAAGGTTCCGCGCCGACTTATTGGACCGACGGCGATTCACGCATCATGATTTCAAAAGCGTTGAATCTCTCCGACCGTCTTTCCGGCTGTGCCAAGCTGGCCAAGCGCATGCTCACCGGGCAAAAAACCCACTTTTCCGTCTTTCAATTTCTGAATACTATGGAAGGCGCTTCGGCGGAAGAGCTGGATGAATTCCTGGTGCGCTACAACCACAATGGCATCGAGCTCAACGACGAAGGCTTTCAAAAACTCTCCGAGGAAATCTCACTCGAAAGCATTGAAACCAAGCTGGATATGCCTTGGGGAAAACAAAACGTCACCCTGTATTACGGCGAAGTGCCCCTTGGCGAGTCGGTGGAATTGCTCGTTCTGCGCAAGGCGTTCGCGCGCCAACTGCTCCCGGACGGCAAGATCGGCGGGCCCACGACCCATCCGTATTATGAAGTCTGCACCAGCCCCGCGCTCTACGATCTCGTCGCCGCCCTGATTCGCACGCAGCAAGCCGCCCTCGCCTCCCAGCGCGCTTGATTTTTCCTTCCACCAAAGTCCCCGTCCCTAAACCTCAAGAGTCTGTACCGCAACTCTATCCGGCTCGAGATTTTCCACCAGTCACCAGTCACGAGTCACCAAGCACCGGTCACGACTCATGCGTCACACGGTATACTGTTCCCGGAGGCGAAAAGCGTCCGGTGACGTTCCCGGCCTTCAAAGCCGGTGATTCGGTCCTTCGCGGGTCGAATGGTGGGTTCGACTCCCACACGCTTCCGCCACATCTTGTTTCTTCTGAAACACTTGGCTTTTGTGCGAAAGAATATAATGGACTACCACCCCTCAAGTCGTTCCGCGCCTGCGTTAACCGTGGATTTATGTCCGGGGATGTAACATTTTCCGCGTCTGAGAACGTCTAATCGGTGACATGAAGTATGGGTGTGCCCGGTCCGGCCTCATTTCAAGGAACCAATTCTTAACATGCCACGGCCACCTCGGCGGATGGAGATTTGGAGATGAACATCGGTAAGCGGCGCGCGTGTCAAAAAATCTGGCTCACGTCAGCGATTTGCCTGACTCTGACTGGCGTTCGCCCGGCATCTGCTCGGCCTGTGCTAGCACAAGCCGCAACTCAGCAATCCGCGCAAACCTCTGCTGCGGCGCGGCCCGTCGGAACCATCAAGTCGATTTCCGGGAATACCATCACGTTGACACCAGATTCAGGAAACGACGTGGTCGTTCAAGTTCAGGACGCCACCAGGTTCGTCCGAATTGCTCCTGGACAAAAGGACTTGAAAGACGCCACTCCGATCCAGTTGGCCGACATCCAGCCAGGTGACCGCCTCCTGGTGCGCGGTAAGCTTGCCGAGGATGGAAAATCCGTTCTCGCCTCTTCCATCATCGCCATGAAAAAGGCGGATATTGCGGAAAAACAGTCCCGCGAACGCGAAGAGTGGCAGAAGCATGGCACCGGGGGACTGGTGGGTAGCGTAGACGTCGCCGGCAATACCATCAGCGTCTCTCTGCCTGCCGTTGGCGAAAGGAAGGCGGTGGCGATCCATCTTTCAAAAGAAACTGTCCTGCGCCGGTATGCTTCCGATTCCGTGAAGTTTGATGACGCGAAACCAGCTCCTCTCGATCAGATCAAGCCCGGCGACCAGCTTCGCGCCCGGGGCACTCGCAGCCCCGACGGTACGGAATTCACCGCCGATGAAATCGTCTCCGGCACGTTTCGAAATATTGCCGGCACCATTTCGGCGCTCGACGCTTCCGCTGGCACCATAACCGTCCAGGATTTGGCTTCGAAGAAGTCTATCACCGTGAGAATTTCTCCTGAATCGCAATTGCGCAAACTTCCTCAGCCGATGGCGCAGCGAATCGCCGCGCGTTTGAAGGGTGCCCCACCGGATGCCACTGCCGCAACACCAGCAGCAAGCGCTACTCCGTCCGCGAGTGCCAGTGCGGGTCGATCACCAAAACCCGATGCGCCCTCCTCCGGCAACTCAGCGCCTGGCGGCGGCTCTGGCGGAACGGGAAGAGCCGGTGGCGCTGGAACTACCGATCTGCAGCTGATGATTAGCCGTATGCCTGCCGCTACACTGGCCGACTTGCAAAAGGGCGACGCCGTCATGATTGTCGCCACTGAAGGCGGCCCCAATAGCCCGTCTATCGCCATCACCTTGCTTGGGGGAGTTGAGCCCATCCTGCAGGCTTCTCCCACCAGCAGTGCTTCCACAATTCTTTCGCCATGGAGCCTTAGCACTGGGGGCGGCGGGGAAGCGGCCACGCCGTAATGCTGTGCAGTCCTGCATCCCGACACTTTCGCTCAGGAGATCTGATGGGTTTTCGGTACGTTCGAATGACTCTTTTGACCTTGCTTTTTCTTTTTTCAATATTCTCCCGGGGAGGGAATTTGCTCGCGCAGACTCCATCTGGCGGGCTAAGCGGCGTGGTTACAGACCCCTCCGGTGCATCGATTGCGAAAGCTTCCGTCCGCCTGACCAATGCTAGCGGCGCGTCACTGGACGCCACCACCAACCGCGACGGCTTCTACGAATTCAAAGGCTTGCTTCCAGGAACGTACACACTAAAGGCTGTCGCCAAGGGTTTCGCTCTCTTCACCCAGGAAGATATCCAGATTCTCGCCGGCCAAGTCCAGAAGTTGAACGTTGGCCTCGTCATTCAAATGGAAGAAGAAAAGGTCGAGGTTTCGGACTCCTCCGCGAAAGTCGATATCGCTCCTACCAACAACGCCGGCATGATAGTCATGCAGGGCAAGGATCTCGAAGCGCTCTCCGATGATCCGGACGAGCTGCAATCCGAGCTTCAAACCCTCGCGGGCCCCTCAGCGGGTCCCAACGGCGGCCAAATTTACATCGACGGTTTTACCGCTGGCACGCTCCCTCCCAAAGCTTCTATCCGTGAAATCCGCATCAATCAAAATCCCTTTTCCGCGGAGTATGACAAGCTCGGCTACGGACGAATCGAAATTCTCACCAAGCCCGGGACGGATCAGTTTCACGGCCAGGCCTACATTTCGGGAACCACCGCGGCATTTAACGCCCGCAATCCTTTTAGCAATCTGCCCGCTGGCATCGCCCAGCCCGGCAATCATTCCGAGCAATACAGCGGAAACATTGGCGGTCCGCTTAGCAAGAAAGCTTCGTTCTTCTTCAACGTCGAGGGGCGCAACGTCATCGACCTAAAAATCGTGAACACGCCATTCGTCGATCCCACCACCTTCCAGATCGTTCAGTTTAGCGATGCTGTGTCCAATCCCGGCAGACGCTACAACATCAGCCCGCGTCTCGATTACCAGATCACCCCCACCAACACGCTCACCGCACGTTACCAGTATTTTCACAACACCGATGAGAACGAAGGAACCGGCCAATTTAGTCTCGCGCAACAGGGTTTCAACGTCGTCAACGCCGAACAGACCTTGCAAATCAGCGACACCCAGGTTGTAAACGCCAAGATTATCAACGAAACCCGCTTCCAATTCCTGCGCACCACTGAGATTCAAACTCCTGTCAGTATCGTGCCTACTATTCAGGTCCAGGGCGCATTCACTACGGGCGGCAACGTTCAAGGTGTGCTCAATGACGCCCTCGATCGCTTCGAAATCCAGAACTACACCTCGATGGCCCTGGGCAAGCACTTCGTGAAATTTGGAGCACGGGTGCGCGTGAACCGCGACGAAAACTTTGAAACTGCCAATTTCAACGGGTCCTTTTCTTTTGGTACCAGGCAGACTCCCGCTCCCAGCGCCGCTTGCCCCGGCCCGAGCGTTCAACTCGACGGAATTCACGCTTACCAGCAGTTGGTGATGGGTTTGGCAAATGGGCAGAGCGAGCAGAGTCTCATCAATTGCGGGTTTGGCCCGACGAATTATTCCGTGACCGCCAGCCCCGTGGGGAATCCCACCGTCCGAGTGAACTGGTTCGACGCCGGCCTATATGCGCAAGATGACTGGCGCGTCCGCCCAAATCTCACCATGAGTTATGGCTTCCGTTTCGAAACCCAGAACAACATTTCGGATCACGCCGATTTCGCTCCGCGGCTGGGAATCGCCTGGGGCATCGGCGGCACGCCCAAAAATCCGCCCAAAACTGTGCTTCGTGCCGGCTTTGGAATGTTTTATGACCGCTTTGGCTATGACCTGGTGGCCCAGCAGCAGCGCCTCAACGGACAAATTCAGCAACAGTTCATCGTCAATAATCCCAATTTTTATTTGAGCAATATTCCGCCGGTCAGCCAACTCCAGCTCTCCGGCGCTCCTTCAACTTTCTATGAACGCAATTCGCATCTGCGAACGCCCTACACCATGCAAACCGGTGTGAGCATCGAACGCCAGCTTGGCAAATCGGCGAATCTCGCCGTGACGTACCTGAACGCCCGTGGCGTCCACGCCTTTTTCACCAACAACATCAATGCTCCCGATCCTGCAAACAACGGACTGCGCCCCTTGCCGAATGCAGGCAACATCTTCCAGTACCAATCGGACGGAGTGTTCCGGCAAAACCAGCTCATCGTGAACAGCAGTATTCGCATGGGAACAAAGCTTTCCTTTTTCGGCTACTACACACTGAACTACGCGAATAGTGACACCGGCGGCGCCGGTTATTTTCCTTCGAATCCCTACGACCCCGGCGAAGACTACGGCCGCGCCTCGTTTGATGTTCGCCACCGCATCTTTTTCGGCGGGTCCGCCACTTTGCCCCACGCGTTCCGGCTGAGTCCGTTCATGATCGCCAGCTCCGGCAGCCCGTTCAACGTCACCACCGCTCTGGACCCCTTTGGTGATTCCTTGTTCAATCAGCGCGCCGCCTTTGCGACTTGCCCGTCGACTTCACCAACCGTGAAGCAAACGCCGTATGGCTGTTTTGATTCGAATCCGCAGCCGGGCGAAAAAATCGTGCCCATCAATGACCTGACCGGACCGGGGAAATTTACTTTGAATCTCCGGCTGAGCAAGTCGTTTGGCTTTGGGAAAAAAGCGGAAACTGCAAACGCAGGCCCCGGCGGCGGTCCCGGCGCTGGCGGCACTTTTGGACGCGGCCCTGGTGGAGGGGGAGGGCCGGGACAGCGCGGCGGTTTTGGCGGACGCGGCCCTGGTGGACCTGACGGCAACCCCACCAATCATCGCTACAGCTTGACCTTTTCGGTTGCCGCGCGGAATATCTTTAATCACGTGAACCTGGCGACGCCTGTCGGGAATCTGAGTTCGCCGCTGTTTGGCCTCTCGAACGGACTCTCTGGCCAGCCTTTTTCTCAGTCGACGTCGAACCGCCGTATCGATTTGCAGACGACGTTCAGCTTTTAGTTATTTTCTTTCTCTGCGAAAACGCGGCGGGCAGGTACTCGAAGGATGCGGAAGCGAAAAAAAGTATTGGACAAGGGTACCGAAGCGCGACGCGCGGCGCGCAATTCCGGAATTGCTCCGGCCGTTACACGGGTCATTCCCGACAAGCGCAAACGGCCCGCGAAGCACAAGAAACTATTGATTGAAGCCGAGATCGAATAGGCTCCAGGTCGGTTTTTGCGCGCTCGCGCCGTAGTTGAGGTTGTTTCCGCCGGAAAAGCGGGAGCCTTGCTCCCGCACTCCCAAAAGTCAGGCCCGACCGGGCCTAGTTTTTCGACCCTCATCCCGGTTTGTTGGCAGGGACTACTTCGTCGGGACGGAACAGCGCTGCGAGGGATATTTTTTTGCGTTCTGCAAGTTCCGCCGCGATTTTCTCCAAATCCTTCTTGTCGAACCCCATGGAACTCACCTTCACCGTTCCGTCGGTATCAATAAGAAAAATCGTCGGTACGTTTGTCAATCCATATCCATTCGAAACCACGTAGCCATCTTCATCATCGAGCAGAATGGGAAAGGTTATTCCGTACTCCTTCGCAAAGTTCGCCGTAGCCCGCTCGTCGTCTTGCGAAATCCCGAGAAAAGTCACGCCGTCGCCTCCATACCGCTTGTGGAGGCGTTCGAGAAATGGGAACGTGAACTGACAAACGGGACAGGATTTTTTGAAAAAGGCGGCGACCACCGGGCCGCGCTCCATCAGGGAATTGAGCGAATATTCCTTATTGTCGAGAGCCTTGAGTGAAAATCCCGGAGCCGTATTCCCAGCAACGATGTGCGTCATGTGATCCTGTTTTCCCATCCAGCGTGAAAGCCGCCGCAGAATTCCCATCGCTTCAGTGTAGCGCACCGAAGCGCGCCGCCGCAAAGCGCTGGA
>Ga0210409_10008879_pt1 | contig 10197 bp, 11 predicted proteins | sample IncBWH17MmetaG_FD_161649 | JGI IMG/M metagenome (GOLD analysis project Ga0210409, IMG submission 161649) | Forest soil microbial communities from Barre Woods Harvard Forest LTER site, Petersham, Massachusetts, United States - Inc-BW-H-17-M | ecosystem: Environmental > Terrestrial > Soil >...
GGCCACGGAAAGACCCCCGGAAGGAACGAGGACAATAACGGCCTTGGGGTGGGCCAAATGAAAGTATCAAAGGTGGGCCAAATCAGGTTGTCAAACGCAATCGCCACTGGAAATAACTGCGAGGGATTCAAAGTGCTCCGCGGCGGCATGTGGGGAGTCCTGAAGAACCGCACAGTCCCTATAAGTACAGAGTTCATCGGGGCAGATGGAGAAGTTTATCGACAGTTCAGGATACAGGACGAGAAGGTCATGATAGGGCAGGGCCTCGCCGGATACGTGGCCAAAGAGCGCAATTCGGTCGTGGTTCCTGATCTACGCAAGGATGCACGCTTCTCGGCTCAACTGGAGCAGTTGCCCGAAAAAGATGCTCATTCCGTCGTAGCGGTTCCTGTCCATATTGGCGATAAATCCATCGGTGTGATCGAGCTGTTCAACTGCATTGGACCGAAGGGCTTTCCCGAAGGTGATCTTTCTCTCCTTGAGTCCTTGGCCGATTTCGCGGCAATCGGGATTGAAAACTGCCGAAAGCGCCGTGCAGAGGTAGAACGCGCCAACCAAGCCGAGAACTTCATATTCGACTCAAATGCAGACCTGAGATACAACGGGCAATACGTGAACCCCAGACTTGAGAGCGCGATCCGGCGTTGCCTACGGCACAACAGCGGCTATGAGTTTTCGCTGGTGGCCATTGAGCTTGAGGACCTCAAGAATCTAGCGGAGTCCATGAGTTACCGGCTATTCGACAAACTGGTCACGCAAATCGTGTCGGAAATGATTGTCTCGGGCCACTTGTACCGGACCCCTGATATAGCAATGGGAACTGAATTTCCCCAGGATTTCGTTTTTCGGTACGGGGAGTCCCAATTCGATTCCTTCCTAAGCTTGACCACTAAGGAGGACGCGTCTGTCCGTGCACTCGGTATGCATAAGTTACTTAGGGAAACCGTCTGGCTAAAGGAAGCTGGTCTGAACGTGCGTCTTCCCGTGAGGATCGCTGTGGCTAATTGTCCTGCCGATTTCAGGAGCACGCTCGGATTACGAAACTGTCTTGAGGAGGCATTGCAGCTCGTAAGAGACACAGGGCGTGATGGCGTTGCCACTGCGAACGTGGGCTTACTAGATCCTCTGTAGGATATTGCGCCAATTTCAGTTTCCCAACCCAACATGACCGGACTTCTTATTTCGACCCTGCGCCCTCGAGGAGCGCCTCGGCGAGTTTCTTAGCGTTATCCCGCGTCAGGTAGAAAGACCCCTCAACCCTTTCGGATTCTGGTGACTCTTCGTCCGTTAGGGTCAAGAGCAGGTCACGGGTGGGATTCGTTGCGACCTCCAATTTCCCTTTGTACTTGCCATCGCTGTTGCCAAGCGTAATTAATTCTATTTGTAACATCAAATTGCTCCTCAAACTAGTTAGTCCAGATACAACATTGATTCTACCAGGCGCTCCTAACTGTGTGCTACCGCGTCAACGGTGATAACCCGTCTCTTCGGTTCATTTGGAAACCAAAGAAAAGTGACTTTTCTCGCTGACATTTCCCGTTTTTTCTGCCTCTTTATAGGTAGAGGACCATCTTGCCGATTTTTATGATTTTCCCGGTGAGGTTTGGCGGATTTTTCCCCTCTATATAGTAGGGGTGTCTTGTCGATGCGTGGTTCACCAGATAAGGCTGGGATGCCCGATGTCAGGAGTCGCCGGGCTTTCTTTCGCTTTGAAATTGTGCACCACAATCAAGCGCCGGAAATGAAGCTTAAATCAACTCGCGATTTTTCCCATTCAGAAATGCGTGTAGCTCGCGGCCCATTTTTCGGCTTGAGGTTCGGGCGCATTTTTTCTCTAGCGTTTCTCAGCTCCTCTTCTGTGGTCGCGTTTCGTGGCCCCAATTCCGACAGCGGAAATGGAGTGCGTTTTGCGGCCTCGCAGCAGGCACGCGAAATCATCGAGCCAGAAGCACTCCATTCTCATCCAGATTTTCCGAACACCCGCCGGGATGCTTCTTCCGAGGGTGAACGGTGCATGAAACACACAGTTCACCCTATCGTTCACTTTTCGGTTCACCGTAGGATTTTCGGAACAGTCCGCAGCAGAAGAAGTTGCGCATGGCACGACGATCAATTTGGGCGCGGACAAGACACCGGATTGGGCTGGAGCGACCCCACTTTTGTGCACGTTTCCGTGCGCAAAGTAATTCGTGGGGTCGCTCCAGCCCAACTGCGCGGTGACCGCGCAGAGTGTTTTGTCCACGCACCATTTCGCAGCAGCGGGCCACAGTGATGAACAACGGAGATGAAAACGACACTGAGCTTTTGACCGTGCGTGAGATCGCGAGGCTTCTGAAGGTGCCGGTTTCCTGGGTCCACGGGCACTCTTTTCGGCGAGAGTAAATGTCGCACAATTCCAACACCGCGCAATTTGATACACTCTGTCCCCATAGGGCAGTTGGGACATCGGGAAAAGAGAACTCGATGGCCCGAAAGCGGTATCAGAATGGACGTGTATTCCTGAAAGGAAAGAAAGAAGAAAAATGGGTCGGGAGATATAGGGAAGATGTGGTGGAAATCACCGGAACAACAAGGCGCGTTCGACGTTCCGTTATTCTCGGCACTAGGGTCGAGCTGCCGACAAAACGGCTCGCCGAGCGTCGTTTGGCCACCATCCTTGCCCGTATCAACTGCCTCGACTACCGGCCCGGACGTGCGGCTACGTTCGGGGAGTTTATCGAACGGTGGGAAACCGAAGTGCTAACCACACAAAAGCCATCCTCTGCGCGGGCGGTTCGCTCGCACCTCAGGTGCTACATCATTCCAGAGGTTGGCAAACTACGTCTGGACGAATTTGGCGTCGAGAACCAGCAGCGATTCATAACTCGCATGCCGGAGAGGTCCACGGACAAGGTTGTCTCCCGAAAGACGATCCTGAATGTCATCGCAACAATCTCCACGATCCTCGCAACAGCACGGAATTGGGGTTACAGCTGCGAACGGATCGATATGAAAAAGCTGCGCCTGCCACCGCGCGGTGTCGCGTCTGAGGCGCGGCACTTTACGGTGGAGCAGGTTCAGCGAATCCTCACCTTAGCTGGAGAACCCTGGCGCACGCTATTCTGCATCTGCACGTTGGATGGCCTTCGAGCCGGGGAAGCATTGGGACTTCAGTGGGGAGATATCGACCTCGAACAGCGAATACTCCAAATCCGAAGAACCGCCTGGTACGGGAAGACCCAGACCCCGAAGAGCCGGGAAAGCGAGACGACACTTCCCATTCCCGACGCTTTGGCGGGGATTCTGAAAAACTACCGCACCGAGTGGAAACCGAATCCCGATGGTTTCCTGTTCGTCACCAGAAACGAACGTCCACCCTCCTCCAACAACGTCGTGGAGCACCGCCTTTGGCCAATTCTCGACGCGCTTGAGATTCCACGGTGCGGCCTTCACGCATTTCGTCACACTCACACGGCGCTATTGCTTGACTCGGGAGCAACGCCGAAAGTCGTACAACGACAACTTCGTCACGCTGACGCTCGCACAACTCTACAGATTTACGGGCACGTCGTAGGTGAAGCGCACCGTGAAGCAGTTGAAAAAGTAGCCTCGATTGTGGACCCTAGTGGACCTCAATCGAGCCGCAGAGATAAGTGGATTCAGTAGGTTAGCCGTGTGTTGCGGCGGGTTCGATTCCCATCGCCCGCTCCATCAATTAAACATCCCTAATTTTGCGCTCAAATGGCAACTGCGAGCAGATATTCATTGTGACTATTCCATTTGACCATGGTAAACTAATTTGGTCCCTGGAGATTGCGCATGAGCCGCTCAAATAAGAAGCCAATACAAGAGATTGCCATTTCCCAGTTTAAGGCCCGGTGCCTATCCCTGCTGCAAGAGGTGAGCAAGACTAAGACTCCGCTGCGAGTCACTCGCCGGGGAAAACCGATAGCGGATGTCATTCCCGCAAGCAGCGGGGAGGACGAAAGAAGTTGGATCGGTTCCCTGTCCGGCAGTGTTGAAATCGTGGGCGATGTGATTTCGCCCGTTATCGACATTGAGACGATCGAGGCGCTAAAGCGTTGAAGCTTCTTCTCGACACGCACATTTGGATTTGGAGCCTGGCGGAGCCGAAGCGGCTCTCGCGCCGCGTACAACTTGAACTGAAGGACCGCAACAATGAGTTGTGGCTTTCCCCTGTGAGCACGTGGGAAGTTCTGCTGTTGCACGCCAAAGGACGAATCCGGTTGCACGGTAGCGCGCGGGATTGGGTCACGATCGCTACCGCACACTTTCGCGAAGCTCCGTTAACCCACGAAATCGTTGCGGCGGCGCAGGAACTGCCACTTTCGCAGCAGGACCCGGCCGATCGGTTTTTGGCTGCCACGGCAGGGGTTCTTGGCCTGACTCTATTGACCGCGGACCATCGGCTATTAGGGCTCGGGACCATCGCAACCTTGGCGAACCGTTAGACAATTGCGACGTTACTTAGCTGCGGCGGTCTGGCTCTCGGGGTAATCGGCGCTCAGCGTGGTTTCTTCCCAGGCGTCAATTTCGCTGCGCAATTGTTCTATCTTGATTCGCGCCCGTTCCAGGGCGATTGCGCCTAGCACCAGACGCAGGGGCATGTTGTCGGATTCCAGCGCCTTGATGATCGCTTCGCACGCGCGAATCGGATCGCCAACCTGCTTACCGCTTCCGCCCTCAATACGGTCGCGGAAAGCGCCGGCCGTTTCGGCGTATTCGGGGATCTGCTGCGTGCTCTTCTTCAGAGAACGCCCGGCCCAGTCAGTGCGGAACGGGCCCGGCTCAACCACCAGCACTTTGATGCCGAGCGGGGCGACTTCTTTGGAGAGCGATTCGGAAAGTCCTTCCACGGCAAATTTGGTTGCGCAGTAATAGCCTGTGCCGGGGAATCCGACCAGGCCTCCGATGGACGAAATATTCACGATGCTGCCCCGCCGGCGTCGCCGCATGCCCGGAAGCACTTCGTGGATCATGCGGGCCAGGCCGAAAAAGTTTGTCTCCGCCATGGCTCGGACTTCGGCCTCTTCGCTTTCCTCGAGGGCGCCCACGTAACCGAATCCGGCGTTGTTCACCAGCACGTCAATGCTGCCGAAAACGGCTTGGGCCTGTCGGACGGTCGCGGCGACTTCCGCCTTGTCCGTAACGTCCAGTTTCAGGGCCAGCGCGCGGCCCTCGTGGCCGGCGGTCAGGTCCTGAATTTTGGCGGGATCGCGCGCGGTGATGACGGCTCGATAGCCGCGATCGAGCACGAGTTTCGCCAGTTCCCGGCCGAAGCCGGTCGAACAGCCGGTGATGAACCATACATCCGAGTTTTGGAGTGGCATTGCCGTAGCTCCTGTTTTCTATAGCCTGAGGCCCTTGAATCCGCTCGTCTCTTCAGAAATCCTTTGTGCACAAGAATTATGCTTCTGCGCAGGGCAAAAGGAAAGGTTGGAGGAGGCTTGAATTCCTAAGCGCTTAGGATACGTAGTAGGGTTTGTTGATGAGTGTTAAAGCTTCGCTCCCCCAGGGCTGTGTCTGCTCGTTACGACCGGGAAACTGGACGTGTGGTGATTCGACTCAACTCGAATCTGGATGTGAGTTTCTCGCCAAACGATGCGCAGTGGTTGGAGAAGGCCTCGCCGTCGCAGTTGGATGAAATTGAGATCAGCCCCTCCGGATTTGACATTCGTTTTCCGAAACTGGATGCGGACCTTTATCTGCCTGCGATTTTGCGGGGTTTTCTTGGGTCTCGGAAGTGGATGGCATCCAGGCTCGGTCAAGCGGGCGGCAAATCGAGAAGCGCCTCCAAGCAAGAAGCTTCGAGAGCCAATGGAAAATTAGTGGGAAGGCCCAGGAAGGTTCGCTTCCGTTGACGCGAGGAAGTGAACTGTGGTACGAGCCATAGCACCCAAATTGGGCGGAGGAATGTGATGAACAGGGTTCGCGTGTGGGTTGTCGCAATGCTCTTGGCTGTGCCGGCGGTGGGGGCGGCGCAGGAGGCAAAGCAGGGGAATTTGGAGAATACGCTTTGGGATGTGGATCAGCAGTGGCTTTGCGACGGGCCTTATCAGAAGCCGTTTGCGGAGTGCGTGAAGTTCAGGAGCCAGTATTGGGTGGACGGGTTTTTCGAGGTGCAGTCGGGCGGGACGCTGCGCAATAAGGAGGAGATGGTGGCGACGCAGTCGGCGGCGACTCCGGTGACCGGGGTGCGGCCCTTCCCTGCCGACTTCAAGCTGGTGGCGGTTTATGGAGACATTGCGCTGGGGACCGATCACACTGATTTCAAGACGGCGCGGGCGGACGGGACGATTCCCTTCACTTCGGACAGCCATTGTTTGCGCGTGTTTGTGCGGCTGAACGGGGCGTGGAGGCCGGCGGCGGCGGGTCTGGTGCCGGTGATTCCGCCGACGGAGGCGAATTTCAAGACGTCCGGGGCCGTCAGCACGAAGAGTCCCGACGAAAAATTGGAGAAGCAGCTTGGGGAGATGGATCAGAAGTGGATGGAGGCGGTGCGAGGCGGGAAGACCGATTATTTGAAGGAGAACTATGCGGACAAGTGGTTTGAAATTCTCGGATGGCTGCCTACTGTGGTGTTGACCAAGCCCATGGCGATGGAACGCGTCGCGCATCTTAATTTCAAGCCGGGCGAAGGGATTTTTGTGGACCAGTTCCGGCTGATGGCGGTGTACGGGGATGTGGCGCTGGCGACGGATCGCAGGATCAGGAAAATTGCCGACGCGAATGGGAAGATCGTGAACACGCCGCATCGGGCGCTTTTGGTGTTTGTGAAGGAACACGGGCAGTGGAAGATTGCGGCGGACGCGGCGGTGCCGATGATGGGGACGGAGTAGGCGCGGATCTATTAGCGAGCGAGCAAATTAAGTGGGGCTGAATATCAGGGGTTAAAGCCCAGGTTTCCTTTGATGCTTCATGTGGCGGCTGAAGCCGCGACCCACAAAGATTCTCTTGTTTTCACACTTATCCTTCGGGCTGAATCGGCATTTCGAGCGACGATGAGATCGTTTTAGTGGCGCGCGCTTCAGCCTGCGGGGGTTGGTTGCAGCCAGGGCGACCGTGCCGGGGCTAAGACCCACAGGCTGAAGCGTGTGCCACTCGGACTGCTGTGACACATAGCTGCTTGTGAGAAATCTGGATTGGATGTATGTTGCGAACCAGCGCAAAACGCTAAACGGAAAACTATTATGAAAAATACTGCCATGAAAATTCTATGCATGATGGTCTTGATCGCCGCGGCGTTTGCGGCGTTGCCTGCGTGCGCACAACTCGCGCCTGCGAATAGCTCGGGCGTTACGATGGGGCACATCCATTTGTTCGTGAAAGATGTGGAGGCGCAGAAGAAATTCTGGACGGCGACGATGGGCGGCACCGTGGTGCAGAACGGACCGCTCATGTTGATCCAGTTTCCAGGGGTTTACATCATGCTGCGGCAAGCGGATCCCGCGGGGCCGCCGGCGGGGTCCATCGTGGACCACTTCGGATTCGCATGGAAAGATCTGCCCACGACGCTGGCAAAATGGAAAGCGGACGGCGTGGAGATCGAGCAGACAGGAAATCCCAACCAGGGCTACGTGCACGGGCCGGACGGCATTCGCGTGGAGTTCTTTGGCGACCCTTCCCTTGCGACGCCGGTGGCGATGAATCACATCCATTTCTATCCCGTGGACATTCCCGCGATGCAGGCGTGGTACGCGAAAATGTTTGGAGGCGTGCCGGGCAAGCGAGCGCGCCAGTCCACGCCGGGATGGATCGACAGCGACGACATCCCGGGAACGAATCTTTCGTTTTCGCAAGGGAAAGCGGGGCTGGTTCCCACGAAAGGGCGGTCGCTCGATCACATCGGATTCGATGTGAAGGATCTGGAAGCGTTTACGAAGAAGCTGGAAGCGCAAGGGATCAAGCTGGACGAGGCCATTCGCCTGGCTCCCAACCAGACGACCAAGGTCGCTTATTTGACCGACCCGTGGGGCACACGCATCGAGTTGACCGAGAAGCTCGCGCCGGCTGCGAACTGAGTGGGACGGGCTTCAGCGTGTCCTACTTTATGTTGCGAAATTCAGGAGGCGGCGACTCCGAGGGCGGTCTTCGCGTTTATGGAGACTTGGGTGCGGCCCATTAGAAAAATGGCGGCGCTTCCGACAAGGGCGGGAACGGCGCCCGCCAAAAAGACGGTGGTCAGCGGCAAATGCAGGGAGAGCATGATGCCGCCAAAGATGGGTCCGACAATGGATCCGATGCGGCCAATTCCCAGCGCCCATCCGACGCCGGTCGAGCGGATGTAGGTGGGGTAGAAGGAGGCGGCCAGCGCGTTCGCTCCGGTCTGACCTCCGGTCACGCCCACGCCGGCAAAAAAGGTACAGACCATAATGGCCGGGACGGAATGGGAATAGCCGAGCAGGGCGACGCAAACCGCACCAAGAAAATAGGTGGAGGTCAGGACACGATAGGCGCCGAAGCGATCCACGAAGCTGCCGAGGACCAGGGAGGCGACAACGCCTCCGCCTTGAAAAACCGCCGTGGCGATGACCGCAAGAGAGAGCGTAATTCCAGCGTTGTGAAATACCGTGGGCAGCCAACTGGTCAGGAAATAGATTTCCATCAGACTCATGAAGAAGCCAATCCACAGAAGAATCGTGGGCAGGGCGCGGCCTTGCCGGAAAAGATGGACGACAGGGATGCCAGGGGCGCGTTCCTCGTGGACGACGAAATTTGTGCCGCTATCGAAAACCAGGAGTGGGTTTACCCGCGCCAGGAGTTGCCTCACACGTTCGGATTGCTTTCCATGTATCACCAGATGGCGGATGGATTCGGGCAGCAGCAGGGCCAGCACAGGGACCAACAGCAAGGGCATGATTCCCGCCAGAACAAAAACGCCTCTCCAGCCGAACGTGGGAAGAATGGGAACCGTGACAAAGCCAGCAATGGAAGCGCCGACGGGAAAACCGCAGAACATGATGGTGATCATGGTGCCGCGGCGGCGCTCCGGAGCATATTCCGCGGTCAGCGCGATGGCGTTGGGCATCACTCCGCCGAAACCAAGACCTGCAAGGAATCGGAGGATCGCCAAGTTGGCGCCGGAATCCGCCAACGCCGCGCCCAAGGTGAGCAGGCCGTAGAAGAGCGTGCAGATGACGATTACGGGCTTGCGGCCGAAGCGGTCGGCAACCGGTCCAAAGGTCAATGCGCCCAGCATCAAGCCCGCGAGGCCCCAGGCGAAAATTGGAGTGAGCGCGGCTGGGCTGAGGTGCATTTCCCGCGCCACGGACGGCGCGACGTAACCGATCATTTGCGCAGCGAAGCCATCGAGCAGCGCCGCCAAAGCGCACAGCACCATAATGCGAATTTGAAATGAACCGACTTTCTGCTGGTCGATCAGGTCAGGAACATTCACGGTGGTCGGAGTCGTCATGACGTCTCGGCCAGTGGGACAGGCTTCAGCCTGTGGGGTTTAGTCCTTGCTAGACCGAAACCCCACATGCTGAAGCGTGTGCCACTGGAAAACTAAAGTCATCTTTCATCGCGGCGAATTATTGCAAATTCCGTTCAGATTTTCTTGAGAATGTCCGCGAACTTAGCGGCCACCCTGGCGCGCAGTTCCGGCGTTGCGCCCACGACCGGCGGAAAGTCCTTGAGGCGCTCGAAAGGGCGGCAAGCGTCAATCAACCCGCGCGAACTGTAGTTCACGGGTGAGCCGTGCGGAATCATCGGATCGAGCGGGCCGCTCCACATGCGGCGGATGATCTCAATGTCGAGAGCGGGATCGCAGCGCGTGGACATGGCCCAGATAACATCGAACAAGTCCGTGGGATCCACGTCGTCGTCCACCACCACGACGAAGCGGCCAAGATAGGCGCCGGCCTGGCAACCGGCGGCCACCAGGCCGACCTGCTTGGCGTGACCGGCATACGCCTGCTTGACGGAAATCACGTTGAAGAGGCGCATCGCGCCCGCTTCGTGGCACCACACGCCTTGCACGCCGGAAATGCCCGCGCGTTCGATGGCGTCCCAGATCATGCCGGACTTGACGATGGACCTGCCGAATGACATGTCCGACGGAGGACGCATGGGTGTGGCCATGGTCAGAATGGGATCGTTGCGGTGATAGACGCGGCGAATGCGGATGACACCCTGTTCGCTGGAGGGGCTGGCGTAGTAGCCGGTGAACTCTCCGAACGGGCCTTCGGTGTGAAC
>Ga0210409_10008881_pt1 | contig 10196 bp, 11 predicted proteins | sample IncBWH17MmetaG_FD_161649 | JGI IMG/M metagenome (GOLD analysis project Ga0210409, IMG submission 161649) | Forest soil microbial communities from Barre Woods Harvard Forest LTER site, Petersham, Massachusetts, United States - Inc-BW-H-17-M | ecosystem: Environmental > Terrestrial > Soil >...
TTTTCATAAAGCGAGGCCGCGTGTGCGTGCGGGAAGTTTCATATCTTGCTGGCTAGCTAGTTTACGGTACGAATTTCGCAGCCTCAAGGAATTGCGGGAAGCTGTGTGTTCATTCTTGTGGCGCAGGTTTGAGTAGCGCGGGCTTTAGCCTGTGGGGGTTTGGCCTTACAAGGATTGAACCCCACAGGCTGAAGCCCGCGCTACTTGTTCGGGAAAATCCACGCTACGGATTCGGCTGCGGCGCCGGCGTGCGCGACCCGCCGCAGCGGCCGCGCATGCCTTCGCGGAATTTCTCGCGCTCCTCGGGCGTCATCTGTTCCCAGCGCCGCATCATCTCGCCGCGCCAGCCGAAGCCGCCTCGACCCGGGCGGAATCCCCCAAAGAGAAGCCGCCCCAGCACCATCAATCCCACGGCCTGCCAGAACGTAACCGTTCGGAGCCCGAACAAGCCCGGCATCAGGTAATTCCACAAATGCGTGACCACGAAACCGAAGACCGTGAAGGCCACGATAGCAATCGCCACGAATTTCAATACCCGCAAAACTCGTTTTCCTCTCATTTTGTTTCTCCTTATTTGCTCAAAAAATCGTCGTAAATGGACTGCAATTGCCGTCGAAGATGAAGCACGGCGTGATGCTTGCGCGAGAGGAGCGTGTTGACGCTCACTCCCGTTTCCGCAGAAATTTCCTTGAAACTGAGCCCCTCGAATTCATGCGCGAGAAACACTTCGCGCTGTTCCGCCGGGAGTTCGTCGAGCGCGGCGTCGAGTTCTTCCAGCAAAATGCTTCGCGCGTAGGCGGCTTCCGGCCCCGCCTCGGGAGACGGAAGCATCTCTTCAAGCGATAGCGAATCGCCGTTTTCGGCGTCCGGTACTTTTTCAGCGGAAAGCGGCTCCGGCTTTTTCTTGCGGAAGGCGTCGATGATCCGGTTGCGGGCCACGCGAAACAGCCACGCGCCCGCCTGCTCGATGGGCTTCATCAACCGGTAGGCTTCGATCAATTCGTAGAAGACGTCCTGCAAAATGTCTTCTGCATCGGCTTGATCGGCGACGCGACGGCGGATGAAATTTCGCAACCGGCCTTGTTCCCGGCCGATCGTCTCGGTGAGCCGCTGGTCTTGCTCAGCCATGACCAAGTATGTGCTCGCTGCCTTGTCCATCTACCAATGAAGACGTTTGAACCGCGAAAATATTGCATGGAATTAGTGAATGCGATGCAAGGCGGGGACTAAGCGATGAAAGGAAGGGGCTTACGAGGTTCCCTTGGCTGCGGCCTCGAGGGCGTCGCCGATAAGCATCACCAGCTTCCATTCTTCCAGAAACGTCGCGCCGAGGTTGTTGTAAAACTCGATGGCCTGCCTGTTCCAGTCCAGAACTTCCCAGCGCATGCAGAAGTATTTTTCGCGCCAGGCGATTCCGGCGACATGCTTGATGAGAGCCGTGCCGATGCCGTGCTTGCGAAACGCCGGCCGCACAAAAATGTCGTCCAGAAACAATCCGGTGCGTCCCTGAAATGTAGAAAAAAATTCGAAGAACACGGCGTAGCCGACAGGCTGGCCATCCCATTCCGCGATGACGGCGCGGAATTTTGGGTGCGCGCTGAAGCCGTCGCGCACGAGGTCCGCTTCCGTCGTGCTCATCTCGTGCGCAAGATGCTCGAACTCGGCTAATTCGCGGATCATCGCGGTCAAGAGCGCGGCGTCATTGATAGTGGCTGGGCGAATGGAAAGCATTGGCAAGGTCCCGGTTCAGGCGTCTCCGAGCGCGCCATTATAGACTAGCCCGAGGCGCGATGTCGCGTGAAAGCGAATTGTGTAAAAGGGTGAGTTTCAATAAGGCGAGTGATTGTACTGCAGGGCAGGATACCGGTTTGGAGGATTTGTGAATATTGCGTGCGGCGCCCTTCACGACTTCACCTGAAGGGCGCCGCACTTGGTCAAGAGTTTCAATACGTCTGAACTTTGCTCACCGTGCCGTTGGTGAAAGTGAGCACCCAGCGATGACCGTCTTTCAAATAGAACCAGGTTTCCGAGAACGTGCTGTCGGTTGTGTCATTGATCTTTTTCTGCTCCGGGTCGCCGAAACTCAACTGCACCATCTGGTAGGTCATTCCTTCGACCACCGTCTTGGCTGCGATCGCATTCTTGATTTCCGGCGGGAAGGCCTTGGCGGTCTCTTCCATTTTAAGCTTGCTCACATCGAGAACACGGGCCATGAAATTGAGAAATGCCGCCGGCTCAAGTTCGTTGTCGGTCACGGTCGTCAAGAACCGGAAATTTACGCGGGAACCCCCGGCGCGCAGGTAGCCGGCGCCAACTTTGTTGGCGTGATTGGCGCCGCGGCGTCCCTCGCCGCCGCCTCCCAGATGAATTTCGACGTGATCGCCGTCCACCTTCACGTCCGTGATGGTCTCCCACTGCTGGGCTTCCACACCGACGCCCTTGGACTTCAGTTCTTTGCTCATGGCGCCGAGATCCAGCCCTCGCTCGTCTACACGCTTGCCGTGCGGGGCGACAAAGTAGACATCCAACCCTTCCTTGGTCGCGGGCATTTCGACCAGAGGCTTGACTTCCTTGCCCAGCAGCAATTTATCCAGGGAATCCTTGGTCTGTTTGGAAACGTCAGCCCAGGTGATTCCAGGCGAGATCAGGGCCAGAATGAATATGAGGGATGCGAATTGCCAGAGAGTCAGCCTCTTCAATGTGGTTTCTCCTGTGGGAATGTCTAAGATATGTGCACTTAACTTTCTCAAGCGGAGGCGCGGAGCTCAATGAGCGGAAGGAGCCATCTTGGTTGGGACCTTGGTTTTAGTACTTGCCCTGCAGACCCTAGGGCCAATTGAGCCATTTCGCAAAATAGAAACCGCGAAAGCCTGACGAAGTAACCGATAGGGACTTACTACCAAACGAAACTGCCCTCTCTGTCCCGAAGAGCACGGGACGGAGAGGCCTCTACATAACCGTAACGCACACGCCGTTGGTTTTGTAGAGGCCGCCCGTTTTCGGGGCGGGCAGCTTTCCGCACTACCCGCAATTCAACCTGATCAACTGCCAGGTTTCCTGAATGTCTTGTAATCACACTTTCCCTTCGGCTACAGTTCCCGGCACGACGCAGGAGGCCACCATATGACACCACCGAATGCGGTTCCAACGGACGCTGAATTCTTTAATCAGAGGGGCTTCGGACAAAAACTTTGGATTTGGCCAGCGGCCGGCTCTTCTTGTAGTGGACATGGCCAAGGCGTTCACAGACCCGGCGATGGCGCTGGGCTCGAACCTGGACAAACAGATCGAAGCCGTCCAGCAACTCTTGCGAGCGGCGCACGATCGCGAGGCGCCTGTCATCTTCTCGACAGTTTCCTACGAAGATGAAAATCTGAAAGATGCGGGAATCTTTGGGATGAAGCAGAAAGGATCGGCCACCTTGCGCGCGGGGACCGAAGGCGTGCAGATCGATTCGCGGCTCGACTTCCGGAAGACGGATTCGCTGCTGGTCAAAAAATATGCCTCCTGTTTTTTCGGGACCGATCTTGTTTCGCGACTCCTGGTCCGCAGCGTCGATACGCTGATTATTACAGGCTGTACGACGAGCGGCTGCGTGCGCGCCTCCGCGGTGGACGCCTGCCAGATCGGATTTCGCCCCATGGTCGTGCTCGAAGCTGTCGGCGACCGTTCACAGGCGGCGCACGATCAGAGCCTCTTTGATTTGAACGCCAAGTACGCGGATGTCGTTTCGCTGGAAGAGACGTTGCAATATTTGAACGCCTTCCGCGCCGCCGCTGCGCCGGGCCGCGCAGGGGACTGATCCTCGGGAGGAAATCCGAATGCCCGAACCGCCTTCAGCGAACCCGCAAGACCATGGCCGGTTTCCCTATTCCCCGATTGTGGACCGCAAGCCGTTGCGCTGGCCAAAGGGCGCGCGCGTCGCGGTCTGGGTGATCCCCAACATCGAGCATTTTCTTTTCGACCGCCCCTCCACTTCGCTCACGCAAGTCACGACCAGCCTCGTTCCAGACGTGTTGAATTATTCCTGGCGCGATTACGGCGTGCGCGTGGGCGTCTGGCGGATGATGGAAATCATGGAGCGCCACGGTGTCCGAGCCACGGTGGCGCTCAATTCCGATGTGTGCGAACGCTACTCCCGCATCCTCGAGGAAGGCAACCGCCTCGGATGGGAATGGATGGGCCACGGCACGAATAACTCCACGCTCATCAACAAACAGTCCGAAGAGGAAGAGCGCGCCCTTATCGCGCACGTGGTCGGCACCATCACGAAAGCTACCGGCGCGCATCCGCGCGGCTGGCTCAGCCCCGCGCTATCCGAGTCGCACCGCACGCTCGATATCCTCGCCGAAAACAAAATCGAGTACGTAGCGAATTGGGTGAACGACGAGCAGCCTTACCCGATGCGCGTTAAAACTGGAACCATGCTTTCTATGCCATATTCGCTTGAGATCAACGACATCCCCGCCCTCCTCGATCATCACAAGAGCGGCGAGGAGTTTGGCCAGATGATCCGCGATCAATTCGATGAGCTCTACGAAGACGGCGCGAAGTCAGGGCGCGTCATGGCCATTTCGCTGCATCCCTTTCTGATTGGCCACCCGCATCGCAGCAAATATTTTGCGCAGGCTCTCGCGCACATCACGTCACGCCAGGAAGTGTGGCTCGCAACTGGGAGTGAAATCGCGGATTGGTACAAGACGAATAGTTTGAATAAATCTGAGCGGAGCGAGGCGTGAAATTCTGTTTGAAAAATGCTCTGATCGCAGTGGGGTCGTATTGGCTCTCTACATGGGCTGTTGTTCCCCTCGGGATGCTTTTCGCCAAAATCGCAAACCATATCATCTACGGCGATAGCGTCCTTGCTGCAATATTCATGGGCATGATCCTTTCCCTGGGACGGTCTGTGGCCGCCGCGGCGGCGGGAATTTGCGTCACGCTCGTTGCAGACGGCAAGAATCCCGAATTCTGGGCAATTATCCCGTCAGTACTCTATGCCACTCGCTTGTTTCGCTACCATTTCCAAATGTCTCCAACCACTTGGGATTACCTGGAGGTGTATGTCGAGAAGTTCTTTCCCGCTGTTGTTTGCATTGCAGCCGCGTTTCTTGTCGCCCGGGTGGGCCGTCGTCATAAGGGTTGATGACCGGAACGCAGAGCTGATCCACGGCGATCTCGAGGTCCAGACTTCAAGACTCAAGTGCCCCTGTGGTAGCGCTGGTAGGTAGCTCAATTGTGTATTTGGTGCGCTGCCGTTCGCGATGTTGCGCAAGCGCGAGTTCGATCAGGCGGTCGAGCAACTGGCGGTAGGGCAGGCCGGAAGCTTCCCAGAGCTTCGGGTACATGCTGATGGAGGTGAAGCCGGGGATGGTGTTGATTTCATTCAGGAGAATTTTCCCGGTGCGATGCTCGAGGAAAAAATCCACGCGGGCCATGCCCAGGCATTCGAGTGTGCGGAAGGCACGGACGGCATATTCCTGTAATTTCTTCACCTGCGTTTTGGTCAGCTTCGCTGGAATAAGTAGGCGCGTGCCTTCCTCGAGATATTTCGCAGCGTAGTCGTAGAATTCGCGATGCGGGATGATTTCGCCGGGAATGGACGCCTTCGGATCTTCGTTGCCCAGAACGGAAAGCTCGATTTCGCGGCCGCGGATCGCTTTCTCCACCATGATTTTCTGCGCGAATTCGGCGGCGAAGTCCATCGCGGCACCGAGTTCCTTCGCGTTGTGCGCTTTAGTCATGCCGACGGAACTCCCGAGCGTCGCGGGCTTCACAAAAACGGGGAAGCGGAATTTTTTGCGGATCTCGCGGAGAATTTTCTCGCTCGATTTTTCCCACTCCGCGCGAGGAACCGCCAGGAATTCTCCCACAGGAAGCTTGGCCTGCAGGAACAATCGCTTCTGCATATCCTTGTCCATGCCGACGGCGGAACCCAAGACGCCCGAGCCGACGTAGGGAAGCCCGGCGAGATCGAGCAGGCCTTGAACCGCGCCGTCCTCGCCAAACGTGCCGTGCAATACGGGAAATACGACGTCCACGCGAAACGCGTCCGCCCGCGAATTGTTCGCGGGAACGAGCGCCGCCACATTGGGATCGGCGGACAACATCACGCTTTCGCCTGTGCGCAGCACTTCGCCGAGCGCCGGTTTACCATCAGTTGAAGAGGGCAACATTTTGTGCGCCGCCGTTCCGGCGAGCCAGCGGCCATCCTTCGAGATGCCGATGGGCACTGCTTCGTATTTTTCGGGATCGAGCGCGGAAATGACGGACGCGGCAGAGATCAGCGAGACTTCGTGCTCGCCCGATCGCCCGCCGAACAAGATGCCGATGCGCAGCCGCTTTTTTTCAGTGGTCATGTTGGTGTGAGGATTCCAGTGGCACACGCTTCAGCCTGTGGGTTTTCCAATCCAATGAGAAATTCAAAACCCACAAGCTGAAGCATATGCCACTAAATTCGCTACAAAATCTTCTTCCCCAAACCGGATAGCACCATCTCGACGCCCAGCAGGGCCGTCTGATTATGCAGATCGATCACCGGATTAATTTCGACGACTTCGAGCGATACCATCGCTTCGCTGTCCGCGATCATTTCGAGAGCCAGGTGGGCTTCGCGATACGTCACGCCGCCGCGCACCGGAGTGCCCACACCGGGCGCGTCGTCAGGGTCGACAAAATCGAGATCGAGGCTGACGGCCACGCCGTCGGTATCGTCGCTCACGAAGCGCAGCGCTTCGCTCATCACGTCGCGCATGCCGCGCTCGTCAATGTCTCGCATGGTGAAAACGTGGACGCCGGATTCCTTGATCAAGCGGCGCTCCTTGGGATCGAGATCCCGCACGCCGACCAGGCAGACATTGCGCGGCTCGACTTTCGGCTTGTAGCCGAGCAGCTCGACCAGCTCCGGCGCGCCATAGCCGATGATGGCCGCGAGCGGCATCCCATGAATGTTGCCCGAAGGCGAACTATCCGGCGTGTTCATGTCGCCGTGCGCGTCGAGCCACAGATACCCCACGCGTTTCGACTGCCCGCGAAAATGGTTCGACACTCCCGAGCACGAGCCCACCGCGATGGAGTGGTCCCCGCCGAGCACCAACGGGAAGTAACCTTCCGTGAGAGTGCGCTCGGTCATTTCCGCGAGGCCGCGGCAGGTTTCAGCAATTTCGTTCAAATACTTGGCGCGCTTATCTCCGTAGTGCTGCTCTTCGGGCTGCTTCACGCTCACATTGCCGATATCTTCGACCGTGTGGCCGAGCGATTTCAGACGCGTTTGCAGGCCGGCCACGCGCAGCGCCGAGGGCCCCATGTCCACTCCGCGGCGGCTTTGGCCGAGGTCCATCGGAACGCCAATGATGCGAATTTTTTGCGCCATATTTGCGGCCAGTCCCGCTCGCCCCACTTGGGCAGGATAGCGACGAGACTAAGGATAAACCCTGTAGATCATGCGAGGGAACGGAATGACTTCGCGAATGTGCTCAGTTCCGCAAATCCAGGCCACCGTGCGCTCCAACCCCAGGCCGAAGCCAGCGTGCGGGACGCTGCCGTAGCGGCGCAGGTCCAGATACCAGCCAAACGCCTCCTCCGGCAAGTTGTGTTCGCGGAGCCGCTTCAGGAGCAGATCGTAGTCATGGACGCGCTGGCCTCCACCGATGATTTCGCCGTAGCCTTCGGGAGCGAGCATGTCGAATCCCAGCGCCAGCTCTGGCCGATCCGGGTCCGGCTGCATGTAGAAGGCCTTCATCGCGGCAGGATAGCGGTGGACCATCACCGGGCGATCGTAGGCGCTTGAAAGAATCGTTTCTTCGTCGCCGCCGAAGTCGTCGCCCCATTTCGCCGGATTCCCGTTCTTCTGAAGAATTTGAATTGCTTCGTCGTAGGTGATGCGGGGAAATGGAACCGTGACACTCGCGAGTTTGGAAGTATCCCGCCCAATCGTTTCGAGTTCCCGCGCGCGGTTTTTGAGCGCCGATTGCACAATGTGGCTGACCAGGCCTTCGCCAAGCGCCATCATGTCTTCCAGGTGCGAGTAAGCGGCCTCGGGTTCAAGCATCCAGAATTCGGTGAGGTGCCGGCGCGTCTTGGATTTTTCCGCGCGAAACGTCGGGCCGAATGTGTAGACCTTGCCAAGCGCCATGGCCGTCGCCTCGACATAGAGCTGGCCGGACTGCGTGAGATAGGCTTTCTCGTCGTCGATGTACTGCACTTCGAATAGCGTCGTGGTGCCTTCGCAGGCGGCCGGCGTAAAAATGGGCGCTTCGGTCAGGATGTAGCCTTGCGAATCCATGTATTCATGTGCGGCCCGCACAGCCTCCGCACGGATGCGCAGGATCGCCGCCTGGCGTGGTGTGCGAATCCAGAGATGGCGGTGATCCAGCAGGAAATCGACGCCGTGTTCCTTGAGCTGGATCGGGTAGGGCGTATCGTCCGGCACGCGTTGCACGACTTCGATCGCGGTAATCTGGATTTCGAATCCGCCGGGCGCGCGCTTATCCGCGTGGATGAGCCCCGTGACGATCACGCTGGATTCCTGCGTCAGGCCGCGCAAGGATTCGAACGCCGCCGGCTGGTCTTTCAGCGATACGACGCCCTGGATCGTGCCTGTGCCGTCGCGGAAGATGGGGAAAAGTAGTTTGCCGGCTTCGCGCAGGTTGTACAACCAGCCTTGCAGCGTGACGACCTGGCCGTCATGTTTTCCAACATCCTGAATGGTGACTACGGGCATCTATATTGGCTTCACTCCTTGCATGAAATTCTCCGCGTGGGTTCGGCCCAAGTAGCACAGCCACTCTTGGCTGTGCGCTCTTCGCGACACTCAACAAAGGCGCACAGCCAAGAGTGGCTGTGCTACTTGCCGGCTACGCCCGCTCCTCATCGAATTTTTCGAAAACGGTGCGGACACCGCGCAGAGTTTCCGCGAACGCCGCCACCTCGACGGAACCTGCCGCGACGGCGGGCTCTTTCAATTCGAGGACGACGGGGGCATCGGGAGGCAGCGCAGCGAGCGTGGCGCTCCAGTCGATGGTTCCCTCATAGGGCAGAAGATGATCGTCGCGCTCGCCATGATTGTCGTGCACGTGCGTGGTCACGATGAAATCGCGGACGATTTCCAGCGCTTCCGGAACGCCGCCCTCGAGATGGGCGTGCCCGGCATCGAAGCACATCTTCACGCTCGTGAGACGGGTCTGTTCCAGGAAATTTTTCAGGTTCACGGGAGTCGCCATCTCGCCCGGCGTGTTTTCAATCGCCAGCGTAACACCGCGCTGCCGCGCAAACAGGGACAAGTGTTCGAGAGAACTGAACGCGGCGTCCCACTTCCGGTCGTCCGGAATATCGCGCTGCCGCGCCACGTGTTGAACGCAGTAGCGGAAGGGAATGTGCTCCACCAGATCCAGTGCGCGCTTGATTTCGTCCACGGCTTCCTGGCGCCGCAAACGCTCCGGATCGCAAATCGAGAGCGGCGCGCCGCTTTCCCGCGACAGATGGAAATCGCGCGTCGTCGGCGAATGAATGGAATGGAGGGACAAATTATTTCCCGCGAGCCACGCGGCTAGTTCGTGCGCATCCTCGGCCGAGCGGTAATCGAAATGTCCGCGGGAGCAAAACAGTTCGATCGCGGAAACTCCCGCGCGCGCCGCTTCCCCCACCAGGGCAGCCGTCAGTTTCTTGTTTACAAAAAGATACGTCGAGAGAACACGTTTTATGGTCACAATGTGCGGGACCTGTTCATCGGAATGATTTCGACTCTATGCGATGCCTCAAATCGCGTCAAGGCAAGCCCCGCCAGCCGAGCAGCGGGGAAGAAACTCAATCTGGAACTTGGAGGCTTGCGTTTTTCGGGACACTACTCTTCGAGCAAAAATTCGGCGTCCGGGGGGCCGGGAATTATTCCAGCGTCGACGCCACGTTTCAGAAATTCGTGAACGGCCTGGCGGCCTCGTGGGCCATAGCCCAGGGTCCACTTGTTCACGTACATTCCGATAAATTTGTCGGCCATCTCGGGCTCCATGTCGCGCGCGAACTGCATGGCGTAATTGACGGCCGCTTCGCGATGATCCAGCGCATAGGACACGCTTTCGCGGATGGCGCGCCCGACCTGCAGGCCAATCGTTGGACCCAGGGCGCGCCGCACCGCATTGCCGCCAAGCGGCAATGGGAGCCCCGTCTGTTCGACCCACCATTGTCCCAGGTCGACGACCTTG
>Ga0210409_10008882_pt1 | contig 10196 bp, 9 predicted proteins | sample IncBWH17MmetaG_FD_161649 | JGI IMG/M metagenome (GOLD analysis project Ga0210409, IMG submission 161649) | Forest soil microbial communities from Barre Woods Harvard Forest LTER site, Petersham, Massachusetts, United States - Inc-BW-H-17-M | ecosystem: Environmental > Terrestrial > Soil >...
CCGGCTAAAAAGGGAATCGCTCAGTTTAGCAGCTTAGCGATGGCGAACTTACGCGCGACTTGCGGAACGTCAGTAAGACCATTGCGAATAGTCCGACTGAGAGCAACCCAAACGTTCCGGGTTCCGGAACGTGGGGGGCAGGAGGAGGGGTGATCGTGCCCCCTGATCCGCCCGGCCCTCCAGCAGTTACCGTGCAGCCGGTGGAGATGACATTGGTATCCAGCGTCACGGCACCATTTAGCGCTATGACTCTACCGCACCCATCTGTTGCACCGGTGACGAGAGTGTCGGAGGCTTTCGCGATAATAGTTCCGAGGAAAGTGGTGGTTGAACCGAGAGTCGCGGAGCTGCCAACCTGCCAAGTTATGCCGCCGTTACCGGTAAATCCACCAGCGGCGGCATCGATCACTGTAACACTCGAGGCGCTTGCGGTCGTGAGCGTGCTCCCTATCTGAAAAGTCCACTGTGCAGTGTTGCTGCCCAGGGCATCGAGAGTGAGTGCTCCCGTCAACTGAGCCGACGACGAAAAAAAATAGACGCCCGGCGTGAGGGTCATTCCCCCCAGATCTTGACCAGTCAATACTTGAGTGGGTGCCAGGCCTTTTGCAGCAAGGTACGCCGTGTTGGCGTCAGCCTGGGCCGCCCCCGCAACCGCATCAGCTTGGTGTGCGGCTCCTGTAAAGGTTCCCGGGCCGTCATTGGCTGTAGTTCCAAAAAAGCCAGTGATCGCACTGCCTGGGCTGACACCCAGACTTCCAGTGAGGGTGGTCGGGCCGGTATTCGTCACCGTCGAGGCACCGAGGACCGCAAAAGGAGCCGCAGTCCCAATATCCGGGGTGTCGGCATAGGCGCTGACTGCCAGCAGCGGTAGAACGAAGACTAAAACCAACACGAAAAAGTTGCGCAATCTCATATTTCCCCCTTACTCGAACTGGGCCCGCACTTTGCCTCTTTGACGACACCGGAGATCTATTACTTCTAGACCGGTCTGCAGCGGCAACCCCGCTAGAGGCTCTGGAACGGTAAGCGACGTGACCCGCACCATTCTCTTCAGGGATTCAACCGCAGAGGATGTGGCATGTTTCTGGCCAAACTTTCAGTTTCGCTCGATGTCGGTAAGTCTTTTACTACAGCCGTCTAATTAAATAGGTAAGACCGCGCGAACAGAACTTATCCAAATCCGTTGCGCAATTACGTCCAAGAATTTCCCGTTCTGCTGCTCGGCGATGAACTTATCTAGACGCGCACCTGTCCACTTTTGGACAGTCTTGCAGTTTCTTTCCGAACAAAATGGTCTCGTTGCAAATTCGGAGAACGCACTGCGACCTCCCCAGCAGATCGCAAGGGTTTGGTGTGCTTTCTCGGCTTTAACGTACAATATCTGTTGTAACGATTATCGTCGCCACGCATCCACCCCTGCAGGCAGTCACACATCTTAGCCCGGTCAATTCCGTCGCCGATCCTGGAGCATGGTGGGCTTGACTAAGTCGGCCGGCGCGACAGTAAGATGACTCCGAAGGAGAAACCCATGCAAAAACGCAAACTAGGAAAAAGCAACTTGGAGGTTTCGGCTCTAGGTTTTGGCTGCATGGGAATGAGCTTTGGCTTCGGTCCGCCCGGAGACAAACAGGAAATGATCTCCGTCATCCGCGCAGCCGTGGAACGCGGCGTCACCTTCTTCGACACCGCCGAAGTCTACGGCCCGTTCACAAACGAAGAACTCGTGGGCGAAGCGCTCGCTCCCTTCCGCAAGCAAGTGGTGATCGCCACCAAGTTCGGCTTCCGGCCTGCCTCCACGGGTGAAGGGCGTTGGAGCGTCCTGGACAGCCGCCCGGAGCATATCAAAGAGGTCGCCGAAGCCTCGCTCAAGCGACTCAAGACCGATGTCATCGATCTGTTCTATCAGCACCGCGTTGACCCCAACGTGCCGATCGAAGAAGTTGCCGGAGCGGTGAAAGAGCTGACTCAGCAAGGCAAGGTAAAGCACTTCGGCCTTTCCGAAGCAGGGGTGCGGACCATTCGTCGCGCACACGCAGTTCACCCCGTCGCCGCACTCCAGAATGAATATTCGCTCTGGTTCAGAGAACCGGAAAAAGAAGTGATTCCGACTCTCGAAGAACTCGGGATCGGCCTAGTTCCCTTCAGTCCCCTAGGTAAAGGCTTCCTTACCGGAAAGATCAGCGAAGACACGCAGTTCCACAAAAGCGATTTCCGCAACATCGTCCCTCGCTTTACGCCAGAGAACCGCAAAGCAAATCAAGCCTTCGTGGACCTGCTGGGCAGATTTGCCCAACAGAAGAAAGCGACGCCCGCGCAGATCGCGCTCGCGTGGCTGCTTGCGAAGAAACCGTGGATCGTTCCAATCCCCGGCACCACCAAGCTGCATCGCCTAGAAGAAAACATCGCAGCCGTTAACGTCGCACTTTCGCCCCAGGATCTCCGCGAACTGGAGACCGCAGCCTCAAAGATCCCGGCGCAAGGCGCCCGCTACCCCGAAGAGCTTCAAAAAATGGTCGGCCGCTAACCTCTGCGATTGTCACCCCGAACCCGCTCGCGCCGTTTGTGGGCGGTGTGATCGCAGATTCCGATTCCCATCGGAAGGGATCTGGTTTTCGCTTCATCGCGGCAACTTAGGGGGTCGGACCTTCAGGTCCGACATGCAGCACGGATGAAAGAGGGTCGTTTTGCCCACTCCGATTCAATATCAGATTAGTTGCGAAAAAGACGGTCCGACGGTGAAAGCCACATACGACCTGATCGCACCGTCCGGCGGCACGGCGCTGATCGCGAGCTTCAGCTTGGCGGTGGACGGCAAGGAACTGATCGACCAAACCCATTGGATTTCCGGACAAGCACGCTTCAACGGGACGCACTTCACGCAGCTCGACCACCCGGACAACGATGTCACCGTGGCTTTTTCCATTTCCAGCAACGAAGGTTGGAACGCCGCCGACAACGATATCCTGCGGGGAGAGAAGCGCTTTGACGAGGTCTCTTTCGACAATTCGTAGGCGACTCACGCGTTCGGCCGCGTGCCCCATCCCTGCGGTTTTCAGGACGGTTGGCGCCGCCCCCGGTGTCATCCCGAGCCTGCCCGCCACAGGAGGGCAGAGCGATCGCAGATTCCGATCTCATCGGAAGGGACCTGCTTTTAGCCGTTTCCGCGGTTTACGTAGGGGCGCGTCTTCAGCGCGTCCCAGGCCGCCAGGCCGCATCTTGCCTTGAATTGGATCTAGGTAGCGGCGAGTTTACCTCGCCATCCGGTCATCGCCAATGCAACAGCCGCACCCTTGAAAACCCACAAGCGTGCGCCACCCGTCGTCGAGGACAGAATTAGTGGTGGTTTTGTGTCAGGGCACGGCTTCAGCCGTGCCGTAAGTCTCGCGAAAATCAATCCCGCCTTTAGGCGCTGCGGGCTTTTGTGGCATAGGCTTCAGCCGGTGTGTCTTTCCTGTCGGTGGAAGCCCCGGATTTCAATCCGGGGGAGCACGCCTTCAGGCGTGCGCAAAAAAGCGCAAGCACGCGAAGGGCTTCAGCCGTCGCGGGCGCCTTTGACTCTGTAGGGGCGCGTCTTTAGCGCGTCCCAGGCCGCCAGGCCGCATCTCGCCTTGATTTGATTTGCGTAGCGGCCACTGTAGCGCCCGCTTTCCGAAGCGGGCTCCGCCGTAACCTTGCATCGCAAATCACCGGCTTGACGGCTGATGGAAGCCCCTGACTCTTAGTTCACCCTGCTTGCCCCAAGTGTCGAGGGGAGCCTCGATCGCAGATTCCGATTCCTATCGGAAAGGGCCCGGTCAGCGAGCCTGCCTGCCGCTGGCGAGCAAGGCGAGCGTCCCGTTGTAGTGGCGGGTCTTTAGACCCGCAGACGAGCAAGGCGAGCGCTCCTCACTCCGAGTGGCACAGCCATTCCTGGCTGTGCTCCGACGATCACCATCGCTGCTACCGGGAAATCGGATAACGGAGCAACCGCGCTGACGCGCACCCCTATAGCTGAGGTTTACCCCAAGGTCCGAGGGGACCCTGCTTGCCGACCGCAGGTTCCGGCTCCTGTCGGAATCGCAGATTCCGATTCCTATCGGAAAGGGTCGCGGGCGACTTAGCTTCGCCCTCTTCGATCGCGTACTCCGCCCGCGTGCCGCCCCGCGTACGCCGCCCCCGGTGTCATCCCGAGCAAAGCCGAGGGACCTGCTTTTCGCCCTTTCCGCGGTTTACGGATCCGCTTTTCGTCTGTACAGCGAGCTCTGCGGCGGTCAAATGCAACAGCCGCATCCTTGAAAACCCACAAGGGTGCGCCACCCGTCACCCGCCAGGAACGCGCTGGCCGGGCCTTCGGGCCCGGCCTTTTGCTTTCCTTAAAGTCACCAAAGCCAGCTTGACTTGGTTCTTGAAGAGCGCAGACTTAAAAAGTGGAGGTTTCTAAGTCATGGGCACACCAGCACCAACGACTCAACAAGCGTCGTTGAATATCAGTAAGGCTCTCCATAGTCTGTTCAACGAAGTCATAAGTGGAACGGCGCATCTCAATGCTGCGAGGAGCTTGGCCGAAGCGTCGAAAACCCACCCGGTCATAATGAACGCCTCGCCTGCCTTCTTTAATCTAACAATCCAGGCGCACCTTGAGGCTGCCCAACTCTCCGCGGCGAGATTGTTCGACGAGCATAAGGATTGTGCAGGCATTCCCTGGCTGCTAAAGCAGGCCAAACACCGTCGTGAGGAATTTAGTTTCCGAACAGCCGACGAACTGGACCACGCGATTAGGGAAGCCGAGGGAATCTGCGCAACGCAGTCATCCGTGCTGGCCTCGCTCAAACTGCGTCGGGATAGATGGCTCGCGCACCTCGACAAGAAAACGATTAGAAACCCCGAGCAATTTGCAAACGATACCAAATTGACCTATCCGGAGCTTGAAAGCCTTTTCGGTTGTGCCGAAATAATTCTGAACGGTATGGCGGACCAGCGCGGGGAAGCTGGATTCCTGATTTTCGGCGATGACTACGACGACTTATCTCACACCCTTGGGCTCATGGAAAAGGGCGTGCAGGCAAACGCTCAGGAATTGGAGCGGCGCATCGGACCGTGCCCAGAACTCTCGGGTGATTTCTAGATTATGGCCAACCCAGTGGACGACAAGCCTGCTCCTGCCTCGGCAGTTCCGGAAAAACCTGCTGACGAGATACGCACGTTTGCAAACTTCCTTGAGACGTGTGGTCCGGATTCTACGCAATACGTTTCGGGATTGGTGCATATTACTTCAAGTGGAAATGACCGCGTCGCGACTCCTGAAATTGACCTGCATTGCGAAAGTGAATCCTGTAATGGCGTTCGGCGCTTCCATTGTAGTGATGACGAGCGGCTTTCGACCGATGTAAACTTCGCCTTTCTCAATTATTTCTGCAAGAACTGCGAGGAGTTCGGGAAAACATTTGCGCTGGCAGTCCAGCGAGATGGCAGCAAGAAATCAGGCAAAGTACTGAAATTGGGCGAGGCGCCTCCTTTCGGGCCGCCTACTCCTTCACGCGTGATGAAGTTGGTTGGAGAAGACCGCGAGCTTTTCCTAAAGGGGCGACGCGCGGAATTGCATGGACTTGGAATCGGTGCCTTCGCTTACTACCGCCGAGTAGTAGAAGAGCAAAAAGGCCGCATCATCGAAGAGATTGGGAAGGTTGCGGTCAAAATCAAGCCATCCAGAGAAACCACAGACCTGTTTGCGAAAGCGAAGGCTGAGACACAATTTACCACCGCAATTGACATGATAAAGTCGGCGATCCCGGAAGCCGTTTTAATTGATGGGCATAACCCACTAACGCTTCTGCACTCTGCTCTAAGTGAAGGGCTTCACGCGCACACAGATGAAGAGTGTTTGGAACTTGCTACCAGTATCCGCGTTGTGTTGACCGAGCTAGCGGAACGGATCTCGACGGCGCTAAAGGAAGAGGCCACCTTGAAAAGCGCAGTGAGCCGACTCCTAAATCGTAAGTCTAGCTAGGTGTCGGTGCAAGCCGCAAGCTCAGCCCGAAGGAGCTGACAAGGGTCTCCGACCCCCGTCGGTAGCAACTCCGGACGGTGTTCCATCAACCAGAGACAGAAGTCCATTGGCCCGGTCTCTGCTAGCCAAACCTCTGGACCCTGTTGCTTCCAGAGTTCACATACTTCCTTCCTGCGCTCTTCTTCGGTCATGATCTCTCCGGTGGCCCATCCTTGCGCCGTTGGTTCTTGCAAGGGTGGGGCTTTTGACTTTCGTTCTCGGGCGGCTAGTCTTTTCGGTCTTGCGAAAGCGCGTCCTGTGCCCTTGAGCGATTCTTTACGAACCGGCGCCGGGGCCGCCAGGCGACCCGCACTCCTTCCACAGCTTTTCCCAATTCCAGAGCTCGGAGGTCACCTTGTTCGGCAACTTGAATCCGAGCTGATGCGCCAGCATGCACACCTGCCCGCGATGGTGCGCTTCGTGCGCCAGCATGTAGCACAGCATCTCCACGCCCACCGGCCAAGGCCGAGCCCAGCCATCTCTAAGAAACTTCTCCACGCGGCCCCCACCGCCGCCGAGCGCTTCCGCGAGCATCTCCGCGCAGCGAGCGGCGCTCTCCGCCAATCCCGCGCGCGCCTGCCGCGGGGTGCAGTGCGCCCGATCGAGCTGTCGCGGAACCTTTAGGTGCGGAGCCGTAAGCCGGACCCACTTGGTGCGGACGTTGTGCATGTGCGTGAAGATCGCCGCAATCGTGCGGGCCTTGCCGGGCGGCTTGGCTCTCCAGGCGCCAGGGTCAAGATGTTCGATAAGCATCTGGTTCATCCGCTCATTGGCGGCAAAGATCCGGACTGCGGCGCGCCCCAATGGAGTGCCCAATTCAGTACCCAGTTGAGTGTGAAGTTGCGTGCGAACCTTGTGCTGACGCATGGTCACGGCTCCCTGCTCCCCGAGCCTATAATACGTCCGGCCCGTCCGACAGAGGGGGATTGGTTCCTTTTGTTACTTTCCCGAAGATCCGCTCCCCACCCGTCCGCAACCCATTCAATCCACAGTCTTTAATTTAACACTTGACAGGTTGTAACGGATGTAGTAATCTTTAAGGCAAAGTTACTGATAGTGTGCCCGTTTGGTCTCCTAATTCCCCCGCAACCCCGTGTGTATTTTCGTAACAAGCCCCTCAACGACGCGCTACCCACTGCTCACTACCCACTACCCACTTTTCTTCGTCCTTTGTTTTCATACTCTTACGGACTCTTTGTCGCTCCCAAAGAATTCAAGTCTCTTGCAATCAAGCAAATCCGAACTCTTGCGCAAAATACCGGGCGTGCGAGGGTACTTCTGCTTGGCCGTTCACGAATCACAAGGTCACGAGCCACAAGTCACGTCCTTTCATTCGTTTGCAGCCTCTTTGCCGTCTCTTTGCGCTCTTTTCTGCACTCGTTCCCTTTGTTTTCAGCAGCATACAGCCTCTTTTCCCAAAATGCCGGGGGGTACCTCTGCGCTCTCTGCGGCTCAGCGTTACCATTCGCCGTCGTTTTCCCGCCTCTTCGTGTTTCGCCTTTCTTTTCGATTCGTGCCGCGCAGGGGTAAGATGGAACCCCTAAATCCGGGGACTAAACCATGACGCAAACCACAGACGCTAACAACCGCATGAATCGCCCGCTCGATGCCGTCGATCCGCAAATCGCGCAACTGCTTCGCGAGGAAGCGAAGCGCCAGGCCACTACCTTGGAGTTGATCCCTTCGGAGAACCTGGTCTCCGAAGCGGTGCTCGAGGCCATGGGCTCGATCTTCACCAACAAATACGCGGAGGGCTATCCGGGCAAGCGCTACTACGGCGGCTGCGAGTACGCCGACAAAGTCGAGCAGCTGGCCATCGATCGCGCCAAGGAATTGTTCGGAGCCGAGCACGCCAACGTGCAAGCGCACTCGGGAACCTCCGCAAACATCGCGGTCTACATGGCCACGCTGAAGCCCGGCGACACCGTGCTGGGCATGAACCTGGCGCACGGCGGCCATCTGACGCACGGGCACCCGCTGAATTTCAGCGGCCGCATGTACAAATTCATCGCCTACGGCGTGCGCCAGGAAGACGAGCGCATCGATTACGACGAAATCGAAAAGCTGGCGCACGAACACAAGCCGCGCATGATCGTGGCGGGAGCCAGCGCGTATTCGCGCGTCATCGATTTCGAGCGCATGGGCAAAGTCGCCAAGGCGGTCGACGCCATTTTCTTTGTGGACATGGCGCACATCGCCGGCCTGGTCGCCGCGGGCGTGCATCCCAGCCCCGTGCCGCACGCCGACATCGTCTCCACCACAACGCACAAAACGCTGCGCGGCCCGCGCGCCGGAATGGTGCTTGCCCGCGGAGCGTTTGCGAAAGAGCTGGACCGGCTCACATTCCCCGGCATGCAAGGCGGCCCGCTGGTGCACACCATCGCCGCAAAGGCGGTTTGCCTGAAAGAAGCCATGGAGCCGTCTTTCCGCGAATACCAGAGGCAAGTAGTCGCCAACGCGCGCGCTCTCGCGGCATCCATCGCCAAGCAAGGATTCCGCATCGTGTCCGGCGGCACGGATAATCACCTTTTCCTGATCGAGCTGCACTCGCGCGGCTTGACCGGCAGCGACGCGGAAAAGGCCCTGGACCGCGCCGGAATCACGGTAAACAAAAACGCCATCCCCTTCGATCCGCTGCCGCCCATGAAGGCCGGAGGAATCCGCCTGGGCAGCCCCTCGATCACCACGCGCGGCATGCGCGAAGCGGAAATGGAGCAGATCGGCGCGTGGATCGCGGAAGTCCTCGGACACATCGGCGACGCCGCGGTGGAGCAGCGCGTGCGCCAGCAAGTCGCGGAACTCGCCGCGCGCTTCCCCATCTACGAATCGCGCTTGAAAGGCGCGCCGAGCCGCGCCGGCTTCGCCCACGTCTAGCGTGCGCGATTGATGAACATCATCAAGGCGACGCACGATTTCGAGCGCTGGCTCGCGAAGCAAATTCCGCTGGTGCGGCGCGACGTCGCGCTGAAACACGCGCACATGGCGGAGTCGTCCTTTTCCTTTTTTCGCGCCACGTTTTACCGCTGGCTGCAACTCTGGCACCAGAATTGTCTGGACGTAGCCGGCGCGCCTAAGGTGCTGGCGATCGGCGACCTGCACATCGAAAATTTCGGCACCTGGCGCGATCAGGAAGGCCGGCTCATCTGGGGCGTCAACGATTTGGACGAAGCGTGGCCCGGACCCTACACGTTGGATTTGATCCGCCTGACAACCAGCGCATACCTCGCGATTTCCGGCGATCATTTAGGTCTCACCAAGCGAGAAGCCGCGGAAGCGGTGGAAGAAGGCTACCGCGACGCGCTAAACGATGGCGGCCAGGCCTTTATCCTGGCGGAACAGCACCAGTGGCTGCGCCTGATGGCGTTGAGCAAGCTGCGCGACCCCGTGCATTTCTGGGCCAAGATGACGCAAAATCCGCCATACAACGCCAAGGCGCCCGCGGAAGTGCGGCGCCTGTTGGAGCAATCGTTTCCCACTCCGCGGCCTGCGTACGTGTTGAAGCGCCGGATCGCCGGCTTGGGCAGCCTGGGGCATCCGAGAATTCTGGCGCTGTCTTCCTGGAAAGGCGCGTGGGTCGCGCGGGAAGCCAAAGCCATTCGCACCTCCGCGTGGGCCTGGTATCGCGGCGTTTCGGCGACAAATCTGTACGGCCCAAAACTAGTGCAAAGCGCGATTCGCGTGCAGGATCCGTGCGTGCGATTCCACGGGCACTGGCTGGTGCGGCGGCTGGCCCCGGATTGTTCGCGGATTGAGATCGCGTCTTTGCCCGCGCAGCGCGATGAAGCACGTTTGCTGTATTGCATGGGCTGGGAAACCGCGAACATGCATTTCGCCAGCGGCCGTGCAATTCCCCAGGTAAAACGCGATCTTGCCGCGCGGCACGGGCGTTGGCTGCACAAGGCGGCGAAGGCCATGATGAAGGCCACCATGGCGGATTGGGAAGACTGGCGCGCGGGCTGGAAGCGCGCGTTTTAAGGGAACACGGGACGCACGGGACGCCAGCGTTTTGATGCTGTCCCAGCGACCCGGCAGCACGGCCAGCCGCAAAACTTTACGGCGGGTTTTGCTCGCTGTCCCAAGACTGGACCACGGGTCAGTAGACTGCAGCCGACATTGCGCGTAGCTTCCCTAAATAGGCATGAATAAACGACCGCGACGCGAGAATCTCTTG
>Ga0210409_10008884_pt1 | contig 10196 bp, 8 predicted proteins | sample IncBWH17MmetaG_FD_161649 | JGI IMG/M metagenome (GOLD analysis project Ga0210409, IMG submission 161649) | Forest soil microbial communities from Barre Woods Harvard Forest LTER site, Petersham, Massachusetts, United States - Inc-BW-H-17-M | ecosystem: Environmental > Terrestrial > Soil >...
GGAGGTCGCGGAATCGACGATCCGCATATTCACCCGCAAAGTTTCCGAATTGCCGCACTGAGCGCTCCCGGTAACGACGTAGTCATATTCGTGCTCTGAAGCTGTCGACCGCGCGAGCGTCGGCTGCTCACCCTTCAACGGTTTGAGCGAGAGACCTCGGCCCTGTCGAAGAAGATCGGTAACAAGGTCGTCGGTAAAGGCTTCCACCACGCGTTGCCGATCGGGATCGCCTGTCAAATTGCGCATCGGCGCTACAGCCACGGTAATGTTCGGCAGCAGGCATGGCCATTGCGGTTTTTCGGACCCGGGACTCGGCCGCTCTTGCGACCGAGGGCTGGGGCTCTCCGTCACACGATCGGGCATCGCGCTTGGCGAAGGGTGAGCTTGGCTGCGCGGTGCGCCGCTTACGAGATGACCCTCCCCGCCCGAACGGGCGATAGCGCGCGCCAGCGCCTGGGTTTCCTCATCGGGCGTGACGCTCAGCTCGCGCTGCAAAGTAGCTACGCAGCTTTTGTACTGGCGCAGCGCTTCACCGCGGCGGCCGCCACGCGCGTAGGCGCGCATCAGCGCGCGCTGCCCTGATTCGGATAGCGGTTCGAGGGTCACCAGCCGGCGCCCGGACTGGATCGCCGATTCGTAGTCTCCGGCGGCATCTTGCAGCGCGATTAACCGTTCCAGAACGTCACAGATCGCAGCAAGCGCGCGGTCTCGCGCCGCTGCCAACCATTCCTGAAACGGCTCGGAAGCGATATAGAAATCCGCCAGGAAATCTCCCCGGTACAAATCGGCTGCCGTCTGCAGCTCGCGAGGATCCTGCGAGCGCGACAGCCGCTCGAAATCATCGAGGTCGACAATGGCGTCTTCGATCCGGCAGTTGGCGAAGTCGGCCGCCAAATCAGAGGCTGCTCCGCGCCCGAGCGCCTTGCGCAGCTCCAACAGGCAATTGCGTAAGCTATGGCGGCCTTGCTCCGACCCCTGGTAAGGCCACAGCAAGTCGGCCAGTCGCTCGCGGCTGACCGCTTCGCCGCTTTGGGCCCCGAGAAAGGCGAGCAGGGCGCGCGCCTTTTTCGGGAGCTGGTCGAGTCGACAGTCGTCATGCTTGATCACCAAAGGTCCGAGCACTTGAATCGTCAAAGACATCTTTAATATCCCAATAATGGCCTGAGAAAAACTCTCGGCCGGTAGTTATACTGGGCCACGCATCGGCTGCCCGGTGCGGCGGAGCGGCACAAACCAGTCACCAGCCATTGCCCCATTTCGACTGGGCAATGCAGCACAGTGGCGTCGCGTTCGATCGCGCTGTCGTATCCATCGGAACTGCCACTGCAGGGTGGGAGCTTGGCTCGACTGTGTTACTATCGTACGAATTATGGCAAAATTACGTCCATTCGCGACCGATTGTTTCAATATGGCAGATCAGGTCGGATTTTCGCCTCTTTTGAATCAATTTGTTGGGTCTTGATGCCGATGATAAGCGGCGAAAACGGACTAATTAAGCACAGCCTTTTTGACAGTTGTCAGACGTGGAAATGACGCTCACATGACACGGGCCAGCTAAGATCAAATAACGCGGCGGGTCGCGCCTCCATTGCAATGCTTAAAGCGAGGCGACGTGAAACGAACTGGCATCACAAACGGGATTTACGTCGCGCAGATACGGGCTCTCTACCAGCACATCCCGATAGTCCTGCTCGTCAACGTGGTCAACTCCGCCTTGGTCGCGGTCCTGCTGGCGTCCTATAAGGGACAGACTTGTTGGCTGGTATTTCTCGCATTGACCATTGCCCTTACGGGGGCTCACTCATTCGGATGGGTCCGTTACCGCCAGAGCGGACAGTCCGCCGAGTCCGCGAGCAGATGGGCGGCGGCGGCAACTGTCGGATCGGGACTGTCCGGATTGCTGTGGGGCATCGGCAGCGCGCTCTTGCTTCCCGATAACCTGGTGGAGCAGACTTTCGTCGCGTTTGTCATCGGCGGAATGTGCGCCGCCTCTCTTGTCGCATTCTCCAACTATCTGCCGGCCTTCATCGCCTACGTCTTCCCCGCTTCGTTACCGCTGGCGGGCCGCTTCTTCTTCGACGGTTGGGTCGTCCACGGCGACATGATGGTGGTGTTCGCAGTGACAATCACCCTTGCCGCATGCAATTCCACTCGCAGCTTTGTGCATGGATTGCGTCTGAACTGCGATCTGACCGAGAAGACCAAGGAGCTGGTTTCGGCAAATCAACGACTGCATTTGGAGATGGAGCAGCGGAGGGTCGCAGAGGACCAGTTGCGGCAAATCCATAAAATGGAGGCCGTCGGCCAATTGACAGGCGGCATCGCTCACGATTTCAACAATCTGCTCACAATAGTCGTCGGGCAACTCGAAATGGCGCAAAACCGCGTCAGCGCCGATCCCCGCACCGTGGCGTCGTTACAGGCAGCCCAGCGTGCGGCGGAGCGTGGTGCCGCGCTGACCCGGCATCTGCTCGCCTTTGCGCGCCGACAGCATTTGGATCCGAGGCCGGTCGATATTCCCGGCGTGTTTAGCGCCGCAGAGAGATTGCTGGAGCAGACAGTCGGGCCTGGAATCGCGCTGGTGATACGCTCGGAGCTCGATTTGCAGCCGGCATGGATCGACCCGAACCAGCTGGAGCTCGCAATCCTGAACCTTGCCCTCAATGCGCGCGACGCAATGCCGGGAGGCGGGGTTCTGCAAATCAGTGCGGAGAACCGACAAGGAGACATCGGCAGCCTGCCGTCCGAGCTCCGGCCGTTCGACTATGTGGTAATTTCTGTAACCGACACCGGCATCGGGATGAACAGGGAGACGCTCCAACGTGCCTTCGAGCCGTTCTTCACGACGAAGGAGGCCGGCCGAGGCTCGGGGCTGGGATTATCGATCGTTCACGGCTTTGCGGCGCAATCGGGGGGATTGGTCGAGATAGCCAGCACACTCGGTGAAGGCACGAAGGTGGATTTGTGGCTGCCACGCGCCGAGAGTAAAACATTCCAATGCGTCGCTCCCGATCCCGGTCCATCCATATTAGAGCCGAGCCACGCGAGAATCCTGGTCTGCGATGATGATTTGGGTGTGCTGACCTTTGTTGGGACTGTTCTGCGCGACAATGGCCACGTGGTATGGGAAGCGGACACTCCTTCCGAGGCTCTCGGGATCGTCGAGAGGGAGCAGCCGCTCGATCTTCTATTGGTCGATTACGCCATGCCGGGGATGAACGGCCTCGCCGTCATCGATCGCGCGCGGGCCTGTCAGCAAGAATTGAACGTGATACTGATGTCCGGACACGCGGATGTGCTTCGCTCGGGCGGGGTTTCAGGAATCCCCCTTCTCGCGAAGCCGTTCAAGGTCGCCGAGCTGCGCCAGCGCATACGCGAAGTCTTGTTGGTGCATTCACCGAATGCCGATCTCGGCTTCCACGGAACACAGCATGTCACCGTCTCCCACTGACCCGAGGGGGTCGGAACGTCACGGTCTCGCATCGCTCAGCGGATTGCCCGACCGAACAATGCCCGCGCGGGCGCCGAAACGAAGGAATTCAGATCATCGGGACCGTCACGCTGCTCAAGAGATCGAGTGGTCCGTACGGTAGAAGCTGCGGTGCGATGAAATTGAACGAGTGGCTCGCGCAGATCGTTATCTCGGCTGGGGATGTCGTCGTGTCAACGGCAACTGAAACGGCGATGGCGGGGGCTTGGTAGGCTGCCAATATCTGCTGGGCATACCAGGCGGAACAATTTGCCAGCGGCGTGTTCGACAGGGCTGGACATTGCGAGGCCTGGGTTTGAGTCACGCAGATCGCAGGCGGACGGTAATTGTACATCATCGCATAGCGGCCGGCTTGCTCCACCGCCATCAGCATCGTGTTGTAGGTCCACAAGGCTCGCGCGGTTTCAACGCCGCCGACGACCGCTAACGACAGAACAGACATAATGAGGACGGCCTCGACAGCCGCGGTGCCCGCCTCGGCCGAAGGCCTGGACCGCTTGCGGCTATTCATTGCAGCCGCACCTCCGTCACCCCGGTTAGCATTGCTGGAATGCCCGGCCACGGCACCAGTGGCGTGAAAGGTTGGTTGGCCGTGATCCGAATGAACACGCGATTGGGCCCGGGACGGCCGACTGTGGCACACGACTCGCTGCAGGCGATCGGCGTCTCGTCATCGCACTCGCAGCTCCGCGGAAAGCTGGCCGGAAAGGTCAATGCCGGCGCGAGGCCAATTGCGCTCTGCACCGCACGCTGTATGCCTCTGGTGTCGTCCGGATAAGTCCGCGCATACGCCGCACCGATCCGTGCGGCTGCCGCAAGTCCGGCGGATTTGGTCGCGAGCATACCGAAATCGGCAACTCCGGCCGCGAGCAGAACGACGATCGGCGCCGTCAGTGCGAACTCTGCAGCTACGCTGCCATTATGGTTTCGGTACCCCGCGGCAATTTTCCCTCCTCGCTGACCGCGATCTCTTGTGAACCTTTTGGGCATCTTCACTCCGCGACGGCGACGGTATCGATTGCGGGAAGATTGCCGAGGCCAGCGCCCGCACATCCGCGGGCTTCGAGCCGCGACGCAGCATCTATGTCCACGGTTTTGACCACGAGCAGCAAGCATTGCGGGCCTGTGGCGCTCGGTGCTCCGTGGAACGTCATCGATGAGTTGGGGAAGTAGACAAGTCCGTTGAGTATCGCCCCTGGCGCGCCGCCGATCGTGCTTCGGCTCGAGGTGTAGGTCGTGCCGGGTGGCAAGCCGTTGGAATCCTGGATAATCGCAAGGCCGGCAAAGGGACCTGAATTCGGCGCGTTGAGAGTCAATGTGGCATTGGAAGCTACCGACATGGCGCCGATCCGGCTGGTCTGAGCGGTCAAGATGATCGTAACCCCCGCACCCTTCGTATTGTCGCAAGCCGAGCATTTGAGCACCGCGCTCGACTGAAGCGTTAGATTGCCGGTCACCCAATAGGTGCCGGGCGATAGGTCAACCGTCTGGCCAGACGTGATGCGCCACGACCCGGATATCCGGGTATTCGCCGAGAGAAGAATTTGTGGATCAGTCAGTGACTTTCCGGGGATTGCGCAACTGCCGGCATAAATCGTTATAAGACCTGCGATCTTTGATACACAAATCGGCGCCGCCGGCATGCCGGAGATGAGAAAGGCGTGAGTAAGGGTACCTGCATAACGGTCGGCTACGCTCGGCGCGCCGATCATCGCGGGAGAGGATAGGGCGAACTGCGGCGGTGGTGCGGCCGGGTTGATCGGGATCCCCTGCAACGATATTTCGCCGGCGGTAACCAAAGTTGCTGCAGCTATGGCGCTGGTGCTGCTGCGAAGCTCGATCGCGGTACTGCTGATTGAATTAGCCGCCACGGAACAGTTCGGCATGTCGAGCTGAGCAGAAGCGGCGATTTCCACATCCGTGCTGTTGGCGCCAAGTGCCAGAATGCACGGATTATTCAGCACCTCGATCGCCGCAACTGCGGTATTGGCGATGGTGACGCCGGGCAAAAACATCGCTGCGAGCAAAGCTCCCTGGGGCTGCTTCAGCGTAACCGCAATGCCGTTGGTGACGATCCCATCGCTATAGGGAGCAGCGACTACCGGGAGGCTCCCCTTGTAGCCGTTCCGTCTGGCTGCCTCGTCGGCCGCCGCGGTCAATTCGCCGGTCAGATTGGTTTTCCCGGCAATCACCTCATAAGCTGCGGAAACCGCGGCGGAATCAGCGGAAGACTGGTTCTGCAATTTGATGGCGAACCAAACACCGGTTTCGACACCGAGCGCACTCATCCCGATCAAAGCAGGAAGCGCGATAACCACGATCGTTGCAGCAGCGCCGGACCTATCGCGAACAAGACGCGCGATCGTGCCGGAAAGCGATCGAATGAAGTCAGGCGGCATGTTTATTGCCCGCCGCAGCGGATCGGGGACTGGCGCCCGGCTTCTTTCCCCGAGTATTCCGTCACGGACCCCCCGCCAGCATGTCGATGATGCGCAGCGCCAAGGGAGCGCCGATCACGATCATCAAGGACGGCAAAATAAACGTCATCAACGGCAGAGTCATCAGAACGGGCAGGCGCGCCGCTCGCTCTTCGAAGCGTACCAGACGTTCGGTTCGCATCTCGGCCGCCACGGCTCTCAGCGATCCGGCAAGTGGTGTACCGAACCTGATCGATTGGTTTAGCGCGGCGACGATGCCGCGCAGGCTCGCAATGCCGGCTCTCTGCGCCAGATTGTCGAATGCTTGATCGCGGACTGCAGAAATCCGCATCTCTGCCGCCGTAGCGGCGAACTCCTCAGCAACCTCGGGATTGCAGGAGCGGAGAACGCGGCTGACCTGTTCGATCGCGTGGTCCAAGCTGAGACCGGCCTCGGCGCAGATGACGAGTAGATCGAGCGCGTCGGGTATGCCGGTTTCAAGACGCATGCGCCGCCTTGCCGTTAGCCGGGAGAGAACCACGTCGGGACCGCGCCAGCCGAGGATAGCGGCGCTCAGCAATAACGCCAATCTAATGGGGGTGGCTCCGGCGAAGAAATGGCGCCATTCGAGAACCAGCCAACAGAGCGGGACAAACATGATGGCAGTAAAGAGCTTGGCCGTAAGCAGGGCGGCGAGATGGCCATGTCCCTTTATCCCCGCTGCAACGAGCGCGGCCAGCAACCTCTCTTGGGCTGCTGTGCCGATGACCCGAGTCGCCGCCACCGTGGCTCCGAGCCATTGATACCAGGGTAGCCGGGGCCCTCGCGAGGGCTCAGCGAAGTGGTCTGGCCCGCGCCTCAGCGCCTGGAGAAGGCGCTTCTGACGATCCTCAGACTGAGCGATCCGGCCGAGGTTGAGCGCCGACAGCACAGCCGCCGTCAATGCGATCGCAAGAACGCAGGTATCGGGCGACCCGAATTGCATCTCGCCAATCCGGATCGCAAAATTCGTTTGGGCGACCGAAATCAGCCATTCCACGGGTGCCTCGGACATAGCTAGCGCAGATTTCTTTTTATCAGGGTGCGCATCGTGGCGATCCCCGTCAGCAAACTGGCGATGGCGATCCCGAGCAAGAAGCGGCCGCGCGGGTCAATAAACAGGACCGAAACGAGATCCCGATTGACCAGGAAGAGGCCCCCTCCGGCAACGAATGGCGTGGTCGCAATAACTGCGGCGGAGGCTTGTGCCTCGGCGGTCAACGCGCGGGCCTTCATACGCAGGGCCTTTCGTTGGCGAATAATGCCGCTGAGATTAGAAAGGGTTTCAGCTATGCCGCCGCCAGTTTGGCGTTGCAGGAGCAAGCTGACGGCAAAGAACCTGAAATCCGGCACGCGAATGCGGTCGGCGGCGCGCTGCAGCGCTTCTTCCATTTCGGTTCCGATGCGCAGCTCGTCCAGTATTTGCTGAAACTCGGTGCCGACCGGCGCTCCAACTTCATGAGTTACGAGTTCGATTGCCTCGGGTGCGGGAAGACCGGACCTGACGGCGCGGACGATCAGATCGAGCGCCTCCGGAAAGATGGCCAGGAATTTCCGCTGGTATCGGCTCTGTGCAGACCGAAGGAGCAAGGCTGGAGCACCTATCGCCCCTGCGCCACCAAGGGCGATGGCGAGTCCGGAGTGAACCGACGCGGCGATGGCGGCCAGTCCGACCGCTGCCGCCGTGGCAATTCCCGCCGAGACGAGGTGCGCCGGTCGAATGCGATTGCCGGTCGCTGCAAAGGCAAGGTCGAGGCGTCTCGATAGAACAGTCGGCAGCGCGGTGCGCTGCGGCCCTGATCTGCGTAGTGACAAGGCTGGCACATCGGCGCTCGAGGCAGTCATGGCGATGGTGCTCAGACGGGACCCCAGATGCGCTCTGCGGCGCTCGGAGCGCAGCACCCGACAAAGCGCACCGCCGAGCAGACCGGTCGTGAGGAGGGCGGCAAGCAGAATTGGATCGAACAATTCAGGTCTCCCCAATACCAAGCGCGTCGAGGAGGTCCCTTTCGAGGCCGAAGCGCGCCGCCCGCACGATGAAATCAGGGCGCATCCGATTAGACTCGAAGCTGCCCTGGATGCCGCCGGCGAGCCGTTCGCCGCGATGTTGAAACCCGAAGAGTTCTCGCGTCGTGATGATCTCGCCTTCCATCCCCGCGACCTCGGCAATGCTCTGAACCCGGCGGATGCCGTCGCGCATGCGTTCGACATGCACGATCAGATTGACTGCGCTGGCGATCTGCATGCGGATTGCCTTGAGCGGCAGGCTCAGATTGCCATCATCACCATGTTCTCGACCCGGTAGAGCGCGTCGCGCGGCGAGTTGGCGTGCACTGTCGACATCGACCCATCGTGCCCGGTATTCATCGCTTGGAGCATGTCGAAGGCCTCGGCGCCGCGGACCTCGCCGACGATGATGCGGTCGGGGCGCATGCGTAGCGCGTTGCGCACGAGTTCACGCTGCGCAACCTGACCGACGCCTTCGATGTTAGGGGGGCGCGTTTCCATCTGGACGACGTGCGGCTGTTGAAGACGCAGTTCAACGGCGTCTTCGACCGTGATCACCCGCTCGTCGCAGTCGATGTGTTGCGATACCGCGTTCAGCAATGTCGTCTTGCCGGAGCCGGTGCCGCCAGAGATCAGTATGTTGAGGCGCGAGCGTGCGGCGATTTCCAAGAGCCGCGCCACCTCGGCCGACAAGTTCTGCTGCCGCACCATCATGTCCAGCGTCAGGCTCTGCTTCGGGAACTTGCGGATCGAAATCGATCCGCCGTTCAGCACCAGCGGCGGCAAGACGATGTTGACCCGGCTGCCGTCAGCGAGCCGGGCGTCGACCATCGGGCTCGCCTCGTCGATGCGGCGGCCGATCGCGGTGGCGATCCGCTGTGCGATGCTTGCAAGATGCTGCGCATCGCGAAAGCGGGCAGCGGTCTTTTCCAGTTTGCCATTCCGCTCGACGTAGATATCAAACGGGCCGTTTGCCAAAATATCGGTGATGTCCTCGTCGTCGATGAAAGGCTCGAGAGGACCGAGCCCGACCATGTCGTCACTGAGATCAGCGGCGAGCGCCATTTCCTCCAGCTTATTGAGTTGGACACGGTCCTCGGTCGCAATCTCATTCACCAGTTTGGCGATCTCGCGGCGCAATGCAGCGCGCGGAATGCGGCCTGCCACAGTAGGGTCGATCCGCGACAGCAGAACCGTGCGGATTCGCTCCTTCAGTTCGCTCAACGAAGCTAAATCGACGACCGGCGCAAGAAATTCCGCAGCATCGTCGGGTATTAGGACGAGACCCGGGCGCTGCGGCGCGGGAGCACGGCGCCCAAAGCCGGTCGTTATCATGTGGCGAACCTCCACCATCTCTTACGTCCTATTGCGCGGCCGGAAATCTCCCCCGCCAGCGCTGCCACCACTTCCGTCAAAGCGCCGCGCCGCAACGGCCTCGGCGCCGTGAACAGGCTGGGCCGAAACGGGATCACAAAATTTGGCTGCAGTTTGATTTTGGCCATCTCCGCCAAGGTCATCCCCCGGCGGCCGCCCTCGCCGCTCCGGTTGACGACGAGCATGTTGGAGTGCGCCGCGCGGCCCACACTGAAGCCCTCACGCAAGCGCACCGTATCGCGGACCGAGCGCAGCGTCTGGTCGGCTACGATTATGCGAAGATCGGCGGTGTCAAGCGCCTGCCAATAAGGTGAGCCAGGAATTCTCGGCACATCGGCGATAATGTAGTGAAACTGCGTGCGCAGGACCCCAACCAGCTTGTCGACCGCCTCGGCGGTGAATTCCGTGTCGACGCGCAAAGGCTCTTCCGCGCTGAGCACAAACAGGCGCTCGCCGTGAAGCGCCATCGTCCGATCGAGAAATACGCTGTCGATGCGCAGCGGATTGGCTAAGGCTTCCCGCAACCCGGGCGTGGGCTTGAGGTTTAATGCAAGGGCGCAGTCGCCGGTGTGCAGGTCTAGGTCGAGGAGCATCACCCGGCGGCTTTGTTGGTTGGCGAGATGCAGCGCCAGATGGATTGCCAGGGTCGTCGCGCCGACACCGCCGCGGGCACCAACCACGGCAACGACTTTTCCGAGCTTCCGGCTTATTGGGCTTCCTTCGTCCGAGGCAGGTGCGCCCATCAATGCCTTGACCAGCAGTTGTGCAGTCACAGGCTTGACAAGGTACTCGCTGACTCCCGCCCTCACTAGGTCGCGATAAAGGGCAACATCGTTTCTGTCGCCGATTGCAATCACCATGACACCAGG
>Ga0210409_10008885_pt1 | contig 10195 bp, 11 predicted proteins | sample IncBWH17MmetaG_FD_161649 | JGI IMG/M metagenome (GOLD analysis project Ga0210409, IMG submission 161649) | Forest soil microbial communities from Barre Woods Harvard Forest LTER site, Petersham, Massachusetts, United States - Inc-BW-H-17-M | ecosystem: Environmental > Terrestrial > Soil >...
GTGGGGATGCCCGGCGCGGGGGATCTCGGGGCGTATGGGCGATGGGAAGTGGATCCTGCGCTCGGGCCCGTGTGGTATCCGACGACCGTCGCGCCTGGGTGGGCGCCGTATCGGACCGGGCATTGGGCTTATGTCCATCCGTGGGGGTGGACGTGGGTGGATACGGCGCCGTGGGGGTATGCGCCGTATCACTATGGGCGGTGGGCTTATCGCAATGGGGCGTGGGGGTGGTGCCCGGGGCGGGCCACCGGGGGAGCGCCTGCTTATGCGCCGGCGCTCGTGCAATTCGTGAATGCGCCGGCGCCGAGTGCGCCGACTGTGGCGTGGGTGCCGCTTGGGCCTGGGGAGGCGTATCAGCCTACGTACGGCGTGAGTCCCGCGTATCGGGCTCGGTTCAATCCTGAAGGGCCCGCGATAGTCGGGTATCGGAATCAAGGGGTGCCGAGTGGGGTGACGGTGGTGCAACAGCAGGCGTTCGCGAATCAGCAGCGTGTGGAGCAGCATCTCGTTGCTACGACTGTGAAGGTCACTGGGGTCATCAGTGGGGCGCCGGCTGTGCAGCCTGTGCGCATTGTTCCGGTTTCTCGGGCGGTGTTGCCGCCGACAGCCATCATGACACGGGCTGTCGTCGCGGTGCATCAGCCGCTTGTAGAGCGACACGACGTGGTTGTCCTCCATCCCGGTGTGCGCGCGGCTTCGCCTGCGCTTACTGCGATTACCCCAGCGTCGGTGCAGGCTCCGGCAAGGCCGACTACGGAGGCGGTCGCCGTGAAGCCAGCCGTCACGAGCGCGCCTACGACAGCGGCAGCGCCGGTGATCAAGCCGGCAGCGACTGCATCAGCGCCGGTGATCAAGCCGGTGGCGACCGCACCAGCGCCAGTGACGACTCCAGCTCCGAAGCCGACGAGCGTGCCGACGGTAACAGCAGCGCCGGTGATCAAGCCGGCGACGACTGAACCGGTGGTCGCCTCGAAGCCAGCCATGGAGCCAGTTGCGGCGAAGCCGGTCGAGGCGAAGGCGGTCGAGGCGAAGCCTGCAGAGGAGCCTAAGCCGGTCACGGAGGCGCCCGCTATGCCGGCTCGACTGACGCCGATGCAGGGTGGCCGAGTGTGGAAGGCCGGGCAGGTCTCACCGGCGTTGGAGGCGGATTATCAGCGGAAGAAAGAAGAGCTGGAGCAGCGACATCGCTCGGAGGTCGAGCATCCGAAAGAGGGGGAGTCGACGACCGAGCGAGATGCGCGGCATGAACAGGAGCAACGGGAACTCGATGCCGCCTTCGAGAAGGCGAAGGCTGCTGGTGCTACTTCGATCCCCAACGGCGCGCCATAATCACGACGACGCCGATGCCAATGGCGGCGCCGGCGACGACGTCGCTCACGAAGTGGGCGCCGGAGAGGACGCGGGTGATGCCGCAACCGATGGCGAGGGCGTACCAGACGCAGGTCGCCTCGGGAAATAAGATGCTGAGCGCAGCCGCGCCGGAGAACGCGATGACGGCGTGGCTGCTCGGCATGCCGAAGTTGCGACTACTGAATGGGTGATCGGAGAAGGCGCGGAATCCGTAGGCGCCGTTGAACGTCCCCGGACGATCGCGGCGGACGATGAGCTTGAGAAGCTCACCGAGGATTCCGGCGACGGTTATGGAGCCGGCGAGGAACGCGGCACGACGATAGCCTTGTCCGTGCTTGCGATCGACGAGCCAGAGTGCCAGGGACAGGATCATCCATAAGGGCCAATAGCCGACTGATCGCAGAGCGCGGCCCCAGTCCTGATCGTAGACGTTCGGTCTTTGTAAGTGGTGGAACGCCCACCCGTCGACGAGTGAAGCGACCAGAAACGCCAACAGCGCCACGCCCAGCCACGCCCACGTCTTGTTATTTCGCATCGCGAATCAGCGTGAATTCGTAGCCGCCATTGCGGAGATACTTGTTGAAGTACGCGCCAGTGGATGGCGCGGCGCGAAGGGCCTGGGCCATCTGGGGTGGCACGCCAAAGAATTGGTAGATGCGTCCGTTGTGAAACTCGATCTCCAGCGTTCGGCTCGCCTCATCGTATCCAACGGAGGCAATGGACGACGAGGCGATCGGCGCGCGATCCACTATTGACCGATCCGATAGCCCGCGCCGAAGCGGAAGGTCGTCACATCGGCCGGCACCGAATAGAGCTGGGTATTCAGATCGATGGCGCGGGTCACGTGCCAGACAACGCCGCCGAACACCGTGCCTCGCGTCAGGTCGACCACGAGGTGCGGGAGGTAGGGCGTCGAAGAGTAGCCCCCTCCGGTGTAATACTTGGACCACGCGCTGTGAAACCGGACATCGAACCGGGGCTGCAGCCAGGAGACGCCACAACCGACGTACGCGGCGAGACGACCGCTCAAGAACGATGCGCCGATGGAGCTCTCGAGCCCGAATATCGTGGGGTTGAACGCGTCGTCCGATGGCTTCGTGCCGAAGCACGCCGCCGACGTATCAGTGAGCTGGAGCGATGATTTCGGGCAAGTGATGGGTCCTTTGATGAGACCGACCGTGGCTTGCCCGCGAAGCGACAGCGCGAGGTCGATGCCGGGCAGACTCACGAGCTGTCGCGTGTTCTCGAGCGCGAAACTGGCGACGTCGACGTTCGCCTGTGCGATCGGCACCGGCGGATCATAGCTCGCCTCGGCCGAAAAACCGAGTGGCAACCAAAGCGTGACGCGCGGGCGCGGAAAGACCGGGGCGAGCGTCGTGTGCTCGCTCTTCGCGAGATAGCACACGCCGGTCTGCTGCAGCGATGAGTCCGGCGACGGGAGCGGCGCAACCTCGACGCCGAGGCGTACGGTGAACGGCTCGTGTTGCTCGGGTCCCGTGGCTGTCGAGAACGCCAACGGCGCCTCGTAGAACGCGAGGAGCCGGGCCTCGTGGCTATTCGCCGGTAAATGACACGTCTGAGCCCATGCGGGCCCAGCAATAGCCAGACAGACGATGACCAACAGCCGAGTCGGCATCGCCCCAACAATGCGCGGGGCGCTGCGACTCACGCAAGGCAACAGTTTGTCGGACGGGATCAGGTCTTGGCGGCGGCCGTATCGCGCAGCACGTCGATGATCTGGCCCATCTTGCAGAAGCTGCCACCCGAGCGCGGATGCGCCGTGATCGTGGCTTGCTTGCCATCGACGAGCAGATCCTGCGGCGCTTGCGCGGGCTCTAGCTCGTAGGTTTTGCCCGACGCCGACGTCAGTGTCCAGCACTGACTCCCGTCACTGCCTTGCACCGAGTGAACGGTGCCCGTCAGTCCGAGGTTGCCATTCGGCAGCTGCTTGTCCCCGTTCGAGCATCCGACCATCGACATCGCGACGACGAGAGTCCCCACTGCGCTGCCGACACGCCATATTGCGCTCATTCCCTCTCTCCTCGTATAGGCTTACACAATATATACAGGGAAACACATGCATAAGCTCGGGATGGGCACGCTCGCAATCCTTGGTGCAACCCTCGTGCTATTAGCCGCGCATCCAGCCCCAACCGGACGCAGCAGAAATGCGGCTGGAGACACGGTCACCGTGCAGATGATTGGCTCGAGCACTGGATACTCCTTCAAACCATCGATCACAACAATCAAAGTCGGGCAGAGCGTCAAATTCGTGACGGTCTCAGGCGGTCCGCACAACGTCACGTTCGACCCGCAGGACATTCCCGATGGCGCGGCGGCGACGCTCGATCAGAACATGCCTCGCCAGCAGGCCAAGCTCACGGGGCCGCTCGTGCCCAACCCCAACGACTCGTACGTCATCACGTTCAAGGGCGCGAAGCCCGGCGCGTACAAGTACTACTGCTTGCCGCATCAGTCGCTGGGCATGCAGGGCACGATCAACGTCGAATGAACTTTCCGAGATTGTTCGGCTACAACGCGTGGGCGAACCGCGAGTCGATCGCGGCGCTGCCTGAAGCACCATCGCCGCGCGCGCTCGCGGTCCTCGGGCACCTCGCGGGATCGCAGCGCACGTGGCTGTCGCGATTGACCGGGCGGCCGAGTCCACTCGTCGTGTGGCCATCGCTCACGCGGGATCAGTGCGCCGCGGAGCTCGCGGCGGATGCGAATGAATGGAAGGCGTACCTCGCGAGCCAGCCCGATCTGAACGCGCGATTGCAGTACACCAACGTGAAAGGCGAGGCTTTGGAGAATTCCATCGAGGAAGTGCTCACGCACGTGTTGATGCACTCGGCGTATCACCGAGGGCAGCTCGCCATGCTGACTCGCGACGGTGGCGATACGCCCGCGCCTACGGATTATATATTCGCTTCTCGTAAAGGTCTGGTCTAGCCAACGCGCGCTGCATCACGACGGTCGCTGCCGCTACATCCTGCACGCCCACGCCAGTCAGATCGCAGACGATTAACTCTGTGGGCGTGCGACGGCCTGGGGAGCGACCGGACGTGATATAGCCTAGCTCTGTGACGGCATCCGGCTGGATTACGCCAGCATCCAGAGCATGATGGATTTCGCCTAACCGCGAACACTGCGCGAGCGAGTCTGCTACTATGCGATCGGCGTGTGCAAGAACGGCTACATCTAGTTCTTGCTTATCCGGACCATCTGAGCCTACCGCGATAATTAGTGCGCCCGGCGTCAACCACTCGGCTCGCACGAGTGGGGAGCGGCTGGCTGTCGCTGTGACTACGATTTGGGCGCCATCTACGGCGGCCTCTACGGTATCGGCCACTTCGGCTCCTATCTCCTTTGCCGCGGCCTCCGCGGCTTCGCGGCGTCGGCCCCATATGCGTGCGGAGCCGAAGGGGCGAATGGATTTCAATAACTGGGGCTGCATTCGGGATTGGATTCCCGTGCCGAGGATGGCGATCGTGTGGACGACGGGGAGAGCGAGGTGTCGGGCGGCGACGGCGCCCGCGGCGGCCGTGCGGAGATCGGTCAAGTAGCCGCCATCGAACAAGATGCCGGCCGGCGCACCGGTTCGGGCGTCGAACGTCAGCACCACGCCATCGTTCCGTCCGGGGAAGCCCGAGGCAAATTTGCAGGCGTACCAGTTGCCACCGTGCAGATGACCAGCTTTGATATGGATCTCACCTCGATGCTCGGGTACGTCGAGATGGATCACACCTGGGAGCTCGGCGCCACCGGTTGCGTACGCCGTGAAGGCTTGCTCGACGGCGGCGATGCACGACGCCGGATCGAGTAGCGAGCGGATCTCGGGCTCTCGGAGAACTACCAGAGGGGTCGGCATACATGATTCGGCGGACGTTTATCCAGCAAACCGCACAAGCGATGATTGCATTGGGGCTGCGCACGAGAGCCAAGCTCGGGGCGATCGGCATACAAGCCTACACCGTCCGCGCGCTCATGCAACGCGATGTCGCCGGGACGCTCGCCGCGTTGGCATCGATCGGGTATCGCGAGGTGGAGCTGGCAGGGCTCTATGACAAGACGGCGAGAGAGATGCGACGGTTGCTCGATGACGCGCATTTGGTGGCGCCATCGGGGCACGTGGCGGTGCTCAAGGGCGATTGGAACAAGATCATCGATGATGCGGCGACGATCGGGCAGCGCTACATCGTGTGTCCGTTCACGGATCAGAGTGATCGGACGGTAGACGGGTATAGGCGCAATGCCGCCAAGTACAACGAATTCGGGGAATTGACACGGAAGTCCAACATCCAGTTCGCCTATCATAATCACGACTTCGAGTTCGATACCATCGATGGCGTCGTGCCGTATGATTTATTGCTCAAGGAGTGCGACTCCAAGCTCGTGCAGATGGAGTGCGATATTTTTTGGATGGTCAAGGGCGGGCGCGATCCCGTGAAATATTTTGCGGCGAATCCTGGGCGGTATCCCATGGTCCACGCGAAGGACATGACTAAGGGCGGCGAGATGGTCGATGTCGGGCGCGGCTCGATCGACTTTGCGGGCATGTTTCGGCACTCGGACCAGGCGGGGCTCAAACATGTCTTTGTCGAGCACGACGAGCCCCTCGCGCCGTTGGACGACGCTCGCGTGAGTTACTCCTACCTTCGTGCGCTCAGCTACTGAGGACGCCAGGTACCCTGTGCGACTCGAGGGACGTACGTCGCCAGGTCCGGCGGGGGAAATGGGAGCGTTCTTCCCTGCTCCGCGCTCATGTAGGCGGTCATGAGCAGCTTGACGACCTCGAGGCCGTCGTCGAACGTGTAGGCCGGCCTCTCGCCGCGCAGGAACGCGCGCACGATGTGTCGGTTTTCGCCCTCGTAGCCGTAGGCGACCGCTTCGTTCGTGACGAGCGGCATGAGGCCGATCTCGGCGTTTTGTTTCTCGATCATGTCTTCGCCGGTCGAACCGACTACCGCGCGGCTGAAGAAAAGCTGGAGGCCGCTGTTCAGCGTGTTCCACGACATAGAGTACTCGGGGCCGAGGAGCTCGGCCGAGAGTCTGAGGCCCGCGCCGACGTAGCTCCACGAGGTGGTGGCCTCGCCTAGCACGCGACGGCCGTCTGGCGTCTCGAACTCGACGGTCATGCTGGCGAAGTCTTCTGATGGGGTGCGCGTGTAATCGACACCCATCGTCTTTGACAGCTGCGCGGCGTACTCTGGGCGCGACCATTTCAGGCTCGCGATATGCGCGGTGACGTGCGTCGGTTTGATTGACTCGCCCGGGCCGGTCAACAGGTGGCGAACGAGCAGCGCCGAGTGGCACATCATGTCGTTGAGAACGCCGCCGCCTTGGAGGTTGCCCTGCCAGAACCACGGCATGTGGGGGCCGCCGTGCTCCTCGGCCGCTCGCGCGAGATATGGGCGGCCGGTTTGGCGCGCTCCGCGCGACCAAATCGTTTGGCGGCCGTGCTCGACTTGTGGCGCGTAGACTTGGTTTTCCAGGTAGGCGTGATTCAGGTCTGTCGAATGGACCAAGGATAGGACACGATTTGCCTCGGCCACGTTGCGGGCCAGCGGTTTCTCGCAGGCGACTCCAAGCAAGCGGCCGCGAGAGAGGGCGTCGCACATCTCTTCTATGTTTTCTATTCTTGCTTGATTTGGGCCGCAGATCCACAGCGCATCGATCGCCGGGTCCGCGACCATTTCGGCGATCGACGCAAATGGGCGGGCATCTCCCACGTTGAGAGCTCGCGCGAGTGCCGCCGCCTCGCCGGCACGGGTGGCGTTGGGGCTCCAGACGCCGATGACGTCGGCGTCGCGCACGCCCACGAGCGACTGGATATGAAAGCGCGCGTTGAAGCCGCTGCCGACGAAGCCAATGCCGAGTCGACGAGCGGGCATCAGTAGGACACTCCGAGTTTGGCGAGCGCTGCGTCGGGGCAGCCGTTCCACTCGTGTACGACGGTATTACCAACGTAGCGGAGATCGGCTACGCCCATCTTGCTCGTCCAGAATCCGGTCGCCGTCAGGTCGCGGAACATCAGGAAGAACTCGGCTGAGGCCGGGGGGGTCGAGATTTGGTCCAGCACTGACGTCTGCTGCGCTGGCGAGCAGTCGGCGAATGCGGCACTGAACTGATCTCGACAGCGATTGTCGAGCCAGTGGAGACCGCCGCGCATCGCCAGGCGCTCTGACGGGCGGTCCGTCATGATGAAATCCATGAACTCGGGCACGCCGGCGTCGGTGGCGCTGCCCGAGCGTTCGTCACGTGGGATGATATAGTCGACCAACACCCGCACGGTACGCCACTCGTGCGCGTTGAAAAACTTTGGTGTGTATGGCGCGCCGGAACGCAATGCGCGCTCGGCGGCTGACGCCGCCTGCGCCAAAGGCAGCGTAGCGAGCCAGGCGAGGACTTCGCGGCGGGAGGGGTGCGTCACAGGGCCCCAGCTTTTTGCTGGTTGGCGATGTAATTACACGTGCGCATCGCCAACGCTAGAATCGTCCACGTAGGGTTCTTGTCGGCCTGCGAGACGAACGGTCCACCATCAACGACGAAAAGGTTCTTCACCTCATGCGATTGACACCATGGGTTCAAGGCCGACGTCGCCGGGTCGCGACCCATGCGAGTGGTCCCGAGCTCGTGGATGATCTCACCCCCGGCCGCGATCCCATAGCCCTCTTGGGCGGTCGGCATCGGTGAGAGAGGCTGGCCACCCATGGCGTCGATCAACGAGCGGAAAGTCTCCTGCATGTGCTTCACCTGCTTTTTCTCGTAGTCGGCCCACTTCCAGTGGAACCGTAACACGGGAATGCCCCACCGATCGACGACGTGGGGATCGATCTCACAGTACGAATCGGCGTTGGGGATCATCTCGCCGCGGCCGGAGAAGCTCACGGTCGCGCCATACATGTGACGGTAGTCGGCTTTGAGTGCCTTCCCGTACGCCGCATGCGGAACGTGCCGCATTACCTCGCCCATGAATCCGTATTGCGGCAGGTGCACACCACCGCTGGGCTCGACGTGATAGCCGCGCGGGAAGTCCAGCGTCTTGTTGTCGACCCACCAGGGCATGTAGACGTGCATGCCACCGACGCCGTCCTCGTTGTGGGTAATGTGGTCGGCCAAGCGCGGGATGTAGCCAGATACATCGGTGCCTGTCGTGTCGGTGAGATACTTGCCGACGACGCCACTGGCATTTGATAGGCCGGAATTGAGCAGCAACCGCGCTGACTCGCAGGCGCTGGCCGCGAGCACGACGATGCGAGCGCGCACGTGCTCGTCGGCGCCCGTGGATTTGTCTATGTAACTCACGCCTGTCGCGAGGCCATTCTGGCCGGCGGTGACCTCGCGGACCATGGCGTTCGTGAGCAGCGTCAGCTTACCTGTGCGTTGCGCCGGCTCGATCAGGACGCCCGGGCTCGAGAAATTCGAATTCGTTTTGCAGCCGCGACCGCACTGGCCGCAGTAGTGGCAGGCCGCGCGGCCGTTGACGGGTTTGGTGAGAATCGACAGGCGCGACGGAATACAACGGACGCCAGTTCGGTCGCACGCCTGCTTAATCAGCAGCTCGAAGCAGCGGGGCTTGGGTGGTGGAAGAAAAACGCCATCCGGATCGTTCGGCAAATTCTCATTGCTGCCGAAGATGCCTATGAGTCGATCGGTCTCATCGTACCACGGCTTCATGTCGTCGTACGTGATCGGCCAATCGTCGCCGAGGCCGTCTATGGATTTGCGGCGGAAGTCGTCCGGGCCCCAGCGCAGCGAGATGCGGCCCCAATGGTTCGTGCGTCCGCCGAGCATCCGCGCGCGCCACCACATGAACTCTGTCCCGGGAGCGGTGGTGTACGGCTCGCCGTCGACGCTCCAGCCGCCGATGCAGGCATCGAACTCGCCGAACGGGTGTGTGGGCGTGGAGGCTCCGCGGCGGGGCGAGTCATACGGCCAGGTGAGCATCGCGCCGTCGGCGATCGCGTTCCACATCGGGCCCGCTTCGAGCAGCACGACATTGGCGCCCGCTTTCGTGAGCATGTACGCCGCCATGCCGCCGCCTGCTCCGGAGCCGACGATCGCGACGTCGTAAGTGGGCCGCACGCTCAGTTCGCCAGCTCTCGGATCCAGATATTGCGGAAGCGCACCGGGAATTCGTGATCCTGTAACGCGAGCGGCATTTTCACCGGATCGGGTGTGTAGGGCGGGCGCTTCTTGAACGCCGTCGGGCCCGACAGGGTGACGTTGTCCTGCACCAGGATTCCATTGTGAAATACCGTGATGCGTGCCGGGCGCGTCAGTTTACCAGAGGCGTCGAATCGTGGGCCGTGCCAGATGACATCGTACGTCTGCCATTCGCCCGGTTTGCGGCTCGCGTTCACCAGCGGCGGGTATTGGCCGAACATCGACGCGGCTTGGCCATCGGCGTAGGTCGGGTTGTCATATGAGTCCAGTACTTGGATTTCATACTTGCCGGCCATGAACACGCCGCTATTGCCGCGCTCCTGACCCTCGCCTTCGACCTTTGCCGGTGTCGCCCACTCGATGTGGAGCTGGCAATCGCCGAACACCTGCTTCGTGGCGATGTTGCCCGTGTGGGGCGCGACCTCGATGTAGCCGTTCTCGACTTTCCACAGCGCGGGCTTGTCGGCGCTGTCCGCGTTGCGCCAGTTGGAGAGATCGTGGCCGTTGAAGAGGACGATGGCGTCCGAGGGAGGAGGACCGGGGTCGATAATCGCGGGCTTGGGGCGGTCCATCGAGTGTTGCGGCCAGGGGCCGAGGTCTTGCGCTCCGGCCTGGGCGGCGGCCAGTAACCCCAGTACAAAAAACTTGCGCCCATGCAGCGTTCGCATGGGCGCAA
>Ga0210409_10008887_pt1 | contig 10195 bp, 10 predicted proteins | sample IncBWH17MmetaG_FD_161649 | JGI IMG/M metagenome (GOLD analysis project Ga0210409, IMG submission 161649) | Forest soil microbial communities from Barre Woods Harvard Forest LTER site, Petersham, Massachusetts, United States - Inc-BW-H-17-M | ecosystem: Environmental > Terrestrial > Soil >...
GGCGTAAATTTCTCCTGTCATTCCGGGGCGCGCGTTGGCGCGAACCCGGAATCTCGAGATTCTCCGATGTGCAATGGCACATCGTAGTTCGATGCTTTGCATCGCCCCGGAATGACGGTTCGATGATGCGTCCCGCAGTGTCACCGGCTCGTCGCGAAGTTTCTTCATCATTTTCGTTGACGCAATATTTACCACCTTCATCGACCCGCCATTTACCAACGTTTTCGATGCGGTCTCGCAATAAACGCGGATTCCTTGCGTGTGTCGCGCGCGCAACGCCGATTAACGCGCCAGCAACCTAAATTCGATACTAACAAAAACGATCGAATTGCACGGATGTACTGCCATCTCGATCGAGCGAGTGTGTAAGCGTTGCGTGAGCGTATCGATGTTTGTGTTGCGTAACCATCCGAAGGGCGCACGGTTTGCGTCCTTCGGAATCGGTCTCTGCGTCTTCGCATTGACGCCGACGGAGATCGGATATCAGGATATCGCGTCGCTGCTGGCGCGGCAGCCGGGCGTGGCCGAGCGCTGGCAGAAGCGTGTGTTCTCCGCCGCAAGTTCGATCCAGCTCGCTACCTACAGCTTCGGCCGTCCGATCGGGACTTCCACGCCGCAGTCCGCGACCTATCGGCTGGCTAGTCTCGACAATCAAGGCATCGACATCACCGGCTCGGTGACGCGCAACCCGATCATGCAGACGCCGCCGCGTTATCAGGCTTCCGATTTCCCCAAGGTCGACCGCACGCTGAAGGGCGACCGGCTTGTCACCGCTCCGCAGCCCGACACGCTTGCGCCTGCGGACAAAGGTCCGGGGCTTGAAGATCCCTCGATGCCCAATGTTTCCGTGTTCGGCGCGAAGACCGCCGCCGCACCGGTGGAGGACCACACCCCGTCGGCCGCGCCCGGTCGCGCCTCGCTCGACCCGGAACTTCAGGCCGCGTTGAACGCGCCGCCGTTGCCGCAATACGATATCTCGTTGTCGCTGGAGACCCAGCCGCTTGACGATCTGAAGGAAGCGCGTCAGGTCCCGGAGATGGCGATCGAGCCGGCGCCGTCGCGCGATGGATTTAACGTCAAGACCGCGAGCCTGTTTTTCGGCAGTTCATCGCTCGGCGGAGCTGTGGAAGGCATCGAACGCTGGCGGCCCGGCGAGGAACCGCTGATCGTGCTGCCGGCTTTGCCCGATCCGGACATGAAGGTGATGGCGTCGCTGCCGCCGCCTCCGGAGGAAGCGGCCAAGGCCGCCGAAAGCGGCGTGAGCGTCGCGCCGAAGGGCGAGGTCAATGCCGACAACCAGCGCGCCAAGACCCCGGCCGAGCGGCTCGGCCTTGCCGACGAGAAGTCGCGCGCCAAGTCCGAAAAATGCCTTGCCGAGGCGATCTATTTCGAGGCCCGCGGCGAAGCGGTGCGCGGCCAGATCGCGGTCGCGCAGGTCGTGATGAACCGCGCGTTCTCCGGCTTCTACCCGAACACGGTGTGCGGCGTGGTCTACCAGAACAAGCATCGGCACCTTGCCTGCCAGTTCACCTTCGCCTGCGACAACAATCCCGATGTCATTCGCGAGCCCGACATGTGGGAGCGCGCCAAGAAAATCGCCAAGGCGATGCTCGACGGCCAGCTCTGGTTGCCGGAAGTCGACAAGTCGACCCACTACCATGCCTATTATGTGCACCCGTCCTGGGTCAGCGAAATGAAGCGGATGTACAAATTCGGCGTACATACCTTCTATCGGCCGCGGGCGTGGGGCGATGGCAGCGAGGCGCCGAGCTGGGGAACGCCGCAGCAGACCGCGGCAATCTCGGCGCAGCTTGCCGAGGAGGCCAAGAGCGAAGCCGAATTGAACCCGAATTCCGTGCGGCGCTAGCAATCCGACGGCACTACCGGGCGGCCAAGTCCGCCTTCATGCCTTCAACGCCTGCCCCAATGCCTGCCTCGAGCTGGCCGTTGACGATCGGTGCATTCTCCGGCGTGGATTCGAAGTCGATGGTCCAGGCCAACACACCAAGGCCGTCGAAGGACTCGAACACCTCGACCGTCCCCCGATAGGAAGTCACCGCAAACGGCGATTCGATCCGCTGGTAGACCAACCGCATTTCGGCTTGTTGAATATCGATGATACGGTCGACGATCTTGCCGCCGCGAACGGAATCCATGCGCCGGATAGCGCCAATGCCGCTGCCCTCGATCGTGCACGACGTGATGCTGGGAAACCAGACGTCCAGTCCGCCGATACCTTCGATTGCTTTCCAGGTTCTTGCGGCCGAGACGGTCATCTTGCGCGTGATGGCGGTCTTTGTTTTCACGACTGCAACTCACGCATCGATATCGATCGCGACGTCAAAGTTCGGCGCCGAATGCGTCAGCGCGCCGGACGAGACATAATCCACGCCGGTTGCCGCGATCTTCGCAATCGAAGCCAGCGTGACGCCGCCGGACGCCTCCAGTACCACGCGGCCTTTTGCGAGCTTCACCGCCTCGGTCAGATCAGCGACGTCCATGTTGTCGAGCAGCACCACGTCGGCCAAACCGGTGTCGAGCACCTCGCGCAACTGTTTGAGCCTGTCGACCTCGATCTCGATCTTGACGAGATGGCCGGCTTGGCTGCGGGCGCGCTCCAGCACCGGCCGCACGCCGCCGGCAACGGCGATGTGATTGTCCTTGATCAGGATCGCATCGTCCAACCCGAAGCGATGGTTGAAACCGCCGCCGCAGCGCACCGCGTATTTTTCGAGCGCGCGCAGGCCCGGCGTGGTCTTGCGGGTGCAGCAGATCCGCAAATTGGTGCCGGCGGCGCGGCGCACATAGTCCGATGTCAGCGTAGCGATGCCGGAAAGCCGGCCCACGAAATTCAGCGCGGTGCGTTCGCCTGATAGCACCGCGCGCGCCGGTCCCAAGATCGTCAGCACATGTAAGCCTTCCGCAACATTGGCGCCGTCGCGAACATGCGCCCGGATGTCGAGGTCAGGCGAAAGTTTCTGGAACGTCGCGACCGCCAGCGGCAGACCCGCGATCACGCCGGCCTGCCGCGCGATCAGAACCGCATGCGCCTGCGTTGTTTCCGGAATGGTCGCAATCGAGGTGATATCGCCGGCGCGGCCGAGGTCTTCGTCCAGCGCGCGGTGCACTGCCTGGTCGATCGCAAGCGGCGACAGAAAGGCTTCCGGATGCAGCAGTGACGCGGGAGTTGTCATGATGGTGTTCCGATTGGTGTCCCGTTAGGGTCTCAGCTTGAGTCTTGCCGCTACACGCCCTCAAGCGTGATCACCATGTCCTGCTCGCTTGTGGATTGCTTGCGTAGTGCAAAGAGCGGCTGATATTCGGCGGAGTTGTACCAGGCATCGAGATTGGCCATGTCCGGGAATTCGATGATGACCACTCGTTCCGGCTTCCAATGAGCATTTTCGGGAAATTTATGGCTTCCGCCCTTGGTGAGGTAGCGTCCGCCATGCTTGGCAATCATCGGGGCAACCTTGACTCGGTATTCCTCGAACTTTGCGGGATCGGTGATGATGTGTTCGGCGATATAATAGGCTGGCATCGGTTTCTCCGTAAGGACTTTGCAGGAATTTCAAGCCGAGACGCCAAGCACCGGTTGCGGCGCGCGGGCGGCAGTACGCTCTGAGAGCGACGCCGCGATCTCGCGCGCAGCCGTGAGCGTCGTCATGGTGCGATGGGCGAGAACCGGATTTTCTGCCGGACAGTCGATGCGGTAATGCGCGCCGCGGCTTTCGCGCCGCGTCCAGGCCGATGCGGCGACCAACAGCGCTGACGTAGCCATGTTGCGCAGCGCGATATTGCCGGTGTCGCGCTCGATTCTGGCAAACGCCCGCACCGCTTCCACCAACCCGTCATTGTTGCGGATCACGCCGACATGCGAAGTCATCATCGCCCGAAAAGTGTTCTCGGCGAGCGCGGGCATGGCGCGGTTTGGTGGAACGACCAACGCGGCAGGGAGGCTCGCGGGTGCAGCGATCCGGCTACCTGCGATATCCTCCGCGATGCGTGCGGCATAGACCACGGCCTCGAGCAGCGAGTTCGACGCCAGCCGATTGGCGCCATGCGCGCCGGTCGACGACACCTCGCCGCCGGCCCATAGTCCCTGCAGCGAGGTGCGGCCGCGCTCGTCCACGGCAATGCCGCCCATATGATAGTGCGCGGCGGGCGCGACCGGGATCGGCTGCCTGGCCGGATCGAGGCCGGCGGCCATGCAGCTTGCATAGACCGTCGGGAATCTGTCGGCGAAGCGCGCGCCGAGCGCCTCTCGCGCGTCGAGGAACGCGCCATGGCCCGCGGCAATCTCCGCGAACACGCCGCGCGCGACGATGTCGCGCGGTGCGAGCTCGGCGAGCCCGTGGCGCGCCGGCATGAAGCGCTCGCCCTTGGCGTTGATCAGCGTCGCGCCTTCGCCGCGCAGCGCTTCGGTGGCGAGCGGGGCGGGATCGCGGCCGACCATGATCGCGGTCGGATGAAACTGCACGAATTCGGGGTCTGCAATAGTGGCGCCAGCGCGGGCGGCAATCGCCAATCCCAGGCCGCTGGCTTCGGCTGGGTTCGTCGTCACCGCATAGAGATGACCGATGCCGCCGGTCGCGAGCACCGCGGCGCGGGTGGCCACCATCACGGGCCTTGCGGTAACGTCACCGACTTTGCGCAATTGCAGCCCGGTGACCGCGCCGTCCTCGGTCAACAGCGCTTCTGCGACAAATCCTTCGATCAGGCGGATCGAGGGCGTCTTGCGCGCCGCATCGATCAACGCCGAAATGATCGCCTGGCCCGCCATATCGCCGCGGACACGCACGATCCGGCGCGCCGAATGCGCAGCTTCCCGGCCGACCGCGAGCCTGCCTTCGAGGTCGCGATCGAAGGGAACGCCGTAGCGCAGCAAATCGTGAATTCGCGCGCTGGCTTCGCGCGCGAGGCCGAGCGCCACCGTCTCGTCGACGAGGCCGGCGCCGACCGCAATCGTATCGGCCGCGTGCGCTTCGGCACTGTCGCCTTCGGCAACGGCGGCCGCGATGCCGCCTTGCGCCCACGCGGTGGAAGCGCCCTGGCCGAGCGCTGCCGCCGAAATCACGGTGACCGGACGCGGCGAAAGTTTTAGCGCGCAGAACAGGCCGGCGAGGCCGCCGCCGACGATGACGACATCGTCGGTCTTGCGGGTGAGGTCGTGAACATTGTCTGGCATATCGGTTTCCGGCTGTTGGTGGCGGCGATGCTGGATTCCGGCGTTCGCCGGGACGACGCCCGTTAGTTCTTCAGATTGACCATGCGCTCGACCGCGCGCCGCGCTTTTTCAGCGATCAGGGGATCGATCGTCACTTCCTCACGCAATGAGAGGAGGCTGTCGAGAATCTTGGGCAGCGTGATCCGCTTCATGTGTGGGCAGAGATTGCAGGGGCGCATCAGTTCGACGTCGGGCAGTTCGGCTTGCACATTGTCGGCCATCGAGCATTCCGTGATCATCACCACGCGCTTCGGGCGCTTGGCACGCACCCAGTTGATCATGTGGGCAGTCGAGCCGGTGAAATCGGCTTCAGCCAGCACATCGGGCGGACACTCCGGATGGGCGATGATCTGCACCGATGGATCGGCCTCGCGATAGCTTCGCAGCTCGTCGCCGGTAAAACGCTCATGCACCTCGCAGGCGCCTTTCCAGGCGATGATCTTCACGCTGGTGTGTGAGGCGACGTATTTCGCCAAATACTGGTCCGGCAGGAAGATGACCTCGGGCGCATTCAGGCTCTCGACCACCGCGACCGCGTTCGACGAGGTGCAGCAGATGTCGATTTCCGCCTTCACCTCCGCCGAGGTGTTGACATAGGCCACCACGGGAACGCCCGGAAAACGCTCGCGCAACAGCCGCACGTCCGCAGCCGTGATGCTAGAGGCGAGCGAGCAGCCGGCGCGCGAATCCGGAATCAGCACCGTCTTGTGCGGGTTCAGGATCTTCGAGGTCTCGGCCATGAAGTGGACGCCGCACTGGACGATGATATCGGACTTCACCTTGGCGGCTTCGATCGCAAGCTGCAGCGAGTCGCCGCCGATATCGGCGACGCAATGGAAAATCTCCGGCGTCTGGTAGTTGTGCGCCAGGATCACCGCGCCGCGCGTTTTCTTCAGTTCGTTGATCGCCTTGACATAGGGCGCCATGAACGGCCATTCGACCGGCGGGATCACATTCTTGACCCGCTCATAGAGATGCGCGGTGGCTTGCTCGACCTCCGCCGTCCATTCGAGCTGCGGCATCGGCAGCGCGCGAGCGGGTTCGGCGGCGCCAACCCCGCCCCGGGCCGGGGCCGGGAGTCCGCGAGCAGGGCTTCCCAAATCTTCGGGACCGTAGATTGCAGTGATCGGCATGGTGGCCTCCCTTACTCACCTTATATGCTCGAGTTGAGCATATTCAGTCCCTGAGAAATCCGGCCTCGACGGGCCGGCAATCTTCAAAAGCCAGATCGATTACCCAGAGCCAACCCATCGGCGCTGGGGAGGGTTCAGGTGCGCACAATGAAGATCTCCATTATCCTCATAGTGAGCAAATAGGACATAACACCCCTCGGCGAACTGCGCTAGGTGCCCCCAACCATCAATTCGTCAGGGCTGTCCGGGCGGATTTGCAACGCTGCATTGCGATGCGAATTTTTGGGAGGCGCCAGCTGGGATTTTCATGCGAATGCATTAACTCCCAGCAATGTGAGCGGTCGCCTATTCCGGATCCGCAGACAACTGCAGAGAAAATTGCATGTCGACGTTAGCAGACGACCTCCGGCCGGCTTCCGCTCTCGCCACCTGGCGTACGCCCCTTGTCGTTATCGCCTGCGGCTGTGCCATCGCGCTGTTGGGCTTCGGTCCGAGATCGACCTTCGGTTTCTTCATTCAGCCGATGAGCCGGGAATTCGCATGGGGCCGCGATGTCTTCGGCCTCGCCCTTGCCTTGCAAAATCTGTTGTGGGGTCTGGGCCAGCCGTTGGCCGGCGCAATCGCCGACCGGTTCGGCAGCTTGCGCGTGATATTTGTCGGCGCACTTCTCTATGCCGGCGGCCTCGTGGTGATGCGCTATGCGTCGACGCCGCTGTCGCTCGATCTCGGCGCCGGGGTGCTGATCGGCTTCGGCCTCTCCGGCTGCTCCTTCAATCTGGTGCTGTCGGCTTTCAGCAAGTTGCTGCCGCCGCAGCAACGCGGCGTCGCGCTCGGCGCCGGCACCGCGGCCGGATCGTTCGGGCAATTCCTGTTCGCGCCGTTCGGCGTCGCGATGCTCGACAATTTCGGCTGGCAGACGGCGCTGATGGTGTTCGCGGGCCTGATGCTGTTGATCGTGCCGCTTTCGCTGGCACTTCGCACGCCGCCGTCGACATCGGCCGATGCGGCTGTCGCGAACCAGCAGTCGTTCACCACGGCGCTGGCGGAAGCTTTCGGCCACAGGTCCTATGTGCTGCTGGTGCTCGGCTTCTTCACCTGCGGCTTTCAGCTCGCCTTCATCACGGTGCATCTGCCGGCCTATCTGATCGATCGCGGCATTCCCGCGTCGACCGGCGGCTGGGTGATTGCCGCGATCGGCCTATTCAACATCATCGGCTCGCTGAGCGTTGGTTGGTTACAGAACTACGTGCCAAAGCGCTATATCCTGTCGATCATCTATTTCACGCGCGCGTTGTCGATCATCGCCTTCATCACCTTCCCGGTCACGACTCTGTCGGCGATCATGTTCGGCGCCGTGAGCGGCCTGACCTGGCTGTCCACGGTGCCGCCGACGTCAGCGCTGGTGGCGCTGATGTTCGGCACAAGGTGGTTCGCGACACTGTACGGCTTTGCCTTTGTCAGCCATCAGGTCGGCGGCTTCCTTGGCGTCTGGCTTGGCGGTATCGTGTTCGAGAAATTCGGTTCCTACACCCCGATCTGGTGGCTTTCGGTGCTGTTCGGCGTCCTGTCCGCGCTGATCAATTTGCCGATCGTCGAGGCGCCTGTCCGCCGGGTGGTTGCGCAGCCGGCCTGATCCGGTAAACATCCCGGTCGAAAAAACCGGGAGTTTGACCGTTGGGAACGTTCAAGGCGATCAGGATCGACAAGGCGGACAAGGGAACCAGCGTCGCCGTCACGCAATTCGACGAAGCCGAACTGATGGATGGCGACGTCACGGTTCGCGTCGAATGGTCGACGCTGAACTACAAGGATGGCCTTGCGCTCACCGGCAAGGCGCCCGTGGTGCGGCGCTTTCCGATGATCGCGGGGATCGACTTCGCCGGCACCGTCGAGCAGTCGTCGCACCCTGAATGGAAGGCGGGCGACAAGGTCGTCTGCAACGGCTGGGGCATGGGCGAGACCCATCTTGGAAGCTACGCCGAGAAGGCGCGGGTCAAGGGCGACTGGCTGGTGCGCTTGCCGGACGGGATGTCGACGCGCGAGGCGATGGCGATCGGGACCGCCGGCTACACTGCCATGCTCGCGGTGCTGGCACTGGAGAAGCAGGGACTTTCGCCGTCGAGCGGTCCGATCGTGGTCACGGGCGCCGCCGGCGGCGTCGGCTCGGTCGCGACCGCGGTGCTGTCAAAGCTCGGCTATCACGTTATTGCGTCGACCGGCCGGCCGTCCGAAGCACCCTATCTGAAGGGCCTTGGCGCCGCCGAGGTGATTGATCGCAACGAGGTCTCGGGGCCGCCCAAGCCGCTGGCGAAAGAGCGCTGGGCAGGCGGGATCGACAGCGTAGGTTCGACCACGCTCGCCAACCTTCTGTCGATGACCAGATATGGCGGGGCTATCGCGGCTTGCGGCCTTGCCGCCGGCATGGATTTGCCGTCCTCGGTGGCGCCCTTTATTTTGCGCGCCGTGTGCCTTCTCGGCATCGATTCCGTGATGTGCCCGATGGGACTGCGCAAGGCCGCCTGGAACCGGCTCGCGACCGATTTGGATCCGACGAAACTATCTGAAATTACTCACGAAATTAGCCTCGACCAGGTCATCGGCGAAGCTGCAAGGATCCTGGCCGGCCAAGTCCGCGGTCGAATCGTGGTAAAAATTCTCTAACGTTATTCAGACTTTGCCAACGAAGCTGCTCCAATGTTGCCACGGTGGTAAGGTAACCAGCGGGTAAAGGCATCAGGTTTTGCCAGCGCTCGGGGTAAGTTGGAGTTCAGCATGCTTGCGCGTTTTGTGTTGGGGGCCGTTACGGCCGGTGCGATAGTTGCTCCCGCGTTGGCCGGGATGATGACCGCCGATGAGGCGCGCAGGTTCGTCGCCGGCAAGGTCTTCGTATTCAGCTGTTTCGACGGCACCCGCGGCGCCGGCCGCATATTGGACGACATGGGCGCCGCCGGTGCCGTGCAGTTTTCCGGCGCAGGTCCGGTGCGTCACCTCCGTCTGCCCGGCAATACGCTTCAGATCCGCGGTCAGGCGGTGTGCGCCTCGATCAAAGGCATTCCGTTCGAGCCTTGCTTCAATCTCGACAAGAAGGACGATCGCAACTTCCGCGGCTCGGTTTCGGGCTTGGGCTTCGCCTATTGCGATTTCCACCATCAGGGCGGCGCGCAGATGCTGATGGCGCGGGCCGTCGCCCGGCCGCGTTCGCTGCATCGTCCAGAGCAGACCGGCGCGATCGATGCGCCGCGGGCAGAGGTAGCGGCGCGCGTCGAGACGCCGCGGGTCGAGGTCACCAAGATCGAGCCGGTCAAGCCCGAGCCTGCGAAGCCGGAAAGCGCACCGGATCTGCGTCGCTCGACCGAGTAACCCCGCGCAGGGCTTGGCGCACCGCAACACTCCTGCATTCCCATCCAATCGGTCCGCCGCTGGCGGCTCGCGGCGCGGCCATGCCGTATTCATACGGATAGCCAACCTCACATGTTGATAGCGACTTTAACGATTGAGTTTGTGAAAATCTTCAAACACCCGTGCGGGGATCCAACCCATGGACTTGGACAAGTCGCGTTACTTCTTCCGGATCAGCCAGGGTCGCTATTCCGGCGCGTCGGACGAGCCCTATGAGTTCGACAGCCGCGAGGCTGCCTGGACCGAGATGACCGCGGTCTGCAGCAACCTTCTCGGCGGCATTTCGCGCAGCCTCAAAGAAAATGCCGAATGGCGGATGGAGCTTTTGGACGAGGCGAAGCAGCCGGTATTTCGAATCCGTCTGGTCGCGGAGTCGCTGGGTTAAGGCCTCCGTCTCGCCGCGAGCGCTCCCTCAAGCCAGTTTCCCGTAGTTTTA
>Ga0210409_10008888_pt1 | contig 10194 bp, 8 predicted proteins | sample IncBWH17MmetaG_FD_161649 | JGI IMG/M metagenome (GOLD analysis project Ga0210409, IMG submission 161649) | Forest soil microbial communities from Barre Woods Harvard Forest LTER site, Petersham, Massachusetts, United States - Inc-BW-H-17-M | ecosystem: Environmental > Terrestrial > Soil >...
GAAGAGCATCAAGTTCGCGGAGTTGGAGAAGCAGAAACCAACCACGCTGCGGAAACTTTATTTCTCGGAGGAATTTGGCGGTACCAATGGCCCCATCCAGTTCTATATCACCGTGGACGGACAAAAGCAGAAGGTGTTTGAAGCCAACGAAAAGCCCGTAATCACCACCCACGTTGGGGCAGTGGAAGACTGGATTGTGGAAAATCACGCCCTTGAGACCCATGCCTTCCACATCCACCAGATCCATTTCAAAGTGTTGGAAGTGGATGGAAAGCCCGTTACCGATCAGGACCTGCGCGACACGATTGAGGTTCCGTTCTGGGAGGGCCCAGGTCATCCCTACCACAGCTTTAAGGCTCGTTTCGATTTCCGTGATCCAACGATTGCAGGTACTTTTGTGTTTCACTGCCATATTCTGCTGCACGAGGATCTTGGCATGATGCACAAGATTCTAGTCCTGCCAAAATGACGCGTGGCACCGACCAAGGAGGGTTCATGCGAAATAGGATTCTGGTCATCTTAGGTACCGCGCTTTTGTTTGTCGCCGGATACCTGGTCGGAAACAGGAGTGCGACTGTCGCTTACGCCGAAACTCCAAGCCGCGGCACTGTGCCGAAATCATATGGTCGTCTGGTTACGGCGATTGCAGACCAGATAGGTACTGGGCTGGTTTTCGAAGGCAGCGACGGCGTGATTCGCTTCGTCAGCATAACCGGCATGAAAGAGGGGGAGTTGGCCCGCTATGACCAAACCCCGACGCAGGGAGGAATCCCCAAGTCGTATGGTCGTTTGGTCACGGCAGTCGTGAACTCTGAAGGAACCGGGCTGATCTTTGAAGATAGCGAGGGCGTGATTCGGTTCGTCACCATTGCCGGTAAGAAAGAAGGTGAACTAACCCGAAACTGACTGTGCTGCGTCAGTCATTCTGAGCGAAGCTATGTCTGGCGCTCCTTCTCTGCCGATGCCAGCCTTAACCTGTGCTCGCAAGCCGATGTGTTGATGCAGGAGTCTCGCATCATCAATCGCTCGACCGGTTTTCCGCCCACGATGTGTGACTCAACGATTTCGTCGACGTCTGCCAGTGTCACTCCGCCGTACCAAACCCCTTCGGGATAGACCACCAGGTTCGGACCGTGCTCACACTGATCCAAACACCCGGATTGATTCGCCCGCACACTTCCCTTTAGCCCGCGTTCCGCCAGTTTTCGCTTGAACAGCTTCTGCAACTCTGCCTTCGCCTCTGGATCGCAACAGCCTCGCGGATGCCCCGGCGGTCGCTGGTTCCCGCAGATAAAAATATGCTTCCTAAACTTGGCCATGAGAACAATGTACAGGACGTCGGGGAAATTCGCGTGAGTCGCGGTCGGCAAAACCTCTGACGGATAAGTAGGAAATTTCCGGGAACTGGGCGCAGAGGCCGGCTCAGTCCTTCAACGGGACTACCGCCTGATTGCCGCGACAGAAGGTCGCCACGTGCTGCAAGTCGCCGTTTGGCTGTTTCACCAGCATGACTGGACCGTAGCAGAAAACGGCATGACCAGTCTCCGCCATGTACCACATACCGCTCGCCCGCGCGTGGTGGACCGTCGGCAGATCAATCGGCGGGGGCGGAGGCGTCGCGAACTTGGAACCGGGTATGGATAGAGCTAGTAGTAGCGTTGCCAGGGCTTTCATATACTCGCCTGGCCCTGAAATTCAGATCGTTTCCACGATCCTGCGTCCGTCCACAATGTCCGAAATGCCTAATGGCGGCTTCGGCGGCACCGTCTTTCGTGTTTTGCCTGCATTGTGGCTGCTCTGGGCGTTGCCTCCCGGTTTGTCCTGAGTCATTGGAGCCTGGGTCATTGGAGCCTGGGTAGACGGGACTTGGGTCAACGGAGTTTGCGCCTGGGAGCGACTTCCTGCCTTAGCCTGGGCCTGGGCGTCGGCATACTGCTTCTGAATCAACTTACCTTTAAGATTGCTCAATTCCGAACTGTCGCCGAGCAGAGATCGGATCAAGTAACGCTGCGAAGCAATGGTCCGATCCTGTTCCACCGCCAGCAGGCACATCAACCCGTAGGAAACCAGAAATAGTACGATCAGAACCGGGAGCAGCGAATGCTTGCGCTTGGGTTTCGGCGCAGGCAGCGCCTGCGGGATTGCGACCACGGTTTCCTGCGTCCAACTCAACAATTGAGACCCCGATCTGCGCCCCAAGGCAGCGGGCATCAGGGGAAATGCAGCTTGAACACCATCGCGTCGAGCTTTCCCAAATTGCTAGAAAAACGGCACTTAGGCCGTATTCCCCGGCCCTTGGCGGGTTCGGCAGGTGCAACACGATGCACATTTAGGTAACAGAAGTGGGGCAAGGCGCGGAGGGTACTGCCTCGTCAGGCTTGTCCGGTAATGTCGGACTGAACGCCCCAGGTCAATACCAGCTTGCCGTCTACCACGACCCCCGTCATGCTGTTCAGGAACACCTTGGGCTTTCCCTCAGCGTCTACTTCGTGTGATTCCCTCTGCCATACCTGATAACCGGACCGAATAAATGCCCGCGTGAGTTCGATGTTATTGGGATCATCGGGCAGCACCATATCGGTCATCCGCTTGCCGATCAGATCTTGGGCCGAATTCAGACCATACATCTTGGCCTGTGAATCGTTACAGTCGGCTATGTAAGAGTCGCGGATAATGCGTTGAATCTGCTCGTCCTCGGGCAAGTCCACAGGCATGGGAGAGTCCATCTCTACGCAAAAGAGGCCGTCGCGACTTGCGTCCACCGACAAGCGGTAGCCTGTCAGGCTTGCACTCGGCTCCGCCGCTGCCTCGGCGAGCTCTTGCGCCGCCAATCCCTTACTGACAAACTGCTTGCCCTGCAGAACCGCTTCCACGGCGGAAAGCAACTCGCTTCCGGCCTGGATCTTAACCACATATCCTCGTGCGCCCAGGCTGAGGGCTTCATGCACCACATCGTCAGAAGATTCTTGACTCAGGAAGAGTATTTTGGATTTCGGAACAAGCTTGCGGATTCGCCGGGCAGCTTCAATGCCATTCAATTTCGGAAGGCCGATGTCCAGGACAATCAAGTCCGGCTGTAATTCTTCGGCCTTCTGAACCGCTTCTAACCCATCAGAGACTCCGGAGATGACCTCTAAATCCGGCTGCCCCTGCAGCGTCGAGGAGACAAAACGGCGCCAAGGTTCCAAGTCATCAACCACGAGAATGCGGACTACTGACATTCTACCCCCAACCCGGGCGCTATCGATGTGGTCCAGACTAGGCTCCTTTGCAGCTCTACGGAATGGCTCCCATGTGCTATCAGGCGGCACCATTGGGCAACAGGGAACCGCAACGCAGTGCGGAGTCCAACGATGTCAACTATCGTCCTTCGCAGAAGGGGGTTCAACAGCAAAAACTACTAGTCCTGCGCAAATAACGGCTCTGGACCCATGCTTCCATTCAACCCGAACTCCGTTTCGACACCTGGCGTTCGGGCCTTGATATTGGGTTTAGAATGCCACTAGAGGTCCTGATCGTGGCTACCCTTCGCGAGATCGTCGACCAGCACGTGCGCGAAGGCGAACTTTACGAGAAACTCGACCGCAACCGGGTACGCTGTTATGCCTGTGGTCATTGCTGCCCAATCCCCGAAGGCCAGCCCGGAGTTTGCAAGGTGCGCTACAATCGCGGCGGAACTCTCTACGTACCTTGGGGATATGTCGGCGGCGTGCAGTGCGATCCTATCGAAAAAAAACCGTTTTTCCACGCTTACCCGGGTGCGCTGGCTTATAGCTTCGGAATGCTGGGATGCGATCTGCACTGTGGCTATTGTCAGAACTGGGTTACCTCGCAAGCGTTGCGCGATCCCAATGCGGTTTCGCCGCCCCTCGAAGCATCGCCAGAGGCCCTGGTGCGGGACGCGCTTCACCAGGGTGCAAAGGTTCTGGTCAGCACCTATAACGAGCCGCTTATCACCAGCGAGTGGGCGGTCGCTGTCTTCAAAGAAGCTCGGGCTGCCGGTTTGATCACCGGATTTGTTTCGAACGGCAACGGTACGCCGCAAGTACTCGAATACCTGCATCCGTGGATCGATCTGTATAAGGTGGATCTGAAGAGTTTCGACGATCGCCATTATCACGAACTGGGCGGACGCATTGGACCGATTCTCGAGACGATTCGCAGCCTGCACCAGATGGGCTTTTGGCTGGAGATTGTGACGTTGCTCATCCCCGGCTTCAATGATTCTGAAGCGGAGTTGCGCGGACTGACGGATTTTCTGGCCAGCGTCTCACCCGAAATTCCCTGGCACGTGACCGCATTCCACAAAGACTACAAGATGGAAGACCCGGACAACACGCGGCCGAGGGATTTGCTGCGGGCGGTCGAAATCGGGAAGCAGGCGGGTCTGCGCTATGTGTATGCGGGAAATTTGCCGGGCATGGTGGGAGATCACGAAAACACGAAGTGCCACAACTGCGGCGACACGTTGATCAAGCGGCGCAGCTACTTTGTCGAAGACTACCGCCTAACCCCCGATGGCCATTGTCCATCTTGCAGCGCCGAAATTCCGGGCCGTTGGGCGCCTCAATTCGAGGGACAGATTACCGATCATCCTTTCTTGCCGCGCCGCGGCTCGCGTTTGGTTACAATCCTCAACTAGATTAATAATTCGGCTCAACCAAACTTCATGCGGAAACTGCGAATCGCGCTCGCCCTGGGACTTCTGTTCATCGCGGCCGCTTGCTCGCCTCGCGACTTTCTCACCCGGCGTCTGGCCTCCGATCTGATCGCCACATCCGACACTTTCAAGAGCACGCAACAGTTCTTTCTCCGGACTGGGGTCATTTCGAACAAAGATTACCTCTCGCCGGAATATCTTGTGTTGCAGCGTCGTGGCTGGATCACTGGCACAGGCAGCCCCTGCCCACCAGACGTGACTCCTCCGCCATGTTGGGAGGTTGCACTGACTCCGATCGGAGTTGAGACGTTTCACGACCTGATCCCCACCGGCACGGCTGATGCAAAATACTTCGGCGTCCCCGTGGCCCGCAGACAACTGACCGGGATCACGGGGATCAGCAGAAACGGCAACACCGCCGATGTCGACTTCCTATGGAAGTGGATGCCGCTAAACGAAGTGGGAGCCGCGCTCTACGCCGGCGGTGTGCAGTACAAGGCGACGGTGGGCTTTCGCCGATACGACGATGGCTGGCGAGTCATCGAAGGCAGCGCTCCTAAAAGCAATCAGGGCCTCGACGATGCTCTGAAGGACTCAGAACCCGCGCCCTGAGGTTGACACCGACGGTTGGCGCTAGTATTTTTTCTCCCCGTGAACTTTATGAATTCAATTCGAAGCTTTCGGTTTCTCGGCTCTTTAACTTTGACTTGTGCGTTTGCTCTGGGCGCCGCCGACGCCGGAATTTTCTTATCGGGCAACGTGATTCGCGGTTCAGGCTGTACGATTCCGGTTTACAAGCTCTGCTGTCCTCCGGTATACCTCTGTTTCGGCCCATGACAAATAGAAGGCTCCTGCTCATCTCTTTTCTTGTTGCATTCGCTCTCAACTTCGCCCACGCTGCTGACAAACCCAAGCTTGGCTTCGACGAGTTCTTCAACTACATCGATGTGCTGGCGGTTGCGATTTCTCCCGACGCCAATTCGGTTGTGATCGGCACCGAACGCGCTGATTGGGATCAGGGCATCTATCGTCGCGACCTCTGGCTTTACCGCGACGGCGGTCACGGAGGAGGCTCGCTTACCCAGCTCACGCAGGTGGGCGACAACACTTCGCCGAAGTGGTCGCCGGACGGGCGCTGGATCGCATTTTTCTCTGAACGCGAAAACGCGAAGGCTAAAGGCGATGGAGAATCGAAGGAAGAAGCAGTCGCACAGCTCTATCTGATCTCGACGGCGGGCGGGGAAGCGTTCCCCGTGACCCAGGGGGAAGAGGAAGTGCATTCGTTCGATTGGTCTTCCGATTCACGCACGCTGTATTTTGCTACGCGCACTCCCTGGACCAAGGCCCAGAAAGATGCATACAAGAAAGAGTGGAAGGACGTCGTGCGGTATCGGGCGGCTGAACGTGGCGACATGATCTTCAGTATTGGCGTTGCAGATGTCCTCGCCCAGCGCGCATCGGAGGGAACCAAGGCAGCCGAGGATTCTGACGATCAGTCGGACGCAACTCCCGGCTCGCACCCGCTGGCAAAAACTCCGTGGTATGTAGCTGAGCTCGAAGCTTCACCCGACGGGCACAGGCTGGCTTTTGAAACCGAGTCGGTGTCCGGACGGGAAGAGAAAGTCGAGGACTATGAGATTTATTCCGTAGAGCTGGCAAACGCTACTCCCGATCGGCGACCGCGGCAGGTGACTCATAACCAAGCCGAAGAACACCACATTCAGTGGGCTAAAGACGGCAAACATATTTTCTTCCAGGTGCAATACGGCTCGGTCGAAGGCAAGTACAAAGACACGCAGATCCGGCTCTACTGGGTCGATGCCGACACCAGTGAAGTGCAGCGGTGGGCGGCTGATTTCGAAGGGGCGGTGCAGGAATACGCAGTCACCCCCGACGGAGGAGTGCTGGCGTCCGGGCGGATTGCGACCGAAGTACAGGTTTATTTCCAGCCCAGGGTTTCTGCGCCATTCTCGCAACTGCCGGGCAAGGCTGGGACTTATGCGAGTCCCGTGCTGGGTTCAGACTCGCGGCGAGTCGCGTTCATACACTCCGCGATCCAGGAGCCGCTCGAAGTATATTTGGCCGACAGCCCCGAGGCGCTCAAGTCGGCCCGTCCCATCACTTCTTTCAACAAATTGTTCGCGGAACGCGATCTGCCCAAAGCCAGGCCTTACCGCTGGACAGCGGACGATGGGACTTCAATCGAAGGCATGCTGATGTATCCGCCGGGAAAGTTCGAAGCCAAACATCTGCCCATGTTTGTGTGCATCCATGGAGGCCCGGACGATGCCGACGGCAATCACTTCGAAGCCGACTGGTACGTGTGGGACCGCCTGGCCGCGACTCAGGGCTGGTTGGTGTTTGAGCCCAACTATCGCGGCTCGGAGGGATACGGCGACAAGTTTCTCATGGGAATCGTTCCAGAAATTGTCTCCCGTCCGGGCAAAGATATTCTTGAAGGCGTCGACGCGCTGGTGAAAGATGGCATCGCCGATCCCGATCATCTTACCGTGGGCGGCTACAGCTATGGCGGCTACATGACCAACTGGCTGATCACGCAGACAACTCGCTTCAAGGCCGCAGTGACGGGTGCAGGGGCGGTGGAGAACGTCGCCAACTGGGGTAACGACGATACGACTTTCGATGACGCTTACTTTCTGGGCGGACGGCCATGGGAAGCGCCGCAGCGCTATCACGACGAAGCAGCTATTTTCCAGATCGATAAAGTACGCACTCCCACGCACATCGTCGCCGGGGCCGCTGATGTACGGGTCGCGGTGGCCGAGGCCTATCTTCTTGATCGCGCGTTGTATTCCCTAGGCGTTCCCAGCACGCTGCTGATTTTTCCCGGAGCAGGTCCGGGAGAGGGGCACGAACTCGACAAGAATCCGTGGCACGGGAAGATCAAGGTGCGGGAAGAATTGAAGTGGCTGGAGAAGTATGGCGGGATCGGAGCACAGCACTGAAACGCTCAGGCAAAGAAGGCGTGCTTTATCTTCCCGTCGCCTTCGTCGAGGCGCTAGCAATCTTCACCGGCCGATTGGACGCCTGATAGTGCGCAATCCCACTATAAAGCGCTTCGGCAATCTGCTGGCGGTAAGTTGAACTCTGCAAATTGTTCTCATCGGTTGGACTGCTCACAAACGAAACTTCAGCCAGAATCGCGGGCATCGACGTCCCCGTCAGAACAACGTAGTGAGCTTCCTTAACCCCGCGGTTGGGCAGGCCGGGATTCTTCGCCGACAGCATCGCATACAACGACCGCTGCACGCTGGCTGCGACCCGTCGCGATTCGTGTACTTTTTCGCGGATGTCGACATTCGTCCAATCGACGGCTTTCACGCCCGCAGCCGCTGCTTCGTCTGCTTCTTCGGTCCTTGCTTTTACTGACGAATAGGTGTTTGTGTAATAGGTTTCTACTCCGCGAGCCGAGGGGTAATCGCTGTAATTGGCATGCACGGAAACGAAGAGCTTGGCTTGCGCCACGTTCGCAATTTCAGCCCGCTTCTCGAGCGCGAGATAGCTGTCGTCTTTCCTGGTGTAAATGACTTCTGCCCCCAGACGATTCTCGACCAGCTGACCAAGGCGTTGCACAATATCGAGCGTCAGATCTTTTTCCAACAGTCCCTTGCGGCCAACCGTTCCAAGATCCCAACCGCCATGGCCGGCGTCGAGAACAATGCGCAGCTTCGGCACAGAAAGAGACGGGCCGGCATTTAGCGGAATTTGGTTCAGCGGCACATTGGCCGGCTTCTGATTCACCGCAACCTCCGCCGGAGGCAGACTGGATGGAGCTTGCTTCGTTGAAGTCTGGTCCAAAGGCGCCGAATTGACTGGAGCAAAAAGATCGACCTTGGTTCGGGCGCGAGGCTTGGTTCCAAACTTTCGAACTTCTATCACCAGACGGTACGGGTTCGGTTCCAGGCTTACCGAGAAATCCGATGCGCCGTTGGTCTCGAGCACCACGCGGGTCACACCCGCCATCGGTTGCGCGACGCGAACTCGTTGCAGAAGCGCATCGTTTACCGCGATGCTCCGATTCGAGAGCGCCGCCGCCAGCGTAGTGTCGTGCAGGTCGAAATAAATTCGTTCAGGATGCGGAAGCCGATGAGCTTCGTACTGAACCTGATCCTGTATGTCAATCACCACGGTGCTGGAGTCAGCCGACGACCAATGCCGAATGTCAGTGACCCGAGGCAGCACACCAGCTTCCTCCGCATTTACTGGCGAAGCGTCGCCCGAGTCTTCTGTAACCGTTTCTGCCGCCGGCACCGGCGCGCTTGCAACCAGCTCCGCGGGCGAGGTTGCGGGCTGTGAAGTGTGCGGTGGGGCTGCTAGTGTAGCCGTTCGAGCCTCTGCTTTCGCCGAGCGCGCACGATGGCCAAGGGTCCACCAGACTCCCGCGCCCAAAGCAATCGCGAACAACACGACCACAGCAACCACTGCAAGGCCGGGCCGGGAATGGTCGAGTTCCGCTCGCTCCGCAAGGGCATGCTCTGCTGGAGCGACGGGATGGTCGGTTGATTTCAAAACCTCGACCGCAGCCAATTCTGAATTCTCGACTAGGTTCTTCTCCCAAATTTTATTCGAGTTCAGAGATTCCGGGCTGCGGCTCAAGTCCGCAGGTGATTCGGGATCCAATTTTGCGACTTCACTGCCTGCAGAAGAACTCTCGCTTTGGACGGAGAAGCCATTCAGTTCCGAGGTTAGTGGATTGACTTGTTCCGCAGTTTGTTCAGGCTCGACTGTGGCCGCATGGACGACTCGCCGTGAAATCTCGCTCAGCCGGTCTTCCTCTTCTGGCTTCATTGCGGAAAGAATCAGCTCGGCCAGCAGACCCAGACTGCGAACATCGCTGTCATTGAATCCATAGGGCTCATTGGAGAAGGCTTCGATTAAACCAATGACACTTTGTTTCGCCGAAAGAGGCACGGCCAGCATGGAGCGGACGCCAAGCCGGCGGCAAGCCGCAACGTTCACTCGCGGGTCGCTCTCGGCATCGTCGCAGCGCACGATGCGGCCGGACACTAGGCATTCCCCCGAAAAGCCTGAGTTCGGATCGAGGCGAATTCCCGCATCCGGTGCGATGCTTCCCGCTGAAGCCCTGCAGACGATGGCGTTGCCTTCCGCCAATGCGATCGCTACGCCGTCAGCCCCAGTGATTGCCAGCGCGCGCACCGCCACCAGTTGCAGCACTTCATCCAGGACGAATTGCTCGAGTTGCCAATCATCCTCAGGGCTCGGACGCCCGCCATCGCGCAGCTGCTTTGCACGCCGCGTACGTATCTGTTCGTGTAGAGCGGAGAAGGCGAGCAGAGCCTGCAAAGCTTCGTGGCCCAGGGCTTCAGTTGGCGAAGGAATTCGGATTGCGCGTGCGGGAACTTCCGCGGCTTCTTCTTTAATCAACTCCAAGCCCGCATTGTTCAGAATCGCGCTCATGGAAATGGCGGAAAACGCCCACCGGGACGATCAGTCCTAATCGGCTACCCTCACGCTCAATTGTGACCGTCAATCTTGGGGGAGAAATATTCTTC
>Ga0210409_10008889_pt1 | contig 10194 bp, 3 predicted proteins | sample IncBWH17MmetaG_FD_161649 | JGI IMG/M metagenome (GOLD analysis project Ga0210409, IMG submission 161649) | Forest soil microbial communities from Barre Woods Harvard Forest LTER site, Petersham, Massachusetts, United States - Inc-BW-H-17-M | ecosystem: Environmental > Terrestrial > Soil >...
CTTCCTTCGGCGCGTCGTTCTCCACAAAGTAGTGCTGGATCCCTCCAATGCTGCCCGCCGCAAAAATGCGCTTCCAGTCGATGATCCCGTCGCCCACCGAGGTCAACCCCTTCTCCACTTCCGCCATATTCAACGAAGCCAACTGCTCCGGCTTCACATTCGGCAATTTCTTCATGTCTTTCACGTGCACCAGCGGGAATCGCCCCGGATACTTTTTGAAATAGGCCACAGGATCCTGCCCCGCCACGCTGATCCAGCACAAATCCATCTCCATCTTCACGTTCTTCGCGTCCGTCGATTCCAGCAGAAAGTCATACGGAAATTTCCCGTCCAGTTGCGCATCGGGAATGAACTCCCAGTAGTGGTTGTGGTATGCGAACTGGATTCCCGCTTTCTTGCTGGCCTCGCCCACCTTGTTAAACGTTTCCGCCACGCGCTTGTAGCCGTCCGCTGTCCGCATCTTTTCGTCGATGTACGGGCACACCAGAAATGTTTGCCCGATTACATGAGCGCCTTCCAGCGTTTCGGGCAGCTTCTTCTCCACAGTGTCGTAACTTTCGTGACTCGACGGCGAAGTGAGCCCGTTCTTGTCCAGGATCGCGCGGACATCCTTCGGCGAATGCCCAGAGTAGCCCGCGAATTCCATTTCCTTGTAGCCAATCGCGGCCACCTTGGCGATTGTCCCTTCGAACTCCTTCTTCATGTCGTCGCGGACGGTATACAGCTGCAGGCCGACCTTGGAAATCTTGTGTTCATCGGCGAAGGTTTTTGTCGGGAGCGAGGTGAGAACTGCGGTTGCTACAGATGTTTCAATAAATGTGCGTCGGTTCATGCGGCGATTGTACACCAAACGCTCCCACAGGAACGCAAACAATCCATCTCTAAACGAAAAAGCCTCCCGAAAACACCGAGAGGCCTTTCCTTGTTTCGACTGGACCCGAGGGAGAAGCAAGCACTGCCTGCCGTTCCCTCAGTCTTGGGCGGAAAACTAGAACTGAAACCGCAAACCGAGTTGCATAATGCGCGGGTTGTGCGCACCGTTCAATACCAGGAAACCGCCGCACGTTGGGTCGCTGCCCGCCGTCAGAGCTGCGCCTGGATTGCAACCCATTCCCAAGTTACCTCCCGCACCCCCAGATCCTCCGGGGTTTGTACCGCTGAAGGAATCCAGTTGTGTATGGTTGAAGGTGTTAAAGGTCTCCCAGCGGAACTCGAATGCGTAACGCTCCTTGAACTCGAACGTCTTGAAGAGCCCCATATCGAAGTTCAGCCGCCCAGGCATTCTCAGCATGTTTCGGGCTGCGTCGCCAAACGTCAGGCCGACAGGCAGGGTAAACGCCGTCGGGTTGTAGAGCAGTTTCCCAAATAATCCCGTTGCTCCGAACGCCTGTTTTACCGCGGTCGGGACTGCATTGGGATTGCCGACGACGTCAGGGAACGACGCAATTCCGACGCCGTTCGCCACGCCGGCATTGTCGGAATACTGCGTTCCGTTGGAAACACTAAATGGTGCGCCAGTCATTGCCACCGTTATGCCGGACCACTGCCAGCCACCCAGCAGCGTATGCTTCCAGCCACTGCTGTGTCTGAAGAGCGGAAGCGCATACACGTAGCTCAAGGAGAACGACTGGCGGATGTCGAAATTGGAGCTCGCACGGTAGAGGTTGGGATTGTACGAATTGGCGAAGCCTAGGTCATACCGATCGGAAGAATTATCGATCGAGTGACCCCATGTATAGCTCGCGCTGAACGTCAAGTCCCCCACTGTTCGACGCCCGGTGGCTTGCAGCGCGTTGTAATTGGAATTAGCGCTGTTCTCGATCCGGGTGATGCCGCCGAAGCCCGCGTATGGACGGTAGTAAGCCGCGGCAGCATTGCCACACGCGATGAAGAGATTCACGGCAGGCTGTCCGGTTACAAACGTGCCATTCGCGATCGTCACGCCGGTCGGAAGGCCACTGGTTGGATCCAGCACGAAATTCGCGTTGTTCGGCTGGCAGTCATTCGCGGTAATAGGAGCTCCCGAGGCCAAGTAGGGGTTTTGACTCGCCGGCACCGGTTGCAGCTGATTCAGGTCGTAAATCCGCGTCAGATGGGTCCCCTTGCTGCCCACATACGCGAGAGTCGCAAAGATGTGCGACGGAAGTTCATGCTCCACGCTCAAGTTCCATTGCTGCATGTAGGGCCATTGCACCTGGCTCGGAATCGAGGTGGCACTGAATGGGCTCGGATAACCTTGTGACGCCAAACCGACCGTTGAGTATCCGGTCTGGTTGCTGACACTTCCGTTTTGCACCAGGGGCGAAGGATTTCCCTGCAGCGACTCGGCATTGGCTTCATTTCCGTTCATGTGCTCAAAGAAAATGCCATACCCGGCTCGAATCGCCCATTTTCCATCCCCCGTGGGGTCGTACGCGACCCCAAGGCGCGGGCCAGGATTCATATACTTGTTCTTCATGCAGCCCGTGGTCCCCATACTAATCCCGGGATAGTTCTGATTGATTGCGCCGCACTGAACAAACCCATTAAATTGATTCGTTGTGGGAAGCAACAGTTGCGAGTTCACAGGATCGCTATATGGCCATAGGGCCGGGCCATTCAACGGAACGTAGTTCCCGGGAGAAAAATTGAACTCCTTAAACTGCTTTTCCTGATACCGGCCAAAGAAACTCCACCGCAGACCCAGGTTCACGGTTAGTTTCCTCGTGACCCGCCAGTCATCCTGAAAAAATGGCTCAAAGATCTTGTAGCGGTCGTAAAAGTAAGGTTGCGCGCTGGTCTGCGCATACGTACCAACTTGCCCCAACTGTAGGTCCGCAAACGGATTTCCCGTGGTATTCGGGTTATTGATGGAATACGAGAGTTGCCCCTGGATATCGGACGTCGACTGCTGGTTTTTCTGCGCGAACACCACGTAGCCCCCAAAGAACATCGTGTGGTTCCCGTAAATGTAGGTCATAATGTCGCGGTACGTGTACGTGGGATTCGCGTTCTTCCAAGGAAAATATCCTGTGTCCACTGCGAAACCACCGGTACCGTAAACAGGGCCGTTTGTGTTGCCGACGGAAAAAGCCGGGATCTTATTAGCCGTGCTGAACTGCGCCGGAAACAACGGCAACAGGTCGATTCCCCCGGAAGGTAAGTTCACGTTTGACAGGTTCGATAGGAAAATGTGGTCGGCGGTATAGCTGGCCACAAACTCGTTCAGCAGGTTTGGCTTGATTGTCGACGTCAGTCGCACCACAAAGCTCGTCGTCGGTCCTACAAAGTTTGTGTTGGTATTGTCGAAACTGTTCGTGTATACCCCCCACAGCGGGCCTTGATTAATTGTCGACCACGAGTCGTGGATGTAACGAACGGTTAGCCGTTCATTTTCTGAGAAGTTCTGGTCCACCCGGATTAGCTCTTCGCGCCAATTCGTCGGATAGCTCGGATTTGCCACGTACGCCGGTAACGGACTGCCGGCGGCCTGTCCTGCGGTATATGTCCCCAACGTGTTATTGGCTTTGGGAATCATCGACAGAAGCGCAGGCACCGTCGTCGAGGTCGTTGCTGGTAACGTGTTGTTCACGAACGGCGTCCCTGGGCTTCCCGATTGATAGGGACAGTCTGGAAAAGCAGTCGGACTGAATGTTGCCCCCGTATAGACCGGGCATACATCGTTGAAATTGCCGGAGCGCTCCGCATCCGAGGGTACGTTTTGGCTAATGGTGCTACCAGGTACGATTTCCTTCCGCCACTCTTGCGACCAGAAAAAGAAGGTCTTCTTCTTATCGGTGTTGTAGTGATTTGGAATGAAGATCGGCCCCCCGAAGGTGTACCCAAAGTCATTCTTCTTGTATTCGGGTCGCGCCACGCCCTGCCCGTTGTTCTGCCATGAATTAGCGTTGAAGTCCTCATTGCGCACATACTCAAAAGCGCTTCCGTGGAATTGCGTAGTCCCGGACTTCGTCTCGACTTCCACCGAACCGGAGCCATTCTTGCCGTACTGCGCCCCGTATGACGAAGTCAAAACCTTGAACTCCGCGATCGCTTCCAGGTTCGGGTAAACGTTCAACGTGGAGTTGGACCCATTGTCCATGTTGTCGCCACCGTCGATCTCCCAGTTGTTGTATTCCGTCCGGCCTCCATTGATGCTGTATGCCACGTTGCCTGCGACGCCCACCAGTCCCTCGTCCTGGCCCGTCTGGTTCACGACCCCAGGCGACAGCGTTACCAGTTGCGTAAAATTTCGCCCGTTCAACTCCAGTTGCTGCACTTGCTTCCCCGTGATGGTGCTTCCGATTTCCGCCGATTGGGTGTCCACTTGTGCCACGCTCTCGCCGGTCACAATTACTTCTTCCGTCACCGCTCCGACCGTCAGCGTTATATCAACGCGTGACTTCTGCGCCACGTCAAGCACCACACCCTTAGCCTCAAAATTCTTGAATCCCTTCGCTGTCACTACCACGTCATAGCTGCCCGATGGCAGTGCGGGGACCACATAGGCCCCGTTCTCATTCGTCTCCGTGGTTCGCGTCAGGTTACCCCCGGCGTTTGTTACCACGACTCTTGCGCCGGTCACTGCGGCGCCCGATTTGTCCATTACTGTGCCGCTGATCACGCTGACGTCCTGGGCTAACGCGTGAAATGGAATCAATAGCAGCAGTGCAAGCACTGCCAGCCAGTTTCCCGAACTCCCCGGCAAAAACGTATTTACAGAATTGCGATGTCTCTCCACGATGAGACCTCCAGACTCCACAAGTTTTGGCTAGACTTTCACGGACATGAAGGAGGAATGGAGACGAGGCTACGACACTCTACCCGGTGCAACCCACTCGCGACCACTCGCCTGAAATCCCTCGGTCCTCGACGGACCTCGACCACCCCAAAAACACCTATTAAATCGGATTAATAGCGGATAGTGTGCACCCTGTCAAGCCCTAAATAAAGTCCCCAAATAAAATCCCTAAATAAAATCCCGCCCCCCGACAGCCACGCGTTGAACCCCGCTACTCGCCGTTTCCCGCCGTTTGTCACTCTCCCTTGAACCTTCCTCCCCCACTGTCGCACACTAGCTCTGCATGTCTCAGCCGCCTGACTTCCGCTCTCTCACCATCCTCATCGTCGCCTTACTTCTTTTGCCCGTGGCTCTTTTTGCCTCGCAAGCCAAACAATCCGCAAGCGTTGCCGATGCTCAGGACTTTTTTCAGAAGGGCCAGGCGGCGCTGCAATCCGGAAATCTTGACTCCGCCGAAAAAGCTTTCCGTCGAGTACTTATCGCCGATCCGAATGCCGGCGCCGCCTATGCCAACCTCGGCGTTATCTCCATGCGCCGCAAGGACTGGGACGCCGCCCTCAAGAACTTGAAGAAAGCGGAAAAGCTCTCCCCAAAGACGCCGGGCATTCGATTGAATATTGCTCTTGTGAAATTCCGTCAGGAGAACTACCGGGAAGCCATCCCTTACCTGCAGTCCGTCGTGCGCGATGATCCCAACTCCACTCAAGCTCACTATCTTCTCGGACTCTGCCAAGTCTTCACCCTGGACTACACCGCCGCGGCCAACACTCTCGACCGCTTGTGGCCGCAGTTATCGTCCGATGTCATGTACCTTTACGTCCTCGGCATGGCCGCGAACCGTGCCGGAGACAAGGCTCTCGACGACAAAGCCATGAAACAGCTCGTCGCTGTTGGTGACGATTCTCCCGAACTCCACCTCATTCTCGGCAAGTCTTATCTGCAGCACCAGGAGTACGACACCGCGCTCGTCCAGCTCCAGAAAACTCTCGCCGCCAACGCTACTCTTCCGTTCCTGCATTTCAATCTTGGCCTGGTCTATCTCGAACTCGGCGAACTCGACAGAAGTGAACAGGAATTTCGGCAGGACATTGCCATCGAGCCCGACCTTGCCGACAACTATGTCCAGCTCGGCAACCTCTACCTCCGCAGCCAGAAAGAAGCTGACGCCGAACGCGAATTTCGCGAAGCCCTCAAACGCGACCCTCGCCAGGTCAGTGCGCTCTTCAACCTCGCCAAGCTTTATCAACAGCAACAGAAGTTCGACCAAGCTCTAAAAGAAATCGACGTTGCTGTGAAGCTTGCTCCCGACAGCGGTAAAGTTCATTACCTCCGCGCCCAGATCCTGCAGCATCTCGGCAAAAACGACGACGCCAAACTGGAGTTCGCCAGCGCCAAAAAGCTCATGGATCTTCAGGCGAACAAGGATCGCGAAGAACTGGAAGAGCGCTATCTACCCAACCCCGAATTAAAGCAGTCCTCTCCCAACTGAACGAATCAGTCTCCAAATTGAATGAATCGGTGTCCCAACCGAACGACTCGGTCTCGCAACCCCAATCTGTCTCCCAAGGATCGGTCTCCCCAAAATCAGTCTCCCACCGAATCGTCCTCGGAGGATTTGTCATTTCTAGCGAAGCGAGAAATCGGCTTTTCGCACCAAACGCGGGCAAACTCGGCGTGGCGCAAAAACCAAGCTCGTCATTCTGAGGGTATCCGACGAGGATGACCGGAGAATCCCAACTGCAACCGCTCAACGGACCCCAGGCACGTTGACCTCTGTGATCGACGGTCGTCTTTTCCCATCCAAATGCAAGCGCTCCAAAAAGGGAATTGTCATTTCGGGCGAATGGAGAAACCTGCTTCTGGCACTACGCCTTACTGACTACTGAAAACTGAGAAGTGAAAACTAATTTTCTGGCCCTTTCCACGCCCCACGCCCCTCCTCCAACCTCTCCGCCACGCTCACCAGAATCTCCTCCTCATACGGCCGTCCAATCAACTGCACATTGATTGGCAATCCCTCAGGCGATTGACCCATCGGGACCGACATGCCCGGAAAGCCGGTCAGGTTCATCCACTGACAAAACCGCATCGTGTCGCGGTAATTGTGCGGGTCTCCTGCCCGATAATTTCCCGCTCCATGCCGGAATGCAGGCGCCGCCGCCGCCGGCGAAAGCAAAAGCCCCACTCCGCCCATCTGTCGCAAAATATCCTCGCGTACCAGATCCCGCTGCGTGCACGATTCCATGAACGATTCCAGCGTCACCGCCGGCTCTTTGGCGACAACTCCCAGATATTCCCGCAGCATCGGACTCAGCAATTCCTCCCGCCCCTTCGTTCCTTCCATCAACAATTTTCCGATCACCGGCCCGAAGAAAAACCACCACAGCTCCAGCGCCCGATCCAATTTCTGCAAAGGGAAGCGCTCCACTTGAAATCCCTGCTCCTCCAGGAGTTTTCCGGCCCGCTTCACCGCCACCAGCGTTTCCGCCGTCGCCGTCCCTAGGGCCGGACTCTCCAGGATCCCCACACGCAGTCCACGCAACTCCAGCGGCACAACCTCGCGAACCGGCACCGGCGCGCTCAGTGCATCGCCCGGATCCGCTCCTGCCATCACCGCGAACAACGCCCGCACGTCCGCCGCAGTCCGCGCCATCGGCCCCACCACGCCAATCCATCCAAACGCACCGGCTCCCGGCGGATAGTGTCCTGTCGCCGCAATCCGCCCCGGTGTCGGCTTCAGACCGCAAATTCCGCAGAAGTGCGCGGGTGTGCGAATCGATCCGCCTCCGTCACTTCCCACTCCTCCCATCGAGCATCCGCTCGCAATCGCCGCGGCCTCGCCACCGCTCGAGCCTCCCGAGGAATATTCCAGGTTCCATGGATTCGACGTTTTCCCATTCACGCGATTATTCGTTTCGTACGCCATCAAAAACTCCGGCGTATTCGTGTTCCCTAGCAGAATTGCCCCCGCGGCCTCCAGCCGCGCCACCGCAATCGCGTCTTTTACCGGCACATAATCTTTCCGCAAAAGCGATCCCGCAGGACAAGGCCAGCCCGCCACGTCCATGCTCGATTTCACCGTCAGCGGAATCCCCTGCAGTGGCAGCAACGCCTCGCCCCGCTCGATGGCCGCTTCTGCCGCGCGCGCCTTCGCGATCGCCGACTCCTCATCTACGTGCACAAACGCGTTCAGCTTCGGCTGCAATTCGCGCGTCCGCTTCAAATGCGCCGTCACCACTTCCACCGGCGACAATTCCTTCTTGCGATAGCTCTTCAGCACTTCCGCAATCGAAAATTCGTTAAGGTCTCTCATGGGGCACTCGAGGAAGGTACCGAGGACAACAATCGCAGTCAATCCGAATTCCGGAGCGCCAAGTCCTCTTCCTTCCGGACTCGCTGCCCTTCAAATTCCCGCTGTAAAAACGGTTGACGACTCGCTTCGTACTCAAGACAATCAATGGTGTGCTGGGTCAGCATTTCGCCAGCCTTGGTCGCGCATCCAGAAAGAATTTCCGTTGATGCCTCTCAAAATCTCCGTTTCTCGTGCTCTTTTGCTCGCTCTTTCCGGCATGCTCCTCCTCGCTGGACTCGATTGCTTCTCAGCCCTGCATTCGAATGCCACCCAAACTCCGCCCGCCAATCGCCCAACCACTTCCGCGGAAGCTCTGCGCCTCAACACGCTCGGCGTCGCTTTTCTCAACCAACAAAAAGGTGCGAAAGCGCAAGAATGTTTTGAGAAAGCTCTCGCTATCGATCCGAAATTCGCCGTCGCTCGCGTCAATCTCGGTATCGCCCTCCTCAGTCAGCAGAAACTGGAGCAGGGCCGCGCCGCTCTCGAACAAGCCGGCGCCCAACTTCCCGACGATCCCTACGCCTGGTACAACCTCGGTCTCGCCTACAAAGATCTCAACGAGCCGCAAAAGGGAATCGAAGCCTTCCAGCACGTCACACAAATTGCTCCCGACGAGCCCGACGCCTACTACTTCATAGGCTTTCTCGATTCGCAGCTCCAGAAGTACGACGACGCCATCGCCGCATTCAAAAAGGCTATTTCCCTCGCTCCGTATCACGCCTCCGCTCAATTCGGCCTCGCCCGCGCCTACCAGCGCAAAGGAGATCCCGACGCCGCGCGCGAAGCCATGAAGCTCTTCCAGAAAAACAAGGAAGCCCACCTCGGCGATCCCTTCGGCGCGGGCTACGGCGAACAGGGCAAGTTCTCTCTCGGTGAATTTGTGCATGGCGCGGAAGCCAAGGCTCCGTCGGAGATTCCCGTTCACTATGTTCAGGACTCACTAGCGAAGAGCGTTTCCGGAACCACCTCGCCGCTGTCCGCCAGTCGCGGCGCCTGCTTCATCGACTTCGATGGCGACGGCAAGCCGGATCTTTTTCTCGTTGCTGCGCAAAAAGGGAAGAGCCACCTGCTCCACAATCTCGGTGACGGAAAGTTTGAAGACGTTACCGGCAAAGCGGGTCTCGCTGATGTAGGCGAAGGCCACGGCTGCGCGGCTGGCGATTTTGACAACGATGGTCGCGCCGATCTTGCCGTCTGCGAATCCTCCGGCATCCGTCTGTTCCACAATGAGGGCAAAGGCAAGTTCGTCGACGTCACCGAAAAAGTTGGTCTCCGTCGCGAGCCCGGCTGTGTTGCCGCCACTTTCGTCGACTATGACCACGATGGCGACCTCGATCTCTATCTCACCAGGGCTCCCGCCGCGCCTCCTGAAAAACGCACCAACCGCTTGTGGCGCAATAATGGCAATTCCACTTTCACCGACATCTCCGATGCAACCGGTCTCGGCGTGCCCGCTACCGGCGCCGGCGTCGCTATCACCGATTTCAATAACGATCGTGCCGTCGATTTTGTCGTCGCGGGTGGCCCCGAAGGCGCGGGTATCTATCTGAATCCTCGCGAAGGAAAATTTATTCCGCTCCCCGCCGTCGATTTCGCGAAAGAAAAGCTCCCTCCAGCAGTCGGCGTCACCGTTTTCGATTTTGATAAAGACGGTTTCATGGATATCGCCTTCACCCACGCCGGTGCGCCTGGCCTCTCTCTCTGGCGCAATATTCAGGGAAAAAAGCTCGAACGTGTTCCGCTTCCCGACTTCGGCTGGAAAAAAGGTTGGGGCCTCACTTGGGTCGACTATGACAACGACGGCTGGCTTGATCTCGTGGCCGTCGGCGAATCCGCCAGTGGCGCCGGTGAAATTCGCCTGCTGCGCAATCTCGGTGACACTGGCTGGGCCGATGTCACCAAAAAAGTTCAACTCGACACTCTGAAACTCTCTCAGCCTCGCGCCGTAGCCTTCGCCGATCTGAAAGCCGATGGCAGCCCGGACCTGGTTGTCACTCAGGACGGCGCTCCTCCTCTCCTTCTCCAAAACATCGGCGCCAACAAAAATAACTGGCTCGCCGTT
>Ga0210409_10008890_pt1 | contig 10193 bp, 7 predicted proteins | sample IncBWH17MmetaG_FD_161649 | JGI IMG/M metagenome (GOLD analysis project Ga0210409, IMG submission 161649) | Forest soil microbial communities from Barre Woods Harvard Forest LTER site, Petersham, Massachusetts, United States - Inc-BW-H-17-M | ecosystem: Environmental > Terrestrial > Soil >...
TCCGCTCTCGGTGAAGAAGTTCAGCCGCGATTCCGAGTATGAGGCCGACCTGCTCGGCATCGAATACGCATACACCGCTGGATACGACCCCGAAGCACTGCTCTCCGCTCTCGAAAAACTGCATGCACTCGAATCAAGCCGGGCGGCGATGTTCACCAAGATTCCCGGCTACCATTTCGTCAGTAAACTGCCCTTCCATTCGCAAGTGGCCCGCGGGTTCTCGAACTATCCACTTCTGGAAGAACGCATTCGCCGCTTGCAAACGGAAATCAGCACCTTCCTTCCCGCCCGCAAGGATTACATCGTTGACACCAACGAATTTCAGGACATCAAGGAGCGGCTTCTATCGCTCCAGGGTCCCGTGCATTTGCGTCGCCACGGAGAAGACGAGGACCCAAGGGCACCCGTCCTGCGCCGCGCCCCGCAGGAGGACACGGATCGTACTCCCGGCAATCTACGCAGCCTGATGACTCTGAAGTAGTCGGGTGCCCCATCCTTGTCGCGTTTTGTGAGACAGGGTGGGGATTTTGACTGTCCGCAGTTGAGTTTCCTCGGTGGTCCTCAGTGACCTCTGTGGTGAATAGAGGACTCCGAGGATTCACCACAGAGGAACACGGAGAGAGCCAAGCCCGAGACCTTGGCTAGACGTTCCAATGACTTCACGTTCCCCGGCTGCACCCGATCGCCATTCAGGTCGAAAATCCTACCGTGTGATCCTAATCACACCAGGTTGTGCGGCACCGGATTGACGGTTTTGGCCGCAGAAGCATATCCTTGAAGTTGAAATTGAAATTCATTTTCAAAATCATAAGGACCTGAAACCCGCTCTTCGAAGGCTTCTCCGGGTACGTCCAAGCCGGGCAAGTCTCAGCACAGTCGAAAGAGTTAAGTTCAGGAAGGAACGAGATCTAACGGCATGTTACAGGCTTTCATCATAACCCTGCGCGAGGGGGTCGAGGCAGCCCTGATCGTCGGCATCACCTTGGCCTACCTGACCAAAATCGGGCGGGCAGAGCTGCGCAAAACCGTCTATGCCGCCCTGGGCGCGGCGTTTCTGGGCAGCGTCGGAGTGGCCATCGTGATCTCCCGCGCCCACTTGAACGAAGACGTCTTTGAAGGATGGGTGGAGCTCGTCGCCGCCTTCTTCGTGGTGACCATGGTCGTCTTCATGATGAAGACCGGCCGCAAGATGAAGGGCCAAATCGAAGGCAAAGTCGGCCTGCTGGCGGGTAACGATGCCTGGTTCGGCCTCTTCATCTTCATCTTCCTGATGGTGCTTCGTGAAGGCGCAGAGACGGTACTCATCCTGGCCGGCGTCAGCCTGAACTCCACCGAACTGATGAGCTTTCTCGGAACCCTGCTCGGCCTGATCGCCGCGATTGCTTTCGGCGTGATGTTCGTCAAGGGCAGTGTCCGCATCAACCTGCAGAAATTCTTCCGCGTCACCACCGCGATCATGTTCCTGGTCGCGGCCCAGCTGATTATCTCCGGCCTGCACGAACTTTCCGAGGCCGGCTTCATCGCGTCCTCCAAGCGCGAGATGGCCATCATCGGCCCAATCGTCAGCAACGACTGGTTCTTCTTCGTCACCATCTTCGCCATGGCGGCGCTGATGGTGTTGTTTGAGGCCAAGCGTCGCGCGCCCGTTCTCGATGCCTCGGCATCCCCGGCAGAGCGCCGCAAAGCCGAGTGGACGGCCCGCCGCGAACGCCTCTGGATGGGATCGGTCTACACGTTTTCTTTTGTGCTGATCGCCATGGTCACGCTGGAGTTCGTCTACACCAAGAATGTGAGCGCGCTGTCTCCTGCTACAGAAGTGAGTTTCACCAACGGCGAGATTAAGATCCCGCTCTCGCAGGTCGCCGACGGCGATCTGCACCGTTACCAGGCGAAGGAGAATGGAACGCCAGTCCGCTTCTGGCTCTATCAGAAGCCCGACGGCAAGATCGCTACGGTATTCGACGCCTGCGAAATCTGCGGCGCGGTAGGCTTCTATAAGAAAGGCAACGGGGTGATCTGCAAGAACTGCGCTGCTCCGATCAATCCGCAGTCCGTAGGCACGGCAGGTGGCTGCAATCCGGTGCCGCTGAAAGCCACGCAGACCGCCGACGCCATCATCATTCAGGAGGCCGACATCGCGGGTGGAAGCCGCATGTTCGCGCAACAGTAACCGATGTTCGTCCGACTCGTCTACGAATCCTTCCGGCGGCAGAAGCGGCGCAAGATCCTGGCCGGAGCCGCGATTATCCTTGGCGTGACCGTCGCCACAGCCATGATCGCCGTCGCCACCGATATCGGCGACAAAATCAATCACGAACTCCGGGCCATCGGCGCCAACCTTGTCGTTACTCCGCAGGAAGATTCGCTCGACGTGGAAATCGGCGGAGTCAACTTGAAGCCGCCCACCGACGGCGCATTCCTAAGCGAAGCGGACCTTCACAAGATCAAGGGAATTTTCTGGCACAACAACATCGTCGGATTTGCGCCCGTCCTTCCTGTCAGCGCTGTGATTCAACACGAAGGAAAACCGCAGGATGTCACCTTAACGGGAACCTACTTCTCCAAGAAGGTTTCTTACGGAAATGAAGACTTCGTCACCGGAGCCAAGACTCTTTATCCATGGTGGAAGGTCTCGGGCGCGTGGCCGGACGACAATTCACGCGACGTTCTGATCGGCGAACGACTGGCCGCCAAACTCAACGAGCAACCCGGCAATACGATTGTCATGTCTGGCCGCCAGTTGCGCGTTGATGGGATTCTCTCGACCGGCGGCGCAGAGGACGACGAAGTGATCGCGCCCCTGAGCCTCGCGCAAGAAATCCTTGGCAAGCCCGATACCGTAAAGCGCGTCTACGTCAGCGCTCTCACCAAGCCGGAAGATGCCTTCGCCCGCCGCGATCCAAAGAGCTTGTCCGGCGCGATATACGACCGTTGGTATTGCACGCCCTATCCGCAGGCGATCGCCTTGCAGCTCACCGAGGCGATGTCGCATTCCCACGCCGAGCAGATTCGCCAGGTAGCGCAAAACGAAGGCGCGGTTCTCACCCGCATCGAAGGCCTGATCTTCCTGATCACTCTAGCCGCGTTGTTCGCCTCCGGCCTTGCCGTATCCGCCGCCATGGCGACCGCTATTTTCGAACGGCGCGCTGAGGTCGGATTGATGAAGGCCCTGGGCGCGGGAAAATTCGCCGTGGCGTCGGTATTCTTCGCCGAAGCCGCGTTGATGGCGCTAATCGGCGGTGCCGTGGGTTTTGGCATTGGCTCGGTTCTCGCCCATCAAATCGGGCATTCGATCTTTAATTCCCAGATTTCGATTTCTCCTGTGCTCTTGCCGGTAATCCTCGCCATCGCCGTGGTCGTGACTTTCGCCGGAAGCACGATGGCCATCCGGCGCGCCGTCAGCCTCGATCCGGTGTTCGCACTGCGAGGTGAACTGTGAGCGCACCCATGTCTCATCAGGCGCGCGATCTGGTGGCTAGCCGGGCCCATGCTCCGCACACCTCGATGTTCCTGCGCATGCTGGTGCGTGCCGCAGTCTTGCGCCGCGGCCGTGCAGCCTCCGCTTTGTTCGCGATGGTCGTCGCGGCGGCGGTGGCAACAGCCATGCTCAATCTATACGTCGATGTGCAGGCCAAACTGCAGCACGAATTTCGCAATTACGGCGCGAATATCATTCTGGTTGGCAAAGACGGCGCTTCCCTTCCCGCCGGAACTCTCGCTCAAGTCGATTCCGCGCTCGCCGGACGCGGCATCGCAGCGCCCTTCGGATTAATCGTAGCCAGAACGACTGACGGCCAGCCGATCGTAGTGGCAGGGGCCGACTTTGATCGCGTGAAACAATTGGATCGCTGGTGGGCAGTGAGCGCTTGGCCCGCGACAGAAAATCCCCACCTCTCCCAAAATCAGGGAGAAGTGGGGCACCCGGTACTGGTCGGCGTCCGGGCTTTGCCTTTGGTTTCGCCGAAGAATCAGCCATTCGATCTGAGTTTTCAAGGCAGGACGTTGCACGTCACTCCGGCCGGTACTGTGCAAACTGGTGCGGCCGAAGATAGCCGCGTGTACGTTTCGCTCGCCGACTTCATCTCTTGGACGGGCGTGCAACCATCCACCATTGAAGTCGCCGCCAGCGGTTCTGCGGCGGAAGTCGCGACAGTCATGAATCAGTTGGCGCAAGCCATTCCTGCCGCCGACGTCCGTCCAGTTCGACAGATCATGGAAGGCGAAGCGCGCGTCCTCGGCAAAACACGCGCGACTCTGCTGGCAGCCGCCGCGCTGATCATTCTCACGGCTGCGCTCTGCGTGCTTTCCACGCTCATGGGATGGGTCTTCGATCGCCGACGCGACTTTGCCATCATGAAAGCCTTGGGCGCCTCCCAACGTCTGCTCAACGGATTCTTTGCTGCTGAAGCCGCCGCTCTGGGCGCGACCGGCGCGATGATTGGATTTCTTGTCGGCATCGGCATCGCCGCCTGGATTGGCCGTGCAAACTTCCACGCTCCGGTCGTGCCTCGCCTCGGCGTGCTACCGATCGTACTGGCAGGTAGCATGGCAGTAACCCTGATTTCGGCGATTCTTCCGATCTCTCTGTTGCGACGCGTGCAGCCTGCGGTCATACTGAGGGGCGAGTGAAATGATTCAGATCAAGGACGTCACCAAACTCTATCCCGCCAAAGAGTCGGGCAACGGCACAGGCAAGGACAATAGCGCCGGCTCGATCCACGCGCTCGACCATATCTCGCTGCACGTGGCGCAGGGCGAATGGCTCTCGATCATGGGACCGTCAGGCTCCGGCAAATCAACGCTGGTCAACCTGATCGGATGTCTCGACCGCCCGTTCTCGGGCGAGATCTGGCTCGACGGCCAGAACGTAGCCGGAATTTCCGCAGCCGAATTGAATCGTGTGCGCTGTGAAAAAATTGGATTCATCTTCCAGCAATTTCACCTGATCCCCTTCCTCACCGCCGTAGAGAACGTCATGCTGGCGCAATACTTCCACAGCATGACTGACCAGAAGGAAGCCGCCGAAGCGCTGACGCGCGTAGGCCTCGGGGACCGCGCCCACCATCTGCCGTCGCAGCTCTCAGGCGGCGAACAGCAGCGGGTGTGCATTGCGCGAGCTCTGATCAACGACCCGCGAATTATCCTGGCCGACGAGCCGACCGGCAATCTCGATGCGCAGAACGAAGAAATCGTTCTCCGCCTGCTGCGCGAATTCCATCAGCAAGGCCGCACGATCGTCATGGTGACCCACGACCCCGTCGTTGCTCGCCTGGCCGACCGCCGCATTGAGCTGCATCATGGAAAAATCGCTTCGCAAGAAATTTTCTCCATGGCGGATGAAGAGCAACTGGATGAGGTTCTGGAAGAGCTTTGGGTGCTCGCCGAAAACGGCGAAATCGCCGAAGTCGAGCGCATGGAAGTCCACGGCGCCCTTCCCGTGAGTCTCGCCATCGAGAAGATGATCGAAATGGGATTCGTCGTTTCCGCTCCTCATCCGCCGCAGGCGCACGATCACAAGCCGTTTGTGAATCCCTGCCACGAGGCATTGAAGCCAGTGGCCGCTTCATCCGGAGACGGCACTCTCATCGTTGCACTGACTCCGCGCGGGCGCGAGCGCGCCGGCGGCATCATTCGCCGTCACCGCCTCGCCGAGCGCCTCTTCACCGACAGTCTCGCCATGGACAGCGAGACCGAGATAGAGCAGCAGGCCTGTAAGTTCGAGCACATCCTCTCCCCCGAGGCAACCGACAAAATCTGCACCTTCCTCGGCCATCCCCGCACTTGCCCTCACGGCGCACCGATCCCACCCGGCCCCTGCTGCGGAATATCCAGCGCATCGGGCGCAAGACTCATAGAAGCCATGCGATCAAAATAGCCTTTGTGCCTTCCTTTGTGGACCTTCGTGTCCTTCGTGGTTCCCGCCTTTGAGTTCTATAACCACAAAGGACACGAAGTAACACTAAGGAAATGCAGTAGTAAATTCACAACCACAGTAGCTGCGAAGTGGCGCGTCGATCCGATTGCCGTATGATGGACACCCATGAGCCCTCGTCGTCCGATAATCGGGGTATTCGATTCCGGTTTTGGCGGCCTCACCGTCCTTAAAGCTTTACTTGAACTCGTGCCCGACGCCGAATACGCCTATTTCGGCGATACCGCCCGCCTTCCCTACGGCTCCAAATCAGTCGAGACCGTTGCGCGTTACGCAGTCGAGGCCTCGCACTTTCTCGAGTCTCAGGGCGCAAAGATGCTCGTCATCGCCTGCAACACGGCGACCGCCCTTGCGCTCGACAGAATCTGCGCCGCGGCGCATGTTCCGGTGGTCGGAGTCGTCAATCCCGGAGCCGAGGCCGCATCCTCCGCCACCAGGAATCGCAAAGTTGTCGTCATCGGAACCGAGGCCACCGTCAGCAGCCACGCGTATCGCAAGGCTCTTGAGGAACGGGGACTGCAGGCGCGCGAGAAAGCCTGCCCCTTGCTGGTCCCGCTTGTTGAAGAGGGATGGGTCGAGCACACCGTGACCGAACAGGTGGCGCGCATCTATCTCGCTGAGGCCTTCGCGGATGGATTCCACGACGCCGACACGATGGTGCTCGGCTGCACGCACTATCCATTGTTGAAGCCTCTACTGCGCCGCGTGGCGCCCGATCACGTCAGCATCGTGGATTCCGCCGAATCGACCGCTCGCGCCGTTTCCGCCCACTTTCAAGAACTCCTGCCGGATTCTGATTCCGCCGAAGAACGCCGTTCCGCGCCTCGCCTGAAGTTCTTCGCCACCGACTCCACCGAAAAGTTCCGCCGCCTCGGACAACGGTTCCTGGGCCTGCCCATCGAGAACGTCGAGCACGTCGACCTGAAGGAATAAGCGAGATTGAATTAGTTCGTGTGGGGGCGGACGTCTTCGTCCGCCCCGCGACCCTGAGCGTAGCGAAGGGGAGCGTGCCTGGCGCGTGACGAATTTCCCCGCAAGATTCGGATAGCTTTCTCGCAATCGCTGAAATTAATGTGTCTTTGTCAAGGGCGCGAAATCCAAACAGCAGTACTTCAACATGCATCCACTCGAAAACGTCATCTGGCAGGCGTTGACCACGCGGCAAGGTCACTTCGCGGAGTCGTGCGATTGCGCCCGGAGATTCGTTCAGGAAGTAACTTTACTCTGCGCCTTCGATCAGCCGAACCATGAAGGGTATGCCTCTCTGGCTCGACTGGCTGGTCCGGGCGGAACTGCCGCCGTGTTCCTCGAGCAACCCTACGAGCGGCGGGACGGCTGGGATTACATCGCTGGCGCCCCTCTGCTGCAGATGGTCTGCGAAAACGGCCATGCCACCCCGAGTTCTTGCGCTTCACCGGCAATGGTCGAACTCGGAGCCAAAGACTCTCCCGAGATGTTGAAACTCACTGCTCTCACGAAGCCCGGCCCCTTCGGTCCACGCACTCACGAACTGGGTTATTACGTCGGAATTCGCGACGCCGGGAAGCTGGTGGCGATGGCCGGAGAACGCATGAAGGTCCCCGGCTACACCGAGATCAGCGCCGTGTGTACCCATCCCGACCACCTCGGCAAAGGCTATGCCGCTGCGCTTATGACAGAGGTTATGCGCTCGATCCGCGCCCGCGGCGAGAAGCCTTTCCTACATGTCAGAAGCGACAACTCACGAGCGATCGCAATCTATGAGCGACTGGGTTTCCAGAAAAGATGGCAAGGACATTACGCGGTCCTGCGCAGACAAGACTCCTGACTCCAGGTGAGCCCCCACTCCGAGTATCTGATCTGAACAATTTTGTGGGCTTTAGCCCCTGAGGGATCAGGGACCGACCGTCTCAGTACAGGTGGAAGTCCACCTCAACCGCAATCGCAACCGGCACCGGATGACCGTCTTTCATCGCCGGCTCAAACTTCCAGTTCTTCACGGCCTCAATCGCTTTTTCATCGAGGCCCATGCCGAGGCTGGACTGAACACGGATCTGGCTGGGCCGTCCATCGACGCCAACGACCAACGCCAGCGTGCAGATGCCCTGGAATTTTGCCTTGCGCGCTTCTTCCGAGAATTCCGGCTCAGGCTGATAAATCACTCGTGGCGGGGAGACTCCAGCTCCGACGCGGAAGATGCCTCCACCGGTGCCGCCGCCTTCTCCCGGACCAAATCCAGGCCCTTTGCCTTTCCCTATGCCGCCGCCCTCACCCTCTCCGATGCCGCTGCCCGATCCCGTTCCATTCGAAGGCAGCACCGCATGCGACATTGGATCGCCAAGGTTCGGCAGATTATTCGACGCCAGCTGCACCTGCGGCGGAATAACGATCGTGGGTTCGACCGCCAGTTTCGGATTCTGAATCCGAATCACGGCCGCTGGTGGCGTGATCTGCTGCATGGAAAACTTAGGAAGCTTACCCTTGCTCGCCTGCAATACGTCGCGGTCGCCGCCGCCGCCACCGCCGCCCACCTGTGTCTTCGCCGGCTTGAGCGCGGGCAATTCGTCCGGAGCAATCAGCGTCACGGTAACTTGCGGCCTTGTACCGGCCACCACAATGTGGCGTCCCAGCAGCGTTCCTCCCACAATGATTCCCGCCAGCAGGATGTGAACCCCGGTGGAACCGAGTACGCCGTTCTTTTTGTAGTTGTAGAAACCCCAGATGTCTTTAACCGGAGCGGGCTTCGACTCGAGCTTTAACGGCGGAAGTTTTTTCGGGAAGAAGAATTCGTCGAGCTCGCGAAACAGGGAGCGGTACAAAGGCTCTTCGAACTGCTTGTCGGTGATCAGCAGGTGGAGCTCCGGCTCAGGTCCGGTCCCAGTCGGATTCAGTTGTTCGGATCCCATATTCCCAGTTCGGAAACCTTGCTGCCTTGTGTGGAAAAATCTTACTAAACTACTCTAAAACCTGCTTCTTACAACAGATGAGCGACGACTGCCACAAGTTGCTTCCAATCCGACCACATTTTAGAAGCTCGGGCCTCCGCGAACATTTTCCTCGGAGCCTGTTCTTGCTCATCCGATTGTAACTCTACTCGGCCGGTTCTTACAGTGCATTTCCTTGTGCAGTTTCGCTGCCGAATAGACATGTACTTCCTGCGTAGTTTCAAAGTTGGGTTACGACTGTTCCAGCCGCGTGGACGTTCCCTGCCGCGCTCCCTATAATGAAAGGATTCAATCATTTGGGAGATGTTACTGAGTGCCACTCGATCTCAAGAAGACGATCAATCTGCCGAAAACTGCCTTCCCCATGAAGGCCAACCTGCCCCAGAAGGAGCCAAAAACGCTGGAACGCTGGGAGCAGATGCGGATCTATGACCGCATCCGGCAGGCGCGCCAAGGCGCGACACAATTTATCCTGCACGACGGCCCGCCCTATACCAGCGGACCCATCCACATGGGTACGGCGATGAATAAATGCCTGAAGGATTTCATCGTCAAGTCGAAAACCATGGCCGGATTCGATGCTCCCTATGTGCCGGGTTGGGATTGCCACGGACTGCCCATCGAAATCAAGGTCGACAAGGAACTCGGAGGCAAGAAACTCCAGATGGCGCCGACGGCGGTGCGCGCCGAGTGCCGCAAGTACGCGCAAAAATATCTCGATCTGCAGCGCACCCAGTTCAAACGTATCGGCGTGTTCGGAAGATTCGACCGGCCTTACGCCACCATGAATCCGCAGTACGAGTCCGTCGTGCTGTCGACATTCTTTTCGTTTTACGAAAACGGATTCGTCTACAAAGGACTGCGCGCGGTCTATTGGTGCATGCACGACGAGACCGCACTGGCCGAGGCCGAAGTCGAATACCACAACCACACTAGCAGCACGGTCTGGGTGAAGTATCGCCTGCTCGACGATCCGGGCGCGATCGACCCCGCGCTCGCGGGAAAGAACGTTTCAACCATCATCTGGACCACAACTCCGTGGACGCTGCCCGCTTCCATGGCCGTCGCGTTTCATCCCGACGAAGAGTATGTCGCCCTCGAGTCCGCAGGCGAGGTCTATATTGTCGCCTCGAAGCTGGCGAATGAAGTCGCTGCCACGTGCAATCTGGCTGATCCGAAACCGCTGGCGCACTTTGCCGGACGCAAACTTGAGCGCCTGAATTTTCAGCATCCGTTTCTAGATCGCAAAGTTCTCGGCGTGCTGGCCGACTACGTCACCATGGACACCGGAACCGGCGTCGTTCACACCGCACCCTCGCACGGCGCGGAGGACTTCA
>Ga0210409_10008892_pt1 | contig 10191 bp, 7 predicted proteins | sample IncBWH17MmetaG_FD_161649 | JGI IMG/M metagenome (GOLD analysis project Ga0210409, IMG submission 161649) | Forest soil microbial communities from Barre Woods Harvard Forest LTER site, Petersham, Massachusetts, United States - Inc-BW-H-17-M | ecosystem: Environmental > Terrestrial > Soil >...
ACGATCTGGTTGAGCATCTTCTCGGGGTCTTCCGAGCGGCTGATCAGGTCGTTGAGGTTGCTCTTGATGAGCTGCGCGAGGCGGCTGAAAATTCCCATTCGTCTAACCCCGTTTGGTAAAAAGCTCATCCTTGGCCAAGCGCGCCAGCTCCGGCACGTGCTGCACAAGGGCCATGTCAATCTCGTCGAGCGTCGCTTGCAGCTCATTGAAGTCGAGGTTCTCGAGCTCGAGCGCACTGGAGAGGACCACGCGTTCGTCGTCCAGGCCGTAGTTCGCGTGCACCAATTGCCGCGCATTCAGCTCGAGCAGCTTGCGAAAGAGGGAAACGGGATTCGACCCGAGCTTGACGTCGCCGATGTGTACGCGAAGAACGACTAGCGGGGGATTGACGTGCAGGGCGACCGGAGGCATGCCGCCGCTCGACTCGACGACAAAGGTGCCGGGTTGGTCGTCGACCGAGCGGAAACGGCGTTTGAGGCGAAGGAGATAGGCTTCGACATCCTGCTCCGTGCGCATGGGTAGCCAGCCTAGACGTAGCGCCGCCAAGCCTCAACTCGCGTTCGGCGACAGACCGGCCAAATGTTGCGTCCGGCCCAGGCAGCCTTAACCTCAATAGTAGTAGGCATGGCTTCGCCGGCTCCGCAGCGCTCACGGCGCATCTTCACGATCCTTCCCCTGGCCGTTGCGGCGCTCAGTGCGGTGATGGCGGGGCAGATGATCAGCCGCGACCCTCGAACCGCGGTGCCGCTCTTGGCGCTGGTCGCAATCGTGCTCGCGCCGGCGTTCGTCGGCCGATGGCGTATGCGAAGACTGCTCATGTCGGGGGATGTCGAGCGAGTGATTGGAACATGGGAGGGTTCGATCGGGCGTATCCCCTATTCCGAGACGGTGGCGCCATTGCTTCGCGCGACGGCTTACGCGTCCTACGGATGGAACGAAGCGGCCCGGCGAGCATTGTCCAAGGCGGTCAAGGGGCCGGCGTGGGAGGCCGCGCTCGAGCAGCGGTTGTTCGTCGAAACGCTGCTCGACACGTTCGAAGGAGAGCGCGAAATGGCCATGCGCAAGGCCGCGGTGCTGCAAGCGCTTCCCATGCCGTCGGCGGGCCTCCTTGCTCGCCGGCGCGTGGCGCTGCTTCGCCGCGGACTCGCGGCGCTCGCGCGGGCATTCGCCCATGCCAGTCGCGCCGGCGATAGCGAACTGCTCGCCAGAGCGGCTGGCGCATCCCCGCTGGTGCATTGGGCAATGCGCTACGCGAAGGCCATCGTCGCCGTGGACACGGGGCGCGAAAAGGAGGTGTCGGCACTCCTGGCGGGCGCACCCGAGTGGCCGGCGCAGAGCGCGTTTCACGAGTACCACCAGGAGCTGCTGGCCCACTCCAAGACGTGAGCGTCGAGCCAGGCGCTGATGATAGAATCCGCATGATGGATGCGGCCACCGCCGCGGACAGGGGAAGACTGCCGCAGGTAACCAAGTATGAGCTCTTCGAAGAGCTCGGCCACGGGGGCATGGCCACAGTCTACCGCGCGCGAGACAAACGGCTGGGGCGGGAAGTCGCCGTCAAGGTGATCCATCCGCATCTGCGCGACGCCCGCGAGGTCGTCCTTCGCTTCAACACGGAGGCGCGCACCGTCGCCAAGCTGCACCATCCGAACATTGTCGAGGTCTTCGATGTGAGCGACCCCGACGAACCCGAGCAATACCTCGTCGTCGAGCTTCTTCGCGGTACGACGCTGCGCAAGCTTTTGCAGGAGCGCGGGGCCATGCCGCCCGAGGTCGCGGCCGCCGTGGCGCTCGAACTCCTCGGCGCCCTTGCACACGCGCATGCCAATGGCGTGGTGCATCGCGATATCAAGCCGGAGAATGTCCTCATCGCGCCCGCGCACTCGACGCGGGCCGCCGACGGGCGGGTGCCGGCCGCTCCCTTCTCTGTTGCGGCGCTTGCGGCTCTTGGGGCCGACGGCGCCGAGGGCGTCGTCGTGAAGCTGACCGACTTCGGTATTGCAAAGCTGCTCGATGCACAGGGGGTCACTTCGACAGGGCAGGTGCTCGGCAGTCCGGCGCACATGGCTCCCGAGCAGATCGAGGGCGGAGACGTCGACGCTCGGGCCGACGTGTTCGGTCTGGGAGTGCTCCTTTACGAATGTATGGTCGGGCACTTGCCGTTCGAGGGCGCCAATCCCGCGCAAGTGCTGAGGCGCGTCCTGGACGGGCGTTACCCAGAGGCCCAGCAAGAGCGCCCGCTCGTCGGCGCCCAATGGAGCAAGGTGCTGGACCGCGCCCTGGCGCATGCCAAAAATAGCCGGTTCGCCGATGCAGGCGAGATGCGGGAGGCGATTGCCGCGGAGCTGACGAGGCTCGGCATCTCGGCTCCTGCGCGCGAGCTGGAGGCGTGGCTCACCGACCCGACGGCGTACGAAGCATCTCACGCCAAGCGGATGATCGAGAAACTCTGCGCGCTCGGCGGCGAGGCACGCAAGGCAGGACACGTGCTGGGTGCGGCCGCGGACTACAATCGAGCGCTCGCACACGCCCCCGACGACCCGCAACTTCTTCGGGTGGTCGCCGCGATGAACCGCGCCGAGGCCCGAGCGCGCGTGCTCCGGAGGCTGAGCGTGGCGCTTCTCCTGATGCTCGGTTTGGGCTCGGTAGCTTTCGCGATCGGCCGCCAGGTGCGCGGTCACGCGGCCGCGAAAGCGTCGCTCGCGTCGAGCGTTACGGCGGCCATCGTCGCGCCCGCCCCTCTCACGCGCCCCTCGATTCCCTTCGCGTCCACTTCCGCGATTGCACCCGCCTCCGCGCTCGCGTCCGCGTCGGCGCTCACGCATGCGCCCGCGTTCGCGTCGGTGCCGGCGACAGTCCGCGCGAACGCGCCCAGGACGACCGAGCGCGTGATCACGCTTCGTCTTCAGCCGGCGATGGGGGTCACGCTGTCCATCGACGGCGAACCTGCCCGCGACGTGAGCACGGGGGAGGCGCTGCATCTCGACTCCAGGGCGCATACGCTCGCGTTTGCTTGCGACGTGTGCACGGCTGCGCAGCAGGCTGTGGCGGCCGGGGACAGAGACGAAATGCTGACGGTCACGGTCCCCGTCAAACCGGCGACCCTGAACGTCCAGGGAGACCTCGACAAGACGTATCAAATTGTCGAAGATCCCCAACTTGTCATTCGCGCGGGGGCGAACACCATCCCGCTCAAGAGCATGTTCCGCCCCGTCACCATTCGGCAGATGGAGACCGACGTCCGCGTCCGAGTTCGCCTTGAGGCCGGCAAAACGGTGCCCGCGGTGTTTTAGCCCTTAAAAAACATTGCAGGACGCGCGGGTGTCGGTTGATGTTTCTCACCGTGCGTTCGCGCCGCGCGTTGGTAACTGCCTCAGTCTCCGTACTCATTTTGGCGACGCGCTCGGCACCCGCCGATCCGCTCGGCGATCTCGAGAAGGGCTACAGTGCTTTCGCCGCACACAAGTACAAGGACGCAGAAGCGCGACTTCGTGCATTGGCGCTTCTCGATAGCAGGGCGAGTGAGCTCAAAGATCCGGACATCGCGGCGGACGCGCGCATGTACTTAGGGTCTGTCCTGGTTGCGGAAGGACAGAAGGAAGAGGCGAGCGCAGTGTTCGAGAAGCTGCTCAAGGACAAGCCCGACTACGAGCCGGATAGGCTGCGAGTTCCGCTCGAGGCCATCGATACGTTTATCGACGTGAAGACACGTCTGCGATCCGAGCTGGATAGACTGCAAGCCGAAAGGGTGCAGCGCGAACAGGCGGACAAGGCCAAAGCGGAAGCGCTGAAGCAGAAGGCGGCCCAGCGCCTGGCGATGCTCGAGAAACTGGCAAGCGAAGAAGTCGTCGTGAGGCAAAACTCGCGCTGGAAGGCGATTCTGCCATTCGGGGTTGGGCAATTTCAAAATGGCCAGACCGACTTGGGATGGGTCTTTCTGTCAGGGGAAGGGCTGCTCGCCGTGGGCAGCTTGGTCGCGGCGGTCGTGTCGGTGTACGAGTCGGGGCAATGGCGCGATGCGGTGGCCCGGAAGGACGACTTTGGCGCGCCGTTCTACCATTCGTACGCGGTCAATGCGGCTCTCGGTGGGGACTTTTTGGCGGGCGGGTTCTTCCTTGCCGCCATCGTCGGCGCCATTCACGCCGAGATCACGTTCGTCCCCGAGCGCGTTTCCGTGAGACCGCGTGCGGTGCCGGCCTTGTCGCTGTTGCCGTTCGGGCTGGGGGCGCGTTTTTGAGGCCTACAGCGCCCGCCGGACGAAAAGATCCTCCAGCGTTTCGCGCTTCGGCGTGACGCTCTCCAGTCGAGCCCCCGCGGCGAGTGCCCGCTGCACGACGTCGCGGACCGAGGCGTCCCCCTCCACCTCCATGACGATGACGTCGCCCACGGCGCGAGTGACGTGTGCCATGGGTGCTAGAGCACTGCGGAGATCCTCGCTTGCCCCGCCGATGGTGACTTCGCTTCGACGCTTTCCCTCAGCCAGCAATTCGTGGAGCGCCCCCGCCACGACCACCTCGCCCTTGCGCAGGATGCAAACGCGGTCGCACAGCATCTCGACATCGGTCAGGATATGGCTGGAAAAAAAGACCGTCCGGCCTTTCGCTTTTTCTTCGACGATGAGGTCGCGAGCTTCCTTACGCCCGACAGGGTCGAGGCCGCTCATCGGTTCGTCCAAAATCAGGACCTCCGGATCGTGAACCAGGGCGGACGCGATCGCAACGCGCTGCAGCATGCCCTTGGAAAGTGTCCGCGCCCCACGGTCGATCGCGTACGACATGCCGACGCGCTCGATGACTCGCTCGCAGCGCCCATGCAAATCGCGCCCAGCAAGGCCCGACAGTCGGCCGCACAAGGTGACAAACTCGCGCGGCGACAAGTAGGGGTAGATATAGGGGTTCTCAGGCAAAAATCCGACTCGCCCCATGACGTCGGAGCAAGGGGCGATGACGCCGAGGATCTCCATCTCGCCCGCACTGGGCGCAACGAGACCCATTAGCATCTTTATCGTAGTGGTTTTGCCTGCCCCGTTCGGACCAAGAAAACCGAAGATCTCTCCTCGCCTGACGTCGAACGACACACCTCGTACGGCCTCGACGCGCCTGCCGGACAGCGGTCTGCGAAACGTTTTCGCCAGTCGGCTCACGCGCACAACGACCTCATTCATTTCTCCGTCCTTTGGCTTTCGCTCATAGCCGTACAGCGTGAATTGGATTTTACGCGCTCTCGTCGACCATGAACCCGATTCCGTCCAGCGGGTGAGTCGGCTCGCGAAGTTACAGCGTTGTGTTGTAGAGAATCGTCGCGACTTGGTGATAAAAGGCTCAGGTCTTCGAAGCACCGCTCGCAATTCGTCCTCGCCACTGCACCCGGGAGACAAGCCCTCATGAGTCGCGTCTCACATCGCTCTTTCTATTTCGCTACCGCCGCCGCTTTTGCCAGCCTTGCCCTTGTAGCGGGCAACGCTGCGGCGCAACCGGCGCCCGCTCCGACGACGGGTGCTTCAGCGCCCGGTGCGCCCGCGCCAGCGGCCGCGCCCGCGGAAGCTCCCGCTGCGAATCCACCTGCCGCCGCCGCGCCGGCGGAGGCCGCCCCAGCGGAAGGTGCTGCTCCGGCCGAAGCTGCACCGGCCGAGGGAGCGGCGGCGCCGACAGCAGAGGATCAGGAAGAAGCGCAACAGAAGGCGGTATGGGAAGAGCGTGACAGGCGGGTCAACGAGTCGAACACCGTTACGGGGAGCGTGGGTCTCTTGAAGACCCAACACGCGCAGAGCGGCGCGCCCGGACAGCTTCGTATCGGCTTTGTCGGCGAGTGGTTTTCCGCTGGGTTTCTTTGCACGAGCACGTTCCCGTGTGTCGATCCGAGGACCCGTGTGATGCCCGGGAACTTGACGAGCGATCAAATGAACCACGTCGGCGGGACCCTGTCTGTCGGCGCAACGCTCTTTCCCATCGGCGCCGGGGCGTTCGAGGGCTACATCGCGACGAGCGCATTCGCCAACAGCGATCGTTCGAACGCGCCGCCGCTGCTCCAGGTCCTTGGAGACAGCGACTTCGGGATCAAATACGTGGCGCCCGTCGGCAACATCCTCAACTTGGGGCTCATGACGGAGCTATGGCTCATCAACGGCACGGGCTTTGTCGGTTTGGATGGAAGCGGAACGAGCGCAAAGTTCGGTGGCCTTGGGACGGTCGACTTCCGAGGCCTCGAGTCTCACGTGCCGTTGCGATTCAGCCTCAACGCCATCTACATGGTCGACAACACGGCGGATGTCGTGGCGGATACGGAGAAAGCTCGTGGCATGGTAGCGGGCACGGCGACTCAGCCAGTGACGCGCATCGAGCGCTTCGGTTTGGGCGTGAACCGGGTCGATCATTTCGACCTGCTGCTGGGGGCCGAGTTCTTCGCGGCCGAGGAGCGAGTCCGTCCGTTCATCGAGGGAAAGCTTCTTATCCCGGCCAACCGCCAGGGATACCCTTGTCAGGTCAACAATCCTAGCCAGGACAACTGCATGGCCAACAACGCAGTCGTCCCGGCAACGCTCACGATAGGGAGCCGCTTCTTGCCGTGGAAGCGCGGCTTCTCGCTCCTTGCGGCCATCGACATCGGGCTCAGCGGAACGACGACCTTCGTCGAGGAGTTGGCGCCCGTGCCGCCCTGGACGCTTTATTTCGGCGCCGGCTGGGCCGTGGACACTTGGGAACGGCCGCCGGTCGTCAAGGTCAAGACCATCGAGAAGCCCGTCGAGAAGGCGGCGACGAAGGGTCATATCGTGGGATTCGTCCACGAGAAGGACAAGAACACGCCAGTCGTCGGGGCGATCGCGTCCTACCACGACCAACCGACCCTAACGCCCCTGGCGACCGGCCCGGATGGGAAGTTCTCCGACGAGGTGGCGCCGGGGCAGTATACGTTCGACATCAAGGCGGACGGGTACAAACCGGGAACCTGCGACGCCACCGTCCCCAAGGAGGGGGGCGAGGTTACCGTCGACTGCCCGCTCGAGGCGCAGCCGCGCACCGGCACCGTATCGGGACGCGTTCGCGACGCGGAGACCAACCAGGCGCTCGGCGGCATCCCGCTCGTTCTCACGGACTCGCAAAAGAAGGAGCTTCGCCTCACGACGGATGCGTCGGGAAGCTTCAAGTTCGATTCCGTCGGCGGCGGGCCGACCGAATTGAGCGTTGTCGCAGAGGGGTATCTCGTTCTCGTGACCCCCGTGGACGTCAAACCTCGCCAGGACAACACTGTGGATCTCATGCTGCGGCCGAAGCCGAAGCAGTCCAACGTGCAAGTGACGGCAAACGAAATCACCATCAAGCAGCAAATCCAGTTCGCGCTCGACAGCGCCGTGATCCTTCCGGAGTCGTTCGGGCTGCTCACGGAAATCGCCGACACGATCATTCGGCATTCCGAGATCAAGAGAGTCGAGGTGGAAGGGCACACCGACAACAGCGGCACACCCGACCACAACAAGATCCTCAGCGATCAGCGAGCCGATGCCGTGCGGGCATGGCTCGTGCAACATGGCGTGCAGACCGACCGTCTCGTCGCGAAGGGCTACGGTCAAGACAAGCCCATCGTGCCGAACGTGACCCCTGCGAATCGGGCGCGCAATCGCCGCGTTCAGTTCTTGATTTTGGAGAAGCAGGGCGGCGGGCCCCCAGGCCCAGCAGGCCCACCAGCTACGGGAGCACCTCCAGCGGGTCCGGGTGAGCGTCCGAAGAACCCCCTTCCGGGCTTCTGACGCTGATTGTTGGAGAAAACCGCAGAGGCCGCCGGCAGTAAGCGGGGGGTTGGGGTGCCTACCAACCACTCAACCTCTGCGATCTCTGCGTCCTCGGCGGCTCTCTTGATCAAAGGAGGGTCCGGCGCTACGCTCTCGCGCCCAGGCTGGTGGTTTTCAAACACGCGGGACCCCACTCCGGGGCCCGCGTTTTTTTTGCCCTTCGGACCCATGTCGAACTCGACCTCCCAATTGCAAGGCATCGATCGTACGGCGCTCGAGCGCGTCGTCGAGTTGGCCGCGCGTGCGCATGGCGCGGAGGTCGTGGATATGGAGCTTCGGGCCGAACGCGAGGGGTGGGTGCTTCGAGTCTATGTGGAGAAGGCGGGCGCTGCGGCGCAAGGGCTCTCGACGCGGGATGCGGCGGTTGACCTGGAGCTATGTGCCAATGTCTCGCGCGAGCTCAGCCCGGCCCTCGATGTCGCCGATCTCATCCAGCACGCCTACCATCTGGAAGTAAGCTCGCCCGGCGTCGAGCGGCCACTCCGCGGCGAGCGCGATTTCGCTCGCTTCGCCGGTCAGAAAGCAAAGCTCAAGCTGCGGGAGGCGCTCGATGGACAGCGCGTCCTGGTGGGAACACTCGGAGCCGTTGCAAACGGCAACGTCTGCGTCACATCGGGCGCGCGCACCTACGAAGTGCCTCTTTCGTCCATCGACCGCGCGCGTCTCGTCTTCGAGTTTGGGCCGCAACGCCCGAGCGCAGCGAAGGGAGCGGGCGCAATGAGACAATCGCCCGCACGGAATACCATAAAGAGGCACGACTGAGGGCACCCATGGCAATCCAGCAGCAACAGACGGGCGGAGACATCACTCTTCTTCAAGCGATCGAGATGGTCGCCAAGGACAAGGGCATCGACAAAGCGCGCCTCATCAAGACCGTCGAAGAGGCAATCCTCAAGGCGGCGCAAAGTGTCTTCGGCGCAACTCGTGAGCTGGAGGCCCGGTTCAACGAGGAGACCGGTCAGGTCGACCTTTTTCAGTACCTGACGGTCGTGGACGATGTGGCCGACGAAGACCGAGAAATCGCATTGGAGGACGCGCAGCGGCTCGGCCTCGAGGCCGAGCTCGGCGAGGATCTCGGCTTTCAGATCTTCTGGCATCCGTCCGATGCGAAACGCGCCGCCGAGCAGGACAAAGACTACGGGGACATCCTGCATGTGAAACAGGCGCGGCAGGCCTTCGGGAGGATCGCCGCGCAGACTGCCAAACAGGTTCTCATTCAGCGCGTACGCGATGAAGAGCGGGATCTTATCTTCAACGAGTTCAAAGACCGCAAGGGCGAGCTCATCAAGGGTGTCGTCCGCCGGTTCGAAAAAGGCAACAACCTCATCGTAGATCTCGGTCGCACCGAGGGGATTCTTCCGTTCCGCGAGCAGACTCCGCGCGAGACCTACCGGCCGGGTGACCGGATCGTGGCGTATGTCAAAGATATCGACCGCGAGGCTCGCGGTCCGCAGGTCATCCTCAGCAGGAACGACCCGCGGCTGGTCGAAAAGCTCTTCGAGGCCGAGGTACCCGAGATTTACGAGGGGATCGTCAAGATCGTCGCCTGCGCTCGCGAGCCGGGCGCTCGATCCAAGATCGCCGTCACAAGCCGCGACGTCGACGTCGATCCGGTGGGCGCATGTGTCGGGATGAAGGGAGCGCGCGTGCAGGCCGTGGTGCAGGAGCTGCGCGGCGAAAAGATCGACATCGTGCCGTACGACCGCGATCCGGCGCGCTTCGTGTGCGCGGCCATCCAGCCGGCCGAAGTGAGCAAGGTGATCGTCGATGAGGCCGACGGCCGCATGGAGCTTGTCGTGCCCGACGAAAAACTCAGCCTCGCCATCGGACGAAAGGGCCAAAACGTGCGCCTGGCCGCACAACTTTCGGGATGGAAGCTCGATATCATCAGCGACAGCAAGTTCAAGCAGATGGAGGAAGAAGCTGTGGCGCAGCTGCAGCAAATCGAAGGCGTGTCGGAATCGATTGCACGCAACATGTATCGCCTTGGCTTCCGGACCTTGGAAGAGCTGGCCGAGGCGACCGAGCAGGAACTCGCGTCGATTGCAGGCATTGGGGCAGCGGAGGCGGCGGCCCGCGTGCGGTCGAGCGCAGAAAGCACGATGGAGCGTCTGCGCCAGGAACGCATTCGGGCGGCCTCTTCACGAATCGAGCCGCTCACCGAGCGCGAGCGCCTGCTGTTCATTCGGGGCGTCGGCGAACGAACGGTGCAGCTCCTGGAAGATGCAGGCTACAAGAGCGTCGAGGAAATCCTGCGTGAGGACGAAGACAAACTCGCCATCAAGACCGGTCTCGGTATCAAGAAGGCGCGCGCCATCAAGCAGGGCGCGGAACACTTCCTGTCGAGCGAGGCGAAGGCAATCGAAGCTGCGCGCCGAGAGGCGATGGCAAAGGCGCGCGAGGCA
>Ga0210409_10008893_pt1 | contig 10191 bp, 4 predicted proteins | sample IncBWH17MmetaG_FD_161649 | JGI IMG/M metagenome (GOLD analysis project Ga0210409, IMG submission 161649) | Forest soil microbial communities from Barre Woods Harvard Forest LTER site, Petersham, Massachusetts, United States - Inc-BW-H-17-M | ecosystem: Environmental > Terrestrial > Soil >...
AGACTCCGGCGACCTAAGTCCCTCTTCGATCAGTTGACATAACCCATTCGTCTCGCCAAGCGTTTCAAAGAGAAACCTCCCTGCCAGCAATCGGTCGTTTATCTCTCCAGTAGCCCTATTCCGATGGAGCACCGCCAACGCGCGGGAGTCGTGTAGGTCGTGACTAAGGATGATATACGCCGCGATGCTTTGTCGCCCGGCGGTTTGTGATCCTTTCGTACGCTCTTCAAGCAGCGGTTCAACGAGACGAACCACGTCATCCGACAGCGGACCTGATTCGGTTAGGAACTGCACTGGGTCCCACCAAAACCCAATCCGATTGACGATGTCGGGGAGGAAAGGACGACCTTCCTGGGGATCGATTCGGCAGATGGCCATCTTGGCAGCAACGGACAGATCGTCCACCGTATCGCCAACAATATTCCTCTGCGGGTCCGCGAGCAACGTCTGCAGGCGGGACGGTTTGGCAAGCTCGCGCAGGGTTGCCAACGCGTCGCGTGCCGACGATCCCATCTTCCCGATGGCCAGGATCTTCCTCCCTAGCGCTGCGTTGTCCGGGTCCAACAGTCCGTCCAGCAGTTTCGGCGACTCGTTTGTCATGGAAGCCCCCAGGAGGGAAACTGCCTCCGCAGCATTGAGGCGTACCCAGGCATCCCGCGCATTCCAGGCCCGCGCCAGCGCTGCGCTGACTCCCGCAGCGGGCACCCCGATCCGGCCCAGAGCCAGAGCAGCCATCGCTCGGTTGTGGTTCATCCCCTTGTCGTCTTGCCTAATTGTCGCCAGGTGCCAACCCAGGGGATTCGAGAATGCTTCGGCCGCGTGGTAGCGGGCGGCCTCGGCGTCGGGAAATGGACCTGCGGCTCCCAGGTCAACGGTTTGGATTAGGGCGGGAATCGCCCCCGAGGCAGGAGCACCAATACGACCAAGAGCAATGGCCGCGTGGTAGGCGATCCCGGAATTTCCAAGCAAAGCCGTGAGCAAGGGAACCAACTCGGGAACTTGCGGCCACACCGAATCGTCCACGTTAAGGAAGGCCTGTGGGAGGGGCCAATTTGCATTCGTACCTGCCAAGCCACGCTTAAAGACGTCCAGAGCTTGAGCTGATTCGGGTAGCAACCATCGCTCGCAGCTTACGGCATAATCATTGTATCGGTCATCGGTTTCCGTCAGCCCTTCGATGACCTGTGGAGCGGCTCGGCGGACCGCCAGCGGGCCAAATTCCTGGATAGCATGCATGGCCGTCTGCCGCAGTTGGGCTGGATCCACCGGGCTCGGAAAATAATGCTGCAGGGTCGCGGGCATCTTCCTCCAAAGCCGGGCATATTCCTTCGTCAGAAGCGAATCCTTCAGGCGTGCTTGGTTGGCGAGACAAGGAATAATCTCTGGCCCCATCGACCACAATTGCGTCATGCCGGCGTTCCACTGAATGGCGCCGGTTGCCATTCCCCGAATCACCGGATCAGCTCGCACCGCGAGCGAGTTAGATGCCGAACGCGAGGAAACCATCACAATCGCGGTCCCCGCCGCGACAAGCAACCCAGCGACCGTAACGCTTGCCGTTTTTGCTTTTGTCCAAGGCATAGGTCTCAGGGCCCCATTGATGGAGGTTGAGGTTGAGCTAGCGAAAGTCAATGTTTCAAGAAGACGTGATCCGCTGCGAAAGTGACTTGACCGAAGGCAAGACTCGTGCGAGAAAGCTGTAGACCCGAGAAAGCTGTAGACCCTGAGATGTTTTCTCTCAAAGCCATGTACCACACCCCTTGCCAGAAATTAAATTGGCCTCTCCTGGCTCTCTTGGCCAGCACCGCGTTGAACGCATTTGCACAGAACACGCTAACTAATGGACTGACGTACCAGGGCAACCTGTCGTCGCCCACCAGCGCTCAAAGTTGGACCCTGAAAGCGCAAGCCGGCGACCACATCAGCCTGACGGTTGCTAAACTGACTGGAGGAGCATCTTTCAACCCGCAACTGGCAGCAACCTCGCCGTCGGGTAGCTTCTTGGGAGCCGCGAGCGGCACAACGGCCGCGCGCCTGGACCTTCAAGCCGACCTTAGCGGGACCTACACCGTGAGCGTGACGGACGCTCAGCAGACCGGGAGCGGCAACTACCAGTTGCGACTGGCACAAGTGCCCGAGAGTTTCATCGTATCCACAAACGATGAAGGCGGGCCGCTAACCAATGGAGCCACCCATCTGGGGACGATCACGACCGGAGATCTGGATATGTGGACTTTCACGGCAAACGCGGGAGAACGCATTGTTTTACAAGCAGCGAAACTCACCGGCGGTGCCGTGTTCACCCCGCAACTTGAACTCTTCGGGCCAGACGGCGCACGCCTTGCCGCGAACTCCGCAGGAACCGCCGTCAGGGTTGACGCACAGGCACCGAGCAAAGGCACTTACACCGTCATCGTTAGTGCTCTCAGTCCCGACGGCACCGGCACCTACCAGCTCCAATTCTTTCACGTACTGGGTCCGCTCATTATCCCGGCTGGGGACGAAGGGGGCCCTCTAACCGACGGGGTCGCCCAGAATGGAACGATCACCGTAGGCGATCTGGACCCGTGGACCTTCACCGCCAACGTCGGGGATAAGGTCTCTTTGCAACTGACGAAAGTGTCGGGCGGAGCCACCTTCACGCCGCAACTTGAACTCTTCGGACCGAGTGGTGAGCGCCGTAATGCCGGCCAAGGCAGTACCGGCACGACGTTCGATACGCTGATCGACGTGCCGGGCACTTACGTAGCTCTGGTGAGCGACGCGGGCCAAAGCGGGGCAGGCACGTACACCCTGAATCTGAGCCGCGTAACTCTCACCCTGGGGAGCAGTTTGCTGATCAATGGGACAAATGTCCAGGCAACGATCTCCAGCGCCGGCCAAACCAACACCTGGAACCTGGCGGCCAGCGCCAATGACCGAATCATCCTGCGAGTTGGGAAAGTTGGAACCGGAAGTTTTAACCCATGGCTGCGGCTGCTGAATCCCAACGGGGTGTTGCTGGGTTCCTCGAGCACGGCCAGCGCGACAGAAATTGCCGTAACGGCAACCAACACCGGTTCGTTTACCGTGCTCATCAGCGATGGCAGCGTGGGCCATAACCAAACAGGGAGTTACCGCTTGAGCCTGGCTCGACCGGGAACCGCGCTGGGCACCGGCCCGCTCACCAATGGACTGGCCACGACAGGTTCGATCGCATTGGGCAGCCTGGACGTATGGACCTTCACCGCCAACTCAGGAGAAAGCCTCGCCGTGCGCATGGGGGAGTTGACGCCCAACAGCACACTGACTCCGTACTTGCGGCTCTACGGGCCCGACGCAACGTTACTCGCTGCCTATGGTGTTAGCTCAACGGCCGCCGAGGTCGCCGTGCGGGCAACCAACAGTGGCACCTTCACGGTAGTGGCAACTGACAACAGCAGTCTTGACACCGGCACCGGAGGATACAGGCTCAAACTGGCCAAGACTGGCAGCCCGATCGCGCTGGATCCCAACGACGAAGGGGGAGCTCTGACCAACGGAGTAACCCAAGCTGGTGACATCGTGATCGGGGATTTAGACCTCTGGAACTTTACTGCCGAAGCCGGCCAAACCATTGTGGTGCGCATGGGAAAACTCCTGGCTACCAGCACGCTCACTCCTTATCTCCGGCTGTGGGGGCCCGACGGAGCCTTCCTGGCCCAATACGGTGTCAGCGGGACGGCTGCGGAAGTATCCGTCCGGGCCACTAATAGCGGTACCTTCACTATAGTCGCTTCCGACCTGAGCAGCCTCTACACGGGCAGCGGCACTTACCAGGTAAAGTTGGCCAAAACCGGCAGTGCCATCACCCTGGGACCGAACGACAACGGTGGGGCGATGACGAACGGAACGATGTACACGGGGAACATCAGTATCGGGGGCATGGAAATCTGGAATTTTGATGCCACCGAAGGGGACAGCATGGTCGTGCGAATGGGTAAGCTCGTGCCCAACGCCATACTCACGCCGTATTTGCGCCTTCTGGGACCCGATGGAACCTTGCTCTCCCAATACGGCATCAGCGGCACGGCGTCGGAGGTGTCCGTCCGGGCGACCAACAGCGGGACCTTCACGGTCATCGCCGCCGACTTGAGCAGTCTGTACACCGGCAGCGGCACCTATCGTCTCAAGCTGGGCATGACAGCCGATCCGGTTGTCATCCTTCCCACCGATGAAGGAGGCCCACTCACCAACGGATGGATGCACACTGGGAGCATCGATATCGGCGACATGGATGTCTGGACCTTCCACGCAGACGCTGAGCAAAATATTGTAGTGAGGATGGGCAAGCTGGTGGCTAATAGCACACTGACGCCTTACTTGCGCCTGTTCGACCCCAGCGGTGCCTTGCTCAATTCGTACGGAGTTAGCGGGTCGGCGTCAGAAGTCTCAGCCCGGGCCACGAACAGCGGAACCTTCACGGTCATCGCCGCCGACCTGAGTAGCCTTTACTCAGGCAGCGGCACTTATCGACTCAAGCTGGCCAAAACCTCCAGCCCTCTCTTGATCCAGGCCAATGACACCGGCGGGGCACTGACCGGCAATACCAACTATGATGGAACTCTGGGCGTCGGCGATATGGATGTCTGGGAATTCACAGCCTGTGCAGGAGACCCGATATTGCTCAGCCTGACCAAGCTGGTGAGCACGAGCACGTTGACCCCTTGGTTACGCCTGTTCAATCGTGACGGCGCGCTGCTCAAAAGCGTCTCGGGAGCAAACCCGCAGGTAACGATGGCAGCCCCGGCCAGCGGCACGTACACGGTCGTCGTCGCCGACCTAAGTAGTTTGTATACCGGGAGCGGAACTTATCAACTCAGCGTAAACGGGCTATTGCGAACTTTACGGGTATGTCCGCCCGACGTGGCGGCCGGGGACACCAACGTCATTGTTGCGGGGGCGCAAGTGCTCAACGGCTTTACGCTTCTCACGAGCACGAACGTGGATACTCCCAAAGTACTTTGGGCTCCTATTCCCGCCAGCCAGTTCGACACCTTCGGTAACCTCACGTATCCGGCAACAATCATTCCGGGCGAGGACCGCAGATTCTTCCGCTGGCTCGGACCTTAGCGCGGTCCATTAGCAGCGGCTGGTGGGGCGAGGCTCCCGCCGAGCCCTAACTAAATCCGTTTCTTTCGGTGAACAGGCCGCCCGGTTGAATAAATGATCAGGGCTCGGCGGGAGCCTCGCCCCACCAGCCGACGGCGTCGGCTACTTTGTCAGTGGCCCTGCATCCGTTCCCGGTGTTCCCGACACAGGGGCTTGACACTCGATTGGTGAAAAGGTAAGGAGTGCCGTACCTAAAAAGAGCCGATCCCATGGACCCGGAACTTAGAGAACGTATCCAGCAAATTTGCGACGCCACCTCGGCCAACCAACCGGTGGCTATCAGCATTCACTTGGGCAACTCGGTCTGGCTTAAGCAGCACTACATTTCCCTCCGCTGGAAGAACCTCGGCGATGAGTCCCAGACCTCCTTTCTTAGCAAAGTCCCAGGGACGGCCTTCTTCACCAAAGTCGCGGGCGTGGCAAAGTCCGGCGTTTGCTTCCAGGCCAGCGATGCGACCGGCAACACCCTGCAGTTTGAGGAAGACGACATCTGCCCGGATGAGATCGACATGGAAAAGCTGGCGTTCTCCGTCGATGCCAGCAGTGCAGACTAGGCTTGGCGATCCTCTTAAACGCGTCGGTGTGCTTATTTGCACCGTCGCGTTCACGACAGCTTTCGCGGGGGAATACCACGTTGCAACCACCGGCACATCTGGCGCGCTCGGTACTCCAGCAAACCCGCTGAGTCTTTCGAGCGCGATCTCTCCGAGCAGCCCAGCCAAGGCGGGAGACACGATTTGGCTGCACGGGGGCATCTACAGAGGTGCGTTCACTAGCAACCTCAGAGGGGAACCAGACAAGCCGATTATTGTCCGACAATACCCGGGCGAGCATGCGACGATAGATAGCCCGATGAGCAGTACGGCGGCGCTGACCATCAATGGAGCGTGGGCCTGGTATTGGGGATTTGAAGTCATGAACTCCTCGACCAATCGCCTGATTTCGCGAGGCGCTGGAGTCAACATTTTTGGACCCAATACCAAATGCATCAATCTCGTTGTACACGACAATGGGGTTGGGGTAGGCTTTTGGGGTCCGGCCACCAATTCGGAGATATACGGGTGCATTATATATAACAACGGGTGGCAAGGAGCTGCCAAGGATCGTGGCCACGGTCACGCGATTTATGCGCAAAATGAGGTTGGAACAAAACAGATCCGCGACAACATCTTGTTCAACCAATTCGGCTACGGCGTGCATATTTACACGGAGAAAGGGGCGATCCAGGGGTTCGATCTCGAAGGTAATGTCTCGTTCAACAACGGGGTCATCACCCGCGACGCGAATCATTATGACAATTATCTGGTCGGTGGGTACCAGCCGGCGGACAGAATCACATTGAGGCAGAACTACGGCTATCACACGCCGCATAAAGAGGGGCGCAACCTTGAACTGGGATTTCACGCGACCAACAACGCCGTTACCGTCGAAAGCAATTTCTTTGCGGGCGGTTCGGTAACGATCAAGTGGTGGACGAATGTCGCTCTTGTTGGCAACACTTTTGCATCATCGAGGTTTGATTTGCGGACAATTTCGGGTGGCAAGCCTTGGGTATGGCGCGACGACTTGACCAATCAAAATCCTGTCGGTGTGCAGGGCATCGTTCGCCGCAACCTCTATGAACCCAACCGAGCGAACATCATCGTGTTTAATTGGGATTTGAGGGAACAAGTGCAAGTGGATCTGGGCAGTTTTTTGCAAAAAGGCGCCATGTTCGAAGTTCGAAACGCCGAGGACTTCTTTGGACCTCCGGTTTTCAAGGGCAAGTACACCGAGCAACCAATTGCTCTGCCCATGAAAGATCTTAATTGCGTTAAAGCGCTCGGAGTTCAGGAGAGTCCAGTCGCGACTTGGCCTCAGTTTGGCGTTTTTGTGGTTTTGCCGATTCAGTAAAGACCACGGACTATGGGTTCTCTGGGGCCAGCCAGGATTCCGAGTCTTCAGAACGATCCTCTTGGAGGCCAGCGTTGAGGAACGAATGTTGGAATTGCGAGAGGTGAAAGCAACGGCTCATCGGCTCCTTCTCGTCTCTCAAACCGCAGCTTCTCACCGGTGCGGTAAAAGTGCGCCAGGAACTTCCAATCTGCTCCGAAGCAATCTGAGAGCCAGCGCGCCAAGCGAAATTCACCGGTCTCCTCCAGCAGGGCCAAACCAAGTTGCGACGCTTGCCGCTCATACTGATAGATGCGAGGAAGATCTTCTTCGTTGACGCCGGAAACGGCCAATCCCAATTGCCGAAGTTTTTCGTCAAGGTTCCATTGCACCGTATGGCCGAATAGATGCACCAGAATAAACACGGCCTCCTCGGGGTCGTGGTCCAAATCAACCCAAAGCTCTTTGCCATCAAATTGACCGGTATAAGAACCTGTCACTGGGCCAACGTTGACTTTCAACGAATACGCCCCTTCGATGTGTTGAACCAAAGCCTGAAAAATCGCCCGGTAATCCACTGCGGTCTCTATGGCGACATTGTTCATCGGGCCAACCTCGCACCGGGTACCCACAATACAAATTATAAAGCTCTTCCTGGTTTGTAGGTTCGGTCCTTCCGGATGCGGTCACTGCCTGCGCAGCCGGAAAACAATTGAAGGAACACCCGTTGTGTTCGTGAACAAATTCATTCCATCGGTGTTCACACCAAGTTCGGAAACAGGAGCCCATGATGTGCCTGCTACAAAACCTGTTCGGGATTCCAAGGTGTATCCATACCATAAGCTGCTCCAGGCTAGAACGACCGAAGAACCCGACTGAAAGATTTGAATCTGAGGCGGGTCAAGTTCCAAAGGAGCATATTTCCGAACCGTGGAGTTGCCCGTATCGGCCACGTACATATTGCCGGCCTGGTCCACAGCCACACCCATCGGATTATTAAATCGGGCGTCGCGAGCCGGACCCTCATTAGCAGCAACCTGGCTGGCGCTCCCGGCGAAGGTGCTGACCAGGCCGGCGGGGCTGATTTTCCGAATCGTGCAGTTGCCCGTATCAGCCACATAAACATTGCCCGTTTTATCCACCGCCACCCCTGCGGGATAGTTGAAACGCGCGGCGCTCCCCACCCCATCGCTGCTGCCAGTTATGCCCGCCAGTCCTGCCAGCGTTGTTACAACTCCGTCCGGGGTGATTTTGCGGATCGTCGAATTGTTCTGGTCGGCAACATACAGGGTGTTCTGGAGATCGACAGCAATCCCATTGGGACATAAAAAGCGCGCCGATGTTTTGGTGCCGTCGGCGCAGCCTGGGTTTCCCGCGAGCCCTGCCAGGGTGCTGACGTCTCCTTGCGGTGTAATTTTGCGGATCGTCGAACTCCCTTGGCAGCTGACATAGAGGTTTCCAGCGCTATCAATCGCGAGTCCTTGGGGAAAGCAAAACCGCGCGTCGCTGCCCCCACCATCGGCAGTCCCCGTCTCACCCGCCAGTCCTGCGAGTGTGCTCACGATCCCCGCCCGGTTGATCCTTCGAATCGTTTGATTCTCAGTGTCAGCGACGTAGAGATTTCCTTGGCTATCCGGTACGACGCCGTTGGGTCGGGAGAACCGGGCATCACTTAGTGAGCCATCAGCGCTGCCCGCGGCGCCTGAGAACCCCGCAACGGTGGTGACTAAACCCGCTGAGGTGATTTTGCGAATCGTGGATTTCGCGACGTCTGCCACAAAAACATTGCCCCCGCGATCGACAGCCAGACCCGCCGGACGACTGAAACGCGCCAGGCTGCCAATGCTGTCGATTGAGCCGGGCACTTCGGCCAATCCCGCCACGGTGCTGAAGCCGGAGGGAATCACGAACAAAAGCGCCGGCGGGCCGCTGGTGGCGCTGCCTGAGGGATTGTTGATCACGCAGCGCAACTGATCGCCGTTCATGGCCAAAGAAGGATTGCCAATGACCAGTGTTGAATTGGTCGCACCGGCATAATGCCCGTCACCGCAAAGGTTGGTCCAGATTGGATTGTCCGCAGGCCGGCGCTGCCATTGAAAACTCGGCTGGGGGCTTCCGGAAGCCTGCACTGCAAAAACGGCGCTTTGGCCTGGCGTCACGAATTGGTCCTGGGGACTAAACCTGATGACCGGAAAGGCCGGGCCGAGGTTAATATTGATGTCCAGGTATTCATCCGGAGCCGTGCCCTGAGCGACTGGAGAGATAGTCAGATGAATGGCGGGATCGAATAAAGTGGCCCCGAGGGCGAGCGCGGCATCCTGAACATTATTTCCAGGCGTGGAGGTGTCCAATAAATCACTGCCCTGGTTCACATTGTAGCCCCAGATGATGTAAGCGCCGTTTTGCATCGAGGCATTGTTGGTGAAATTACGCCGGCAACCGATCCAGTAGTTGCGCAGGTTGTCCTTTACGACTTTGAGGGCCAGGGTGCCAGTGGCTGTAGCGCTGTCAAATGGATGGACGCGGTAGGTGCCGCTGGAGCTGACCACCTGGATCTGGTCGTCACGAATCCAGCCTACCTGGCTTTTAAACCAGGGATTGTAATCCGCCCGGGAATCATTAGCGAAGTTGGCGCCCATCGGATCGAATACATCTCCGTACTCAACAGCGTAGCCGCTACCGCTGATTGGATTTCCATCGGTCACCTGCCAGAGATTGGCGTGCCAGAGCCCGTAAATATGGCCCAGCTCATGAACCAGCACCCGGAAATCAAATTCACCATTGATCCAGGTATCCCGCCCGCCAATCTCACTGGCTCCGCCATAAGTAATATGCGAGCCCGGAAGGCCGCTCAAAGAAGAGAACAACACCATGATGGAATCGTAGTTGTCGACCGGCAAATCGCAGTTCACTGCGGATTGGGCATCGGCGATGAGTTCATAGCCGATGTCACGCGTGGCGTAGAAGCTCGCCGTCTGGGGAAGACGATAGAGCCGGGGTGTGACTGTATAGGACAGGGCCGCCGCCCCGTAAGAACTCCGCAGGAAGAATGGCGCAATCTGGCTGGCCATGACACTTTCAACATAGGAGGCGGTATAAACCCCGTTACTTGGATCGCCAGGCAAATCCGAGAAATCAACGCGGATAATTAAAACTCGACGCTTACCTGGCGTCACGCTTGGCTGATAA
>Ga0210409_10008894_pt1 | contig 10188 bp, 9 predicted proteins | sample IncBWH17MmetaG_FD_161649 | JGI IMG/M metagenome (GOLD analysis project Ga0210409, IMG submission 161649) | Forest soil microbial communities from Barre Woods Harvard Forest LTER site, Petersham, Massachusetts, United States - Inc-BW-H-17-M | ecosystem: Environmental > Terrestrial > Soil >...
GCCGCAGCGTTCAGAACGAAAGCGTAACCGCAGTCAAACGGCACGTTGAGCCACTTATGCCCGTCGGTGGCCCAAGAGTCAGCCATCGCCACACCATCCAGCAGATGACGATACTGCCCGCTCGCGGCCGCCCACAAACCAAATGCCCCGTCGACGTGGACCCATGCGCCGTAGCGCCTGGAAATTGGTACGAGCTCTTGGAACGAGTCGAACGCTCCTGTGTTTATCTCGCCCGCCTGCAAGAGCACAAACGTCGGCGCCGGAGGCCCCTCCGCCAGCGCCCGCTCCAAGGCGTCGGCTGGGAGTGCCCCTTGTGGATCTGCCCGAAGATATTGCACGTAAGACTGGCCGAGACCCAGCAGACGCAGAGCGCGCTCGAAGGAACCGTGCCTTTGATCGCTCGAAATAATTCGAATCGGCGGCGCGCCATACATTCCGCGTTCTTCGACACTCCAGCCGCGCTCCGCCATCAGCGCCTGGCGGGCTGCTGCGAGGCACGTAGCGTGGGCCATTTGGCAACCGCTCACCAAAGCGAAACTGGCCGCCGACGGAAGCCCCAGTATCTCCTTTAACCAGGCACCCACCACTTCCTCAACGACCGCCGCCGCTGGACTGGCAGCATAAAGAACCGCGTTCTGGTCCCATGTCGACGTGAGCCAATCTGCCGCCAGAGCCGCCGGGAGCGATCCTCCAATGACCCAAGCGAAAAAGCGTCCGCCGGAAGATCCCACAAGACCGCCTTCAACATCAGCAGCGAGTTCGCTGATCACCTGCTCGGGCGCGACGCCCTCCTCTGTCAGCACCCGATTAAGCCGATCCCGCAGGGTGGCGGCATCCACCCTCGCTGCAACGGACTTTTCGTTCAAACCTTCGAGGTATTCCAAGGCCTGCTCAAACGCAGTCTCGAGTGAGGCGCGAAACATCGAATTAAACCTATCCATACGCGAAAAGGTACGAGCCTGCCTCCCCAAGCTCCATCCGAATACCGCCGTCAAACTCCCTTTCCGGACCAATCTCTCCTTGATTGCGCTGCCGCTCGCAAAAAAAGTAAGGACTCCTGTCTCGAGTTTGTACGCGTGGAGGGAGATTGGGGCGCGCGAGCGTAGCAGGGGGATCCAGTCTTGCGGATGCTCTACTGGATTTCTAGAAGTGCGGAAATGCGTTCCAGAACTTCGGCGAGAATCGAAGACGGGAGCTTTCCCGCTTTTTGCAGATGGCGCTGGCGCCAATCGAGGCTTTTCAAATGGTCTGAGAGGATCACGCCTCGAATGCGGCTGCCGGGCGGAAGCGCCACTTCAAAGGGATAACTCTTGGAATGACTCGTTATGGGGCATAGCACCGCCAGTCCGGCCTTTTCATTATATCTGCGCTGCGAAAGGACTACCGCGGGCCGCCTTAGTGCTTGCTCCCGGCCAGCCTGCGGCGTGAAATCCATCCATACAAGGTCGCCGGCATTCGGCACATATTCGCGCGCTACCACAATTCCTTCCCAACTGGCTCGCTCCAATCTGTTTCGGCGTGCTGGTTCTCGGCGGTGATTCTTGAAACCAATTGTTCCAGGGTCGGCTTCTGTTTTGGCTTTCGAATTCTGACGCGGCCTGGTCCGTCCGCTTCCACTTCCAGTTCGTCTCCGGTTTCGAGCTTCGCTGCCAAAGCGACGTGCTTCGGAATGCGCACCGCCAAACTGTTTCCCCATTTCGCGAGCTGTGTTTTCACGCCGCCCTCTTGTATCTACAGAGTATATACCGAGTCGCCTGGAGGCTCGAGGTTCAAATGCTCTCGAGGGAGCGGGCAGGCCGGTTGGCCAGACCGGCAGATGCCCTTGTGTGGAGGCCGATACCCCGAGTAAGATGCCCTCACTCGCGGTCGGTCGCCCGGGGGCCGGAACAACAGGGAACTTTTCGAGAGCAGTTTGCGTTCCATAGTTGCAGGCCGAAGTTGGCCCTATGCAACTTTTGGGGCAGACTGGTCACCGTAGCGGGTTTCGAGGCTGATGATACGTTGGAGCAGGACGCCCAACTGGTCCAGCAATGCCTTCAGGGCGACGGTTCGGCCTGGGAGGAACTTGTGCGCCGTCATACGCGCCGCATCTTCAACATTTGCTACAGGTTTACTGGCAATGGCACAGAGGCCGAAGACCTGTCGCAAGACGTGTTCCTCCGGGTATACAAAACTCTTGGGAGCTACCGTTCCGCGCATGGCGGCTTTGCTACTTGGATGACCAGCGTGACGCGCAACCTTTTAATCGACCACTACCGGCGCACCAAGCGCGACCGCATCACGGACTCGCTCGAGGATGCCATGCCGGTGGTCGAGAATAAGGAATCGGCGGGCCGCCGCCCCGATCAGCAGTTGCTGCTCGGCGAGCTAGGTTCGCAGGTGCAATCGGCTCTTACCAAGCTTTCTCCGGAACTGCGCGAAGCGGTCATCCTGCGCGATTTGCAGCAGCTCGACTACAATGAAATTCGCCAGGTTTTGGACGTACCGGAAGGCACAGTGAAATCTAGAATCAACCGCGGACGAATCGAACTCGCGCGCATCCTGCAACAAATGGGAGTGCGCCCGTCATGATTCGTTCCTCTAATTGGGAGTTGGTGCGGTACCCAGCGCGGAGCATCTCATGACCTGGACCTGCGAACATATCGAAGCACGCCTTAGCGACTATCTCGACGGACTCCTCGGCCCTGACGAGCGCCACGAGTTCGACCTGCACGCGAACTCTTGCGAAAACTGCACGCAAATGGTCGCCAGCGTTTCTCGTCTGGTGGGCGGTCTGCACTCGATCGAGCAGCTCGCGACGCCTCCGCGGCTGGTGTATGCGATCCTGAATCAAACCCTTGGCCCTCGCGAAGCCAAAAAAGGCTGGCAGTCTTCCTTCGGCTGGTTGCGCGGCGTGGCTTCGGCCCGCTTCGCCTATTACGCTGTCTCGGTGGCCGCCACTTTGCTGATTCTTCTCACGGCTGCTGGCTTCTCGTGGCGCAAGCCAAAGCTCGCGGACCTTTCTCCCGTCAACCTTTACCACAGCGCGGACCGCCAGGCCCACCGCGCCTACGCACATAGCGTCAAGTTTGTCAGCGACCTGCGCGTCGTCTACGAAATCCAGTCCCGCTTGAATAAAGACAACGAACTTCCCACGACGCCAGAGAGCACCGTTCCGCGATCGGCCCCGGGAAAATCACCGGGCAGCACCGACGGCACTCGCCCGACGACTCCCCGCCAGCAGAACCGCGCCAATGGCCTCGGCAGAGAACTTGAAATTCTTGCCACCGAAGTTCCCGTGGTCAGCTGTCCATGGTGCGGCCAATTGCTCGGAAGGAGAATTCCATGAAGTGTGCCGTCCATTCTGAAGTGGACGCAACCGGCTACTGCCGCAATTGCGGCAAGCCCATGTGCCCGGCCTGTATCCGGCCTGTGCGCGATGTTCTCTACTGCGAAGATTGCTTAGCGACGATCCTGGGCCATCCAGCGCCACCTTCGGCGCAAGCTGCACCAGTGGGTTTTCTGCCGCAGCCGCCCGCGGCAGCCGTGCCTCCGACCGTCGCTGCGGGAATCGGTCCGAACCCGGTGTTAGCTTTCTTCCTTGGATTTTTGCCGGGCCTGGGCGCTTTCTACAACGAGCAGTACGGCAAAGGCATGATCCACCTCGCCATTTTCCTGGTACTTTTCATTGCCGGCGTAAATGGCGCGATGAGCGGCGGTGCCGAAGCCGCTCTGTGGATCTGCATTTCCGCCCTTTGGATCTATATGCCCATCGATGCCTTGCGCACCGCGCAGGCCAAGCGCGCCGGGCTTCCTTTGTCAGACCCTCTCGACAATCTCACCAAGCAGCGTCCCATCGGTCCGATCCTTCTGATTGGTGCAGGCCTTCTACTCCTGCTCAACAACTTTGATTGGTTTCCGTGGTATAGAGTCTCGCAATTTTGGCCCTTAATTCTGATTGCCGTAGGCATTCTTATGTTTCGCAACCGAGTGAACCGCCAGCCCTAGGAGGCTCCTTCGGGAGGTTCAAGACAGATGAGCAATCGTATTCGTTGCACCTGCCAGCGTTGCAGCATCCGCGGCCTCATGGGGCCGGTCATTGTTGTCACCGTCGGCGTACTTTTTCTGCTGCAGGAGATGCGCGGCGGCTATTTCGACTTCGGCAACACCTATCCCGTCATCCTCATCGTAATCGGTCTCATCAGCCTCGCCTCCGCGATGGCTTCCGACGAGGGCCATGTTTCTTCCACTCCCCCCGTCCCGCCAGCGATTTCCCCGACGCAGGGCGTGCCACCGTCTCCCACGAGCGCAGCGCCCACCTCTTACCCAGGACAAGGGCAATAGCTTCGATATGGCTAGGAGCCGGCAGCGCACCAGCGGAATTTTCACAGGCCTCGTTCTTCTAACAGTCGGCTCTCTCCTGCTACTCCATAACTACCGTGGCCTGGAGCTAGGCGACGTGCTGCTCCATTGGTGGCCCCTCGCGCTCATCTTCCTTGGTCTCATCAAGCTCTATGAGAGGACCGTCGCCAGCCGCGCCAACGATCCCGGCTCAGCTCGTATCAGCGGCGGCGAGATCTTGCTCGTCGTCGGCATGATCACGCTCATAAGCTGCGTGGTGGCCATCGATTACGGCAAGCGCGTCATCGGCGGCGACAAGTTCCCCCCTGGCTTATCTGGCGACCCCTTTCCTTTCGACCTGGACGTCGTACCGAAAACTGTGCCGGGAAACGCGCGCATCACCGTTCGCGGCGTACGCGGCGACATTACTGTGCGCGCCACGGATACTCCGGAGATCCGCGTTGCCGGCAAGAAAAACGTCCATGCGTGGAGTGAAGACGACGCCCAGCGCCGCGCTGGTCCAGTTTCCGTCGAAATTGTCCAGAACGGCGATGGCTATGAAATCCATCCCACTGGCGCGGGCGCCAGCGACTCTCGCATCCACATAGACATGGACATCCAAGTCCCCAAGAAAGCCTTGGTCACCGTCCGAAACGACAAGGGAGACATCAGCGTCTCCGACATGACCACGCCCGTATCCGTAACCAGCGCCAGCGGCGACGTGGAAGTTCGCGACACTTCGAGCGACGTCACCATCGAAATGCACAAGGGCGACGTAAAAGTCTCCGACACAAAAGGCGATATCAAGATCTCCGGGAAGGGCGGCCAGGTCGACGTCACCTCAGCCACCGGCAGCTTCACTCTCGACGGTGAATTCTACGGCCCCATCCGCGCCGACAAAGTCGCCAAAGGCCTCCGTTTCATCTCGCAACGCACCGATCTCACGCTCACTTCGCTCACCGGCCACATGGAAGCCAGCTCCGGCAATCTGGAAATCGTCGATGCCCCCGGAGACATCACCTTGCGCACCAACCGCTATTCCGTAACCATAGAAAACGCTACCGGCAAAGTAAAAGTCGACAACCGCGATGGCGACGTCGAACTCCGCTTCTCGTCCGCGCCCAAAGCCGACATCGAAGTCACCAACACCAACGCCAGCATCTCGCTAACTCTTCCCGAGTCCGCAAGCTTCAACATTCTCTCCGACTGCCACTCCTGCGATATCGAATCAGAATTTTCCGCCGACACCCTGAAGAAAACTTCGGTAGAATCCGGCGACTCTCACCTAGAGGGAAAATACGGCACCGCCCGCGGGCCCAAAATCAGCCTCAAGACCAGCTACGGCGCAATCTCCATCCACAAAACCAGCTAGCAGGCTGCTCACGCGAACCGCCGGAACCTAGTGCCAGGGAATGACGAACCCGCTGCGCCATTCCTCGCCCATATTGTCGTCCGTAATGATGCGCCGGCCTTTCAGCCGCTTTCGCAGCGAATCTCCTGATTCCATGCCGAGAAAGCGCGGTGGGGCGTTCACGGTGTCCGCCAGCGCCACATAAGCCGCGAGCACCCTTTCTGCTGCGGGATTTGCCGGATCAAACACCGTTTTGCCGTCGATTTTGTATCGGCGCAGGATGTTCATCCAACGAATCCTGTCGATCACTATGGGGGAATCGCTTACTGCGGCAAAGTTGATGACCCGCAGCCCGTATGGGAACACCTGGAGCGCCGTGGCGATGGTTTCGTCGGACTCTGTAGAATTGAAGTAATAAACGCCGCCGGTATTCAGATGCTCCCGGATTTGTTCTAGGTATTCGACAGACAGCAGGCCCGTGCTGTGGTCTCGCCAGTTGAAGGTACTATTGGCGATGATGGCGTCGTAGCGCGTCTCGCGGTGCGCCACGAGCCATCGCCTTCCATCATCGGCATACACGTGCACCTTGGGATTTTCAAGAAAGGTTCGCACCATCGGATACTGCGGAATCAGATTCAGGTAACCAGGGTTGATCTCCACGGCATCGAGACTCTCGAGCTGCGGTTGATTTGCAAAAATCTGGGCCCATGATCCAGTAGCCAATCCGATGACGAGAATGCGTTTTGGAGACGGACAAAAAGCGCTGAGTGCATACGCCCTGGCAACCAAATTCTTGTCGTCCGTGGGGTCGATGTTGAAATAGCCGTCGTAGACGCCTCCGCCAAACACAGCTCCGTCCGCCGTAACTGCGATGACCCCGTTTCGGTTTTCCACAATGCGCTCGAAGGGCTTTGTGGCCTCCGCTCGTTTCCCGAAGATGAGCCGCTCGAACAACAGCCTGTAGACTCCTCTGGACGCGGGGACAGCAACGAACGCTGCCGCAATCACCGCCAGAGCCCACCGCGGAGGCCAGCCGGCTCGTCGCCTGCTGAAGAGGAGAAGGGCAGTTCCCGCCAACACCGCGGCGAACGCAAGCCCCATCGCAAGAGGATAGAACCTGACGTGCTGCATCAAGACGAAGCCAATTCCCAAGCTGCCCGCCGCCGAACCCAGGATGTTCGAAACGTAGACCAAACTCACTCGGCGTCCCGCTCGTTCGTCGGGCGAAATTGCCACGCTGCACAGAAGCGGCAGAACCGCTCCCGCCAGCGCCGCCACCACAAAGAAGGCTGGTGCGCTCATCAAAAAAGAAATGCCGTGCGCCATCAACATGGCCACAAGCGGAGGCAGATACGCTGACAGCGCCCCCGCAAGAACCAGGAAGACGCCTATGAGCTGAACGATCCGCGCCCGGCCGCACCGGACCGCGAGCTTCTCAGACAAGAAGCTCCCGGCCGCAATGCCTGCAAGATAGGTGGAAAGCAACAGCGCGAAGGCCGGAGCCCGATCCGAGGAAGCCAGTACAAACACCCGGAACCACGCGATCTCAAAGCCCAAAGCGATGAATCCTGAAAACCCGGCGAGAACCATCGCCGTCCCCAGGGACATTTCCGTGAAGCCTGTGTCCGGCTGGTTCGTCTTCGGCGTGACCGGACCGGACTGCGGCCCTTTTCGTCTCCCATAGACGTAGGCGAATGCGCCCACCAACGCGTTCAAACAAGCGGCCAGCGTCACGGCGCCAGACTGCCCAAAATCGCGCAACAGAAATGTCGCCGAGAGATAGCAAGCGACCGCGGACCCGAAGGTATTCACGAAATACAGTGTGGAAACGGAAAAACCCACGCGGTTGGTCCGCAACACCAGGTGCTCGACGAGAAGCGGCAGCGTGGCGCCCATCAGCACAGTGGGAATCAGCAAGAGCACTACGCTGAACAAAATGACTGAAAATAAATTCGCTCCCGCGGTATAGGTTGCGACCCAGTGAAAAATGCGCAGGGAAGCCAGACCAAACGCCGCAACGCCAAGTTCGGCCAGTCCAAAAATCAGAATCCCGCTTCTCGGGAACCGCGCCGAAAGACGTCCGCCAACCAGGCTCCCGATTCCCAAACCCAGCATGAATGCGGTGACCACCACCGCGACCGACTGCGCATTCACACCATAGATGGCAAACAGCGCGCGCTGCCACACCACCTGATAGATCAGCGCCGGCACTCCCGAACAGAAAAACAATACGTTGAGTAAAACAGAATCCCCGGGCCTTTCTTCCCTGTCGCTCAACACACTGGAGGCTAGGAGGAGAGCGGCGTCGAACACCAGCAACACCAGAACCGGCGCAGAATTCATAGCCCTCCACGGAGAATTCCAAAAGGGGTCGGCCGCGCAATCGCCACGGGTGCTGCCATTTTCGGAAATTAGAAGAGTGCTTTGTGGGATTCCCGTTCGGCGTGTCTCTTTGTCGTTACTACGTGACGAGAATCATGGGTGGATATTTTCTCTATCGCACGGCGAGCCGGTTCAAGTCCTCAAAAAACTTGGGGTAGGATACCCCTGCGCACTCCGCATCGCGAATCACTGTCTCACCTTCGGCGGCCAACCCCGCGACCGCAAATGCCATAGCAATCCGATGATCCCCGCGCGGCTCAATCTCTGCTCCATGCAGCTTTCCCGCGCTCCGCCCCGCGACTTTCAATCCGTCAGGCCGCTCTTCGACCGTCGCCCCCATCCGCCGCAAATTCTCCGCGAGCGCTGCGATGCGATCGCTCTCTTTTACACGCAGTTCCCCCGCATTCCGAATCTCAATCCCTTCTTCCGTGTACGGCCCCAGCGCCGCGAGCATCGGCAGCTCATCGATGACCAGCGGAATCTGCTCGCCCTCGATCACTCCGCCTCTTAAAACCGCACCTTTCACAGCCAGGTCCCCAATAATCTCCCCATGCGAACTCTGCAACGAAAGCATCTGAATCGAAGCCCCCATCCCCGCCAACAAATCCAATATGGCCGTCCGCGTGGGATTCAACCCCACGTTATGAATCGCGATGTTCGAATCCCCCAGCAACGATGCCGCCGCCATAAAAAAGACTGCCGAGGAAATATCGCCCGGCACATCCAAAGACTTGGCCACCAACTTCCCCGCCCCATGCTCCCCGAAAAGCCCGTGAATCTTGGTCGTCCGCCCATGCCGTTCGACAGCCGCTCCGAACTCTTCCAGCGCAAGTTCCGTGTGGTCGCGCGTGCGCGCCGGCTCGGTAACGCTAGTCACACCCTCAGCAAACATCCCGGCAAGCAAAACCGCCGATTTCACCTGCGCGCTAGCCATCGGCATTTGATAGTCAATGGCGTGCAACCGCGCGCCTTTTATCTCCAGCGGCGCGAAATTATCATCCTTCGCGCGAATATCCGCGCCCATCTCCCGCAGCGGTCCGACCACTCTCTTCATCGGCCTCTTCTGCAACGACCCGTCGCCCGTCAGTTTTGTAGTGAATTCCTGCCCCGCCAAAATCCCCGCGAGCAAGCGCATGGTCGTCCCGGAATTTCCCGCATCCAGCGCCCGCCAGCTGCTCTTCAATCCGCGCGGCCCGCGCCCCGTAACCCGCACTAACTCTTTCTCGACGCTCACCTCCGCGCCCAGCGCGCTCATACACGCGAGCGTGCTGTGGCAATCCGCCGCCGCAGAAAAATTCCGCAGCGCGCTGGTCCCTTCCGCCAAACCCGCCAGCATCGCGTAGCGATGCGAAATCGATTTGTCTCCCGGCGGCTGCACGCCGCCCGCTAAATGTCTTGCAGGTTCGACCGTTTGCTTTTTCACGCAAGCAGTTTATCACGCCGGCCCAGGCCGCTCTGTCATCCAAAACTCTTCTCCCGGCGTGTCCCGATTCGCTCCCCTTCTCGCACACGATTTTCCCTGTCCCTCCGGACAGTCTTCCGCAGGAACGCTGTAACGCCTTCTCTGAAATGTTCATCCAATTCCCTGCGTATTATTAAGTGAGGAGAATCGTAATGTCAGCGCGCAGAACGTTGCTTCATCTCGCCGCCAAAACCGCCATGGTTTTCGCCGCCATCTTTGTACTCACGGTTTTGCTGGCCGCCATGCCCGGCCACCACGCCCCGGTCGCCAAAAGGCCCGCTGCGCAGGAAGCCGCCACGCCGTCTTCCAAATCCATGCCCGGAATGGATATGGGCGACGAAAAAAACAACGAACGCGCCGCCGTGCAAGACATGACACCCGGCCACAATGACGCCCACGCCCACCACATGTTCATGACGGGCATGCGCACCGAAACTCCCGAAGATCTTCAGCGCGCCCACGAAATCGTCACGCAACTTCGCGCCGGCATCGATAAATACAAGGACTACCACGCCGCGCTAGACGACGGATTCAAAATCTTTTTGCCCAATATCCCGCAACCCGAATATCACTTCACCAGCTATCGTAACGGATTTCTCGAGGCTCTCACGTTCGATCCCGCGCGTCCTACTTCCCTCCTCTACAAGAAAACTGCGACCGGCTACGAACTTGT
>Ga0210409_10008895_pt1 | contig 10188 bp, 5 predicted proteins | sample IncBWH17MmetaG_FD_161649 | JGI IMG/M metagenome (GOLD analysis project Ga0210409, IMG submission 161649) | Forest soil microbial communities from Barre Woods Harvard Forest LTER site, Petersham, Massachusetts, United States - Inc-BW-H-17-M | ecosystem: Environmental > Terrestrial > Soil >...
ATTCGAAACAGAATCCGGCTCGGCTTGTTCCAACCGGAAGATTACCCACCCGCTGGATTTTCTTTGGTTACCTGCTTTCAGACGATGGAACATCTTTGGGATCCGCTCGGAATCGCGCGCTCCGTGCTTCCCTTGCTCAAGACGGGCGCGGCTTTTGTTATCGTGGTGCATAACCGTTACGCAATATCGGCGAGAGTCTTAGGTTTCAAATCGCCGATCTTCGACGTCGAACACTTGCAACTCTTCAGCCCCAAGACCGCGCGCAGTCTGCTGGCGCGCGCGGGATACAAGCATGTTCAGGTCGTTTCGTTGTGGAATCGCTATCCTCTGTATTACTGGTTAAAACTATTGCCGCTTCCAGATCGCATAAAAGGCGCTCTTCTGAGCTTGGCGTGCACGTCTCGGGTAGGGAAGATGCTGGTGTCACTACCGGCTGGCAACTTGGTCTGCACGGGATTTAAGGAAGACTAGGCCACCATTTTGCTGGATCGCGTGTCGGTTGGGCTCAGACTGGCTGGCGGAGGCGGTTTTTCGACTCCGCCGTGATAATCACCTGCGCGCCGAAGAATCGGCACAGCAGCGGCACTCGTTCCAAGAATGGTTGAAAAAAGTGGATGATCTTTGCCGGTAACGTCGGAAAAAAGAACGGTACAAAACCGATGAAGGAAATTGATGTCGCCGGGCAACGCGCCTCGCGGCACCAGCGAGCCAATGCGCGCGACGAAAACGACCTCTCCTCGTGTTCGCGGTGGTAGGCCGACACCTTTTCAATCAGCTTCAGTATTGGATTGTTGCCGTTGGGTTCAATGATCAACAATGCATCCGCGCGAGCGGCACATTGGCGAATCGCCTCCGCCGGATCCAAGACATGGTGCAACACCCCCCGAAGAATAATGAGATCGAACTTTTCTTCAGGGAACGTCTCGGCCCGCAGAACATCGCCCACGACGAACTCGATGTCCGGATAACGGCTGCGGGCAACGCGAATGGCCTCGCTGGCCGGATCAAATCCCACAATCTCCAGCGAACTTCTTTCGCGTTTTATATCGTTCGCGTACGTTCCGTCGCCACAGCCCGCATCCAAAACCCGCTTTGCCGTCGCCGCAATGTGTTGCAACGTGGCTTCCGTCATCCGGCGATTGGCGACAATGGAGGAGTAAGAAGCGCTGGTCGTGTACCGATATCCTTCATTGTCGCGCACGTCCGAATCAAAGACGCTCACATTTTTCTTCAACGTCGGCATGAGGCAACATCATATAGCAACCGCATCCGATTCGCGCGGCAAACCGCACGCACTCTGCTGAAACGCGCGGATACAAGGGCGTGCAAGTCGTTTTGTTGTGGAGTCGTTATCCTCACGTATTACTGGATAGAGCTATTGCCGCTTCCAGATGACATAGAAGGCTTCCGGAAGCATCGTGGGGGCACGTCAATTCAGCTCGGGTTTGCGTTCCCAGACAACCGCAGTCCATTCCCAATAATTGCCAGTATTCGGGATTAAGGGTCCGACGGGGCGGTAGTGGGATTTCAAGTAGTCGCCCAACGTACGATCAAAACTCGTGCCGAATATTGGCGCGCCATACTCTGAAAATGTGCGGTTGGACCACAGGAGATAGCCGACGGGTTGCCGTTCAATTTGCCGAATAGTATCGTCCGTCATTTTTCCAGGCGCCAAAACACCGGGAACAAAGGCGTAGAGGCGGGTCGGGCAATCTGTTTCTGAGAGGAAGTACAAGCTGGTGTCTTCGGGAATGGATAGGACCGATTTTCCGAGGGAAGCCTGTTCCTTCATGAATCGAATCGCGGCCCTGTAATTCTCCGCCAAATGTTTCGAGACGCGGATCGTCCCTCGTTCGGTCGTCAGGGGAACAAAATCCTTTGCCTGAGCTTCAAATGCCAAGGTTTGAAACACTATCGGCGCTAAACACGCGAGACAGATCACCAACTCTCCCAGGAACACGAACCGGTGCGAGCGGCCAGCTCGGGGGACAATCAGACACACGAGCAGCAGGAACGAAAGAACTACCGGCCCGTTATAGTAGATGGGATAGCCTCCCGGGGCCATCTTCATCAAGATTCGAAACGCGAGCAGACTTGAGAAAGTCAGCAAGAGGGGGATTGCTGGGCTGCGAACAACGACACAACTAGTGTGCTGCAAGAAATACCACCACGCGACGACAGCAGCTACGATAACGTACAAGACCATGTCTCGGGGGAAGAAGATCGTGGATAGCACCAGTTGCGAGGCTTGTGAAAAGGAAAGAACGGAATAATATGTCTTAACGAAATACAGAATTGCGGCAAGTGTAAACATCACTCTCAACGCGATCGAACGCGTATCGGAGCGTTTCCACCATAGAAAACAGCATGAAACCGGGACTACCACCGCGACAGGGATCGCACGCAACATGGCATCACGGAAAGCGGGACCGGTGATCGTGAACCCGTTCTGTTCAAGCCACGCCCTTCCAAATGTTTTCATAAAATAGGACGTGGGCCAGCTCACAATATTCTCCTGCGTTAGGAAATCGACACCTGCGATGGACACCATCCAGCGGATGACGAGACCGCAGACAACGATCCCGGGCAGAATCGCCACAGCGTCTCTCGCAAGGAGTTTCCAGGACCGCTGTAAATAGCTGCGCACCGCAATCAAGAGACCCAAAGTAGCGTAGCAGGCGATCCCAAATTCTGGCTTCAGCAGTAACGCGACGGCCGCCGATATTCCGGCCTCGAATGTCCAGGGCCAACTCATGGAAGTGGATGCGCTAATGACAAGCCAAAGGAATAAGCATCCGATGAGAGAGCCGTACACGGCGGCAAAGCTGTACGGCAGAGGAAAACAAAAAAGTGAAGGCTGAAAGGCTTCCATCAGGACCACGGCCCCCGCCGTCCAGCCTATGATCCAGGACGACAATCGCATGCCAGCGAGATAAAGGAATATCGCGGAACCCAAGGCCGATAGTGAGCCGGCCCAGTAGAGCACATTCAAATGGACGCCGAACAAACGGAACAAATAACCGTTGAAATACGGGGCCGCGGGACCAAAACTGAATACAGTGTCCCGGTAGAGCTGCTTTCCCTGGGAAAGCAGGGCAGGCACGTACATCTCATGGCCGGAATCGATCGTCAAATTTCCCCAGCCCCCCCAAGTCGTATATACCTTCACAGCCCACAGGACCACAAGGATCAGGAGAGCGCCAAAGGTCGTGAAATTCCAGGGGACTTTCGGAGCCAAGGTCAGGCGCGAGAAATACGGCTGGGCGAGACTTGGCGTACTCGCCGCAGGCGAATCGGACGAAACAAGCACCTGCTCTTCGGTGGAATGCAATGTGGTCATGAATTTCATCATAACAACAGTTCGCACAAGAGATTATTTTAGAGAATGCGATGGATGATAAAGAGACAACCTTAGGAATTTCCATTTGCGAACACGGGGCACCGAGAAGACCCTCATGTTACTCTGGAAACGGAATCGAGATTCCACGTGGGCAGAGCACGTGCAGCCTATGGCGACCTGCCTGAAAGGGGAGCCGCATTGGGCTCCGCGATTCAATCGATATCGATGAAATTCCCGTGCAGAGACTAGATTGGATTGTCCTTGCGGTTTGCCTCGGACTGGCCTGGCCGATGCCGGGACTGGGCGAGAGTTGTTTCGTTCTGATCGAAAAGAAAATTGCCCAGTTCGCGAGAAATAAGTGGGCCGCTGTGGCGGCAATTGGCTCGGCCACGATTGTTGCGCGCCTGGCGCTGCTTCCGTGGCTACCCGTGCCGCAACCGAAGGTTCACGACGAATTCAGCTATCTGCTCGCCGGCGACACTTTTGCCCACGGGCGGCTGGCAAATCCGCCACATCCCCTGTGGATTTTTTTCGACACGTTTCACGTCATACAGCACCCGACCTATTCGTCGATGTATCCCCCGGCGCAGGGCGCCGTGCTGGCGATCGGACAATTGCTAAGCCATCCGTGGATCGGCGTGCTGCTGAGCACAGCCGCCATGTGCATGGCCCTGACCTGGATGTTGCAGGGTTGGATGCCGCCGGAATGGGCGCTGCTGGGCGGCACGCTTGTCTTATTGCGATTCGGGCTTTTCAGCTATTGGATGAACAGCTACTGGGGCGGCTCCGTGGCCGCGACAGGCGCTGCGCTGATTCTTGGCGCGTTCCCGAGAATTTTCGAACATCGGCGGCCGCGCGAGGCAATTGTTTTCGGCTTGGGAGCGGGAATCCTCGCGACGAGCCGTCCCGTCGAAGGCCTCATTTTCTGCGTTCCGCTGGCAGTCGCACTTCTGTGGTGGACTCCGTGGCGGGAAGCTCCTGCCCGCCAGATGTACATGAAACGCATACTCTCACCGCTCGCCGCGATTCTGGTGTGCATCGTTGGATTTGTCGCGTATTACAACTGGCGCGTCACCGGCAGTGCGATCGTATTCCCTCACTTTGTCGAGCAGCGAATGTACATCACCACACCCATTTTTCTATGGCAGCAAGCAAAACCCCCGCTCACCTATTCAAATCCACAGTTCAACGACTTCTACCACAACTTCATGCCCAGCCTCTACCAGACCAGTTGGGCAGATGCCGAAGGTCAATTCTGGTGGAAGGCCACGGACTTCTGGCTGTTTTTCCTCGGGCCGGCGCTTTCGATTCCGTTTCTGGCGCTTCCCTGGCTGTTCCGCGAACGCCACATCCGCTGGTTGCTCATCCAAATTGTGCTTTCCGGATTGGGCCTCTGGGTTATCGTGTTCTACCATCCCCACTACGCCGCCCCGCTGGCAGCGACTGTTTTTTTGGTGCTGATGCTGGGGATGCGCCACATGAGACGCTGGCGGTTCCGCGGGCGGGTGATCGGCGTCGGATTGACGCGGCTAGTCGTGCTATTCAGCTTGCTGATCGGACCGGCCTATTTCGCCCGTATGGTCCTGTCCCGATCGCATCCGCTCCTTGATTGGTTCCACCAGCACTCCATACTCGCGTTGGCGGTGACCGTGTTCGCGGTCGTCGCGTTGAGGCTGGCATCCTCGCACACAGTGAGCCCCACAGGGCTATCGTGGGGATTTTCCTTTTGCGAAAGCATTCTTCTAGCGCTGATCGTGCTACAGGTTTCCGTCGTCCAAAGAAATCTCCATCCCGACGACTACCCTTTTGTGGATGACTTGAACGAACCCTTTCGAAAACCCATCGAACGGCGCTTGGCCGGATTGCCCGGTCAACATCTCGTCCTGGTGCGATATTCGAAGGATCACAACTCCGGCGAAGAATATGTCTACGACGATGCGGACATCGACCACGCAAAAACCGTTTGGGCGAGAGAGATACCCGGCATGGACCTCTCCCCGCTGCTCAGCTATTTCCGGAATCGCGATGTATGGGTATTCGAACCCGACGAGGACAATGAGAGCGTGTCTCCCTACTCACCGCAGGGTACCGCGCCCTCGAACCTCGCGCCATAGGGTTTGAAACGCAGATAGAGTGTCACTCTTGCCTCGTTCAGCGTTGCGGGCGAGGTTCTGAAGATGGTGGCACGATGCTCTTGATCCTCATGTACGTGACAAGGTTCCCGTAATGGTCGTTGTTGTGCCCGTAGTTCAAGACCAACAAGCTCATGCGCGGGACCTGGGCCTGTCGGCCGCTTTCCTGGGTGACTGCAATGATCTCCAATCCGGAAGCATCGGTTAACGCGGCATAAGCACCGTCACAGTAAGTGAAAGCGTCGCCGAGCGCCCGAAGCAGAGCGGCCTTTGAAGTCAGCTTCTCGAAATCGCTTCCCTCTCCTGGATTTTTTTCACCCTTGGCCTGCGAACACCACATGTAATTGAAGTTGGCAAGGTGCCCGAGAATCTGCCCGAAAGTCCGCACTTCTACCTGCGGGCCGGGACGCAAGTCATAAAGCTCTTCCGGAACTTTCTCGGCGGACTTCACGATGTTTCTCCGATTGGTACTGAAGGCGTTGTGAAGCCAATTCGCCATGGGATCTTTGTGGTTGGTTTGCTGGCCGATCTGCGCCCCGGCGGGAATCACCAGCCAAGTTCCGAGTAGGACAACAATCAGACCTTTCCTCATTATCAACTTCTCCTAGGTAGTGCGGTTGGCTGCCGTCAGCGAGCCGGCGAATCCAAGCTTATACCAAAGTCTCGCGTTGAGTCCCGAGAAGCTGGATCATCGGAATGCGGCTTTCTGGCCCCTAGACGTTGCCAGTTCTCGATGACGGCGTTTATCGGGCTGGGCAAAAGAACGGCGGGCGATGAAAGATTCCTGAGATATTGTATTCTGGGCACCGGTGGTGAATGAAGTGAAGGCCCGCAGGGTCTAGCTGGGATCGCTTACAAAGTGGAGGTGCCACAATGTCGAATCATGACCGCCGCGAGTTCTTGAGTAAATCCTTGGCTCTCGGGCTTGGATCCGTTGTTGCAGAGACTGCATTGAAGTCCGCCGAGCTGGAAGCCGAGCCTGTGCCCACCCCACAGGCACCCGCGGAATTTTTTGACGGATTCAAGCGCGAGCAAATCAAGACCTCGGGCGCGACCATTAACACAGTTTACGGCGGCAAAGGTTCGCCTCTCCTGCTCCTTCACGGCATCCCGGAAACGCACGTGCTCTGGCGCAAGGTCGCGCCGTTTCTGGCGCAGGATTATTTTTTAGTGATCCCGGATCTTCGTGGCTATGGCGACAGCAGCAAGCCCCCCGGAGGCGCGGATCACTCCGGCTATTCGAAACGGGCCATGGCGCAGGACCAGGTGGAAGTGATGAAGCACCTGGGATTCCAAAAATTTGCAGTCGTGGGGCACGATCGCGGGGGACGCGCCGCCCACCGGATGGCTCTCGACTACCCGGATCTCCTCACCAAGCTCGTCATTCTCGATATTGTGCCAACCTATACGCTCTATCAGAACATCACCAAGGAGTTCGCCACGGTTTTTTACCACTGGTTTCTGCTCGTTCAACCGTCTCCGTTTCCCGAAACGCTGGTCGCCAATAGCGCCGAATATTTCCTGAAATCAACGTTGCTCTGGCTTGGGGGGCACGCGATCACCGACCCGATTCCCGGCTGGCTTGGCGCAGACGTATTTCAGGAGTACCTGCGTTGCTTCCGCAATCCCGATTCCATCCATGCGATTTGCGAAGATTACCGCGCGGCCGCATCCATCGATCTGGCACACGATGCAGCGGACCTGAATCGGAAAATCGAGTGCCCGCTTCTCGTCCTGTGGTCCGAAAAAGGACCATTCCATCGCATGTACAACGTCTTGCAGACGTGGCAGGACCGCGCCAAAGAGGCGAAGGGAAAAACGCTCCCGACGGGCCATTTCCTTCCGGAGCAGCTTCCGCAGGAATTGACTCAGGAGCTCAAGCCGTTTCTCAGCGCATAACGAGCATTAACGCTTCAAGCTTGCCTCATCAACTTAGTCGGCAAATGCAAGCCCCGAGAAGTCCGACTATCGGAAGCTGACGTAAGAGGGAGAAGGTCTTGCCGACCACGCTGGATTCACTTTGTCCCGGTCGGCACGCGGCGCTTCAACTCTTCAAACCAGTTCAGTACGACGTTGATTTGCGTCGGTGCCACCTCCGCCGACTCGCTGGGCTTGAGCATCAGGAAACGCTGGCCGTCGGGAGACACGTCGTAGTTCGGGATCGTTGCTAGGGTCGGCACGTACTGCCCCTCGAACAGCATCCGGGGCTTGCCTGCGGAAAAACTAGGCTGTGTGGCAATATCCACCGCCATCATCTTGTTGCCGGCGCGGTAGAAAAGCTCCCGCCCGTTCCGGTTCCACACGGGCTCTATGCCACCTTCCGTCGAGATTTGCCACTTCCCGCCGGGGCCCGGATAGGGCTGCACGTAAATCTCATAGCGGCCGGATTCGTCCGAGTCGTAGGCCAGCCACCGCCCGTCGGGAGAAAACCGTGGCGCGCTTTCGTTGAACGGTGTCCCGAGGAAAAGCTGCGCCTTGCGGACCTGCCCTGACCCCGCCGAAGGGGCTTGTCCTGAGCGAAGCGAAGGATCGCGCATCCGCAGCACCATGATGTCCCGCTGCGTCGCTGGGTTGACTTCGAAAAAGGCCAGCAGTTGGCCATCCGGGGACCAGGATACCGGAACCTGGCCGTGCTTGCTAGTGGTCAACCGCTCCAGTCCGCCGCTGCCGTCCGCCAGTTGCCAGAAAATGTTCGACACCCCATCCTTGTCTGAATCAAACGCGATCCGCTTGCCATCCGGTGTCCAAATCGGGTTAGAGTTAATATTTCCTTCAAACGTCAATCGGGTCAATGTCTCCCGGGCGAGATCGTAAAGCCAGACTTGATCCTCCGGTTCCCCAATGGTCACGGCTGCGCTCCTGCCGTCAGGGGATAGCCGTGGGTTCAGATAGGCATGCGCAGGGGCGGCCAAGGACCGCTCCGTCCCATTCCGACTGACCCACACCAGCTTGCTTTGGGCGGACTGAACGGTCCCCTCTACATAGACCAGCGATCCCGTGGCGGAAAAGCTGTACTGCGCTGCTCCGCTGACTGGGGATTGCAGAACACCGTCTACCATAGGGACCGCCGTTCCTATGACAGCGAGCCGTTGGAGATCGAACGGCGCGGCGATCAGGCTTCCCCCTTGCGCATAGACCAGGTGTCCGGAGGGCGCATAGCGGGGGATCATCCCTCCTTGTACCAGGTTCCGCCGTTCGCCGCTTCCGATCGACTGGACGGCAACCTGCGCGTTGGTGAAATTAATTCCACTCGTCCCCGCACCAAATAGCACTGCGCCGCCACCGGGCAAGAACTCCGGCCAGCGGTGGGTGAGCTCCTCTTTCTCGAGACGCGTCAGAGGTTGCGGTGTGCCTCCTGCGTCGGGCACTTGCTGAAGAACTGAGAAATTTGTGGGTGCGAAAGCTATCGTGCCCTGGCCACCCCAACTGGCCCCGCGAGCGGCCAGAGCATCGCCGAGCGTGAGCGCCGCCCCCCCGCTCACCGCGACCTTCATCAGCTTTCCGCCCGCGAAAAACCCAACCCACTGGCCGTCAGGCGAAAAGAAGGGGCTGACCCCTCCTTCCGTTCCTGGGATGGACCGGGCCCCCAGGCTATCCATCGCCCGCAGATAAAGTTGCTGCGTGCCGCCCTGCCGGGCGACATACGCGAGATGAGTGCCATCGGGAGAAAGAGCCACAGCAGGGCCGCTTTCCAGACCGGCCAATTGTTGACCTGGCGGGAGCGTGATTGTGAGGCGTGAAACGGGCCGTGACGGCGAGGGCTTCAGATTCCACACGGCTAGGCCCGCAATCGCAGCCACCAGCAGCAAGGACGCGACGCCCCATAGTAGGGCCCCTCGCCCGCGCGCGCGGATGCCTCTCACTGCGGCACTTGGTTCTGCCGCTGCAGGAGCGGCCAGCGCCTCCTCGATTTCTATCCGCGCATCACCGATGTCCCGCAGACGGTGCTGAGATTCTTTCTGCAAGCACCGCCGCAGCAGATCCCGTATTTTGGGGGGCGTCGCGGGTGGCAGTGCCTCCCAGTCGGGTTCGCGTTCCAGTAGGGCGGCGAGCGTGTCGGAGACAGTCTCTCCTCGAAACGCCTGTTTTCCCGTTAGCATCTCGTAAAGCACGCAGCCGAACGCCCAGATGTCGGTGCGTTTGTCCACTGGCTTGCCGCGCGCCTGCTCCGGGCTCATGTACGCTGGTGTGCCCAACACCCTTCCTTCTTCAGTGCCCATCGCCGTAAGCGTCACCACGTTCGAAAGGTCCAGTCCACCGTCGCCAGCAAAGGCCTTCGCCAAGCCGAAGTCCAAGACCTTCACCCTGCCTTCAGGTGTTATTTTCACATTGGCCGGCTTCAGGTCCCGATGGATCACTCCTTTTTCGTGCGCAGCTTCCAGCGCTTCGGCAATTTGCACAGCAATCTTCAGCGCTTCCTCGATACCAAGCGGGCCAGCCTTCACTCGCTCGGCCAGCGTCTCGCCGGAAACCAACTCCATCACCAGACATGTCACGCCGCCGGACTGCTCCAGACCGTAGATCGTTGCAATGTTGGCGTGATTCAGGGCCGCCAACATTCGCGCTTCGCGCTGAAAACGGGAGAGTCGTTCGGCATCGTGAGCGAACGCTTCAGGCAACACTTTGATAGCTACTTCGCGCCCGAGCTTACTGTCGCGGGCTCGATAAACCTCACCCATCCCGCCTGCGCCGATGCATACTTCGATCTGGTAAGGT
>Ga0210409_10008897_pt1 | contig 10186 bp, 7 predicted proteins | sample IncBWH17MmetaG_FD_161649 | JGI IMG/M metagenome (GOLD analysis project Ga0210409, IMG submission 161649) | Forest soil microbial communities from Barre Woods Harvard Forest LTER site, Petersham, Massachusetts, United States - Inc-BW-H-17-M | ecosystem: Environmental > Terrestrial > Soil >...
ACGGACTTTGGCGAGCACGGCGGGGAGGGTGGGGGCGGCGTGAGGCGGCAGGTATTCGGTTGCGAGCTGCCGGCGCAGGCCCGGGTGGCGCTTCAGCACCTCTTCGCCGACCTTCTGCGGGTCGCCGCCGGATGGGAGGTAGGTGCCGGCGAAGAGGACCTGGCCGCCGCCGGTCGAGATCGGCACCAGGCGGTGGAGGGCGATCGCGTTGCGGATCGTCCAGGGGGCGACGACGAGGACGACGCCGGCGAGGAGGATCGCCGCCCCCGTGAGGGAGCGGCGCCATGCGGTGCGCGCTTCCCGCGCGAAGACGACCAGCGCCACCAGGAAGGCGACCGCCAGGTACTCGGGCCGGACCATCGCGGTCGCTCCGAGCAACAGCCCAGGGACGAGCCATCTGGCGCGCGAGGGGCGGCTTCGGTCGACGGAGGCTGCCCAGAGGATCGCCAGTACGGCTCCCGAGAGAAGGGTTGTTGCGAGCGGCTCCGACATCAGCATGCCCTGGTACTCGAGGAAGGCGGGATAGATCGCCACTGCGAAGGCGCCGATCAGCCCGGCCGCGGGGCCCGAGAGGCGGCGGCCGATCAAGTAGGCGAAGAGGACCGAGAGCGCGCCGGCAAGCGCCAGGACGATCCGGGCGAAGCGTTCGTGCACGCCGCCGCTGAGCTTGTAGAGGCCCGCGACGAACAGCGGCAATCCCGGCGAGTAGTTGTCGGCCGGCTGGGTCGCCTTCCGGCCCAGCGTGAAGCCGCGGTCTTCGTCGAGGCTCCGGGCGATGCGGCCGTAGGCGACGGCGTCGAAGACGGGCGCCCGGCCCTGCCAGGCGTAGTCGGCCCGCAAGCCCAGGCCCAAGAGCAGGATCGCCGCCAGGGCGGCGAGGCCCGCCCGCCCCCCGTTGCGTGCCGCCAGTGCGCCCATCGGCCTGATGCTATGTCGCTTCAGTCCGCTACCCTGCCGCGCCTATGCGAGTGCTCATCCTCGGCGGCGACGGCTACCTGGGTTGGCCGACGGCCCTGAGGTTTTCGGCCCGCGGTCACGAGGTCGCGGTCGTCGACGACTTCTCCCGCCGTCGTTGGCACGGCGAGCAGGGAACCGCGTCGCTGACGCCGATCCGCGGGCTCGACGAGCGGATCGCGGCCTGGCGGGAGATCTCGGCGGGCAATGAGATCCGCAGCCACGTCGGCGCGGTGCAGGACGGCGACTTCCTCGACGAGGTGGTCGCCGAGACCCGCCCCGAGGCGGTCGTCCACTACGGCGAGCAGCCCTCGGCGCCCTACTCGATGATGTCGCGCCGGCGCGCGGTCGAGACCCAGCACACCAACGTCATCGGCACCCTCAACCTGCTCTTCGCCATCCGCGACCACGCGCCCGACTGCCACCTGGTGAAGCTGGGCACGATGGGGGAGTACGGCACCCCCAACATCGACATCGAGGAGGGCTTCATCGAGATCGAGCACAAGGGGCGCACCGATACGCTGCCGTTCCCGAAGCTCCCAGGCTCGCTCTACCACTGCTCCAAGGTCCACGACTCGACCAACGTCCACTTCGCCTGCCGGATCTGGGGCTTGCGCGCCACTGACCTCAACCAGGGGGTCGTCTACGGGATCGAGACCGAGGAGGCCGCCGGCGACGAGCGCCTGATCACCCGCTTCGACTACGACGAGATCTTCGGCACCGTGCTCAACCGCTTCTGCGTGCAGGCGGTGATCGGCCACCCGCTCACCGTCTACGGGTCGGGCGGACAGACCCGCGGCTTCCTCAACATCCGCGACACGCTGCGCTGCGTCGAGCTGGCGGTGGAGAACCCGGCCGAGCGCGGCGAGTTCCGCGTCTTCAACCAGTTCACCGAGCAGTTCTCGGTCGGTCAGCTGGCCGAGCTGGTCAAGGCGGCCGGCGAGCACCTCGGCTACTCGGTCGAGATCCAGCACGTCGAGAACCCGCGGGTCGAGCTGGAAGAGCACTACTACAACGCCGTCCACACCAAGCTGATCGACCTCGGCCTGGAGCCGACGCTGCTCGGCGAGGAGCTGGTCGAGTCGATGATCCACACGATCGAGCGGCACAAGGAGCATGTGATCGCGGGGTCGATCGACCCCCACACCCGCTGGAACCCGGCGAAATCCCCTGCTGGCCGCGCATAGGCCCACTGGTACCATCGCCAGTCCGATGAGAGCCGCGGACGCATTGATGGAATCGCTGAAGGCCGAGGGTGTGGAGCACATCTTCGGGATTCCCGGTGGGGCGAACCTGCCCACCTATGACGCGCTTGTCGATGCGGAGTTCCGGCATATTCAGGTTCGGCACGAGCAGGGCGGGGGGCACGCTGCCGAGGGGTATGCCAAGGCTTCGGGCCGGGTCGGGGTGGCGTTTGCGACCTCCGGGCCGGGGGCGACGAACCTGGTCACCGCTATCGCCGACGCGATGATGGACTCGGTGCCGACCGTGTTCGTCACCGGGCAGGTGCGGACCGAGCTGATCGGCACCGACGGCTTCCAGGAGGCCGACATCCTCGGCGCGACGCTCCCCTTCGTCAAGCACTCCTTCCAGGTCACCGACCCGCGCCAGATCCCCGAGTACGTGCACGAGGCCTTCCACATCGCCTCGACCGGGCGCCCGGGGCCGGTGCTGCTCGACATTCCGCAGGATCTCTCGCGCGCCGAGATCGACTACGCCCCGCGCACCGAGCCGGTCGAGTTGCCCGGCTACAAGCCCTCGACAGACGGCAACATCAAACAGATCCGGATCGCCGCCAAAGCGCTGGCAGGCGCCCGGCGCCCGATCCTCTACACCGGCGGTGGCGTGATCAACGCCAACGCGTCGGAGGAGCTGCGCGAGCTGGCCGGCGCCGACCGCTTCCCAGTCACCTCGACGCTGATGGGCCTGGGCGCCTTCCCGGCGTCGCACGAGCAGTGGCTCGGGATGCTCGGCATGCACGGGACGGTCACCGCGAACTACGCGATGGACAGCGCCGACCTGATCGTCGCGATCGGCGCCCGTTTCGACGATCGCATCACCGGCAAGCTCGCCGAGTTCGCGCCGAACGCGAAAGTCATCCACATCGACATCGACCCGGCGGAGATCTCCAAGAACGTCGGCGCGCACATCCCGATCGTCGGCGACGTCAAGCAGGTGCTGCCGAAGCTGACCCGCGAGTACCGGGCGCTGCAGACCGACTCCTCCCGTCTCGACGCCTGGTGGAGCCAGCTTCGCTCCTGGCAGGAGGAGCACCCGCTGCGCTATGAGCCCGGCAAGGACGGCGAGATCAAGCCACAGTTCATGATCGAGGCGATGTGCCGGGCGACGCAGGGCGACGCAATCGTCACCTCCGACGTCGGTCAACATCAGATGTGGGCGGCGCAGTACTACGGCTTCGACAGGCCTCGCCGCTGGATCAACTCCGGTGGGCTGGGGACGATGGGCTTCGGCCTCCCCGCCGCGGTCGGCGCCAAGGTCGCCTGCCCCGACGAGACGGTCGTCTGCCTGGCCGGCGACGGCAGCCTGATCATGAACTGCCAGGAGCTGGCGACCTGCGTCACCGAAGAGATCCCGGTCAAGATCTTCCTGATGAACAACGGCTACATGGGCATGGTCCGCCAGTGGCAGGAGCTGTTCTGGGATCGTCGCTACAGCGCGGTCGCGATGGGCCCGAACCCCGATTGGGTGAAGCTGGCCGAGGCGTTCGGCGCGACCGGGATGCGCTGCGAGGACGCCGCCGACCTCGAGGAGACGATGGTCAAGGCCCTGGAGGCCGACGGGCCGGTGCTGCTCGACGTGCGCGTCGCCCAGGAGGAGAACTGCTACCCGATGATCCCCCCGGGCTCCGCGGCCCGGGACATGGTCGAGGCGCCATGAACCCCCTGACGCGGCGCATACCGGCGTCCTCGGTCGCTTGTGTGCAGAGCACACGGCGCTCCCTGCGTCCTTGGTCTACTTGGTCAGGGGGCCCATGATGGAGGCCGGGACGCCCGAGCTGGTCAAACTCGAGGACCTGCATATCTCCGGGCAGCTCAGCGGGCGCAAGCACATCCTCTCGATCCTGGTCGAGAACAAGCCCGGCGTCCTCGCCCGGATCGCCGGCCTCTTCTCGCGGCGCGGCTTCAACATCGACACCCTCGCGGTCGGCCCGACCGACGACCCGAGGATCTCGCGGATCACGCTCACCCTCGACGGCGCGGTCCACCCGATCGACCAGGTCACCAAGCAGCTCCACAAGCTGGTCAACGTGCTGAAGATCCGCGACATGGAGCCCGAGGAGACCGTCGCCCGCGAGATGGCGATGTTCAAAGTCTCCTCGGCGGTCGAGAACCGGGCCGAGATCATCCAGTTCGCCGAGATCTTCCGCGCCAAGATCGTCGACGTCTCTCGCCGCGCGATGACGATCGAGGTGACCGGCTCGGCCGACAAGATCGAGGCCTTCGAGCGGATGGTCCGCCCCCACGGCCTGATCGAGATGGTGAGAACGGGCGAGATAGCTATTGCTCGCGGTAGCGACTGACAGCCTGCTTTCCCGCCTTCGCGAGGGGATGGCGAGTGCCACCGGGCGTGGGCGGCGGACGCTGGTCAGTATCACTGTGCCGGTCGATGGCGTTGATCCCTGTGCGGCGGTATTCGCCTCCCGGCTGGCCTCGGATCGCTGGTTCTGCTGGGAGCAGCCCGACCGTGAGTTCGCGCTGGCGGGCCTCGGGGTTGCACACGAGGCGGCCTCGCGTGGCGAGGGCCGCTTCGACGACATCGCCCGCGAATGCCTGAGGACGGGACGGGACGCGGTCCTCGACGAGCCGGCCGGGCTGCCGGCCGGGGCCGGGCCGGTCTGGGTCGGCGGCTTCGCCTTCGACCCCGGCGGCGGCGCCTCCTCGACCTGGTCCTCGTTCTCGCCGGGCTCGATGAGCCTGCCCGAGCTCTCGCTGTGCCGCGGCGGCGGGGAGACGTTCCTCACGCTCAACGCGATCGTCGGCCCCGGCGAAGACGCCGCCGTGAGGAGCGCCGCGCTGGCGGCCCGGCTGTCGGGGTTACGCTCAGACCCGCTGCCGCTGCTCGACCCGCATCCCACCTCGCGCACCGAGATCCGCAGCGCCCGGCCGCCAGGCGAGTTCGAGCGGGCGGTCGATGCGGCGACGACTCGGATCGGAGTGGGGGAGATGAGCAAGGTGGTGCTGGCCCGCGAGGTCGTGGTCACCGGCGCCTCGGCGCACGAGCCGGCCGCCCTCTTCGGCGCGATGCGCGAGCAGTTCCCCGCCTGCTTCTGCTTCTGCTGCGGCACCCCCGAGGCGGCCTTCCTCGGCGCCAGCCCGGAGCTGCTGGTGCGGCGCTCGGGGGCGAGCGTCTCGACCGTGGCGCTGGCCGGCTCGACCCGGCGCAGCTCCGACCCCGCCGTCGACGACCACCTCGGCGAGCAGCTCTTGCGCAGCGACAAGGACCGGCGCGAGCAGCGGATCGTCGCCGAGCGGATCGTCCGGGCCCTGCGCCCGCACGCCGTCTGGGTGGAGAGCGCGCCGGAGCCGGAGATCGTCAAGGTCGCCAACATCCAGCACCTGGCCACGCCGGTGATCGCCCAGCTCGCCGAGCCGCGCTCGGCGGTCGAGCTGGCCGGCCTGCTGCACCCGACGCCGGCGGTGGGGGGAGAGCCATGGCCGCGGGCGGCCGGAGCGATCGTCGAGCTGGAGCAGATGGACCGCGGTTGGTACGCCGGCCCGATCGGCTGGATGGACGCCACCGAGGACGGCGAGTTCTGCGTCGCCCTGCGCAGCGCCCTCCTCCGCGACCGCGAGGCCCATCTCTACGCGGGGGTGGGAGTGGTCGCCGGCTCCGACCCGGCCGCCGAGCTGGCCGAGACCGAGGTAAAGCTGGGGGCGCTGCTGCCGCTTTTGGCTGAGTAGGTGGAGGGCCGGGCCCTCAGCTCACCGCTCCGGCAGATCGGCGAGAGCGGCGCCGACACGCCGGGTTAGCTGGCGGTGCAATTCAACGTTGGTCTGGCGGTCGGTCTTGACCTCGATCAGGCCGGTGCCGGCGGCTAGGGCATCGGGGAGATCGGTGAGGGTCTCGAGGTGGCGGTGGGGGAGGTTGAAGAGGTCGGCCGCCTTGGCGGCGTCGATGCCGCGGGGAGTGCCGAGCAGCGCCTCGAACTCCCTGCCGGCCAGCGCGGCGGCCTGCGGGAGGAAGTGGAAGATGCCGCCGCCGTCGTTGTCGACGACGACGATGCGGACGGGGGTCGACACGTCTCGCAGGGCGGCGAGGCCGCCGATGTCGTGGAGGAGGCCGAGGTCGCCGGTGACGATCGTCGTCGGTCGGCCCGTGGCGTGGGCGGCGCCGATTCCGGAAGAGATCAGGCCATCGATGCCGTTGGCCCCTCGGTTGCAGAGGAAGAGGGCGTCGGCCTCGCCGGCCGGGAGGTAGGCCTCCTGGTCGCGGATCGGCATGCTGGAGGCGGTGTAGACGAGGTCGCCGTCGCGGTGGGCGCGGCCGAGCGCCAGGTGCAGGCCGGGCTCGCTGAGCGGGTCGAGGCCCTCCAGCTCCGCCTCGATCGCGTCGCGCGCCGCACGCTCGGCATCGAGCCAGGCCGAGGGCAGCCCGCGTTCCTCGCCCCCGAGCCTCGCCGCCCATCCCGCCGCTAGCTCGGTCGGGTCGGCGCGCAGCAGCGCCGCCGCCCTGCGGGTCGGCTCGTTCCAGCCGCCGAAGGGGTCGACGACGATCTCCTCGGCGCCGGATTCGGCCAGCCAGGCGCGCAGCGGCTTGCTCGTCGGCATCTCGCCGAAGCGCAGGACGAGGTCCGGAGTCGTCGCCTTCGCGAACCCCTCGTCGCGAAGCAGCAGGTCGTAGGCGGTGACGACGTAGGAGCGGTCGTGGGGGCCGCAGCGAAGTTGGGAGGTCGGCTCGGCGAGGATCGGGAGGCCGGCGGCACGGGCGAGGTGGGCCAGCGGATCGCGCAGCTCGGGGTCGAGCTGGCGTCCGGCGACGATCGCTCCGGAGCGGGCTCCCGCGATGTGCTTGGCGACCTCTTCGAGGAGGAACTCGGAAGGCTCAGTGTCGATCGGCGTGACCGCCGTCAGCGGCCGCACGTCGCGGCCCTCGAGCGCCAGCGGGTCGGTCGCGGTGACCGCGCCCTCGACGGGAACCGGGGACAGTGGCTCGCGCCAGGCGAGGTTGAGATGGACCGGACCGGGGCGCGTCTCGCCGCGAGCGGCGGCCAGCGCCCGGCAGGCGGTCGAGCGGTAGTGGAGCAGGCCGTCGTCGTCGGCCTCGTGGGTACCGACCTCGCAGAACCAGCGCACCGAGTCGCCATAGAGCTTGAGCTGGTCGATCGTCTGACCGGCTCCGATCCCGCGCAGCTCCGGCGGGCGGTCGGCGGTGAGCGCGATCAGCGGCACGCCGGACTCGTCCGCCTCACAGATTGCCGGGTGGAAGTTGGCCGCGGCCGTGCCAGAGGTGCTGAGCATCGCCACCGGCGTCCGCGTCGCCTGCGCCGCCCCGAGGGCGAAGAACGCCGCCGAGCGCTCGTCGACGATCACGGTGACGTCGATCTCCGGCCGGCGCCAGAGCGCCACCGCGAGCGGGGTGGAGCGGGAGCCGGGGGAGAGGACCGCGTGACGAAGTCCGCCGCGGGCGAGCTCCTCGACGAAGGCGGAGGCCAGGGCTGTATTGCGGTTGGTCGGGTCCACGTCGGCCAACCTAGAGGCGGTGAGCCTCGAGCGCCGCCTCGTCGATCTCGACCCCGAGGCCAGGCCCATCCGGCAGGTGGAGCATCCCACCCTCCAGCTTCGGCCCTGCCGAGGCGATCGTCGAGGCGAAAAGGCGCTGGGTGGCGAGGCCATGGGCGAGGCCGGGGTCGTCGGCGCCGGCGGTCTCGCGCAGCGTCTGGGCCACCTGCGCTGCCGCCGCGATGCCAACCGGCCCGTCGAGCGCGCTGGAGACAAAGGTGGGAAGGACTTCGGCGATTTCGATGGCCGCCTCCGGCCCACCGACCTTGGAGAGCTTCACGCCAGTGAGCCCAAACGCTCCCGTGGCCACCGCCCGCTCCGCGTCGGCGCGGCTCTCGACGCTCTCATCGCCCGCGATTGGGATCGAGGTCGCGCCCGCCACCTCCGCCGCCTCCTCCAGCGTTGCGACGGGCTGCTCGGCCAGCTCGAGGTCGAGCGACTCCAGCTCGGCAAGCGTTCGCATCGCCGTCTCGACGTCCCAGGAGGCGTTGGCGTCGACTCGGATCCGCGCGGCCGGCCCGACCGCCTCCCGCACAGCTCGCACCCGCCCGACGTCGTCACCCGCGCCGAGCTTCAGCTTGAAGGTCGCGAACCCCTCCTCCGCCCAGCGCAGGGCGTCCTCCGCGACCGCGGCGGGCTCGCCGGCGACCAGCGTCGCGTTGCAGGGCACCGGCCGCGATTCGGTGGTGGAGGAGGAAGTCTCGGTGGCGGCTCGCCTTCCCCTCAGGTCCATCAGCGCGGTCAACGCCGCACAGCGAGCCGGGGGGGACAGGGCCGCGGCCCCACCGGTCAGCGTCGCCTCGTCGAGCGACTCGCTCTCGCCAAGCCGCTCCAGCTCCTCGACGACCTGAGTCAACACCGTCCCGCCCCGCAGCGAGAGCGGCACCGCCTCCCCGAGCCCCGTCAGCCCGTCCTCGGAGCGCAGTCGCAGCAACACCATCTCGCGCCGCTCCAACCGCCCGCGGGCGGTCACGTATGGCTCGCGAAAAGGGAGCGCGTAGGGAATGACTTCTACCGACGCGATGCGCACAAGTACAGCTTCTCACCTGAATTGGCCGGGCGCCGCCTCCTCTGCTCCCGCGAATGCCTGAAGAATCAGATATGGACAGGCATTCGCTCCCGCGTCCGGGGACGGCTTAGCTGGAGATCAGCAGCCCGGCCGTGACCAGCAGGCTGAAGACGGCCAGCAGCGCCCCGGTGCCGGCCAGCGCCCCGTTCAGCGCCGGCCCGTCGGTGCGGTTGGACATCGTCCGCAGCGGCCCGACGGCCATCGGCAGGGCGAGGAAGCCGATCAGCGGCAGCAGGCTCGATTCCCCGGCGACCAGCGCGATCGGCAGCACCACAAAGGCGCCGAGCACCAGTCCCCGGTACAGCCCCACCGCGTTGCGCCGTCCCATCCGCACCGCCAGCGTCATCTTGCGAGCCCGCCGGTCGGTCTCCAGGTCGCGGACGTTGTTGACGACAAGGATCGCCGTCGCCAGGAACCCAACCGCGATCGAGAGCCCAAGCGGCAGCGTGTCGAGATGCTCGACCTGCACGTAGTAGGAGCCGTTGACGGCGACCAGCCCGAAGAAGAGAAAGACGAACACCTCACCAAGCCCTGCATACCCATAGGGCCGCGGCCCACCCGTATAGAGGACGCCGGCCGCGATCGAAACCGCCCCGACCAGCAGGATCACGATTCCGGCAACCGCGGCGAGGTAGATGCCGCAGGCAACAGCCACCGCAAATGCCACCCAGGTAGCGGTCAGCACCCGCCGCGGAGTGACCATCCCAGCCGAAGTAACCCGAACCGGCCCCAGCCGATCAGCCGTATCCGCCCCTCGCCGCGCATCCGAATAGTCATTCGCCAGATTCGTCCCGATCTGAATGAACACGCTCCCCACGAGGGCGGCCAAAAACGCCCCGACCCTCGGAAGCTTTCCGGCCCACTGAACGGCTGCCGCCGTCCCGACCAGCACAGGAGCGATAGCGGCAGGCAGCGTCCTAGGCCGGGCGGCCATAATCCAGATCCTCATGGTCGGCGCGGGTACTTGGAGAAGTCGGGCCTGCGTCCCTCTTGGTAGGCGTTCCGCCCCTCCTGCCCCTCCTCGGACATATAGAAGAGCAGCGTCGCGTCATGGGAGAGCTGCTGGAGCCCGGTGAGGCCGTCCTCCTCCGCGTTGAAGCTCGCCTTCAGCAACCGCAGCGACAGTGGCGAGAGGTGGAGCATCTCCCGGCACCAGGCGACCGTCTCGCGCTCCAGGTCCTCGACCGGCACCACCGCGTTGACCAGTCCCATCTCCAGCGCCTCCCGCGCCCCGTAGAGCCGGCAGAGGAACCAGACCTCCTTCGCCTTCTTGACCCCGATGTTGCGGGCGAGCAGGCTGGCGCCGAAGCCGCCGTCGAAGCTGCCGACCCGCGGCCCGGTCTGCCCGAACTGCGCGTTGTCGGCGGCGATCGTCAGGTCGCAGACGAGGTGGAGGATGTGGCCGCCGCCGACCGCGTAGCCG